>Ga0209343_10001183_pt1 | contig 35731 bp, 34 predicted proteins | sample RifCSPlowO2_02_FD_184026 | JGI IMG/M metagenome (GOLD analysis project Ga0209343, IMG submission 184026) | Groundwater microbial communities from Rifle, Colorado - Rifle CSP2_plank lowO2_0.2 (SPAdes) (version 2) | ecosystem: Environmental > Aquatic > Deep subsurface > Groundwater | place...
CCTTTTTCCATTAAAATATCATAAAACATGTGTGTGTACCCACGTTTTTAGGTTTGGAGAGGGGGTCTCCGTCGAGCAGGGGGTCAAAAATCGCTCCCGAGTGTCAAAGTCGGGTTTTAACACTCTCTCAATACTTTTGCAACCATGATTTTTTGCTTAAATTTCCAGGCAGGGGAAATTTTAGTGCAGGGCTTGGGCTATGGTTTCGTAGAGTTTCTGAACTTCAAAGGGTTTTTTAAGGTAATTAAAAGCTCCCCATTTTGTGGCGCTTACTGCGGAATCTACTGTGGCGTACGCAGTCATCATAATGATTTCAAGTTGAGGGAAATTTGTTTTCATTTGAACTAAAAATTCAAGACCATCCATTTCCGGCATTTTTAAATCTGTAATGATTAAATCTAGGGGTTCTTCTAAAGCGTATTTTAAAGCGTGAGAAGGTCTCTCAAAGGTTACAATTTTATACCCTTTTTTTTCTAAAATTCTTTTTAGAATTTTTAGCACATTTGCATTATCATCTAAAATCATTATTTTTTTTGTTTTAATCGCCTGAGCCATTATTTTTCCTCTTTAAGCAGCAGTCAGGGAAGATGGTTTTTCGCTTTTGGAGTTTTTAGAACCGTGCATTTGATAGGATTGTGAATAACCATTCTTCAATGGAAACTGCATGTAAAAGATGCTGCCTTTTCCAGGGCTGGATTCTAATTTAATTTTTCCATGGTGGGCTTCCACAATGGATTTTGTGAGGCTTAGTCCCAGTCCAATCCCAGTTTGTTTGCGCCTAATAGAGCCGTCCACTTGATAGAATTTCTCAAAGATTTTTTCCTGCTCTTCTTGAGGGATCCCAACCCCCGTGTCTTCTACAAAAATTTCAATCATCTCTTTTTCTTCTATTTTTTCAGCGTATTTCTCTTCGCCATTCCCATGTTGGGTTTTGAATTGGGCTCCTATAATAATTTTGCCTCCTTCAGGCGTGAATTTCATGGAATTCCCCAGGAGGTTTAAAATTGCTTGTCTTATTTCTATGGGATCTGCTGTAAGATTTGGAAGGGCTCCTTCTATGTGGCAGCTTAAAGTCAAACCTCTTTCCTGACAAGGCAGCAAGAATTCCTCCACGCATTTTGCGATCAATTTTTCTACTGAAAAAGGCATGTTGTTTAGTGTTATTTTATTGGTTTGATATCGGAATGTATCCAGAAGATCATCCACCAGCCCAATCATCTTGTTTGAATTTCTGTCAATCATGGAAAGCATTTGCAGCACAATATGAAGGGGAATATCCATTCCTTTATTTTTAAATTCTTCTAAGAGAAGCTTAGAGGAAGCCTTAATAGAAGTAAGCGGGGAGCGCAATTCATGCGTTACATTGCTTAAGAACTCATTTTTTATCCGATCTAAATCTTTAAATTGGTTTAGGTCATTGCGAGTGGAAAGATAGCGCAAAGCTCTTTGCACAGCTTGCGTAAGTTCTTCTAAATTAAAAGGTTTTACCAAAAAATCAAAAGCCCCTAATTTCATCGCCTCCAAAGCAGTTTCTACAGTTGCAAAAGCTGTCATTAGAATTACTTCTGTAGTTGGGGAAGATTCTTTAATTCGTTTAAGAAAAACAATGCCATCCATTTCCGGCATTTTTAAATCTGTAATCACTAAATCAAAACGATTGCGCGCAAGAAGGTCTAAGGCTTTGGTAGGCTGGTCCACAGCTTGTACAGTATAGCCCTGCTTAAAAAGAGCTCTTAAAAGAAAGTGGAGGATATTTGGATCATCATCAAGTAATAGGATTCGGGCGCTGTTCTGGTTTTGGCCATTTACAGAAGATGCAGGGTTCATGTTGTCTCCTTTTTTCAGACTTTTCACTTTACAAACTATGTTCTTTGTAAAGGGGTTAGTTTAGGAAGGAAAATTCCGTTGAGGTGAACCTAAAAATAAGTATAGGGCGAGAATCTATTTTTGTCAAGGGAAGCGGGACAATGGAATTACGCGGGAAGTTGGATGATGAATTCTGATCCTTCGCCAACCTTACTATTGACCAGGATATCGCCTCCATGTTCTTTAATGATGCCGTAAGAAACGCTTAAGCCCAATCCTGTTCCCTTTCCCACCTCTTTGGTGGTAAAAAAAGGATCGAATATTTTACGAATGTTACTTTCTGAAATTCCCGTCCCATTGTCTTTAAAAATAATGTTTATTTTATTGGAATCCACAGTTGTTTTAATCATAACTTGAGCTTCAAGTTTTCCTTTTAGAGCGTCATAAGCGTTATTTAAAATATTGATAAAAACCTGTTGAATTTGGTAAGGATCTACCCGCAGCAAAGGGTTCGTTGCATCTAACTCCTTAATTATTTTTATTTCAGATTTAAATTTGTATTGCACTAAAGTCAAAGTTTTTTCCAAAATTTGATTGATTGAACTTAATTCTTTATGAGGAGGATGTTTTTTAGAGAATTGAAGGAGATGGGAAATGATCCGGCTGCATTGCACGGCTTGCTCCCTCACAATTTTTAAATCCTCTTTTTTTTGCAAAGGATCATCCTCTCCCTCATCACTCAATAAAAGGTCCACCAGACCAATCACTGAGGTGAGAGGATTGTTCAGCTCATGAGCAACCCCTGCGGCTAATTGTCCAATACCAGATAGTTTTTCTGATTGAATCAGCTGGTATTGAGTATCTGAAAGTTGTTTGTAGGATTTATCCAGCATTTCAATTTTTTGTTCCAGTTCCTGATAAAGCCGGGCATTATCAATCGCTTGAGAAACTAAAGAGACAAAAATATCCGCATATTGCTGGTCCGATTGATTAAAAGGAATTTTATTTTTTGTGCGGGTAGCGCAAAGGACTCCCAGAATGTCTGTTTTTGAAAGCAAGGGATAAATAAGAGAAGAATGAATTTCTTCCCTGCTTTCTATGCCAGAGAATCGTGGGTCGTTTGCTAAAGGGCCTACAATCAGCACGCTTTCTTGCCATTCCGCTACTTTGCCGGCAACTCTTTCTCCAATAGCCATGCGAGTGGTTTTTTTATGTTCATTGCTTTGGAAATGAGGTTGAGGAGTGGCAGCAGCTAGAAAAAGATTTTTATCCTGATCTAATAACATAATGGAAATATCATCTGCCTTTAACAGTTTAAGGGAATGTTCTACTAAAAGTGGAAGCAGATTTTCTAATTTAAGTTTGGAAAAGAGCGCTTTACTCATTTCATAAAGGGCAAACACAGCTTTAAATTCTGTTTTTTCAGATTCATAGACAATGATGGAGGAAAAAAAGGCAACAACTAAAAGCAGTGGAAACCGAATCATCACTTCCGGCTGCATGAGTTCTTCTATGCTGTGATTTTTTAAAAATAAAAATCCATAAAGTAAGCAGGCAAGCCCGGAAACTAGAAAACTTAAACTTGGCTTTCTTGCAATCACAGTCATAAAAACAACCAGGAAATAAACCAGGAAAATATCACTTTCAAAACCTTGAATTTTGTAAAGCGCAAGAGAGATAAGGATCGTATCAAAAAAGAATAAGCCTGCGGATAAACTTTTTGTGATCCATTGGTTCGGAATAAAAAATAAGAGAAAATTGCTGCCAATGTGAATGGAAGCGATGATTAATATCCATTTCATTATCTCAGAATTAAAATCCAGAGGCAGACTCGCTTCACGCTGGCCATAAAGCATGAAGAATATTAAAAGTAAAAGGATGATAAATCTAAAGGAGATGAGGGAATATTTCCCCTCAAGGTTAAAGATTGGTTTTATTTTCATGGCTGAAAATTTAGCTTATCTTTAAGAATGACTTTCTAGGCATAAGCTATTTAGATATACCACTAGTTCCAATTTTTGTCAACCACTAATAAAGTTTCCCAGCAATTCTGAAAAACCATGAGCGCAGATAATTTTTTTATTCAAGGGATAGCTTTTCAAGTAAGGTTTCGATAGCTAGGAGGCGGCAATAAATCTCCCAGACTAGACACTGAATTTTGGGGAGACAAAAAATTCCTGTAGCGTTTGTTTAATTCCACGCATGAGGAAAACTAATTCTTTCTCTTTAATTGCAAGGGGGGGCAGGACCACAATCACATCTCCTAAGGGTCTTAAGATCAATCCTTTGTTTCTGGCTTTTAAACATATTTGTCTTCCCACGCGCAGGGATAAGGGAAAAGGTTTTAAACTTTTTTTGTCTTGCACAAGTTCAATCCCTGCCATAATGCCTGCTTGTCTCACCTGCCCTACTTGAGGCAGTTGAAGCAATTCTTTTAAATGATGGCTAAGAACAACTTCTAATTTTTTAATATGTGAAAGAACTTTTTCCTCTTTAAAAATTTTTAAGTTTGCCCGGCTTACCGCGCAAGCTAGAGGGTTTGCTGTATAGGTGTGTCCATGAAAAAAGGTTTGTAATTTTTCATACTTTGCTTTAAAGGCAAGATAGACTTTTTCTTTTGTAATTGTGGCAGCCAGAGGCAAATAACCCCCGCTGATTCCTTTGGCTAAACAAAGAAAATCAGGAGTAACCTTTTCTTGTTCACAAGCGAATAGGGTCCCTGTTCTACCAAAACCCACAGCCACTTCATCCGCAATCCATGGCACATTATATTTTTTGCATAAATTCGCAAATCCCCAAAGATAGCCTTCTGGCATGACGATCATTCCGCCAGCTCCCTGAACAATGGGCTCTAAGATCCCTGCTATGATTTTTTTATTTTTTTTGTTCAAAACATCTTCTACCTCTTTTAAACATTGCCAATGGCAAGCTGTTTGGGCTCTAAAATCTCCTGGTTTTGGTTTTTGATTGGAATAAGAGTAAACTTGTTGTTCTATCGCTGGAAGATTTTTTTTTCTAAAAGGACATCTTAAACAATGTGGGGACATGACAAAATTAGTTTTAAAAAGTAAAGGTTTATATTTTTTTTGAAAAAGCTCTATGCCGCCTACAGAGACAGATCCAAGAGTGTCTCCATGATAGGAATTTTTTAAAGCCAGAAATTCTAATTTTTTCGGATTTTTAGATTTAGATTTCTTTAGATTATTTTTTTGAAGTTGGTATTGATAGCTCATTTTTAAAGCCACTTCTACCGCAGTGGAGCCATTGTCTGAATAAAAGAGCCGTGTGAGTCCTTTAGGCGCGACCTCAATCAGTTCTTTGGCAAGTCGAATGCCGGGTTCATGGGTAAGCCCAAGAAATGTAGAATGAGCAATTTTTTTAAGCTGGTTAGAAAGCGCTTTATCTAGGCTCGGGTGCTGGTGTCCGTGCAAATTTGCCCAAAGGGAAGAGATGCCATCCATATATTTTTTCCCTCTAGAGTCATATAGATAGACTCCTTTGCCTTTAGAGATCACTACAGGAAATTCAAAAATCTCTTTTTCCCATTCTTTGCTTTGGGTAAAAGGATGCCAGATAAATTTTTTATCTAATTTTTCTAAAGATTCCATCTTAAAAAGAGTAACAAAAAAGTCCTGCTTTTAACAAATTTTGACACACTCTTATTAGGGTTTTGCCTAAATCTAGCAATATGAGGGAGATTCAATGGTTTTAGATACTATTGCAAAATTCAGCTTCTATTTTGTAGTATCATTTTTTAATGAAAGAATTAGAAGAGTTAGGAATCATAGTAAAAGAGAATGAGCCGATGTCTAAACATACGACTTTAGCTATTGGCGGTCCAGCAGAGTGGTATCTGGAAATTTTTTCTTTGGAACAGTTAAAAATTTTTTTGAGCATCACTCATTCTAAAAAAAAGGCGCTTTTTTTTCTTGGGGCAGGATCTAATATCTTAGTCAGCGATCAGGGGTTGGATGGTTTTATAGTCCGTCTTTTAGGAGAATTTGAAATGGTTAGTTTTAGCGGCTCTTGCGCGCGAGCAGGCGCAGGGGTATTCTTGCCCACGCTCATTAAAAAATGCGCGGAACAAGGGCTTGGGGGAGCAGAAGCTCTAGTTGGGGTTCCAGGGACTGTGGGCGGAGCTTTAATGATGAATGCTGGAACTAGAGATTTAGAAATTGGAACCCTTGTTAAATCAGTTGAAATAGTTTCTTTGCAGGGCATTGAAAACAAAATAGATTCTAAGCAGATCAATTTTCAATACCGCTCTTCTTCCCTTGCTGGATCCATCATTTGTTTTGCAACCCTTCAATTGCAAGAAAAAAACAAAGATGATATAATTCGAATCGTTCAAGAATTTCTTTCATATCGTCTAAAAACGCAGCCTATTGGAACCTTAAACGTAGGCTCTATTTTTAAGAACCCTAAAGGACATTTTGCAGCTCAATTAATTGAAAACGCAGGTTTAAAAGGCTTTAAAATCGGACAGGCTCAAGTATCGCCTAAACATGCTAATTTTATTGTAAACTTGGGCGGGGCTAAAGCCAAGGAGATGAAAGATTTGATCTTTGAAATTCAGCAAGTGGTAGAGAAAAAATTTGGAATCCATCTTGAACCAGAAATTAAGTTTGTTGGACAGTGAGAAAATAATTTTTAGATCAAAAATTCTTTAAATGGATTCAACAGTTCTCTGGCTACAAAAAAAACGAATTGCTGTTCTTTATGGCGGCTGGTCGGAAGAAGCGGAAATTTCCAGACGCACAGGCATTAGCGTTCTGAAAGCTTTTAAAGATCTTAGTTTAGATGCTGTGGGGATAGAGTTAAACCATGATTTGCCGGAAAAACTAAAAAAAGAAAAAATTGGTTTTTGTTTTATTGCATTGCATGGCAAGTTTGGGGAAGATGGAACTGTGCAAGGTTTGTGCGAAATCATGGGAATCCCTTACTCAGGCTCTGGAGTTCTTGCCAGCGCTCTCTCCATGAATAAAGCGCATTCTAAGATTATTTTTAAAGAATCAGGGCTGCCGACGCCAAGGTTCGAACTGGTGAGTTCTCCCAGATCTTCTTTAAGGTTTCCGGTTGTGGTTAAGCCAAATGAGGGAGGGTCAGCCATTGGAATAGCGATTGTAAAAAAAGAGCCTGACTTAAAAAAAGCGGTCGCTCAAGCCTTAAAATATTCCAAACAGGCTTTGATAGAGGAATTTGTTGCGGGTAAAGAGATCACAGCGCCGATTCTTGGGAAAAAAGTATTGCCTCTGATTGAGATTATTCCAAAACATGATTTTTATGATTATGCCTCCAAGTACGAAATAGGAATGTCTCAGCACCTTATTCCCGCTAGACTTTCTAATAGTTGCGTCAGAGAAGTTTCAGAATTAGCTTACGAAGCGCATTGCGTTTTAGGATGTAGGGCTTTTTCTAGAGTTGATTTTATAGTGGACAAAAAAAATAAGCCATGGATTTTAGAGTTAAATTCAATCCCAGGGATGACTGAAACCTCTTTATATCCGGAAGCGGCAAAGGCTGCTGGTTTAGATTTTCCAGGGACGATCCTTAAGATGGTTAAACATTCTATAGCAGATGGAAAGACATCGTAAACAAAAGGTTATTTTAAGAACCAAAATCCGATCTGCCAGATGGAGAGGTTGGGCGCATCTTTTTTATAGGTCATTTAAAAGTTTAGCTTTCAGTTCTGTGCTTTTAGGTCTCATCTTTACATGGCATAGAATTTCAAAACTGGAAACTTTTATTATTAAATCAGTAGAGGTTAAGCCTCAAGAAGGAATTTTATCCTCAAAAATTTTTAACCAAATCGCGCATTTAAAAGGAAAATCTATCTTAAATTTTTCTTCAAGGAAGATCGTTAGACAGATAAAAAATAATGTTCCTCAAATCCAAACTGTGAAGTTTAAACGCTTTTTTCCTGATCGGGTCATCCTGGAATATCGTTTAAGAAAACCAGTGGCTAAAGTCGTTTTGAGTTTAAAAGAAAAAAATGGGCAGGTTCGTTATGTGGATGAGGAAGGGATTTTTTTTTCAGGAGAATTTTTAGAAAAAAGCTTTGTGCCTGAAATTGAATTGCCAAATTTAAATTCTTTAACTCCCACTCTTCAATTTATAAAACTTTGGTTTAAAGAAAAAGGGTCTGAGGAACTTCAAATTTCTCCTATCTCTTTAAAAAAAATAAGAGTGAATCAGTGGGGAGAACTTACAGCAGAACTATTAGAGCCTTCCGAGGCAGGGCGTTCTACGGAGATTTTTTGGGGAATTTTTGAAGAAAAAACTTTTGCTGAAAAGAGGAATGCCCTAGAAGTGGTTTGGAAAGATTTAAGGATAAAATCCATGCAAGCAGAAACTGTGAACTTAAGAGGAGTTCCGCAAGAAACTCCTGTAGTATTGAATCAAAAAGAGGTGGTTGGCCGGGTGATTGTGCGGCCCATGGAATTTACGCAAACATTACAGGAGAAAACTTTACTTCATTAAGGAAGGAGCTTATGGGAAAATCTATTGTTACTGTGGGTTTAGATATAGGCAGTTCTCAAACGGTTGCTGTGATTGGCAAGCGGGATGAAAAAAATGGAGCTCTTACTATTTTAGGAGCAGGCCGGGCCCCATGCCGGGGTTTAAAAGGCGGGGTGGTGGTCAATATTCCAGAATCAAAAGTTGCTATTACCCGCGCCATAGAGGAGGCAGAAGAACAATCCCAGGAAACGATCTCAAGTCTCTTGGTAGGGATTCGCGGCCCTCATATAGAGACCTTTAACCATCGTGGAGCGATTAATATCTCCCGAACGGATAAGGAAATTACTGAGGAAGATGTGGATCATGTGATCGTGAATGCAAAAGCGATTCAGCTCTCCACGGATCGTGAAATTTTGCATACAGTTCCTCAAGATTTTTCTGTGGATAAACAAGCAGGGGTGGCAGATCCTGTGGGGATGGAAGGTTCGCATTTATCAGTAGATGTGCATATTGCAGTGGCTTCCTCCAGCCATGTAAGCAATATTGTGAAATCAATTAATCTTTCTGGATTTACCTGCGATGATCTGATCTATGGTGTTTTTGCCGTGGGAGATTGCGTGATTGGAGAAGAGGAAAAAGATTTAGGGGTGGCTTTATTAGACATGGGAGGACAAACAACTAATATTGTGATCTATGCTGATGGCAGTGTGCGTTACGCAAAAGAGCTCCCTATCGGCGGAGAACTCATTACCAAAGATATCGCGTATGGTTTAAAAACTTCTTTTGCCATGGCTCAAGGATTAAAAGAGAAATATGGCATGGCTTTGACTAACATGGTTTCAGGAGATGAAAAAATAGAATTTGTGGCAGTGGATGGGCACACTCCCAGACAAGTTTCCATCCGGGCTTTAACAGAGATTGTTCAAAGCCGCATGGAAGAAATTTTTGAATTGATCCATCAGGAGATTCAAAAATCTAATTATGCGGATGTTGTTCCAGGCGGAATTATTCTAACAGGCGGATGTTCTAAATTGCCAGGGATTGATAAATTAGCAGAAGAGCTTTTTAGAATGAATGTGCATTGCGGCCGGCCAGTGTCTGTGGAAGGCGCTGCGGAAATTGTGATGGATCCAATTTATTCCACTGCGATTGGCCTTTTAAAGTATCGTCACTTTGGGGAATGGTCAAAAAGTAATCGTTCTTTAGGCCAGCCTTCTATGTACAAAAAATTTAAGAACTGGCTGGATGAGTTACTTTAATGGTTAAAATAAAATTTTCTGAAGAGTTTACAGATCAACCTGCGGTTTTACGAGTTATTGGAGTAGGCGGTGGAGGCGGAAATGCTGTGAACCGCATGATCCAGAGTGAAATTAAGAATGTGGAATTCATAGCAGCTAATACAGATGCGCAATGGCTAAGGCATTCCTCTTTAGCGCCAATGCGTCTGCAGTTAGGATCTAAATTAACTAAAGGATTAGGGGTGGGCGGGGATCCAGAAAAAGGCAATGCAGCAGCTTTAGAAAGCGAAGAGGATTTAAGAAATGTTTTAACTGGAGCTGACATGGTTTTCATCACTGCTGGAATGGGGGGCGGCACTGGCACAGGCGCTGCTCCTATTGTGGCGAAACTTGCAAGGGAATTAGGGATTTTAACTGTAGGGGTGGTAACCAGACCCTTTGAGTTTGAAGGCAGGGCAAGGGCGCATCAGGCTGAATCTGGTATTGGGAATATGCGCCAATTTACAGATACTTTGGTTGTTATTCCCAATGATCGTTTATTTTCTGTTGTGGAACAAAATACCCCTTGGGAAGATTGTTTTAGAATTGTGGATGATGTTTTGCGTAAAGCAGTGCAAGCGATATCTGACGTGATTACCCGTCCGCAGGAAGTGAATATGGATTTTGCGAATGTAAGAGCCCTGATGGCTAATGCAGGAGTGGCTTTAATGGGAATTGGAGAGGCTTCCGGCAAAGATCGAGCCATTCGCGCTGCCCAGCAAGCGATAGATAGTCCTCTTTTAGAAAATGTTTCGATCAATGGGGCAAAGGGACTCTTGGTTAATATTTCTGGTAAAAGAAGAACAGTCACCATGCACGAAGTGCGGGATGCGATGAACTTTATCTACTCTGCGGTTTCTCCGGACGCAAGAGTCTTTGGCGGTTTAGGCTCTGAAGATACTTTAGATGATTCTATTCGTATTACTGTGATCGCCACAGGTATCCCAGCGCAAAAAACAATTAACTCATTTAGGGATAGGAGAGTGGTTGAACATAAGAAATTGCAGGAACCGCCTCAGGATGACCAGGAAAATGAGCTGGAGCATAAGAATTTTAATCATGGCATTGATTTGGAGAGTTTAAAAAAACCCGCTTTTTTGCGTCGTCGGCCAAGACTGATTGGTGATTAGAGTCACTCATTTTGCATGCGGGATTTTTTTAAGAAAAATTCTCTTTTAGGAGGGACTAGCTGTAAAGAACAGGGAAACGCCAAAGAACCAGAGATCCAAAAAATGGCGCTTCAAGAATTTGGATTGTCCCAAAAGAATTTAATTTGCTGCAAACAAATTCATAGCAACAGAGTTGTAATAATTGAGGATTGTAAAGAGAAATTGATTCTGAATGCGGATGGGTTAATCACTGAACAACCAGATTTGATCTTAGGAATTTTTACAGCAGACTGCATGCCAATTTTTCTTTATGATCCAATAAAAAAAGTTACAGGGCTTTTACATGCAGGGTGGAGGGGAATTCAAAGCGGCATTGTGCGCTCATGTTTAGTTTCTTTAAAAGATTTTTTTAAGGTAAACCCATCTAGTTTACAGATTTATTTAGGGCCGCATATTGAGGAATGTTGTTATGAAGTGGGAGAGGAGGTCGCATCTTTATTCCCTAAAAACAGTTGGTTTGGAAGCGATGAAAAAAAATTTAAACTTAGTTTAAAAAAAGCTGTATTAGAGCAATTGTTAGAATACAAAGTATCTTTAATCAATATTTTAGCTCCTAAACAATGCACCTATTGCAGCCCTAACTTTTTTTCTTATCGGAGAGAACCCTCGGATAAAAGAATGTTGTCTTTTTTAGCGCAGCGGTACTTGGGTTAGTGGCGAACCATTGGGAATAGATTGATTGCACTATCAAGGTTAGATAAAAAATATGAAAAAAATTGATTCCATTAGAAAAGAAATTGACCAGATTGACGAGCGCATTTTAGAAGCTCTTAAAGAGAGAGCGGAATGCGCTAAAGCGATTGGCAAGGAAAAAGATAAGAGCGGGGATTCTATTTATTCCAGTTCAAGGGAACGGGAAATATTAGACCGTTTACTTGCTAAAAATCTTAAGCCTCTTAGATCAGAAGATTTGGAGATGATTTTTCAGGAGATTTTTAATGTTTGCAGAAACGTACAGAGAAAATTAAGAATTGCTTTTTTAGGCCCGGAAGCTACTTTTACGCATCAGTTAGCTATCAAACATTTTGGCAAGGGTTCTGATTTACTGCCTCAAAAGGCGATTAGCGACTGTTTTGTAGAGGTGGAGAAAAACAGGGCTGATTATGGAGTGGTTCCAATTGAAAATTCAACAGAAGGGGTGGTGAACCACACCTTAGACATGTTTGTGGAATCAGATTTAGTGATTTGCGCGGAAAGAGAAGAGCCTATCTCCCATTACCTGCTTTCTGCTTCCGGAAAAATTGCAAAAGTTAAAAGGGTTTACTCTCATCCCCAGGCTCTGGCTCAATGCAGGCGTTATCTGGAAAGCCATCTGCCGAATGTGGAAATCCATGAATCTCGTTCCACTGCGGATGCTGCTTGTCAGGCTTCTTTAGACGGCAGCGCCGCTGCGATCGCCTCTCCTTTAGCTGCAAAGTTGTACCATCTTAAAATAGTTGCTCCTGGGATAGAAGATTATGAGGAAAATTTTACCCGGTTTTTAATTGTAGGCAAAAAATCGCCCCCGCCTTCAGGAAAAGATAAAACTTCTATTCTGCTTTCAATCAAGGATAAGGTAGGCGCTTTAAATGAAATTTTAGGGATTTTCAAAAATTTTGAGATTAATTTAACCAAAATCGAATCTCGTCCAACTAAGAAAAAAGCCTGGGAATACCTTTTCTTTGTGGATTTTCTTGGCCATTTTAAAGAGGAAAAAATAGAAAAAGCCCTGGCTGAACTAAAGAAAGTTTGTCTTTCCTTAAAAGTCCTTGGCTCTTATCCGAAAGAATAATTCAGGTTAAGAATTCTAGTTTTTAAAAAAAATTAAATGAATCTTTCAAAAATTTTAAGACCAGAAATTCATGGGTTTAAACCCTATCTTCCCGGCAAACCAATTGAGGAGGTTCGCAAAAAATTTGGTTTAAAGAAAATTGTAAAACTTGCATCCAATGAAAATAGTTTAGGCGTTTCTGCCCGCGCTTTAGGCGCGTATTTAGATTGCGGAAAAGAGATTTACAGGTATCCGGAAAGTTCTGGTTTAAATGTTCGCAAGGCTTTGGCTGAACATTTAAAAGTGAATTTAGATGAAATTATTCTTGGCGCGGGGTCTGATGAGATCATTGAGCTTTTAGGCAAGGCTTTTTTTAATAAAGGGGATAACGTGATAGTTTCAGAGCATGCTTTTATTCGTTATAAAATGGCTGCGGATCTCATGGGATCTAAAACCATTCAGGTCCCCATGAAAGATAATAAGCATCACTTAATGGGCATGCTTAAAAAAATAACCCCCAGCACAAAAGCTCTGTTTATTGCTAACCCCAATAACCCTACAGGCACTTATGTAAATAGAAGAGAGGTGAATGAATTTTTTTCTTTTTTAAAAAAGAGGAGGCTCTCCCCTTTTATTATTTTTGATGAAGCTTATTATGAATATTCTAAATTCTTGTCTCCAGATTATCCGGAATCTCTAGAATATTTTAAGAAAGGATTGAACCTCATACTATTAAGAACTTTTTCTAAAATTTATGGTTTGGCTGGTTTAAGAATAGGGTATGGGATTATGAGCCGAGAACTAGTTTTGGCTTTAGATAGAATTAGGCCTCCCTTCAATGTCTCTATCCCAGCTCAAAATGCCGCGATAGGAGCTTTAAAGGATCAGACGCATGTAAAAAAGAGCTTAAGCTTAGTTGAAGAAGGGATGAATTATTTAACCCATGAATTTAAAAAATTGGGAGTTGATACACTTCCTTCCTCAGGGAATTTTTTAATGGTCAATGTTTTCCCATGGAAAGGGAAAGAAATTTTTTTAAAATTGATGGAACAGGGAGTGATTGTTCGCGCCATTGATGAATATGGGTTTCCCAATCATATTCGAGTTACCATTGGCTTAAAAGAAGAAAATAAATTTTTTTTAGAAAAATTCAAAATGGTTTTAAAGCGTAAAAAATTTTCTACAGATTTTAATCAGAAACTAAGAACTAGGGAGGCTTTAAAAGGATGATTCTTACATTAAAGACAGGCGCTAAAAAAAATGAAATAGAAGCTTTGACAAATAAAATTAAGAAATTGGGCTTTACTCCGCACATTTCCCGGGGAGCAGTGAAAGCGATCATTGGCGTGATTGGTGAGGGAGAAAATAAATTTAAAGAAATTTTTGAATCTTATGATATTGTGGAAAGCGCTACGCCAATTGTTAAACCCTATAAGTTGGTGAGCAGAGAATTTAAAAAAGAAAATAGTGTCATTGACATTGATGGAGTGAAAATTGGCGGAAAAGGTGTGGTGGTCATGGCTGGACCCTGTTCTGTAGATACTAAAGAGAATCTTTTTACCTGCGCTAAAGCGATAAAAAATTCCGGCGCTCATATTTTGCGAGGCGGAGCTTTTAAACCCAGAACTTCTCCTTACTCTTTTCAGGGGCATGGAGTTGCAGCTCTTAAAATTTTGGCAGAAGCAAAGAAATTAACAAATCTACCTGTGATTAGCGAGGTGATGGATACCCGGCAAGTAGAAGTTGTGGCTCGTTACTCGGATATTGTGCAAGTGGGAGCGAGAAATTCTCAAAATTTTGATTTGCTAAAAGAGCTGGGACAAATAAAGAATCCGATCATGTTAAAAAGAGGCATGGCTAATACGATTGAGGAATGGCTGATGTCTGCGGAATATATTGTTTCTAAAGGGAACAGAAATGTTATTTTGTGTGAACGGGGTATCCGCACTTTTGAAAATTCCACTCGCTTTACCATTGATTTAAACGCCATCCCAGTGGTAAAACATCTAACCCACCTGCCTATTATTGTAGATCCTTCTCATGGAGTGGGCGTAAGGGACTACATCCCTGCCATAGCTTTAGCAGCCATTGCTGCTGGAGCAGATGGGATTATGGTGGAAGTGCACCCTAAACCAACAGAGGCTTTATCTGACGGCATGCAGGCTTTGCTGCCAGTGATGTTTGACAAGATGATGAATGACTTAAGAAAAGTGGCTGTGGCTGTTGGCAGATTTGCCTAAACTGTATTTATGAAACATGGCGCAAAATTTAGGCACAACTAAAGTATGACCTTCTCAACTCTTTCCAGGAATGAAAAAGAAAAATCTTAGCATCATAGGTGTTGGAATGATGGGAGGCTCCATAGGTTTGTCTATAAAAAAGTTAAAGCTCCCTTATCATGTAGTTGGCATTGGCAGAAACAGGACGCGTTTGTCCAAAGCTTTAAAATTTGGAGTCTGTGATCAGGTAACAACTGATCTAGTTCAAGGTGTAAAAGATGCGGAGTTAGTTATTATTTGTACACCGGTAGAAGAAATAGTTCCTACTATTAAAAAAATTTATTCTTATTTAAAACCCGGAGCTATTCTTACAGATGTGGGCAGCACAAAGGGGAACCTTTTAAAAGAAGTTGAGACATTCTACGCTACTTTAAAGAATCCTCCAATTTTTATTGGAGGTCATCCTTTGGCAGGTTCAGAAAAAACGGGTGCGATTAATTCAAGCGCTCATCTTTATCAAGGTTCTACTGTGGTTCTTTGTCCTTTGGAAACTCAGCTGACAAAGAAGTATTTAATTGAGTTAAGAAATTTTTGGAAGGGTTTAGGCGCTAAAACTATTGTTTTAGAACCTCAAATTCATGATATTTTAGTGGCCCAAACCAGCCATTTGCCGCATCTCTTAGCTAGCGGATTTGTGTTGTTTATTGAGCGCTTAAGCAAACAAGATTCAAATGCTATTCAGCTTTTAGCAGGTTCTTTTAGAGACTTAACCCGCATAGCGGATTCTGATCCACTCCAGTGGGCGCAAATCTGTTCTCAAAATGAAAATTTTATTTTAGGATCCATCAAATCCTATCGAGATCTTTTAACCAGAATTATAAACCAAATTGAAAATTCTAAAAATAGTTTTTCTGACTGGGAAAGTTTTTTTTCCAGAGCTAAAAAAGCAAGAAAAGAGCTGCTTAAAAAAAATCCTAGGCTGGGACAAGCTTTAGAAAATGAAAGGCAATGAAAAATTTAACCATGTTTAAGGTGTAGATTTTTTTTAACCAGAATATTGTGAATTTGAAACCAGCTCAGTTTTCCTCTTTAATTTCAGCTAAAAAGAAAATTAAAGGGGAGTTTGTTCCTCCTCCTGACAAGTCAATCACTCACAGGGCTATTTTTCTCTCTTCTCTTTCCTTAAAAAAATCTTGCATAAAGAATCCCCTGCTTTCCGCAGATTGTCTTTCTAGCATTGATTGTTTTAAAAAATTAGGTGTTCCCATAGAAATTCATAAACAGGCTTTAATAGTCTCTAGCGGAAAAGAGAGTTCTACCTCCAAGTTTCGATCCTTTTTAAAGCCCAATTCAAAATTAGATTGTGGAAATTCTGGAACAACCATGCGCCTTTTATCAGGAGTGGCTGCAGCTCAAAATTTTAAAAGTTGTTTAACAGGGGATTCCTCTTTATCTAAGAGACCCATGAAACGGGTGATTGAACCTTTAACCAAGATGGGAGCTTTGATCCAGGCTTTTAAAGATAATTATGCTCCTTTAAGAATCAAAGGGAATCCCAATCTTAAACCTATTGATTGGAAAAGTCCTGTGGCGAGCGCTCAAGTAAAATCTTCCATTCTTTTGGCAGCTCTTTTTGCTTCTGGCAAAACCACTATTGAAGAGCCTGTAAAATCTCGGGATCATACAGAACGTTTTTTAAAAGCGTTGGGTATCAAGATAATGAGCAATGAAAGAAAGGTGACTGTCTGGGGCGGGGGATCCCTTCAAGGATTAGATCTAAAAGTCCCGGGAGATTTTTCCAGCGCGGCGTTTTTTATAGCAGCTGCTCTTTTAGTTCCTGACTCTTTCTTGGTTATAAAAAACGTAAACTTAAATCCAACCCGGACAGGTTTTTTAAAAGTTTTAAAAAAAATGGGAGCGAACATTGAAATTAAAAATCTAAAGGAGAGATTTAATGAGCCTTTAGGAGATTTAGAAGTAAGAGCCTCCAGCTTAAAAGCTTGTTCTATTCAAAGAGAGGAGATCCCTTTTTTAATAGATGAAATCCCAATTTTGGCTGTTTTAGCCACTCAAGCCCAAGGAGAATCTTCCATTAGCGGGGCTGAAGAATTAAGGGTAAAAGAATCAGACAGGATCGCTTCTATGGCGTCGGAGTTAAAAAAAATGGGAGCAGAGGTTGAGGAAAAAAAAGATGGCATTTTGATTTCTGGACCTGTTTTTTTAAAAGGAACAAAATTAAATTCCTATCAAGACCACCGCATCGCCATGTCTTTAGCCATTGCCGCTCTTCTGGCAGAAGGGGAAACTAAAATTACTGATTTTGACTGTGTCAATATCTCTTTCCCAAATTTTTTAAAGGAGTTAAATAAACTCATTGATTAGACCAGAAATTATATTTTCATAAGCGCGTATTCGGGTTATCAGAACCAGTTAAAAAATAAAGATATGAAAAAAAATTGTGTCATTGCCATTGATGGGCCTGCTGGATCTGGCAAGTCCAGTGTAGCGAGGCTGGTTGCCAAAAAATTAGGGTTTCTTTATGTGGATACCGGAGCCATGTATAGAGCTTTAGCCTGGAAAGCTTATTCTAAAAAAATCGTCTTAAATGATTTAAAAAAACTTATTCCCATGGCTTTAAAAACTCAGATTGATTTAAATTATGATGATGCAGGGAAACTCCAAGTTTTTGTAGATAAAAAAAATGTCTCCAAAAATATTCGTACAGAAATAATCAGCCAATGGGCTAAAGCAATAGCTCAAATTCCGCAAATCCGTAAAATATTGGTGGATCGCCAAAGAGAATTAGGAAGAAATAAGAATGTAGTCATGGAGGGAAGGGATATTGGAACTGTTGTATTTCCTAAAGCCAAATTTAAGTTTTATTTGGACGCGACTCCTCAAGAAAGGGCAAAACGGAGATTTAAGGAATTAAAATTAAAAGGGGAAAAGGTTTCTCTAAACTCTCTAGCCCAAGCCTTACAGGAAAGAGATCAGTCAGACTCTCTGAGAAGAGCTTCACCTTTAAAAATAGCTAAAGGAGCGCTTGTGTTAGATTCTACCTCTTTGGAATTAGAAGAAGTGGTTCAAAGAATTTTAGATCGGATTGGTTCAAAGGATTTATGAAAGAGGATCAAAAAATAAAAGGGTTTCAGAAATTTCTATATTTATTTGCAAAAAATGTAACTTTTTTATTATTTAAAACTTTTTGGAGACTTGAGATCATTGGCAAGGAAAATGTGCCTTTAAGTGGGGGGGCTCTTTTAGCTTCAAACCATGTTTCTTACGCGGATCCTCCTCTGGTTGCCGCTTCAGTAGATCGCTTCATTCATTTTTTTGCAAAGGAAGAATTGTTTCACATGCCTATAATAGGCTGGTTTATTAGTCAGGTGAATGCTTTTCCTGTAAAGCGATTTGAGCATGATATTGGCGCTTTTAAAAAAGCTCAAAAGCTCCTTACCCAAGGAGAAGCAGTAGTTCTTTTCCCTGAAGGCAGAAGAAGTAAAACCGGAGAACTGGGTAAAGCCAAAGCAGGGGTGGGGATGCTTAGCTTGAAAACAGGGGTTCCGGTTGTGCCTATTTATATTTCCAACTCCTATAAAATTTTTAGTTTTAAGAAAATAAAAGTTTTTATTGGCAAACCCATAAAAGCTCCGGAGGTAGAGAATCAGAAACTCTATTACCAGAGTTTTTCAGAAGAGGTTTTAAATTCTATCGCAGAACTAAAATCCAAAATGATGCTCTGAAAAACTTTGGTTACTTCACTTCAAACCAAGGAGTTGATGAGCGCAACGCTTTCAGATATGTTATAATTAAAAACCAAATTTTATAAGAAAACAGCAATAAAAAAATGATAGAAGAGCTTAAAAGCGCAGAACCTCCTTTGTCCGCAAGTTCAGACTCTCCAGAAGAAGAAATCGGAATGGCAGAACTACTTGAGCAGGAAAGCGCTGCTCAATCCTCAAATCAAAACCCCATATTTATGGCAGAAATAGTTAGTGTTGTTAAGGACGGCGTTTTAGTGGATACAGGCAGAAAAATGGAAGCGTTAATTCCTATGGAAGAATTTGGAACTAAGTTTCCTTTTAAAGTGGGGGAAATGATCCCTGTTTGCAAGGTTCAAGGAAATAGTAGTGATGGGCATGCAAAAGTTTCATGGAAAAGGGCACAGGAACAGATCGCATGGGAAGAAGTAGAGCAGGCATTAAGGACAAAAACCCCTCTTCAAGCTAAAATTGTTCTTGAAATAAAAGGCGGATTGGTGGTTGAGTGTGAAAATGGTTTAAGAGGATTTTTGCCGGCTTCGCAAATTGATGTTCGGCCCGTGCGAGATTTAAAAAAATGGATGGGTCAAAAAATCACAGTGTATGTTATGGATTTTGATGCGCACAAGAATAATTTGGTTTTATCCAGAAAATTATGGAAAAGCGAAGAAGACCAGAAAAAAAGGGAAGAGATTTTAACTGTTTTAAAAGTAGGGGATAAGAGAGAGGGGATTGTGCGCGGGATTACTTCTTATGGAGCATTTATTGACATTGGAGGGATGGAAGCGCTTCTACACATTGGGGAATTAGATTGGGCTCATACGAAAAGAGTAAAAGATGTTTTAAAAATCGGTCAAAGAATTGAAGTGCAAGTGATCGCGATTGATCAGGAATCCCAAAAAATAGCGCTTTCCAGAAAAACGCTCCTTACTCATCCTTGGGAAAAAATTGAAGAGAGATTTCCTTTAGGTTCCATTCAAGATGGAAGGGTAACCCACCTTACGGATTTTGGAGCTTTTGTTGAAATCTGTCCCAACGTGGAAGGTTTAGCGCATATTTCTGAAATTTCCTGGAGTAGCGATAAAAAGAAACCTAAAGAACTTTTAAAAGCAGGCCAAAAAGTTCAGGTTAAAATTTTAGCGATAGATAGGGAAAAAGAAAAAATTTCTCTTTCCATTAAACGCGCTGGACAAAGCCCATGGGAAATGTTCCCTAGTAAATATCGAGTGGGTTCTCTGGTTAAAGTGCGCATCAGCTCTTTAGCTTCTTTTGGCGCTTTTGCTAGTTTGCCGGAAGGTCCAGAAGGGCTTATTCATATTTCTGATTTTTCCTGGACTCAAAAAATTGAAAACCCTAAAGAGGTTTTAAAAGTTGGAGAGATCGTTGAGGTGAAAGTTTTAGAGATTGACGCAAAAAAAGAAAAAATATCTTTTGGTTTAAAACAAAAAGAGTCCAATCCTTTTGAAGCGATTAGGAAAAGGTCTAAATTAAAAGGCAAGGTAGTTTCAATCGAATCCTCTGGCGCCATTATTGATTTAGAAAACCAGCTTCAAGGATTTATTGCAATGGCTGAACTTTCCTCAGAAAAATTTGTTCATCCCACGGACATTATAAAAGTAGGAGAAGAAATTGAGGCTGTGGTGACTGACGTAAACGCAAAAGAAAGAAGGGTTTATCTTTCCATTAAACGTTTGGAACACCAATTGCAGCGGGCAGCGGCGGAAAAATATTCTAAAAAATCTCCTGGTCCTGCTTTAGGGCAACTATTTAATTCCTAATTGAACTGGAACACTCGTTCCTATCTTTATCTTGCGCCATTTTTATTTTTAGGGATTTATTATTTTGCGCCTCATAGGTCGGAACCCCAATTTTTTCCTCGTTTAGAAGAGTCTCCCCCTTCGCAAACCACCCTAGAGAAAAAACTTAAAAAAAGCCAAGAGCTCTATTCCAAAAACGCAAATGATCTTGCCTCCTTAGTGGACCAAGGCGTAGCTTATTTTTTTATGGGCAAAGAGACTTATGCCCAATCTTTAAATAGTTTTAATTTGGCATGGAGACAGGGGGCTTTTGATAAAAGGATCTTTTATTACTCTGGCGTTCTCTATGAAAACCTCTCCCTTTTAGAGGAAGCTCAAAAACAATATGAAAGGTTTTTAAAGCATGAACCAAAAGAGAGGCAGATTCGTTTAAGGTTGGCCAGACTGCTTTGGAAAATGCAAAAATGGAATGAGGCGATTTTAAAATATCAGGAGCTATTAAAAGAAGACCCAAAAGATATTACTTCTTTGGTCAATTGTGGTTTAGCTTTTCAAAAAAATGCGGAACTTTTATTAAAGAAAAAAAAATTAACTCAAGAGGAAAAAGTTCAGCTAGACTCCTTCCTGACCCAAGCCATTTCTAATTTAGAATCAGCTTCTCTTTTAGAAACCAGTTCCCCTGGTCATCTTTTAACTAAAGAGGTCTCTTTAACACTTCTGCAGCTTTATAAGGCGCATCAGGATTGGGAAAAGGCTGTTTCTTTTTCTTTAAATTTGCTTAAAAAATTTCCAGAAGAGCAGGAACTTTTTCTTATCTTAGGATCTTCTTATGAGGCATTAGGCAGGCAAGAAGATGCGTTTCAAATTTATTCAAAAGCATTGGAAAAAGTCCCTAAAAATCCCTTTTTAAATCAAAAAGTAAGAACATTAAAAAAGAAACTTAAAAAAAGATGATGGCGCGCGTAAAAAAAGTTTACGCGCTCATCCCTTTTTTCTTTTTTTTACTTTTTATTCAATCCTCCCATTCTGCCAGTCAAAATAAACTGATTGCCAAAAAATTTAAATGGCGTATTTTAAAAACAGCTCATTTTGATTTATATCATTATCAAGGGGCAGATCTTTTACTCCCTTTTGTGGCAGAGCATCTGGAGCATGCGTATGAGGAGGTCACAGAACGACTCAATATCCCTGTTAAAGGCCGTCTTCCCTTTTTTTTCTTCTTGAACCACAATGATTTTGAGCAAAATAATATTGTGGATGTGGGAGAAGGAACCGGCGGAGTTACAGAAGCGTTTAAAAATAGGTTCCTTATTTTTAATGACGGCACTCAAAGATGGTTAGAACATGTGATTAAACATGAATTTACTCATGAAGTTCAGTTTTATGTGCTTTACTCAGGCTTTTGGAAATCTGCTAAGCTGCTTAAATCCGTATTATATCCTTTGTGGTTTATGGAAGGCATGGCGGAATATGCCAGCGGGGAGATAGATGATCCTCAAAAAGAGATGCTTTTGCGAGATGCAGTTACCTCTCATACTCTCCTTCCTTTAACCATGCTGCATGGTTTTAGTCATCTAAAACCAAACCAAATCACATTAGCTTATAAAACCGGCAACGCTGCTTTAGACTTTATAGCGCAAGAGTATGGAGCTGAAAAAGTGGGGCTCTTGCTTGAAAACATAGCTGAAAAATTTGACATAAACAATGCTTTACAGGAATTGTTAGGGCTAAATATTTTTGAATTAAATGAGAAATTTAAAGAATCTTTGGAAGAAAAATATGAAGAAGAATCCTCTCAATTAAAAGAGCCTGCTCATTATGCAAAAAAGCTGACCGCTTCTGACCAAATTTATCCTATTTTTAATACCCACCCTGTCTTTATGCCGGGAGGGAAAGAATTTATTTATCTTTCTGACCGTTCCGGAGTGACTGAACTTTTTATTCATGATCTTCTTTTAAATCGTTCCCTGCCTTTAAACATTCAAGCGCGTTTTTCTAAAGAGATTGAAAATATTAAAAGAACTGGTTCTGCTCTTTCCATTTCTCCGGACGGAGCAACAGTTCTTTTTGCAGGGGAAACCCGCCAGAAAGATTTTCTTTATTTCTATGACCTTAAGAGGGATCGCCTAAAAAAAATAAAATTTCCTTTAGAAAGCGTCACTTCCCCTCAATTTTCTCCGGACGGAACAAAGATTATTTTTATTGGGATGAAACAAGGAATTTCTGATATTTATATTGCTTATAAGAATGGGAAAGGTCTTGAACAATTAACCCATACTCTTGAAGATGAAAACGATCTGCGTTTTTTCCCAGATGGGAAGTCAATTCTTTTTTCAAGGGAAAATATTTCTAGGACTGACATTGGTTTCTGGAACGCATCTCAATCTTCACAGCACATCAAGGTTCAGGAAAATAGAAACGATCCTAAGCATCTCTATGAACGGGATTTATGGTCTTATTCCTTAGAGACTGGAAAAGAATCTAAACTTTTAGAGCTTGCAGGGAACGAAACTCAACCCTTTATTTCTTCTTTGGGAGATTCGATCCTATTCATCAATGATGGCGCGAATATTTATAACCTCTATGCTCTTTTACTTAAAGAAGGGAAAGTCTTAAAACTTACTGAAATTATTGGAGGAAATTTTAATCCCGCTATTTCCCCGGAGCGCCAAGAGATGCTTTTTGTTTCTTATAGAGAGGGAGAACATCAAATTTATAGGGCTGAGCTTAAAACGCTATTTAGCCAGGCAAGAGAGGTTAAAGATTTTAAATTAAATTCTAGCCAAGCTTTTAATAAAGAAAAACCAGAAAAATCTCCCATCTCTTTTCATGCAAAAGAAGATTATGTTTTTAAAGCTTCCACTGATTTTTTCTTTCCAATTCTTTTTTATTCTTCCACAGACGGTTTATTTCTTTCCGCTTATTGGAGAGCTTCTGAAATGTTAGGCAATCACCAGATGCAAACATCTTTTAGTTATGCTTCGCGCTTAGATTTTTTGAACTATCAAATCCTTTATTCTTATTTGCGGTTCAGGCCTCAGATTTTCTTTGGTTTTGCCGGGGATACAGAAGAAAATGTGCTCTTAACCACTCGGGAAGTGCGCAGGGAAGACGCTCAATTTGTGGGAGTAGAATATCCTTTAAATCGTTTTGAAAAATTAGCAGCGCGTTTTTTAACCACGCAAAGGCGCGTTCAATTTACAGATGATTCCTTAGGTTCTTTGCGGTCAATAGGAAGGGAAAACGTATTTTCATTGACTTATTTTAAAGATGTGACACAGGGAAGATATTTAGAAACAAGCGCGGGCCATCGGATCATTGTGACTGGAGAAGAGTCCAATGACCAGTGGAGGAGCCAGGTGGATTACAGAAATATCTTTGTGACTCTGCACCAATTTGCGCCTTTGCCAAAAGAGAGCGCTTTAGCATTTAGAGCTTTTGGCGCTTCCAGTTTTGGCAGGGATAAACAGCTTTTTAGAGTAGGCGGGGATGATCTGCTTAGGGGTTACGGCCGTTTTGATTTAGATTCAGTTGGGAATCGCTTTCTGATTTCAAATTTAGAGTGGAGGTTCCCTATATTTTTTGATTTAAACTATCACATCTGGTTTTTATTTCCTGATTTTCTTTTTAAAAATGTCTATGGCTCCATCTTTACAGACAATGGAATTGTTTGGAGCAGCCGAGACCAGTTGTTAGCTTATAAAATAGAAGATCTGCGCAATTCTTTTGGGTTGGGATTAAGATTTCAGGCTTTTGTGCTGCAAACCTTTCCAGTGGTTTTGCAGCTAGACTGGGCAAGAAGAACCTCTGATGGGGAACAGGTCTTTTACTTTACTCTTGGCCCTCACTTTTAATTTTTAAATGTTCCTCAATAAAATGAGGAAGTTCTGCTTGGCTTATGTGGCTGACCCATTTTTGAGCGCCATTTGAGTCAAAAACCATGATGTTTGGCCCTGCTGCGCACAGATCCATGCAGCCGGATTTTGCCACTCTAATTTTTCCTTTTAAGCCTCGTTTTTTAACCTCATCTCTCAAAGTTTCCAGTAAACTCATGCCGCAGTTAGAACCGCGTTCAGGATTAGAGCAGGCATCTTCTCCTTCCCGAACATTGGTGCAGACAAAAATTATTTTTTTAAAAGGAATTTGAGCTTCTTTCATTTTTTTAAAACCCCTTTCATTGTTATGGGAAAGCCTGCTTAGAAAAAATGGACATCTTGTTCGTCTCTCCTATCCCTAAGCGGAGTCAAGGGACTTCTCACAATTAATTTGATTATTCGGGTTAATGATAAACCATTATATAGACAATAATACCAGTAAAGGAAACATAGAGCCAAATTGGAAAAGTCCAACGAGCTAACTTTACATGTTTTTCAAAATGTCCTTTCCAAGCCTGATAAAGAGTTAAAAGCGCTAAGACTGGAACAAATGCCGCTAGAATGGTATGGGAAATAAGAATTCCAAAATATAAGATTCTTATCCAGCCTTGACCTTGATAGGGGATAGAACCCGCATGGTAATGATAAATTAAATAGGAAGCAAGAAATCCCATGGAAACCATAAATGCCGTGCCCATGCAAGCTTTGTGAAATGGGATCATCTTTTTTTTAATAAAATAAAGGCCATTCATAAGGAAAAAGATGCAGCTGCCATTCAGTAAAGCGTTTAGGGAAGGAAGTTTTAAGACCCAAGGTTTATTTTTTTCTAGCAATAATAATTTTGTGTCTGTTAGGGTTTGTTTTAAATCCTGCCAGTCTTCTCCATGATAAATTTTTCGTATAAATCCATTTTGGTCAATCAAAAGAAAGTTTTGGGAGTGGATGAATCTCTCTTGAGGATTAGTTTGCTCCAAATCTTCTTGGATCCCGATATGAAAACCTTTAATCAATAAATCATAAACCTCTTTTTTTTCTCCTGTAAGAAAAAGCCAGCGATTTTCATCCGCGTTGAATCGTTCAGCGTATTCTTTTAATACTTGAGGCGAATCATAATTTGGATCTACTGTGATAGAAACAAGCTGTATCTCTTGGGCAAGATCTTTTTGCAACTGAGACATCCTAGAGCTTAAAATTGGGCAAGGGCCATTGCATCGGGTAAAAATAAAATTTACCAGCCAAATTTTTCCTAAAAGTTCTTTATCGTCAATGCTTCTGCCATTCCTTTCCATTAAGGAAAAGGAAGTTATCTTTCCATAGTTTGAAAGTCGAGACTCAAGAGTTTTAGACAAGGCTGATGCTGGATAAAAAACAAAAGAAAAACAAAAAAGGAAGGCGATCGCAAAAAAAGGAATTAAAAATCGTAAATGAAAAAAAGATAGGTTTGAATCATTCATAATGAATCGGCCAAATTCATGTCAGTAGGTTATTTTGAGTTTGTTAAAATATTCGCACAAGTCGTCATTCCCCGGCTTGACCGGGGAATCCAGTAGCTTTATTCGGTCTTTTGCCTGGATTCCCGCTTTCGCGGGAATGGTGAAACAATAATTCAACAAACTCATTTTAGTTAAGTTTTTCGTTTGCAGACTAAAAGCGAAAGAGTGAAAGTAAACAAACAAAATATGAAACTAGAAAATAAGCAAAGAGTTAAGGAGGGAAAGTTTCCGCCGGAGTGTAAAGATTGAGAATAAAAAGCAGTTCTTAACCCAGCTACGCCATAGGTTAAAGGATCTAAAATCATGAGAAGACGTAACCAAGGGGAGGCGCTTTCTAAAGGGAAAAGAGCTCCGGAAAGGAACCAAAGCGGCATAAGAAAAAGATTCATAACAGAATGAAACCCTTGAGTAGAATCCATCTGCCATGCAAGGATAAATCCCATCCCTGTTAAACCCATTGAAATCAGAAAAAGCAGTAAAAGGGCAATAAAAAGCGAGTTCCAGCTAAAATGAATTTTAAGCAAAGGGGCTAAAAGCAAAAAAGCTAAAGCTTCAAAAAAAGCTAAAGTAGTTCCTCCTAAAATTTTGCCTAGAACAATAGAGCTTCTTGGGATAGGCGCGATAATAACAGATTGAAGGAATCCATCTTTTCTGTCTTCAATGATTGAAATGGTAGAAAAAATAGAGGTGAAGAGCACAATCATGAGAATGGTTCCAGGAAAAAGATACTGCATGTAATTTTCTTCCGGGCTAAAAGTTTGAAAAGGAGATTTTCCCAATCCAGAGCCAATAAAAAACCAAAAGAGGATGGGCGGAACAAGCGCTCCAATCACTCTAGAGGGTTGCCGTAAAAAACGGATCACTTCTCTATACCACAAGCTAACTATAGGCAAAAATAGATTGTTCATCTGGTATTAGTATGAAACTTGTGTCCTGTTTTATGGATAAAGACATCTTCCAGACTGGGCTTACTTAAACTAATGGAAATTATTTCTTTGCCAAAAGTTTGAATGAGCTCTGTGATTAATTCCACCCCTTTTTCTTTTTCTATGTGAAGAGTTTTTTCATCCAGCAGCATGGTCTGAAGATCAAATTTTTTCTTTAATTCTTCTTTAAGAGAGGTTGCATTGTTGGTTTCTATGGCAATTACATCCCCTCCAATCTCTTTTTTAAGATTTGAGGGGGAATCCAGCGCCACTAACTTTCCTTCATTTAAAATAGCTAAAGAATCGCATTTTTCCGCCTCTTCCATGAGGTGCGTGGTACAAACAATGGTAGTTCCATTTTGTTTTAAATTTTTTAAAATTTCCCAGAGAGCGATTCTTGCCGCAGGGTCTAAGCCAAAAGTAGGTTCATCCATCAGGAGCAAGTTTGGGTTATGGATCATACCTTTTAGGATTTCTACTCTTCTTTGCGTGCCTCCTGAAAGAGTTTCTATTCGCTCATTGGCTATTTCCAAAAGGCCCCCTTGCTCCAGAAGAAGCAGAATTCTTTCTTTTAGTTTTAAGCCAGAAAGACCATAAAGATGTCCTTGGTGCGTTAGATTTTCTTTTACAGAAAGTTTTTTATCTAAACTTGGGTTTTGAAAAATGACTCCAATTTGTTTTCGCGCCTCAGCCATTTCCTTAAGAATGTCTAATCCAAAAATTTCAACAGATCCTGAGGTTGGAAGAAAAAAGGTGGTCAGTATTTTAAAAAGAGTGGTTTTCCCTCCGCCATTAGGCCCTAGCAGACCAAAAATCGTATTTTTTCCCACGTTAAAACTTACATTTTCCAAAGCCATTTTTCTATTAGAAGAGGCATGGGGATATTGATAGGAGAGGGACTGGATACGAATAATGCTATTTTCTAGGTTAATTGGAGTTTAAAACCAAAATAAGGAATAGGAGAGGAAGATAGAAGATAGAGTTAAAAAAGAATATTTTTGCGGAGAAGGGTTGAAGGTTTTTTAAAAAGTAGATAGAGCAAGCGATCATGGAAAAACCAAGAACCATGGAACTAATAAAATAAAGTGTTCCTGCTAATCCAAGCAAGTAGGGAATAAAACTTGCGCAGATTAAAATAAAAGAAAAAATCAGAGCGGTTTTTGCAAGGGTAGAACCTGTTTTATCTTTGAACAAAGCCATTTTAAAATCCGCTTTTTCAAAATCTTCTTTATAGAGCCAAAAAAGAGAAAGGATATGAGGAAATTGCCAGAAAAAAACTATTGCAAACAATGACCAGCTTTGAACTTCAGGCGCGCCATGACTAGCGCTCCAGCCAATCATAGGAGGAATGGCGCCGCTGACAGCTCCCACGATCGCGCCAAAAAAACCGCTTTTTTTAAGAGGGGTGTAGAAGACAAGGTAGAGGGTTAAGCTGCTTGCCGCAAAAAAGGCTGCAAGCAGATTGACCATTGCCGCAAGATGCACGATCCCAAAGGAAGAACTAAATACCCCAAGAAAAAAAGCCTCTTCAAGGGAAATTCTTCCTGAAGGAAGTGGCCTATTCTTTGTGCGTTCCATAAGCGAGTCTTCTTTATGTTCAAGCAGCATGTTTAAAGCTCCGGCTCCGCTTGCAACCATGGCAGTCCCTAAAAGAGTATGGATGAGTTTGGCTAGATCTAAACCATTTGAACTTCCTAAAGAAAAACCAGTGAAAGTAGAAATTAAAACAGCAAATAGAATTCCGGGTTTAGAAAGTTGAAAATAGTCTAAGAGTCTTGCTGCGGCGCTTGAATTTTTTTGCAAAGTAGAAATAGCTAGACTTTTTGTCATTTTTTTCTTGAACTATAAATAATGGCTGTTCCTATGGTTCCAATTAAAGCAACAGGCAGCAAAAGCAGTAGAAGGATCCCCCAATAAAACCCTTTTTGTAAATCTTCGCTTCCTTTGCCAAAACAAACAGAGCAGGCATAAAGAGAGGGGAGATCCCCTAGAATAACTGTGGCCAGAGTAACAAAGAAAAAATTTATTAAATGAAATAATGGAAGTTTTTTGACAAACCCTAATTTAGGAGTGAAATTGAACCCGAGTATTCTATTTTCAATCCCAAGTTTCGGTTTGAGGGCTGTATATTTCATTGGCTAAAATCCAATATCTGGCAAAATTAAAAAAAGAAGTATTAGGACAAAAAATAGAGCGGTATAAAAAATTCCATGAATCACTTTTTTTTCAAATTTAAGATGCATAAAAAATGCCGCGATCAGAGAAACTTTAATTCCCGCTACTAAAAGCGCTACTGTAATAGCTCCTGCCCGATTCAAATGAAGATAAGATACTCCTACCGTGAGTAAAGTTAAAACAGCTAACGTTCCAAAAACGATAAGATAGGTTTTTTTCATAAAAGATTTTTAAGCGATTTTAAAAGTAAATAATATTTTTTGCGCTTGTTTGCGCTCTTACTCATAGCAAATAAAAAATTGGAAATAAAATGATCCAGACAAGATCCACAAAGTGCCAATAAAGTCCGGCATACTCCACTCTTTCATAATGATCTTGAGTATAGCAGCCTTTAATCGCATTGACAAGGATATAGATATTAAAAGCTATTCCGCCAATCACATGCAAACCGTGAAGGCCGGTAAGGGTAAAATAAAAAGAGCCAAAAAGATTGCTGGAAATCGTAATGCCTTCATGCCATTTGTGCGGGTATTCGTAGGATTTAATGGCTAAGAAACAAAATCCTAAGAGAATGGTTATGGCCAGATTTCGAATAAGTCCTTTCTGGTTTGCTTTTTGAATCGCGTCTAAAGCTAAAACCATAGTGACAGAGCTAGTGATTAGAACAAAAGTGTTAAGAGTGGCAAGGGGAATTCCTAATAATTCTTTTGCGGGAATTGGAAAAAAACTGCTTCCTGTGCGCAGAACCACATAGGAACTGATGAATCCTCCAAAAAGCATTACTTCTGAGGCTAAGAAAACCCACATGCCTAACTTGCCGTTAGGAATTCCAGTCACTGTTTCAGCTATCGCTTCTGGTTGATGTATCATTAAACCTGTATGTAATAATTAGAAGATGAATTTAATAAAAAAATTTCTAAATTTTTCGTTTTGCATCTTTTTAAGAAACCCTGAATGAATTTGGAGAGCGATAACAAGATTTTTTTCATTTTTAAGGTAAATGTTGCGGAGAAAAGTCTGAAGATTCTCCCGGCACATTATATTCATAAGGGCCTTTATAAACTGTTGGAATTTTTTCAAAGTTCTTATGAGGTAGAGGGGGAGAAGGGCATGCCCATTCTAAAGTGGTTGCTTGCCAAGGGTTGTCTTCAGTTTTTTCTCCTTTAAAAATACTTACAAAGAAATTTACAATAAATGGAATTTGAGCAATCATTAAGAGAATTGCAGAATAGGTCATTAAAACATTGGTAGGCTGGACTACTAAGTTATGCGCTTGCACGGTTGGATCATACAACCTTCTTTGCACCCCGGCTAACCCTTGTATGAACATAGGGAAAAATATTCCATTCATAAAAACAATCGTAGTCCAAAAATGAATCTTTCCCCAGAATTCATTCATTTTTCTGCCAAACATTTTTGGAAACCAATAATAGATGCCTCCCATCAAAGCGATCAGAGATCCTGTGACTACCACATAATGAAAGTGTCCAATCACATAATAGGTATCATGCAGATAAACATCTGTGGGGGTAAATCCTAAAGGCAAACCTGTTAAACCTCCAATCCCAAACATGGGTAAAAACGTAAGGGCAAAAAGCATGGGAAGTTTAAATTGGATAGAAGCTCCTTTTAGGCTTAAGAGAAAACAGGTGATAATCGCCACTGAAGGCACAGAAATAATCATGGTGGTGGTCATAAATAGATAGCTTAAAGAGGTTTTCATGCCGCTGACAAACATGTGGTGGGCCCAAACCATAAAAGAAAGCACGCCGATAAAACAAAAAGAGCCGGCAATTTCTTTATAGCCAAAAATTGGTTTTCTTGTGCCGTTCGCTAAAATTTCAGCAACTATTCCCATGGCAGGCAAAAGAAGCACATAAACCTCTGGATGAGCTAGAAACCAGAAAAGATGCTGCCAGAGTAAAGCGCTGCCTCCTCCAGCATATTCCACTGGAGCGCCGCCTACAATAAGCCCAGATGGAATAAAAAAGCTTGTTTTTGCAACTCGGTCTAAAAGCTGCAAAATCGCTCCAGCTTGCAGAACTGGGAACGCGAATAAAAGTAAAAGCGCTGTAACAAACTGCGCCCAAACAAATAAAGGGAGACGCGACCATGTAAGCCCCGGAGCGCGTAGATTTAATGTGGTCACTATAAAATTAATAGATCCTAAAAGAGAGGAGGTAATTAGAAAAGTCATTGCAAATAACCAGATAGTTTGGCCCGGAGAAAGGATTGAAAGAGGAACATAGGATGTCCAGCCGGATTGGGCTGCTCCTCCGGGAACAAAAAAACTTGCCAGCATTAAAACACCGCCTATAAAATAAATCCAATAAGACATCATATTAATTCTAGGAAAAGCCATGTCTCGCGCCCCAATTTGTAAAGGGAGAAAATAATTTCCAAAGGCTCCCACTCCTAAAGGCACCACCCCAAGAAAAATCATGATAGTGCCATGCATGGCGCCTAGGGCATTGTATCCCGCAGGGTGCATGACTCCGCCGGCAGCAATTGAATCAGGAAGATAAGATCCAATAAGAGGAAGAGCGCTGCCCGGATAAGCTAACTGCCAGCGCATCAGTAAAACAAGTGAAAATCCAAAAAGTAGAAAGATGAGGGAAGTAAACATATACTGTAAACCAATAGTTTTATGGTCTAGAGAGAAAACCCACTTACGAATAAAAGTTTCCTGATGAGATTCTAAATGTTCTGTTTGCATTATTAAAGTTCCTAAAATTTTTTACTTTCTTTTATATTCTAGTTCAAAATAATCAAGAGGCATTAAATCCAATGACGATTTTAAGATTTTGTTTTACTCTTAGTCCAATTCTCAAATTCTTCTGGAGATTGAACAATAACATCTCCTCTCATACGGTAATGGCCTGTTCCGCAAAGTTGTGCGCAGCCAATTTCAAATTGTCCAATTTTTGTTGGTTCAAACCAGATGGGAATATTCATCCCGGGAACAACATCCTGTTTTATTCTAAATTCTGGCACAAAAAAACTATGGATCACATCTTTAGAGGAAAGCAGTATGCGAGCGGGTTTTCCTAAAGGAAGATGGAGTTCGTTCACGCTCACAATATCGTCTAAGCTGTCTGGATCATTTTCATCCAAACCCAGAGGGTTATCCGCATTAATTAAGGAAGGATTCTGTTTGCCGAATTTTCCATCCAGACCGGGATAATGCATGGTCCAGGCAAATTGTTCCGCCACAATATGGAGAGCCACCGATGTTTCTTCTTTTGGCAGATCTTCCCGAATATGAGCCCAAATTGGGATTCCTACAAAAAAAATAAGCCAGATTTCAAAAATTAGCATTAACGCGTCTGGAATATAGGACGACAAAGGAGTTCTATGGGAATAAAGAGCTCGGCTGCTATTTTTTTGACGGTAGCGGATCAAACAAAAAATCATGTAAAAGGCCCAGAGAACAAAGATTAAAAGCATAACGCCATGAAGTAAAAAAAGCGATCCATCCAATTTGCCGGCATAGCTAGAGGCTTGAACAGGCAATCCCCAACCATAATTTTGGTTCATAAATTTTTTAAATGAAAACTTTCCAATGTAATTTTAATGGAAACAGCGAAAATAAGAGCCCCGCAGGCAACATGCAAAGCGCTGATCCATCTTCTATCAAAATAAATAGGAATGCCAAACATGGGAAGAATCGTTTCTATCCCTAATAAATTTTGAAAAAGCAGTAAAGAGATTAAGACCCAAGCTGAAATAAAAAGTCCTTTTTCTTTTTTAAACTGCTTAAAAATTTTTCCAATAACAAAAGTAGAAATTAATAGAATGAAAAACGCGTTCAGCATGTGCCACTGAATAGGTTTTATCCCCAATCCATGGCGGAACCCTGCTCCTAAAATAAGTTGAATATAAATAAGGATATTAGCTATCAAGGCAAGTGAAAATAAAGTTTTTAAATGAGTTTGTTTCTCAAGTGCAGGCGGCTCTTTCCTGTTCCATGAAGGGCTTGTTAAAAGCGCGATGCTTACCATTAAACAAAAAAAAGTTTGCGCTAAAACAGCGTGTGCAATAGAAATAAATGGGGGAAGCCCATACAGAACTGTTACGCCTCCTAACAGGGCTTGCAAAACCACAACCCCAACAGCGCCAGATCCGATCCATGCCACCCATTTTCTCTCTTCTTTAAACCAGAGAAAGATTGATAATAGAACAGTTAAAATTGCAACAGTTCCAGCAATCATCCTATGACTATGTTCAAAGAGCACGCCTCCGGTCATGGCAGGAAAAAATTTGCCAAAAGATAATGGCCAATCTGGCACTGCAAGACCAGAACCTGTAGAGGTAACTAGAGCCCCAGCTATAATTAAGAAAAAAGTAATTACAGATACGAAAATCGCAAAATGATTTAGTTTTGTTCGTTCCATTAAATTTTTATTTTACCAAGCCTCTTCTGCTGAAAGCGCTGGCCTTAGAGAATAAAGATATTCTACTAGAGCGTCCAACTCATCTTCTTTTAAATAGTCGCCCCAGGCAGGCATTTCAATCATTGGATCAGGCGCATGCGGATTTTGTGAGAGCGGTTTAGAGCCTTTTTTAATTCTATCTTTTAATTCTTCTTTAGAAAAACCATCCGCTACCAAAGTTAAGGAAGGGATCTCTCCTCCTGACACATTATTATTTGGATATCTTCCTTTTCCCTCTTTTGCATGACAGCCCACACAACCCACTCTATTAAAAATAACCTCTCCTCTTTTAATAGGATTTTGCATGAGTTCAGGACGATCCCAAGGGGCTGTATCTTTTCTAAACTCTTCTCCTTTAAGGTTGGAAAGATATTCCACAAGAGCTTTGCGCACATGATCTTTTAAATAAAAATTAGGCATGAGCGTATTTTTTTTCCATTCCGGCGGGTTTTTAAGCCAAAGATCTAACCAGTCTTGCTTTTTTCTAAATCCTATGGTTGTAAGGTCAGGTCCTAGAATCCCTCCAACCTCGCCAACTCTATGGCAAGTATTACATCCATAACCAACAAAATGAGCTTTGCCTTCAGAAAATTGAGCTGACTTCCTAGCGCAGCCAGAAATAAAGATAAATAAAATCAGTATAAATTTTATGGTATTCATATTATGTTTTAAGATTTCAATAAAGATAAATTGGCAAATTACTTTTGTTTTTTTGTTCTTCTATTTGTTTTTAAATCAAGGGTGAAAGAATCTAAAATAATATTATTTTTATCATACTGATAAAATTCTAGAACATCTTTCTTTACTATAATTTTACTGAAGCTATGAATTTCTCCATTGCGGCTTGCGCTCCAGTCTGGCAATGGGCTCATCCAAATGTTTCTTAAATATTTGCCTCCAGATCCACTGACAATATGGATGATTCCATTTTCTTCATCTCTAAAGGGAGTTGCGCTTTCATCATTGTAGGTATTCACTTTATAGGTTCTTTGGTAGTTGTGATCATGTCCTGTGAGGATAAGATTCACTTTGTTTTGAATAAAAAGAGGAATCAGCTCTTTGCGCCATTCCACATTATTATCGCAGATTTTTTGACCCGCGCAAGGGACTTGGGAGCAAGTTTCATCCTCACAATATCTTGTTTTTTCTGTGCCAACTCCAAACATGGGATGATGAAAAAAGACAAATTTCCAAGTTTTGTCTTCCTTGTTTAAATTTTTTTTTAGCCATTCATAATGCAGACCAGAAGGGTTATAGATTGGTTCTTTCCTTAAATTAGAGTCCAAACAGAAAAAAGCTCCATTGCCATAGGTAAAATAAAAAGTCCTTTCATCTGTTTTCGCTCCATTAGTAGGAAGAAAATGATGGGTTCTATAAACTTGTTGATCAGGAGTCCCATCTCTTTCTTCATGGTTGCCTAAGGTTGGTATAACTGGTTTGTGCCGTATTAAACGGCCGTAATAATTTAAAGGGTAATACTTTTCTCCATATTCAGGGTCCGTGCTTTTTTCATAGACCACATCCCCAAGGATTAAAATAAATTCAGCGTCTTTGTGATAGCGATCAATGGTTTCACATATTTTTTCCTGATTCGGATTCCCGTCTGCGGTATCGCCCAAAGCAATAAAAGTAAATGAGGTTGTGTTCTGATCTTTTGGGGTAATGAAATAATAATTTCCCTTTTCTTCTTCCTGTGGCGCAAGATTTTTTCCATTACTTTTAATCCGATAGTAATATTTTGTATGCGGTTGAAGATTGGTTAAGCTTACCCAATGCTGAACTCCCACTCCCTGCTCTAAAGTAAAGCTAAAACTGCTTTTTGATAATCCAGGGAACTTTCCTATTTCATATGAGGTTGTTTTTCCATACTCCACAATGGAGTCTGATCCATCGTCAGTCCACCAGGAAATAGTGATTGCGTTTGGGCTGACCAAGTTTGGCTGAGACGCGCTATTGACGAAATGGATTGCGGGCCCTCTTTTAAGTGTGGTTGAGAAAAGATTTTCTTGGGAAAAAATCAGGCAGGAATTTAAGATAAAAAATAAAAAAAGAATTTTTAAATGCTTGCCCATTAAAGAATCTTACCATTTTTAATTAATTTTTTTAAGTCTATTGAAGATAGAGAAACTAAGAGGTAGAATAGAATAAAATATTAGCAATGAAAATTTATTTTGCAGACATTTAAATGGAGACGGGTTTATGATTACCTGCTATTTAACGAATAAGATAAAGGAAGGTGCGCAAGTATGGCCAAGATAACTGTAGTGTACGATAAAATTGGGAATACCCTTGACGTATGGTTTACTAAACCTCAGAAAGCAGTTTGTGAAGAAGTTGGACATGGAGTTGTTCTTAAAAAAGATAAGAAAGGTAATGTGATTGGTTTTGAAAAGATCAACTTCCTTTCAAGAGCGCTCTCAAGTCACACAAAGCAACTATCTGTTGAGAGCATGGTTGCTTAAAGTTTTTGAAAATAAAAAAATTTCTACACATTTTAATCCATGGGCTGTCAACCTCAAATAGAAATGTCACCTTTTAAATTGAATAGAACTGTCACTTTTTAGATGAAAGGAGAAAGGGAAAAAGAAGTAGTCGCAGCCGTAGATTTTTCTTTTGGTTCTTTTCTTTTTG
>Ga0209343_10001184_pt1 | contig 35722 bp, 38 predicted proteins | sample RifCSPlowO2_02_FD_184026 | JGI IMG/M metagenome (GOLD analysis project Ga0209343, IMG submission 184026) | Groundwater microbial communities from Rifle, Colorado - Rifle CSP2_plank lowO2_0.2 (SPAdes) (version 2) | ecosystem: Environmental > Aquatic > Deep subsurface > Groundwater | place...
GATTCGATCAACTCGCGATCCTCGTCGGTAAGATGCAGTTCGGTCTGTCGCATTGCAAGCTCCTCGTCATGGGGTGGGCATGCGACAGTATAATATATGTTTCGTTATTTATGTGTTTATATACTAGGGCCTATTTCTGAAACAGGCTCCAAGCCTTTCCCGAATAACCCAAACGGGCTATGCGCCCTACCCGTCGTGGGTATGGACGCTTACGCGCAGGCTGTCACTATAATGCGCACAGTTTTGCCATGCGATGATGCGGCCTTAGGCGATCATTTTGATAATCAGTTAGGAGTTGGAATAAATGAATTTCGATAAAGAGTTTGATGCCAGCGGCATGTCCTGCCCCTTGCCTGTCGTAAAAACCAAGAAGGCGCTCGCCGACATGGAATCCGGGCAGGTACTCAAGATGATTTCTACCGATTGCGGATCGGTGAAAGACATACAGGCGTTCGCCGACCAGACCGGACACACCTTGCTGGCTTCCACAGAGGAAGGCGGCAAATACGTTTTTTACATCAAGAAAAAATAACCATCCGCGGGGGCAAACATGACTACCAAGAGAATGGCGATTATCGCCACCAAGGGCACGCTGGACATGGCGTATCCGCCTTTCATTCTGGCTTCGACCGCAGCTGCGCTCGGTTACGAGGTGCAGATATTCTTCACCTTCTACGGGCTACAACTGCTGCGCAAGGATCTGTCCGATGTGAAAATCAGCCCGTTGGCCAATCCGGCGATGCCGATGCCGGTGCCGATGCCGGTGATGGTGCAGATGCTGCCGGGCATGGAAAGCATGGCCACCATGATGATGAAGCAAAAGCTCAAGAAGCATGGCGTGGCCCCGCTGGAAGAACTGCGCGACCTGTGCCTTGAGGCCGATGTGAAATTCATTGCCTGCCAGATGACCGTCGATTTGTTCGAGTTCGACAAGAGCGAATTTATCGACAATGTCGAATACGGCGGCGCATCCATGTTCTTCGGTTTTGCCGGCGAGACCGACATCTGCCTGTTTGTGTAATCCGGTTTATTCACTGCCTGTTTCTTCTCCATTGCGGGGGCAGGTCAGGGCAGTGGAATAGCGGATTTCTATCCCCTCCTCCCTGGCCATCCCCCGGCAAGGGGGAGGGGATTTTGCGTTTAATGGATCATTGGGATAATGCGCTCCTGCACGAGAATATGGCAGTCACGCAGCTTGCCGTTCCATCAATCAATCAGGGAGTCGCTCATGAAAACAAGAAAAATTGCTGTTTCACTGTTCGCGATCGGCATGATGGCATCGCCGCTGGCGCAGGCCACCAACGGTTATTTTTCGCATGGCTACGGCATGAAGGCCAAGGGCATGGGCGGTGCGGCAACGGCAACGGCAACGGCAACGGCAAGCGATACGATGGGTGGTGCGAACAACCCGGCCAGCATGGTGTGGGTCGGCAATCGTCTGGATGTCGGTATCGACTGGTTTAGCCCGAAGCGCGCGGCGAGCCGGACAGGCAGTGCGCTTGCAGGGAATGTGGATTTTGCAGAGACGAGCGGCAGCGAAAACTTCTTTGTTCCCGAGTTCGGCTATAACCACATGATGAACAGCAATATGTCGCTCGGTATCACGGTTTATGGCAATGGTGGCATGAATACCAGCTACAAGAGCGGAACCTCCGTCGCAAGTTGCGCTGCCATGGGCGGTGCGGCGGCACCAAGCAATCCTCTTTGCGGGTCGGGCGAGCTGGGTGTCAACCTGGAGCAATTGATTGTTGCGCCGACGCTGGCCTACAAGCTCAACGACACAAACTCCATCGGCATCACGCCGATGTATGTTTTTCAGCATTTTCGCGCAAACGGCCTGCAGGCGTTCGGCGCGATTTCCGCAAATGCCGCAGCCTTGACCAATCTGGGGCATGACCAATCCAACGGCTGGGGAGTCAGGCTGGGTTGGCAGGGCAAGGTGGGCAGCATGACTTTGGGTGCAACTTATTCACCCAAGATCGACATGAGCAAGCTCGATAAATATGCGGGCCTGTTTGCGGAGCAAGGCGACTTTGATATTCCGATGAACTGGAATCTGGGCATGGCTTTCGACGCCTCGCCGACCGTAAGGATCGCATTGGATGTATGAGCATATCGACTACAGCGGCGTTAAGTCGATCAATAATTCCTCGGTCAATCCGTCGATGCCGGGGGCTTTGATGGGCAACAGCGCCGGTTTGGGTTTTGGCTGGGATGACGTGAACGTCGTCAAGCTGGGCGTCGAGTACAAATACAGTAATACGCTGACGTTGCGGGCTGGGATCAATCACGGTACCAACCCGATCAAATCGACCGATGTTACCTTTAATATCTTGGCTCCCGGCGTGGTTAAAAACCATTACACCCTAGGGGCGACCTATGGCACGAGCAAGGACTCTGAAATTACTTTTGCGTATATGCGTGCGCAGGAGGAATCGGTTTCCGGCACGACCAATCCGCTTTATTTCCCGGCCGGCGGGCTCGATACCATCAAGATGCACCAAGATTCGTTTGGCATCACTTATGGCATGAAATTCTGATTCGGCAGAAGTTATTCCAATTCTATTTTGGAGTAACAATAATCATGTAGGGTGCGTCCCACGCACCAATGAGGGCGGTGCGTGGGACGCACCCTACGACATCGCACTTTTAATTTAGAATTGGAATCAGCCGGTGCTCCAGCCCCTGGGACGCTTCATGCCGGCGATCTTGCAGGCCTGTGCGACGTAGCCATAGGAAAACAGCTCGAAAATCCGCTTACATGCATCATGCCTTCGTTTGGCATGGGTAGAATTTGCCTTCGATTCGACGATGATCAAACAACTCTTGACGGCATCATCACGCCAGCTTCGAAGATAAATCATCAAGCAGGTTTCAAATTTCGATCACAAAACACGCCCTACGTGGTCGTGGCGCTGTCAGTCGAAAGCCCCCTGCGGAATTCGGGTTTATGTAAATCCAAGCTTGGCTAATTGTACGATGCTGTGTTGAGAGGGTAACTCAGGTTACCACGCTCCAACATTTGCATTTGTACTTGGCATGGCTGGAATGTCATGTGAAGCGTGTCGTAGAGCGCTTTCGCGCGCTCGCCGTTGTCCTGGTTCACATTGCAGACATAAATATCCAGCGTGACGGCTCGCAGTTCCGGCCAGGAGTGCACGGCTAGGTGCGATTCCGCCAGCACCACCGCCCCGGTCGCGCCGCCCGGATGTTCGCTGTCGCCGAACTGGTGGAAGGCATGCGTCACCACGGTCAACCCCGCATGTTGGCAAGCCCCTAAACAAGCGAATTCCAGCCGAACGACTTCTCGCAGTAAGGCGGCATCGCATGTACAGTTGTGAAAATCGGCGATGATCTGGAGTCCTTTCATAATGTTTTTATTTTACGCTAGCAGACTAGAATGTTTCACCGCTAGTGCGCGCATCACCCGTTCTGCGGCGAGTACGCCGCGATACTGTGCTTCCTCGAACACAGAGTAGCCGCTCAGGTCGGCATGGGCCAAGTGCAGGCGGCGGCCCGGTTGCAGCAGGCGTTCTCGCGCCTTGCCCCAGATAAATCCCACGGTCGGCCTGACCATCGCATGGCCGTTGCGCCAGATGTCGATGCGTTGCACCAGCTTCGGCAAGTCCGGGTGTGGCACGCTCAGTTCGCGCATGATGTCTTCCGCCCAAGTGCGCCAGGGCGTGTTCATCAGGCGTTGCCGCCCGCTTGCAGGTTGTTCATCGGCCAGCGCGCGATAGTAGGTCAGCACGGTAGATGATGAAACCACCTGCATATTCTGGTGCGTCGCGACCACGTAGCCCTGCGATCCTGTGCCGTAGAGCACGTTGTCCCAAGACAGCGGCGCGCCGCCGGGTATCACCCTGCCCGGCGATGCTCTGGCGGGCAAGCCGCGCAACGTGAGGTTGGCGGTCAGCCAGGGCGCGTGGCTCAATTGTCCGATAGCGATAACCAGACCAGGCGGGCAATCCGGCTGGACGCGCGGCAACGCGAACAACGGCGATGCCCAGATGACATGATCGGCGCTGATACGCTCGCTGCGATTTTCGCTTGCATGGTAGACATCGATTTCCACACCGCTGCGTCTTTCCTCGACATGAAACACCACCGCCCCGGTTTGCAAACGGTTCCCTGCGCGCTCCGCCAGGCGGCGCGTGAGCCACGCATTGCCCTCCGGCCAAGTGAGCACGCTGCCGGGCGTGGCGTTGGCCGCTTCGCCGTCGCGGCAGCAGAAATAATGTAGCCCCACCCAAGCGGAAGTCTGCGCCGCCATGCAACCGTAATCGTCGCGGCAACTGTAATCGGCGTACCAGTGCAACGGCTGCGAATCCAGTCCTTTTGCAAACAGAAAATCGCGGAACGAAATCCGGTCAAGCGCCAGCAGATCGGGGTCGCGCGAACTGAATTCCATCGGGATCGCGAACGCCTTGCGCCCCCGCGCATCGCGGCGGTGCTTGTAGCTTTGCATCAGTTCATCGAAGCGGTGAAACTGGTCGAGATCGCTGCGGCTCGCCCCGACATGCGGCATCAATCCCTCCTGCCACAGGCCGTTGATATACAGCCGTTCCTGCGGCGCGTGGCAGAGCTGCAGCTCGTCATAGCGCGGGCGCGGGTCGGCAGGATCGCCCTGCAGCACGTCGAATTCCGCCAGCAGCGCGCGTACTGCCACCGATTCCTGTGTAGGGACGGGTAGATAGTGCGCTCCCCATGGATAGGCGGTGAACGCATTTTTTCCGGCGCGCGAATTGCCGCCCGGCTCCTGTTCCAGTTCCAGCACGGTAAAATCATCCACGCCCGCGCGCGCCAATGCCCATGCGGCAGACAGCCCGGACACCCCGGCGCCGACGATGGCGATGTGGGCGCGGCGCTTACTGCCCGGTGCGGGAAATTTTCCATCGCGCAACCGGTGGCCGAGGTTGCTGGATACGCCCAGCAGCTCGCCGTCGGGGAAGGCTGCCGCCTGCGGAGAACAACCCGACAGGCAGGCTGCAGCACCGATGGTTTTCAGGAAGTCGCGGCGGTTCATTTTTCTCACGAAACCAAGAACCCCGTCATTCCCGCGCAGGCGGGAATCCAGCACACAAAATAACCCCGCGCAGCGGACAAAACCTCATTTTCGAAGCTGTCCCACTGCGTGGGGGTTTTTAATCGTCTGGATTCCCGCCTGCGCGGGAATGACGGTGCGAATGGATAATCGTATCTCATCACCGGATCACCTCTCGCCACTCTTCCTCGAACACCCTCACTAGCCCTTGGTTGTTGAGGCGGTTTACCTCGACCGGCAGACGCCCCATATCGGGCGGAAAAGTAAACAGCGCCGGAGTCGAGGCCGCGGATAGAAAACGCAACGGCACCTGATAGCTTGCCGGAGGCTTGTATGGCCGGTGCGAGGCGATGATGTAACCCCACTCGCCGAACGACGGCACCATCGCGTGATAGGGCGTGGCTTGCAGCCCAGCCGACTCTATCGTCGCGGCGATGGTCCAGAACGAGCGGCGCGCATACATCGGCGACGTGGACTGGATCACCGCCAGGCCGTCGCCCTTCAAATGGCGGTCGAGTAGGCGGTAAAACGCTTCGGTATAAAGCTTGCCGACCGAATAGTTCGACGGATCTGGAAAATCGGCGACGATGAAATCGAAGCGCCCCGCATCCTGCTCCAGCCATACCAGCGCGTCGGTATTTACGACATGGGCGCGCGGCGAATTGAGCGCGTTTCCGTTGAGTTGCGTGAGCAGCGGAAGATGCGAGAACAATTGCGTCATCGCCGGATCGAGATCGACCAGCGTGACTTCCTGCACCGTCGGATATTTCAGTATCTCGCGCAGCGCCAATCCGTCGCCGCCGCCCAGCACCAGCACCCGCGCCGGATGCGGCAATGTGGCTAGCGCCGGGTGGATTAATGCCTCATGGTAGCGGTATTCGTCGCGTGAACTGAATTGCAGATTGCCGTTGAGGAACAGGCGCAGGTCGTCGCGCCAGCGCGTCACCACAATGCGCTGATAGGGCGTGGACTCGGTGTACACGATATGGTCGGCATACATGTTCTCTTCGGCCAGCGAGGTGAGCCGTTCCGCGCCGATGAAGCCCGCGCCCAGCAGCAACGCGGCCAGCCCGCACTGCATGTAGAGCGCGCGCGCCGGAAGCTCGGCGCGGAACAGCTGTATCGTCCACACCGATACCGCCACATTGAGCAGCCCGAACATAAAGGCGCTACGCATCAGGCCGAGATGGGGAGCGAGCAGCAGAGGGAACATCAGCGAAACGGCCAGTGCGCCGAGATAATCGAACGTCAGCACCTGCGATACCAGATCGCGGAAGCCCACATGTTGGCGCAGGATGCGCATCACCAGCGGAATCTCCAGCCCCACCAGGATGCCGATCAGCAGCACCATCAGATACAACGCCAGACGGAACGGCCCTTCCACCCAGGCATACAGCAGGAACAGCATCGCCGCCGACACCCCGCCCAACACCCCCACGATCAACTCCACCTGCACGAAGCGCAACACCAGCCGGTTCAGGATATATTTCGACAGCCACGAGCCGATACCCATTGCAAACAGATAGGTGCCGATGACCGTGGAAAACTGGGTGACCGAATCCCCCAGTAGATAGCTGGCCAGCGTGCCCGCTATCAACTCATAGGCGAGCCCGCAGGAGGCGATCAGGAAGACGGTGACTAGAAGGGCGGGGCGCATGAGATATCAAGGGTGAACCTGTGCCCACATAAAGGAACGGCGGGCACAAATAACGCACCTACCCTGCACGATTCAACCGTGTACCGCAGCAGCGACGATAACGGCAATACTCAGGCACATGGCGGCGACAACAGTGGCGAGCGGCTGATTGCGCTCCTTTACGATTTCTTGCCACAGGTTGTATGGCGTGAGTTTGTCTATCACGAGAAAGGATATCCAGAACATCGCAACGCCAAGCAAAGAGAAAATAAAGGCATTGATGAGCCAATCAATTTTTATCATGTCCATGCGAATCTCCTGTTGATGATTTGTGGTTTATTTACTCATTTGTGATAAGCGCTACGCTGCCCGCCGGGTTGCGGCTTCTCTTCGTCCGAGCCAAACATGCTCGCTCCGTTGACCTGCAGATAGACGAAAAAGGCAAGCAGCGCGGCATGGCTGGCGATGGAAAACATCTTAAACACGGCCTATTAACCTCGTATTACTCATCTTCAACGCCCTTCACAAAGGCAGCAATGCCGCCTTGCCCTTGTACTCCATAATCACTGTTCTCCCAGCGCTGCGACTCGAAGCCGGTGCGCCGCCACCAGTAAAGCAAGGGGAACAGCAGCAGCAGAGCTTCAATGATGAAAAAGTTTTTCCAGTTGGGTACGTTACGCCGGACTTGCAGCCTTGTGTTGACTCCGCGCTGCGAAGCCGTTTCGCCATTAATGCTCAACAAATATTGGCCGGGCGGTACATTGGCGATTTCGGCATCATCACTGGCGCTGCCTTCCGCCCAGCTACCGTCGCTGTCATATCCGCTATAGTAGCTCACCTCGCGTTGTACGGCGTAAACTTTCCCGCTATTGCGCTCCACCAGCTCCATGCCCAGAAATGCCCAGTTGTTATACAGATTGGTGTTGTTGACGATGTGCAGGTTGCCGGCATGCCCGGTGACTTCAAACACCGGCGTGGTAACCTCGCTGCTGCCCATAGGAAAGTCAAGAACAGTGGTATATACGGTGCGGTTGTCCGCCATAGTGACGCTAATGATTTGCACTAGCAAAACAATCATGCTGACCCACCTGAACGATTTCCATACTTTGCGGTAATCCGTTTCGAGCGGCCAAGGCTGGTTGGGACCCACGCCGCGCCGGGGGAGCATTGGTTTGGCGATGGCGAATGCTTTTTTCAGCACTTCCGGTTCGATGTATTCCCCTATCGTCCAGGTGATCTCGTTGCCGCTATTTTCTTTAGATAGCACATAGGGCGGATCTATAAATTCGTCGAGCGCGACCGCTTCTTCGGCACTGACGCGCCAGTAGAATTCGCCCAGCACACAACGTACCAAGGCTTTGGACCTTTCGAAGTGACGGAACGTCCGTTCGTTATAGAGCACGGCGAGATGCGCGGATGCGACGCTTTTTGCGGGGGCAGCGTTGATCGGCGAGGCGAAATTCCAGTGGCCGTCATATTCCGTAAGCCAGCGAAAGCCTTCGGCAGGGTTATGCAACAGATATTCGTTCCAACTGTAAATCACGCCATCGCTATCGCCATACCGTCCCAGAAAACCGATGATACGGTATGACACGCCGTTTAATTTGCCTTCGGAGCCGAGTGGAATGAAGGGTTCAACCAATTGCTTGGCGGTGTATTTTTGCAACACCTTGAGATTTTCATTTTCGGTATCGATCAGCGAATGGCAGCTGCCGCAGGTGGCCCTCAGAATGCTCGGCGCATGTATTTCAATAGTGGCAGCACAGGATGGGCACTGGATCGCATTGAGTTTTATCTTCCCCATACCGACCTGCGACGCATCGCGCAGATTGGTGAAATGCAGGTCGCTGAAATCGACCGATGCACCGAGGAAAAGCAGTGGGGTTTCCTCGCTGTAATCGATGGAAGCAAAACTTCTACCGAAGCGCAGGTCGGCAGAAGGCGCATCGAAACCCGCGCCTACTTCGAACAGCAGTTCGCCTGCTCCGGCAATGCACTTGCCATGCTCGACATCGGTGACTGTGAAAGGAACGCCGTTCAGGGGCACTTCCATGCCAGCCTTCAACCCCCCCAGTGCGGGCAATGGCTCCGGCACTTTGGCAAGAAAAGTGACGGTGTAATCGCCGTTGGCATCGCTGAGCCAGCCGCTGCGCTGGTTGTCGAACAGCAGATGCCATTCGTTCCACACCCCCCGCACATATTCCATCTGGATGCGCCCGATCACGGCGAAATGCATGCCTCGGTACTCGCCTTCCGTACCAAGCTGAATCAGGGAGGCATCTTCCAGCAACTCCGCCATTTTTCCGATATTTTCGACATCGGCGCCGCGGCGTATCAGCGTGCTGCGGCAATATTCGCACACCGCCATGATCGAGGCCACCGTGCGGAACGTGATTTGCGCGCCGCAGGTTGGACAATTGGCCGTTTTCATGAAAAGCGCAGTCTGCTCGGTTTAATCAGGAGAGCTTCTTCAATAACCCGGCCTTTTTGGCTTCGAACTCCTCGCTGCTGATAACTCCTTTGGTCATCAGTCCATGCAGCTTTTCCAATGTTGCCATGACCTCGTCGCTGGAAACTGCCGCCTGCTGCGGAGAGGCTTGCGGCTGGCCTTGCATGGGATTCAACGACTGCCCCATCGCCTGCGCCACCTGCTGCCCGACGCCGAAACCCACGCCGACGCCAGCGCCCAATCCGGCAAGCCCGCCCTCGTTTTGCGCCGCCAGAGGAATGGCGTTGGCGACCTGGTACTGCGTGTAGCTCTGCATGCCGCCCATGATGTTGATACCGATGCGGTCGTCCAGCGCCTTCTGCAATTCTTCCGGCAGCGAGACGTTCTGCACCATCAGCGTTTCCAAGCCCAAACCAAAATTGGTGAATACCGACTCCAGCTTGGCCTTTAGGGTGCGGCCAAATTCTTCTTGGTTGCCCGCCATGTCGATGAATGGAATGCCGGATTCGCCGAAAATATCGCTGATCGCGGAAACGATGGTATTGCGCAACTGGCCTTCCAGCTCCTCGGTCGTGTAGCTCGCGCGCGTACCGGAAATCTGCTGGTAGAAGAGCTTGGGGTCGACGATGCGGTAGGAATAGATACCGAAGGCACGCAGGCGCACAATGCCGAATTCCTTGTCGCGTATCGTGATCGGGTTGGGCGTGCCCCACTTGCGGTCAAGCTGGATGCGGGTGCTGAAGAAATACACATCTGACTTGAACGGGGACTCGAACAGCTTGTCCCAGTTCTTCAGGTAGGTGAGCACCGGCAGGGTCTGCGTCGTCAGTTTGACCCTGCCTGGGCCAAACACATCGGCAATCTTGCCTTCGTCCACGAACATCGCCTGCTGCGTGTCGCGCACCGTGAGCTCCGCGCCATTCTGGATTTCAAAGTCCTGCATCGGGAAACGGTAGGCCAGTACGCCGTCCGTTTCTTCCGTCCAGTGAATGATGTCTATGAACTGTTTCTTTACGAAATCCATCAGCGCCATGATGCCCCCTGTGTAATCGATAAGACCCGGATAAAGCATATCACTGCATACCGGATAGAGTCCAAAAATTGATCGAAAAATCCTAGTCAATACTGACAGTATGTGAACAGGCATTCTCTATAAGATAACTTTACATGAACCCCTGTGATTTTTCTATTGCTTCCAGAAATGCACCCAAGTTATGCTGCCCGCAACGCTCTGATTAACCAACAGAAAACTACCCCATGTCCGGCAAAACGAAACATACAAGACTTGGCATTGATGAATAGATTTGCGAAAAAATAGGCGATCAGCAGATCGCCCGAATAGGAGGAGAGTATGAAAAGTCGAGTTGTTTCCAACTATTAACCTTGGCACTCGTCGAGGAATATATACGCTATTTTTAATAATTTATATATGCCGAAATATATAGATATTTCGAACTAATACCAATTCTTCACGCAAGCCGAAATATCTGTGGAAATTTGCCTTTGCGGAAAGGCAGATTTTTCAGTGTGCGGGTTTTTTGTACATTGGATTCAGCCGGTGCTCCAGCCTCTTGGGCGTTTCATGCCGGCGATCTTGCAGGCCTGTGCGACGTAGCCGTAGGGGAACAGTTCAAAAATTCTGTTTCGGGCATCGCTGCCATAGCGCTCTGCAAGGTGTTTGCTCACATGGCGCACGTCGGCAGCAACCTGATGTTCCTCATAATATTGGCGCATGAAACGGATCACGTCCCAGTGGTCTTCCTCCAGGCTGATGCCCGCGCGCTTCGCCAATTCTAGCGCAACCGATTCGTTCCATTCGCCAGGCTCGATAAGGTAGCCCTCGGCGTCAAGCGTGGGCAGCGTGCTGGTTGATTCCATAAAAAACTCCTATTGAATTGACTGTGTTTTTAGCCGGCCGTGACCGCGTGGCGGCGTGGCGGGCGTGGTTTGTTGTCGAGGAGGTTGCGCAGGGTCTTGTCGACCATTTCAACGGCCTCGGGCGCCTCGATACTCATCATCTGGTCGATGATCCAGTAGCTGTCCCGTTCGTCCATGACCTGTTCCATGCAATAACCGAGATAGCGGGTGAAGCTGAATGAAGGGCCATCTTCGCCGTAGTCGAATTCGGCGTAGCCGTCTGCGCGCTGGTTGACCTGGTCGATAAAGCGTTGCTTGATTTCATCCGGCTGGGCGTCCAGCAAACGGCTGCGGTTTTCGGCATAGTTCTCCGCGACGCGGTTTGCCAGTATGCCGGTGAAGGCGATCCGGTCTTCGGGCGGCAGGCGGCGGTAGGCGATCCGGTCGGCCACTTGGATCAGGAACACCAGAAATTCGGCGAGGAAGGCAAAATATTGCGGGCCGATTGCAATTTCGAAATTTGCTTTGCGGGTATTCTTCAGGGCGTTATCGGCGATGCGCCAGATGACGAAGGCAGCCGAACCCGCCAACTCCTCGGGAGTGTGGATGCGTCCTTCCTTGAACCAATTGCTTTTGATGCGCAAGGCTCAGCCTTTCCGGATGTAGAACTCATGCACGCCCGCCGCTGCCTCGATGGTCTCAAGCAAAGTCATGCCGGTGGCGGAAGCCCATCCGCCGATATCGGACTGCACGCCAGGGCAGTCGCTGACCAATTTCAACACCTCGCCGGTTTGCATCCCGTTGAGCAGTTTTTTGGCTTCGATGATCGGGCCCGGGCAAACCGCACCGCGAATGTCCAGCGTGACGTTGGCGGCGAGATGCTTCGTGCCGGTGCCTTTCTGGATGTGGTAGCCGGTGCCGCCCTCCGGCATGTGTTCGGTTTTCAGTATCCGGTTGCCGGTCTGCTTTGCCCAAGCAAACAGGTCGTCCTGCGTGCCGGGACAATCCGATATCAGCAGCAATACTTGTCCTACAGCAAGCTCATCGACCATGCGCTTTGCGCCGATCAGCGGCCTGGGGCAAGAGAGCCCCTTCATGTCGAGCACTACGTTGACCATGTCGTCCATTTTGATCTCCTTAAACGGGCATGGCCATCGCGCCAGCCCTGATGATGAAACACGCTACATCCGGTTTGTTCAACCCAGATAATCCATTAGCCACAATATTCCCTCCCCCTTGCAGGGGGAGGGCTAGGGAGGGGGTAGAAACGTGTACCTTTCACCACTTCTACCCCCATCCTAACCTTCCCCCTGCAAGGGGGAAGGGACAATTCGGTTCTAATGAACTTTTTGGGTTCAATAGCCGCCCTTGCCGTAAGGCTGTGGCAGGCCTGCGACCTTGGCCGCCTGCTTGGCCGGGCCGAGCGGGAACAGGTCGTACAGCGCCTTGCTGTCCGCTTCCGGCCAGAACTCGTTGACACCCTTCAGCATGTTGCGGAAGTTGGGCGTATGGCCATGTTCGCGGTATTCGTCGCGCATGTAATTGACGACATCCCAATGCTTCTGCGTCAGTTCGATGCCCTCCGCCGCCGCAATCATGCCGACTATTTCTTCGCTGTAGTCCGGCTCCAGCAGGTAACCGTCGCCATCAGTTTCAAGTTCGTTTCCCGCTATTACGTATCCCATCGTTTTCTCCCATTCTTAAAAGGGCATCTCTAAAAATCCAGATTTCATCCCAACTGCTGCGTTGCGTAAAAAATTTCTTGCTTGCATATAAACCATATGCGGCGCGGCGAAATTTTTTCCGCGCCTTGCATTTGGGCGAACTCTGAATTTTTAGAGGCGCCCTAAAGTGAGTAAAAACGTTACCCCAACCCGGAGATGACCTTGTGTGGCAAAAATATACCGCAACCAAAATGCCTGCTCTCGCCCAAGCCCTCGGCCTGCAAGCGTAGCGAAGCTTCCGGCTTGAGGTCATGCACCACCAAACTGTAGCCTGTCAGCGAGTGCCGATCATCCGACAGTGTCTTGCGTCTGCCGCAAATCAGCGCAGCCTCGATACCCATGTGGCTTAATGAGGCGCGCATTTCTTCCAGGAACGGCACCTCATCGTTCGCTCCGGTCACCATCTGCGCATGCAGAGTGGGATGAGGTTGCATTTGCCGGGGTTGGCCGACGCCCAGCCGCAACGCATTGCCCGATATGTCCAGTAACGCGCCGGACAGAGTGGCGGCGGCCTGCATCAATAGTTGCGGCAAGCGCAGCACCAGTTTGGCGCGTCTTGGCAGCAACATGTCTGCACCGCTTTCGGCGGTACGCAGCGGCAATACACCAACCGATTCATCGCTCTCCAGCTGCGGCACACGTAGCACCAATTCTTCCCACAAGGCAAAAGGGTACCCGGCCGGTAACATTTCACCGTTTGCATCGAATGCCAAGTCCATCATCGCAGAATGCATTGCAGTCATTCGCGTCTCTGCGAGTCGGCCCAGTGCTGCATGGCTTGCGCCCATTGCTCGGCCGTGCCGGGGTCGATATCGAAAATGGTGAAACGTCTGCTTTCGCGAATCCGGATGCGCAGCAGGCTCATACCGTCTTCCGCATGGTCGATCTGCTGAAGTTCGATTTGCTGCCCCCCCAAGGGAACCTTGATCTTGGCCAGCTCGGTGATTTTTGCCATGCCTACCTCTTAAAAAATTGGTCGTACCAGAAGGACGGATCGGCAACGACGACGGATTGCACAAGTCTATCCGCAATGTGGTCTGGTTTGGAATACTACCGATGTAGCGTAAGGTATCACTCTTTAGAGTTACCTTGGATAGCCGCTACGGGTAATAGTTTGGCCGCAACTTGCAACGTAGTATGCCGAACCATCAAGAAACTGGGTTGCTCTGCCGGAACAGCACCCATACGATCCAGAGATTCCAGCACAGCCGCGCTGCTTGGCTCGGCGCAACATGATTGAAAGGAAGGCATTATGGCTAAAAAGCTGCATGACACCCCCAACCTCGACCAACTCGAGTCCGGCCCGTGGCCCAGTTTTGTGACCGGCCTGAAAAATCTGGCCAAGGAAAAAGATTACGTGGTTGATCTGTTGGGCCAACTGGAAACATCCTACAAGACCCGCAAGGGGTACTGGAAAGGCGGCACAGTCGGCGTGTTCGGTTATGGCGGGGGAGTGATTCCTCGTTTCACCGAGCTCAAGGATGAAAGCGGTCAGCCGGTGTACAAGGATGCGGCCGAGTTTCACACCCTGCGCATTATGCCTCCTCCCGGCATGCACTACGATACCGATACCCTGCGCAAATTCTGCGATATCTGGGAGAAACATGGCTCCGGCCTGATCGCGCTGCACGGGCAGTCCGGCGACATCATGATGCAGGGCTGCACCACCGAAAATGTGCAGAAAGCCTGGGATGAAATCAATGAAATGGGTTTCGACATGGGCGGCGCAGGCCCGGCGGTGCGCACCTCGATGTCTTGCGTCGGCGCGGCGCGTTGCGAGCAATCCTGCTACGACGAAGGCAAGGCGCACCGCATGGTGATCAACACCTTCCTCGACGACATTCACCGCCCCGCCTTACCCTACAAGTTTAAATTCAAGTTTTCCGGCTGTCCGAACGACTGTATGAACTCGATCCAGCGTTCCGACATGGCCGTGATCGGCACTTGGCGCGACAATATCCGCACCGACGAGGCGCTGGCGAAGAAATGGTTTGCCAAGCATGGCATGGACGAACTGGTGAACGACGTGGTGGCGCGTTGCCCGACCAAGACTTTTCAGGTTAAGGAGATCAAGAAAATCAAGAGCGGCGAGCATATCTCCAGCGTGGCGGTCAGCGATACGCACGCCGTCGAGATCGACAACCAGGACTGCGTGCGCTGCATGCATTGCATCAACGTGATGACCGGGGCGCTGGCGCCGGGCAAAGACAAGGGCGCCACCATTCTGATGGGCGGCAAGCGCACTCTCAAGATCGGCGACTTGATGGGCACCGTGATTATTCCGTTCATGAAACTGGAAACGGACGAAGACATGGAAAAACTGGTCGATCTCGGCCAGCGCACCATCGATTTCTTTGCCGAGAATGCGCTGGAGCATGAGCGCACCGGCGAAATGATCGAACGCATCGGTTTGGCCGCCTTTCTCGAAGCGATGGAGATCGACGTCGATCCGGCCATGGTCAATTCGCCGCGCATGAACCCTTACGTCCGTACCGACGGTTGGGACGACGAGGTTGCCAAGATCAAAGCCAAAAAGCAACAAGCCGCCTAACGAGCATCAAACCATGCTAACAATGAATCTCGTTAATGCTCGTTTCCCCCTCCTCAATCCTCCCCCGCAAGCGGGAGAGGAGGCAAACGAATCGCTACGCGAGCTTTCTAATTCTGGAGATAAAACATGAATGCACCCGTACAGATGCGCAAGCCGAAAGAGACTGGCGTACCCGACAACAAGAAATACCTGCATCCACTGCTGGCAAAGAATTACGGCAACTGGAGATATCACGACCGCCCGCGTCCCGGCGTGCTGCATCATGTCTCGCATAGCGGTGACGAGGTCTGGTCCGTGCGCGCCGGCACACAGCGACAGATGGATGTTTATACCATCCGCAAATTGTGCGACATCGCCGACAAGTTTGCCGAAAGCCGCGTGCGTTTCACGATCCGTTCCAATATCGAATTCATGGTGTCGGAAGAGAAGAAGGTTGCACCGCTGATCGCGGAACTGGAAAAGAACGGCTTCCCGGTAGGGGGCACCGGCAATTCGGTGTCGATGATTTCACATACCCAGGGCTGGCTGCACTGCGACATTCCCGGCACCGATGCGTCCGGTGCGGTCAAGGCGTTGATGGACGAACTGTATGATGAATTCAAGCGCGAGGAGATGCCCAACCGTGTGCATATTTCCACCTCCTGCTGCGAGATCAACTGCGGCGGGCAAGCCGACATTGCGATCATCATCCAGCACACTAAACCGCCGGTGATCAACCACGACCTGGTCGCCAACGTATGCGAACGGCCGACCGTGGTGGCACGCTGTCCTGTGGCGGCGATCCGCCCCGCGATGGTGAACGGCAAGCCGTCGCTGGAGATCGACGAATCCAAATGCATGTGCTGCGGTGCCTGTTATCCGCCCTGCCCGCCGATGCAAATCAATGACCCGGAAAATTCCAAGTTTGCGATCTGGGTGGGCGGCAAGAACTCCAATGCGCGCGGCAAACCGACCTTTATGAAGATGGTTGCATCCGGCTTGCCGAACAATGCGCCGCGCTGGCCGGAAGTATCGGAGGCGGTCAAGAACATCCTGCGTGTGTACAAGGCAGATGCGCGCCCATGGGAGCGCATGGCCGACTGGATCGAGCGTATCGGCTGGCCGCGCTTCTTCGAAAAAACCGGGTTGCCGTTTACCAAGTACCTGATCGACGACTGGCGCGGTTCGCGCGCCAATCTCAACGCGTCGACGCACATCCGCTTCTGAACGGGGATAACGATGGAGGTGTTCTCATGAAATTCGGTATCGTCGTCAACGAAGGGCCTTACCAGCGTCAGGCCAGCGACTCGGCCTATCTGTTCTGCAAGGCCGCGATCGAAAAGGGTCACGAGGTGTGGCGCGTGTTTTTTTATCACGACGGGGTGAACAATGGCTCCAAGCTGACCGAGCCGCCGCAGGATGATCGCCACATCGTGAACCGCTGGAGCAAGCTTGCGGAGGAACACAAGGTTGATTTGGTGGTCTGCGTCGCGGCTGCGCTGCGCCGTGGCATCAAGGAGGAGAACCTGGCAAAGGGTTTTCGTATCTCCGGACTCGGACAACTGGCGGAAGCCGGCATCAAATCCGACCGTCTGGTTACCTTTGGCGACTGAGGGGGATGAATCGTGAGCGACGTCAAAAAATTCATGTTTGTCAATCGCAAGGCGCCTTACGGCACGATCTATGCGCTGGAGTCGCTGGAAGTGGTGCTGATTACCGCCGCGTTCGATCAGGATGTATCCCTGGTGTTTCTGGATGACGGCGTGTACCAGTTGAAGAAGGGCCAGCAGACCAAAGGGATCGAAACCAAGAATTTTTCCCCGGCCTACCGTGCATTGGAGGATTACGATGTCGAGAAGCTGTACGTCGACAAGGAATCCATGGACGCTCGTGGCCTGACCGAGGAAGATTTGCTGGTGAGCGTCACCGTGCTCAGCCGTGCCGAAATGGGCGCACTGATGGATGAGCAAGACGTGGTCTTGAGTTTCTAGGAGGGAACGCCATGTTACATATCGTCAATAGATCGCCCTTTGCGGATAATGCACTGGAAAGTTGCCTGAACACTGCAATGGGCGGAGATGTCCTGCTCATCGAGGATGCAGTTTATGCGGCCACTTCCGGCAACGCGGCGGCGGACAAGCTGCGGGCGGCAATGGGGCGTTTCAGGATATATGTCCTGATGCCCGACATCGAGGCGCGTGGCATGGCCGGCAAGCTTATCGAGGGTGTTTCGCCGGTGGACTACGGCGGCTTCGTCGACTTGGCGGCCAGCAACAAAACCTGCCAATCCTGGCTGTAAGATGAAGTTCGCGTAGCGATTCGTTTGTAAGAATTAAGATTGCCTTTCTCGTTTGTCCCCTCTCCCGCAGCGCGGGGGAGGGTTAGGGAGGGGGCTTCAGGGAGTGAGACTCTCCCCGCTACAAGAACCTGTAGTTGTGTATAACAAAACGATTTTTTAAAGGAGAACTAGCATGGCCAGTATCGAAGTAGACGGCAAGACCTACGAAACCGATGAAGAGGGTTATCTGACCAATCTGGCGGATTGGAATACCGATGTCGCGAATTACATTGCGAAAGTCGAGAATATCGACATGACGGATTCCCACTGGGAAGTGGTCAACTTCCTGCGCGAGTATTTTGAAGAATATCAAATTGCTCCGGCTGTCCGTGTGCTGACCAAGGCCATCGGCAAGAAGTTTGGCGCGGAAAAGGGCAACAGCGAATACCTGTATGGCCTGTTCCCGTATGGCCCGGGCAAACAGGCATGCAAGATCGCCGGTCTGCCCAAGCCTACCGGCTGCGTCTAACGTGAAGCTCGCGCAGCGATTCGTTTGCCCCCTCGCCCGCTTGCGGGAGAGGGTTGGGGAGAGGGAAACGGACATGGCGGGTTTTATGATCAAGGACGGCATCTTTGCCATGACCGTCAGGCATATATTCCGGTAGAGCGGTCACATGGCGAGCGTGATTTTCGCGGCCTTGTTTTACCTTGCGACGCTGGTGTTCGTTGTGGGGTTGCTCTACCGCGTCAACATTTATGCGCGCACACCCGCACCCTTAAAGATACCCACCACACCCGCGCCGACTGACAAGGGCGGGGTGGTGTTGCGCATGGCGCGCGAAGTCGTATTGTTCGAAAGCCTGTTCAAGGCCAGCCTGTGGACATGGAGTGTGGGCTGGCTGTTCCATGCCAGCCTGGCCTTGGTGGTTTTGCGTCATCTGCGCTATTTTACCGAACCCGTGTGGGGCTGGGTCGCGCTGCTCCAGCCGTTCGGCCTGTACGCCGGGTTCACCATGCTGCTGGGATTATGCGGGCTGTGGGTGCGCCGCCTGTTCGTCGAGCGTATTCGCTATATCTCGACCCCGTCCGATCATCTCATGCTGGTACTGCTCATCGCGATTGCCGTTTCCGGCCTGTTGATGCAGTTCGCGGCACATACCGACGTGATCGCGGTCAAGGATTTTTTCCTCGGCTTGCAAAGGTTTGACATCCGTTCGCTGCCTGTCGACTTTGTCCTGTACCTGCATTTGCTGATGGTTGCCTTGCTCCTGCTTATCTTTCCGGTCAGCAAGCTGTTGCATGCGCCGGGCGTCTTTTTTTCGCCGACGCGCAATCAGGCAGATAATCCGCGCGAGAAACGCCACGTCGCCGCATGGGCGAAGCAACTGGAATCGGAGTCGGGAAAATGAGCGATGTAACCGCACCGGCCTATCGCGTCATCCCCATCATCCCGGCACTGAAGCCGGGTGCCATGGAAGGCAAGGGGCCGTTTGTCGCCAGCGACAAAATCAACGAGGCGATCGGCTTTCCCGGCCAACTGGTGGAAGACTGGCATGACCGCGCTATCGCCAAAATGGGCGAATTGCTCGGCAAGTACCGTTCGCTCAAGGTGTTTATGGATGCCTGCGTGCATTGCGGCGCTTGCTCCGACAAATGCCACTATTTCATCGGCACGCAAGACCCGAAAAATATGCCGGTCGCGCGACAGGATTTGATGCGTAGCGTGTATCGCCGCTACTTTACGCTGCCCGGCAAGCTGTTCCCCAAACTGGTCGGCGCGCGCGACCTGACGCGCGAGGTGCTGGACGAGTGGTATAACTACTTTCACCAATGTTCCGAATGCAGGCGCTGTTCGGTGTTCTGCCCCTACGGCATCGATACCGCCGAAGTCACGATGGCGGCGCGAGAGATACTCGATTCCGTCGGTTACGGCCAGAAATATTCCAACGAGATCATCGGCAAGGTTCATCGCATCGGCAACAATTTAGGCCTGCCCGGCCCGGCGCTGGAAGACACGCTGCAAGGGCTGGAAGAGGATGTGAAGGAAGATACGGGTATCGACGTGCGCTTCCCGATGAATGTGAAAGGCGCAGAAGTGTTGTTGATTACGCCATCTGCGGATTTTTTCGCCGAGCCGCACATCGACAGCCTGATCGGCTACGCCAAGGTGTTCCATGCGACCGGCACCAGTTGGACGCTGTCGTCGATGGCTTCCGAGGCGGGCAATTTCGGCATGTTTATCGGCAACTACGAACAGTTGCGCAAGATCGCGCTGCGCATCCGCGAGGCCGCGCTTGAATTGGGTGTGAAACGCATCGTGGTGGGCGAGTGCGGCCACGCCTGGCGCGTCGCCTACAGTTTCTGGAATACGCTGACCGGGGTGGGCGAGGGCGCCGACCCAAACGACAAGTTTGCGCAGATGCTGCAGAAACAGCTCGACCATCGCTACAAGCAGCCGATGCATATCTGCGAATTTACCTGGGACATGATCGGGCGCAATGCGCTGTCTTTCGACAAGGAAGCCAACGACAAGCACATCATCACTTTCCACGATTCGTGCAACGTGGCGCGCGGCTCGAGCATGGGGGGGTACCCCGGCGGGCAGTTCGATATCCCGCGCAACATCATCAAGGCGGTCGCCAACAATTTCGTCGAGATGCCTCTCGAAACCACGCGCGAAAAAACCTTCTGTTGCGGCGGCGGGGGCGGCCTGCTGACCGACGATCTGCTCGATCTGCGTGTCAAAGGCGCTTTGCCGCGCATGGAGGTATTGCAGCAAGTGGCGGACGAACATGGCGTCAATTTCATGGCAACCATCTGCGCCATCTGCAAGGCTCAGTTTACCAAGATCATGCCCATTTACGGATTCGATAGAAGAACGGTTGGCGGCGTTCACCAACTGGTCAGCAATGCGATTATTCTCGGCGAGAAATAAATCATGGTCCACGAAAGGCACGAAAAGCACGAACAACTTCAGAAATCAGGCTCTGGGGTTTTTCGTGAATTTCGTGTCTTTCGTGGACAGTATTTACGTTTTTTCGTGGACTGAAATATTAGGTAATTCACTGGAGGTAGAACACTATGTCAGCAACAATTGAAACCCCGCAAAAAATCTCGTTCCGCCGCTACAAGGATGGCGACAACAAGGTTCGCAGATTAAACCAGAAGATTTTTCAGGCGAGCTATTCGTACAAATGCCCGACCTACATTCAGTCCACGCCGCCTTGCCAGGGGAGTTGTCCGGCAGGCGAGGATATCCGCGGTTACCTGTCGATCATGCGCGGCACCGAAAAACCGCCGGTCGGCGCCGATGGCAAACCGGTGATGCCCGCAGCGGAATATGCGTGGCGGCGTTTGACCGAGGCCAACCCGTTCCCGTCGGTGATGGGGCGCGTGTGCCCCGCGCCGTGCGAGACCGGTTGCAACCGTAACGAGGTCGAGGATCACGTCGGCATCAATTCGGTGGAACACTTCCTCGGCGAGTACGCCATCACCAACAAGCTGAAATTCAAGAAACCCGATGTCGCTCCTACGGGAAAAAAAGTGGCGATCCTCGGCGGTGGCCCGGCCGGGCTGTCTTGCGCCTATCAATTGACGCTGAAGGGGCACGAAGTCACGATTTTCGACGAACACGAATTTCTCGGCGGCATGATGCGCTACGGCATTCCGGGTTTCCGTACGCCGCGCGATGTGCTGGATGCGGAAATTCAGCGCATCCTTGACTTGGGCGTGAAGGCGCGATTGAAAACCCGCGTCGGCACCGACATCACGATGGAGCAGATCCGCAAGGAATTCGATGCGGTGTTCCTAGGCATGGGCGCGCAGGCCGGACGCGCGTTGCCGATTGCCGATAGCGAAGCGCCGAACGTGGTGACCGCGACCGCATTTCTGAAAGCTTTCAACGACGGCCGCTTGCAGCATGTCGGCAAGCGTGTGGTGGTGGTTGGCGGCGGCGATACCTCGATCGACGTGGCCACCGTGGCACGACGCCTCGGCCATATTTCGCACGCCAAGCCAACCGATACCGAACATGCTATCGCCGGGCGCATGGCACACGATGTCGCCGATATTTCCGCCAAGCAGGGCGCGGAAGTGACACTGACCTCGATCTTCAATATCGACAAGATGCAGGCCAACAAGCACGAGATCGAGCAGGCGCTCGCTGAAGGAATCCACATTCGCGGCAGCCTCTCGCCGGTCGGCATCGTGCGCGATTCAAACGGGCGTGCCACCGCATTGCGCGTTATCCAATGCGAGGCCAAGATAACCGGTGGCAAGCTGGAGATCAAGAACATCGAAGGCACCGAACAGGATATCGAGGGCGACCTGATCGTTTCGGCAATCGGCCAAGCTGTCGATTTCACCGGGCTGGAGCAATTCGACAACGGTAAGGGCGCAGTCTCGGCAGACCGCAATTATCTGGTTGCGGGACAGCGGGGCGTATTCGCCGGAGGCGATGTGATCCGCCCGCACTTGCTGACCACGGCGATCGGCCACGGCTCGATCGCGGCAGACGGTATCCACAATTACCTGCTGGGACTCGATCTGGAGAAGCGCCCGAAGATCGATGTGCACCAGTTCGACCTGATGCGCAAGCTGGCGGAGAAGGGGATCAAGATCGAGGAAGCGCACGAGCCGATGCGCGGCACCTATAGCGCCAATGTTGCGGTGCATAATTTTGACAACCGTTCCGATCGCTACGTCATCCCGCACGACAAGCTGTTTCTCGGGCATTTTTCTTATGTGCCGCGTAACCAGCGCAACATCGTCACGCTGGACAAGGAGAGCGCGCTGGGCAATTTCGATGAACGCCTGGGCGTGCTCGACGAGAAGCAGGCTATCGCCGAAGCCAAGCGCTGCATGAGTTGCGGCATGTGCTTCGAATGCGACAACTGTGTCGTGTATTGCCCGCAGACTGCGGTGTATCGCGTCAAAAAGACCGAGGCGACCACCGGGCGTTATGTCGCCACCAATTACGACAAGTGCATCGGCTGCCATATCTGCGCAGACGTGTGCCCGACGGGGTACATTCAGATGGGGTTGGGTGAATGATAGTTTCTACCCCCATCCCCACCTTCCCCCTGCAAGGGGGAAGGAGCCTACTCACTCCCCCTTGCAGGGGGAGGGCTAGGGTGGGGGTAGAACTTGGAAACATCATAAAAGCCATATTGTTCAGCTTGCTGTTTTATGTGGTGCCAATCTGGGCTGCGGAGCACAATGCGCCCAAGCTCGACATCGGCAAAGGTGGGCAGTGCGTGGAAGAACCGCAGTGGATGCGCAAGAACCATATGCACCTGCTCAAGCATCAGCGCGATGAGACAGTGCGCAAGGGTATTCGCGACGAAAAGCTCAACTTGAAAAACTGCATCGAATGTCACGCCAGCACCAGGGATGACAGCGTGATCGCACGCGACGACAGCTTTTGCGTCGCGTGTCATCGTTTCGAAGCGGTAAAGATCGATTGCTTCGAATGCCATTCCGGCAAGCGCAAGAGCGCATGGTTGCAGAGGAACGCCAAATGACCAGAGAATGCCAAATTACCGGCATCGATACCCGGCGCAGAAGCTTCCTGAAGACTTCGCTCGGTGCCGCAGCGGTCGCCATCGCGCCCGGAATGTTGCTGCTCGATACGGCGCATGGCCAGTCTGTCAGCGGGAAAGTGCGCTGGGGCATGCTGATCGACACGGCGCAATGCAAAGCAGGATGCAACGAATGCGTGACTGCGTGCAATCGCGAAAACGGGTTATCCGGCGAAACTAAACCAACCGATTCACAGTGGATACGCAAGGTCGAACTCAAGGATGTCGGCAGTGGGCACGAGCTGTCACTGCCGATGATGTGCCAGCATTGCGAGCATCCACCCTGCGTGGATGTATGCCCGACCACGGCCTCGTTCAAGCGCGCAGACGGCATCGTGCTGGTGGACAAACACCGCTGCATCGGTTGTCGTTACTGCATGATGGCTTGCCCGTACAAGGCGCGCTCCTTTGTGCATGAACCGTTGCACGACCAGAACCCGGATGTGCCGCGCGGCAAGGGGACGGTAGAAGCCTGTACCTTTTGCGTACATCGCGTCGATCAGGGGCAACAGCCTGCCTGCGCCGAGGCCTGTCCGAACAAGGCTATCCTGTTTGGCGACCTGAACGATCCGGAAAGCGAGATTGCCAAAAAGGTGCGCAGCGTGGCCTCCGTGCAAGTGCGCGTCGACCTGCGCCTGAATCCCGGCATTCGCTATCAGGGGCTTTGAACATGCCTGCCCATTCACCATTGCACTTCAAAAACCGCCTGTACTACGCATTGCTTGCAGCGGGCGGCCTAGTCGTTTTGGCCGGGCTTTATGCCGTCTATCTGATGGAGCATCACGGCCATATCATCACCGGCATGGATGACCAGATCGTGTGGGGCATGCCGCATGTGTTCGCGATCTTCCTGATCGTCGCGGCCTCCGGCGTGCTCAACGTCGCCTCCATCGGTTCGGTGTTCGGCAAAGCCGACTACAAGGCCAGGGCCCCGCTGGCCGGCCTGCTGTCCATCGCGATGCTGGCGGGCGGCCTGACCGTGCTGATGCTGGATCTGGGCAGGCCGGATCGGATCATCGTCGCCGCGACCAACTACAACATCACCTCGGTGTTCGCATGGAATGTGCTGCTGTATTCCGGCATGTTTGCGCTGGTGGCCGTTTATCTGTGGATGATGATGGAGCGACGCATGAACCCGTGGTCGAAACCGGCGGGCTTCGCGGTGTTCGCCTGGCGCTTCATCCTCACCACCGGCACCGGCTTGATCTTTGCTTTTCTCGTGGCAAGGCAGGCTTATGCTTCCGCCTTGCTGCCGCCCTTGTTCATCGTCATTTCTTTCGCGTGGGGAATGGCTGCATTTCTCGTTGCGCAAGCCGCCATTTATGCATGGAACGATAAAGAGCCCGACCCGGAAATTACGCGGCGCATGAAAAACCTGCTGGGTGTTTTCATCATCGGCACGCTGTATCTGGTCGCGGCTTACCATCTGACCAACCTGTATTTCGCGCATCAAACAGGCTTCGAGCGCTTCATCTTGCTTGACGGCGGCATCTACCCGCAACTGTTCTGGTGGGGTTACGTCGTGATCGGCAATATCCTGCCGTTGCTGCTTATTCATGCGCCGAGCCTTGGCAAGAACAAATGCGTGATTGCTGCTTCGATGCTGGTCATTCTCGGCGGCTTCGCGTTCCTGTATGTGTTCATCATCGGCGGACAGGCCTATCCGCTCAATATCTTCCCGGGCTATCAGGCCAGCAGCAGCTTCGGCGACGGGCAGATTGCGGCATACCATCCGTCGATATATGAGTTCCTGCTGGGCTTTGGCGGCCTGGCTATCGCCTTCACCATTACTCTCGTCGGCGTGCGCGTGCTGAATTTCATGCCGCAAGACAAACCGCATATTGCCGATTAACTTCGCCGGGAGGTTGCCATGAACCGTATGCTGATTTCAGCTGCACACAAATCCTCCGGGAAGACGATGGTCAGTATCGGTTTGTGCGCCGCGTTAAAAAAACGCGGGCACTCGGTTCAGCCTTTCAAGAAAGGCCCCGATTACATCGATCCGATGTGGCTCACGCTAGCGTCCGGAAATGGGGCGTCTGGAAATGGCGCAACCGGGCGCGCCTGCCGCAATCTCGACCTGTACCTGATGGAGCGCGACGACATCGTCGCGACCTTTGCGCGTCACAGCGCGGAGGTCAATCTGGTCGAAGGCAACAAGGGGTTATATGACGGGCTGGCGCTGGATGGCAGCAACAGCAATGCCGCGCTGGCGAAGCTGCTCGACCTGCCGGTGTTTCTGGTGATCGATGCGCGCGGCATGACGCGCGGCATCGCGCCGCTGATCCTCGGCTATCAGGCGTTCGACCGCGACATCAATATCGCCGGGGTGATCCTCAATAACCTCGGCGGCAGGCGCCATGAAGCCAAGCTGCGCGAGGTCATCGAGCATTACACCGACGTGCCTGTGATCGGCGCGATCCAACACGACGAGCGGCTCAGCATCATCGAGCGGCATCTCGGCCTGATGCCCAGCAATGAGTCCCATGTCGCAGCCGCCAAGATAAAGCAGATCGGCGAAGCCATCGCGGAACAGGTCGATCTCGACAAACTGCTCGCGCTGTCGCAAAAGGCCCCGCTGGATGTACCGCACAAGGCCGTGGTGAGCCCGCTGCCGATCGGCGAAAAAATACGCATCGGCATCGCGCGCGACCGCGCCTTCGGCTTTTATTACGCCGACGATCTCGATGCGCTGGAAGCGGCGGGAGCGGAGCTGGTGCCGTTCGATGCGTTGCGCGATGCACGCCTGCCGGAAGTGGACGCGCTATACATCGGCGGCGGCTTTCCCGAGACCTGTGCCGCCGAACTGGAGGCTAACAGTGCATTGCGTGGAGAAATCAAACAGGCCATCGAGAACGGCATGCCCGCCTATGCCGAATGCGGCGGGCTGATGTACCTATCGCGCGGTATCGAATATCAGGGGCGCACTTACCAAATGGTCGGTGCGATTCCCGGCGATGTGAAGATGCACGACAAGCCTGTCGGTCGCGGTTACGTGCATCTCGAGGAAGATGAAACACACCTCTGGCCGCGTCCCAACACGCCGGCCAAGCAGATCAAGGCGCACGAGTTTCATTATTCGAGCCTTGAGAATCTTCCGCCCGACTCCCGCTTCGCGTATCACGTTGCGCGCGGATATGGTGTTGACGGAGCGCGCGACGGATTCATGTTGCACAACCTGCTGGCCTCTTACACACACCTGCGCACCATCGGCAGTTGCTACTGGGCCACACGTTTCGTCGCATTCATCCGGCGGCAACGGGAGCAATCCAAAAATTTCAATCAGCATACAGCGCTGCCAGCAGATGGGCAGCGCTGATACAGCGAGCAGATTCCCGAAAAACAAGGCTATTCCAGAATCTTCCGGTTACGATCCGGCGGTATGCATTTGTAGGGTGCGTCCCACGCACCAATGATGGCGGTGCGTGGGACGCACCCTACGCCACTGAATCACCCCTCTCCCCCGCCCCCTCTCCCGCAAGGGGAGAGGGGTGAAAACCGCTACCCCCCACCACTTTCGAACGCACCCAAGAGCCAATCCATCCGCGCCCAGCCTCAACGCGAGATATGAAACCCGCTGAAATCCGCGCTTACTCGACGATCTTGATGCGCTGCCCAGCACGCGGTTCGCCGTCCGGGTATTGTGCGTTGATCAGGCGTAAATAACCTTCCGCCGATTTGCCGAGAGGCGAGTTTCTCGCGAGCCCGGCGTAGGTGTCACCCTGGATCGCGGTGATGGTGCGGATGCCGAGCGGTTTGACCCGCTTGCGCTCCTCTGCGGTGAGCGCATGGAAACTATATACCGTGTCGATTATCTCGTTGCGATATGCGGCCAGGTCCTGGCGGGTTTTTCCTTGCCCTTGCAGGATAAACGCCTGCTTGTTCGCATAAACCACGCCCCCGACGCTGTTTGGTAAATCGAACAAGGCGGCGGGCAAGCCGTTTATTTCGAGCGACCGGATTTCCGCTCCATAGCCCGCAAGGCGGCGCGCATATTCGACCGGCGAGCCGCCGGGTTTATGATCCATTTTCATTTGCAACCGGGCTGCGCCTTGCGGACTGACGGCAATCAAGGCGTTCGGCAGGTTATGCACGCGCCATGTTTCCGGGAATTTCAGTGCGATCCCCAGTTCTCCGTGGCGGAAATGGTTGTTGCGCACCACGCCCTGCTCGCTGTTGTCGCCGAACACCAATCCTTCGGTGGCGGCGAGGAATTCGGCGCGACCTTCGAAAGGTTTGGCGGGAGCCAGTTTATCCGCTTCGCCGACGACTTCTTTCAGGCGCGTGTCGTTGTCCGGGTGAGTGGCGAACAGGCCGGAGTAACGGCGCGGCTCGCGCCCTTCCTGCTTGGCCAGTTCTGCATCCTTCAACTCCTGGTTCTTCAGCACGCGGAGGACGCGGATGATGGCTTGCGGATCGTAATCGCTGCGCGCCAGGTATTGCGCGCCCAAGCGGTCGGCCTCGAGCTCATGCTCGCGCCCATAGCCGGACAGCAGCGCGCCGCCCATGATGTTGACCAAGTTTTGCCCGAGATTGGAGCCGATTTGCGGCACAAAGATCGAGGCGACAGCCAGTCCGAGATTGGTGGCCTGCGCCGCGCTTTGCTGGCGCACGGGATGGCGCGCGGTGACGTGGCCGATCTCATGCCCCAGCACGGCGGCCAATTCCGCCTCGCTGTTGAGGTAGGCCATGATGCCGCGCGTGATGTAGACATAGCCGCCGGGCAACGCAAAGGCGTTGACTTCGGGCGTATCCAGCACGGAGAAGCGATATTGCAGGTTGGGGCGGTGGCTGTTTTTCGCGAGCTTCTGGCCGATGCGATCGACGTAATCCTGCAACGCCTTCGATCCGTAGACCTGATATTGTTTTTTGATGGCCTGTTCGTTGTATTGGCGACCGATGGCGATTTCCTGCTCTTCGGACATCATCACGAAATCGCTTTTCCCGGAGACCGGGTTCTGGGCGCAGCCGGCCAGCAGCGAAAGAGCAAGGCTGATAATCAAAATGCGCATGTCAGTTCCTGTTCGATGTTCAAACCCAAATAATCCACTTATTTCGATTCTAAATTAAAAGTGCGATGTCGTAGGGTGCGTCCCACGCGCCGCCACCATTGGTGCGTGGGACGCACCCTACATAATTATTGTCGTTTCAAAATAGAATTGGAATTAGCCCCAAATCCGTTCGCCCTGAGGTATCGAAGGGCTTGCCCAAGTGGTTCGATACCTCACCACGAACGGGTTCCTACGCCCGATTTTTCCTAACGGATTATCCTGATTAAAGTTGTTGCCAAACGTCGGGTATCAGGCGTGATTGTCGCCGCAAATGAATAAAGGCAGCAAATGCTGCCTTTTGATAAAACTGTAGCGATAAGTTCCATGGAACCGACAACCCTTTTAAGGGGCCGCCGGGGGAATTGTTACGCCGCTGCTTTGTTGCCGTATTTTTGGCGGAATTTATCGATGCGACCGGCGGTATCGACAATTTTCTGCGTGCCGGTATAGAACGGGTGGCATTCGGAGCAAACTTCGACGTTCAATGCGGGCTTGCCCATCGTCGATTTGGTCTTGAAACTGTTGCCGCAACTGCATGTCACGGTGATTTCCTGGTAATTCGGGTGGATGTCTGCTTTCATTTTCTTTCCTTGCAAGTAGTTTTGTGCGGCGGGTGTACGCACTCCAATGAATACACTTCACGGGGGGCGCGCATTATCCATAAAAAGAGGGGGTTGCGCAAATTTTTAACAACAGGCCGGAATGGGGGCGCGGTTAACAAATTCCGGTTAATACCCCCCGCGCTCTTGGCGCGGCGCTGTTTGTTTAGCGGCTTTATCGCCAGCGATGCTGGCGGAAGCTGTATTGGGCTAGAAAGACAATTCGAACACGACCCCCTCCAACAATACAAGTAGCGGAATTGCCGTCCGGTGCGGCGCGGCGATCATTTGAGATTGTAGATTCGCCTCGGATTATCTCTACCGACTTTCTGCGCCAGATGTTCGGGCAGTTGATCAAGCAGGCTCCATGTGTTCGAAAAGGACTGGTTGGGTCTCTGCGGCGACTCCACGGGGAAGAAAAATTCGTCCGAACCTATTGTTATCCGGTCGGGAAACTTATTGATTATCGCCAACCATTCCGGCTTCAAAATCCCTTTTTCATTCACCAGCCTGTTGGGCATTGCAGGGCCATTTCCGACCTGTTGCAGGCGATTCTCGATGCGTAGCGCAAGATATAGATTGGGGTGGGATGACAGCAGGCGCTCAATGAGTTCGGGTGTCATATCGCCGGTGTTATCCCAACCGATGTGTTGCCACACGATTCTTGCCTTTGTGTTGTGGCTCAGCAGTCGCTCGAATGCGGGGATGGTCGGCTCGAGGGTTTGCGGGTTATTGGCGGACGCACGTTTCAGGTTCTCGGGCATGGGGCGGCGATTTACGATCGCCTCCATGTGCAGGTCAATAGCGACATTATGCTGTGCCGCAATGTCAGCCAGCAGCAAAAAAAGAGGGTGATCTGGAGGCACATACTTGAACGAATGATGATCCCCCATGGAAAGATGGTACGAAAGCATCTCGCCGAACCCGGCGGCGCCGTCGCTTAGCATCCGCTCGGCGGTTTGACGGAAACGCCTGCGATCATGCTCAGTGACATTCTCGGGTTTTATCGTTTGGAGATCGGAGCCGAGTATCGCGCCACCGGCTAACAACTTCAGCCGATCCGGGTGCTTCATTACCACCTGGCGCATGGAACTTTCCTCTTGCTCGGTTGGGATCGGGCCTGGAACAACGACAACGAGCGCCTGCTGAACACCATACTCATCCATCCCCTTGATCAGCTTGTCGGCCGCTGCCTCCAGATTCTCTTCCTGGTTCTGCTCCGTCATTTTCTGGGGAGAGCGGTTATCGGGCCCGCGTCGCATCCCGGGCCTCGGCCCTTGTCGCGGCATATCCATCCGCTGCTGAGAGTTGAGGTTTCCCAATATGCCGCTCGTTGTCGTGCCGCGCAGGTGCACATGCACATCTATGTATTGTTTTTTCACTTGCGCTTCCGCCTGAGAAGCAAACAGAAATGCAAGTCCCAAGAGTAATCCGAGTCGCTGATATGTTGTCATTTGCGTTATCTCCCTTCTGGTCTATTGCGCTAACGTGTGTATAAACAGGAGACAGACCGCAATTTCCGGTGAATCACGGCCACCCTCCTGTTTTCGCACGCGCAGTATTTTAGCAATTCTGCTATAGACGAACTACATGGGGAAGCAGAGCATCAAAGGGGGCAGCATCGCATTGTCTTTCTGATTCACCCTCATTCTTCAATCCCTTTGAAATTTAATTCGAAGCTGACCCTTTTAATCCTGCTCTTGACCGCCATGTTAGGGCTATGGCTTTCCATTACCGGGTTGTGCTGCATTCGGATCATTGGACTCAATCATAGACCGCAGCTGTTGATCTACGGTCTCGGCAACAGGGATTGGCCAGCGACCTACAAAAAACTTGGTCGAATCCTTCAGAACAAGGGTAATACCCCGTTTAACGGCTCCCTTGAACACCGAATCCTCTTTTTTGATGTGCGTGATCTCGTCAACACGGAAGGATCGCACACGCGGGCGCAACGGAACGGGAATGGGCCCATAAAGTATTTCGATCATTCCGGAGCGCTTGGTGATCATTGTCTTGTTCCTACCTAGGACTTGAGTGAAGTACAGTATGAATGAGTACATGCACAGCATTAATACCTGTTTAACAGGTGCCATCCCAACGAATGTATCTAGTGGAATATTCCCGAACCTGACGAGTATCCAAGGAGCGACCACCAGAACCATCAGGGGTGTGCCCCACAGAGTAATTAGTCGAGGAGTTCGCAATGGAACGTCGTATATTTCAATTGCGATCTCGCCTGGAGAAGTGTGCAGATTATCGTTAAGCGTTTGATTCATTTATGCCCCCATGATTTTCCCGTCAGCATAGCCTCTGAAGCCCTAACGTTCAAATTGAGGGGCGGCGCGCTTTTGCGCCGTCCCTCTCGAATGCAGGGTTAGGCTGTAACCACGCAGATGCAATGTTGTCCACCGCTATGCAAGTTGGATAATGTCGCGACCAGCATCATCTTTCGAATACCACTTTTGCGAACACGCATTACACTTTTTTACATATACAAACAAAGTCTTTGTATGCGGCACTTCTACGTCATACTCGGAATGGCCTCTTTCGTCGCCGTCTTTGTTGAAGTGCGAAATTTGTCGCGTTTCAGTGCGGGTCGTCGAGTAGGTCTCGCTTACGGTATTGTGTGTTTCGATATTTATGCTGTCACACTTCGGACATTTTGGAGGTTTGGAGGATTTGGGCTTGCTGACCCAAAAGAAACAGAACATGACAACAGCGATCCCTACAATTAGCAACGCAGTGTGAGCTGTAGCGAGCCAATAGAACAGCCAGATGACCATGCCGATAGCGAATATTGCAGAAAAGAACTCCTCCATGTTGTCTCCGTGCCCTAACGTAAAAGTAAGGGGCGCGCCGAAGGCGCGTCCCGCTTGACTGCCGGGTTGGGGCTCATAGGCCCGCCTTCACATGACGCAACAAATCAGTCACGCCCATGATGTTAAAGCGCTCAGGATAGATCACCCGAAATAGTGACAGAGCACAAACGCCGACTTGTGCTGTGGTCTTGAGTGCAGCCCTTAGTGCGGTGGAATCTTGGTCAAGGTAGTTGCTCTTGAACTCGATGTGATCGACATTCTCGTTGATCTGTAGGGTTTGCATAAGGGCCAGTTCATTTGGATGCGCGCCTGAATCAATGGTGCGCTCGTAAAGGAGTTTCGCTACAGCCCCTTCCGTTGCATCTACCGCAGCAGCAAGATTTAGCATTGTTCCGATTTTGAATTCATCTTTAACCTTCTGCTTCGCTGCCGCATCATCATGGCGTCGCAGCCATGTCTCGCGAGACTCTGGATGCTTGGCTAAATACAGTCCATAGAGCGCGTTTTCCAAGCAAGATCGAAGAAGGGCATAGCTCTCTGGGATTTGAGCGCTCCAACAAAGGCGACACGCGGCCAGAAAATTTGAATGCGCCCGAAGCAAGAAGAAGCCGGCAAACCAGTCTTTGGAATGATTGAGCCCATCGATTGCTTTCCGGTACCCAATATCAATATCGGACAGGCGTGCGACTTCCCCTGTTAGATTTGCAAATGTCGCAAATTCATTGACACGCGCGGCATCGAAGAACTTCGATATCTCGTTTGCTTCCCAGTTCGGTGGCGGCGGCGGAAGTGGCATTGTGTTATGAGCCCCAACGTAAAGTAGACACCCTAAAATGCGCCGTGAAAGGCACCTTCGAGGTGTATAAGCTGGCATTCTTCCTGCAATGCCTTGTTTGTATTGGGAGAGAAAATATAGCGCCCCCTAATTTTTCCGACAAAGACACCACACAAAATCTCATGTTGTTTGTTCAGGTAAGCGGAGGTTCGCGAAAGAAACTCAGGCGCAAGCCTGCCCAATAGGCATAAAGAAACAGATGGAGGGCTTGAGATCATGTTGAATCCCCTATGAACAAGTGTGTGGCTGGCGATAATTTTCGCGCGTTGCTTCATCCCGTCCGGGATGCGCTTGCGCCAGCTCCTGTTCTGGGGAATCCGCCGGCTGCCCCGTACCGTGCGTGCGGTGCGGTGTGCGTTGCGGCGGATGTGCAAGTGGCGCTAATTTATTTGAGTCGAGGGGTGGATGTCAAGGGCGATGTGGTCGCCCATTCCATATAAAGGGAACCTCTATAAATCCAAACTCCGTCACGATACTGCGTTGCTCATAAAAAATTACTCCTAACATATCAAATATATGCGTCGTCGTAATTTTTTACTCGCGCCTTGTCTCGCTTAGGATTTTGAATTTATAGAGGCCCCCTAAAGAGCTAAGGAAACACTGAAGCACTTGTTCAGCAGCAGCGTTTGACGCCCGACCACTTTTGCTGCTGCTGAAGCGCAAACCACTCTTGGCGCGGCAGCGCGGGCGTGTCTGGGTGGGCAGCGGCGTGGTGCGCCAGATAGCGCTCGTAGCCGTCGTCGCCGCTGAGGCGGCGGATGGCGCGCCAGCAGTATTGCAGCGGGCGTAGGGTGCGTCCCACGCACCGCACCCAATATTTATTCGCCAAACCCGGTTTCATTTTCTTTTTCCCCAATATTTCCAGCCCAGTCCATCGGGTATGCACTCTGTGCCACATATTTGTGGAAGGTTGAATACGGCCAATCGGATACTTGCCGCGCCAAACCGTGCTTGACCGGATTCCAGTGAATGTATTCGATGTGGCGAGCCATGTCGGCTTCATCCCGGATTTGGTGCTCCCAATATCTCCGCTGCCACAAGCTTGTTTCGCCGCGCTTACGCCGTGAAGGGTTCTGCCATTCCGGGCGGTTGTATTGCCGGGCGCATGTCTGGCTGACTTGCCGTTTGATCATGCCCCAGCGCTTGTGAAAATCGGCGTCGCCGTCCGGCAACGTCCAGATGCAATGCAAATGATCCGGCAACAGTACCCACGCCACGATTTCGAAAGGGAGGTGGTTGCGCGCATTTTCAATGCCTTCCCGTAAGGCGGCACGCATGGGCTCGTCCGTCAAAATCGGCTGTCGCCGGTGGGTGGTGACGGTGAAAAAATAAGTGCCGCCTTTCGTATTGGCTCGCCGATAGTCAGGCATGGCGGTTATGGATGAATGGAGCGGTGCGTGGGACGCACCCTACGGAGAGTGCGACAGGGTGGGGTGGAGTGTGGTGCGTGGGACGCACCCTACGGGGTGTGCGCCAGCAGCATTGCAACAGGTGTAGGGTGCGTCTTACGCACCACAGCATCAGTCCCTTTGCCATGCTTCCTCCAGTTGTGTCGGGTAATGCGGCGCTTCGGACAGCGGCGGCACGCGCTTGCCTTGCAGGTGGCGCGCGCAGACGCGCAGCATGTCGATGACGATCAGCCATAGCAGCGCGGCGAAGAACAGCGCCAGCGCGGCGTCCAGTTGCAGGTTGAAGATCAGTTGCGGCGCGACGGCGGCCTTGTCAGGCGGCAAGGCCCCGGCGGCGAGCTTGTCCGACAGGCTGTTGGCGGCGGCGAGGAAGCCGATGCGCGGGTCGCTGCTGCTGAGTTTCTGCCAGGTCGCGGTGCTGGTGATGACGACCAGCCAGGCCAGCGGCAGCGCGGTTATCCACGCGTACCGGAGCTTGCCGGATTTCACCAGGATGCCGGTCGCCACGCACAATGCAATCGCCGCGAGAATCTGGTTGGAGATGCCGAACAGCGGCCACAGGATATTGACGCCGCCATTGGGATCAATCACGCCGATATACAGGAAATAGCCCCAGGCCGAGACGACCACCGCGCTGCTGAACAGCACCGACGGATACCAGGAGGTGCGCCCCAGCGGTTGCCAGAGGTTGCCGAGCAGGTCTTGCAGCATGAAGCGGCCGACACGCGTGCCCGCGTCCAATGTGGTGAGGATGAAAATCGCCTCGAACATGATCGCGAAGTGGTACCACATCGCGAGCATGCCTTCGCCGAACGCGCTGCCGAAGATGCTGGCCATGCCGACCGCCAGCGACGGCGCGCCGCCGGTGCGCGCGAACAGCGTCGCCTCGCCCATCTGCTTTGCCAACTGGTTCATTTGCTCCACCGTGACTGGGAAGCCCCAGGCGGAAATTGTGGCGACCGCTTCCGCCGCCGTCTTGCCGACCATGCCCGCCGGGGAGTTGATCGCAAAATATATACCGGGGTCGAGCACCGTCGCGGCGATCATCGCCATGATCGCCACGAAGGATTCCAGCGCCATGCCGCCGTAGCCGATCATGCGGATGTCGCGTTCGTTGGATAACAATTTAGGGGTCGTCCCGGAGGCGATCAGCGAATGGAAACCGGAGATCGCGCCGCAGGCGATGGTGATGAACACGAACGGGAACAGCTTGCCGCCGAAGATCGGCCCGCTGCCGTCGATGAACTGCGTCAGTGCTGGCATCTTTATTTCCGGGCGCAACCAGACGATCGCCAGCGCCAGAAGGATCACCGTGCCGAGCTTCATGAAGGTCGATAAATAATCGCGCGGCGCGAGCAACAGCCATACCGGCAGGATCGCGGCGGCGAAGCCGTAGCCGATGATGGCGAAGGCCAGCGGCAGGCCGGGGTGGTTGAACAGCTCGCGCAAGCCGGGCTGTTGGTCGATCCAGCCGCCGCCCGCGACGGATAACAGCAGCAGGATTACGCCGAGCGCGGAGCCTTCCAGCACACGACCGGGGCGCAGCTTGTACATATACAGGCCGACCAGCATCGCGATGGGAATCGTCGCGGCGACCGTCGAGGTCGCCCACGGGCTGTGCTTCATCGCGTTGACCACCACCAGCCCGAGCACCGCGATCAGGATAATCATGATGAGGAAGGTGGCGACCAGCGCGGCGATGCCGCCGATGCTGCCCAGCTCGTCGCGCGCCATCTGGCCGAGGCTGCGCCCGTCGCGGCGCGTGGAGAAGAACAGCGTCACCATGTCCTGCACGCAGCCGCCCAGCACCGCGCCGATCAATATCCACAACGTGCCCGGCAGGTAGCCGAACTGCGCCGCCAGCGTCGGGCCGATCAGCGGACCGGGGCCGGCGATGGCGGCGGAATGGTGG
>Ga0209343_10001187_pt1 | contig 35660 bp, 29 predicted proteins | sample RifCSPlowO2_02_FD_184026 | JGI IMG/M metagenome (GOLD analysis project Ga0209343, IMG submission 184026) | Groundwater microbial communities from Rifle, Colorado - Rifle CSP2_plank lowO2_0.2 (SPAdes) (version 2) | ecosystem: Environmental > Aquatic > Deep subsurface > Groundwater | place...
GGGTCTTGCGTGGCCACGCCCACCGGGCAGGTGTTGAGGTGGCACTTGCGCATCATGATGCAGCCCTCGACCACCAGCGGCGCGGTGGCGAAACCGAACTCGTCGGCGCCCAGCAGGCCACCGATGACGACGTCGCGGCCGGTCTTCATCTGGCCGTCGGCCTGCACGCGGATGCGGCTGCGCAGGCGGTTGAGCACCAGGGTCTGCTGCGTTTCGGCCAGTCCGATTTCCCAAGGCGAACCGGCGTGTTTGATGGACGACCAGGGCGAGGCGCCCGTACCGCCGTCGTGGCCGGCGATCACCACGTGGTCGGCCTTGCACTTGGCCACGCCCGCGGCAATGGTGCCGACGCCGATTTCCGACACCAGCTTGACGCTGATGGAGCTGTGCGGCGCCACGTTCTTCAGGTCGTGGATCAGCTGCGCCAGGTCCTCGATCGAGTAGATGTCGTGGTGCGGCGGCGGGCTGATCAAGCCCACGCCGGGCACGCTGTGGCGCAGTTTGCCGATGTAGTCCGACACCTTGCCGCCGGGCAGCTGGCCGCCTTCGCCGGGCTTGGCGCCCTGCGCCATCTTGATCTGGATCTGGTCGGCGCTGTTCAGGTACTCGGCGGTCACACCGAAACGACCCGAGGCCACCTGCTTGATGCGCGAGCGCATCGAGTCGCCCTCTTGCAGCACGTAGTCCACCTCGAAGGTGTCCTTGCCCAGCAGGTCGGACATGGTCTGGCCCTGCTTGATCGGGATGCCCTTGAGTTCGTTGCGGTAGCGCAGCGCATCTTCGCCGCCTTCGCCGGTGTTGCTCTTGCCGCCGATGCGGTTCATGGCCACGGCCAGCGTGGCGTGGGCTTCGGTGGAGATGGAGCCCAGCGACATGGCGCCGGTGGCGAAGCGCTTGACGATTTCCTTGGCGGGCTCGACTTCGTCGATGGAGATGGCCTTGGACGGATCGATCCTGAACTCGAACAGACCGCGCAGCGTCATGTGGCGACGGTTCTGGTCGTTGATGATTTGGGCGTATTCCTTGTACGTGTTCCAGTTGTTGGAACGCGTGCTGTGCTGCAGCTTGGCAATGGCATCGGGCGTCCACATGTGCTCTTCACCCCGCGTGCGCCAGGCGTATTCGCCGCCGGTGTCCAGCATGGTGGCCAGCACCGGGTTGTCGCCAAAGGCGGCCTTGTGCATGCGCAGGGCTTCTTCGGCGATCTCGAACACGCCGATGCCCTGCACCCGGCTGGCGGTGCCGGTGAAGTACTTGTCCACCGTTTCGCTGTTCAGGCCAATGGCTTCGAACAGCTGGGCACCGCAGTAGGACATGTAGGTGGACACACCCATCTTGGACATGATCTTGGACAGCCCTTTGCCGATCGCCTTCACATAGTTGTAGATCGCCTTGTCGGCGCTCAGGTCGCCCGGCAGGTCTTTGCTGATGGCCGCCAGGGTTTCCATGGCCAGGTAGGGGTGCACGGCTTCGGCACCGTAACCCGCCAGCACGCCGAAGTGATGCACTTCGCGCGCCGTGCCGGTTTCCACCACCAGGCCGGCCGAGGTGCGCAGGCCCTCGCGCACCAGGTGCTGGTGGATGGCGGACAGCGCCAGCAGCGCGGGAATGGCCACCTGGGTGGCGCTGATGGCGCGGTCGCTGACGATCAGGATGTTCTTGCCACCCTTGATCGCGTCCACCGCTTCGGCGCACAGCGAGGCCAGCTTGGCCTCGACCCCGGCGCGCCCCCAGAACACCGGATAGGTGATGTCCAGCGTATGGCTGTGGAACTTGCCTTGCGTCACGATATGGATGTCGCGCAGCTTGGCCATGTCGGCGAAGTCCAGCACGGGCTGGCTCACCTCCAGACGCATGGGCGGGTTGACGTGGTTGATGTCCAGCAGGTTGGGCTTGGGGCCGATGAAGGACACCAGCGACATCACGATGGCTTCGCGGATCGGGTCGATCGGCGGGTTCGTCACCTGGGCGAACAGTTGCTTGAAGTAGTTGTAGAGCGGCTTGTCCTTGTCGGACAGCACGGCCAGCGGGCTGTCGTTGCCCATGGAGCCGATGCCCTCTTCGCCATTGGTGGCCATGGGGCTCATCAGGAACTTGATGTCCTCCTGCGTGTAGCCAAAGGCCTGCTGACGGTCCAGCAGCTCGGGCGTCACAGACTCCATGCCCGCGGTCTGCGGCTCGGTCGCGTCGATGCGCTGCTCTTGCGCTGCCTCACCCGCCACGGGGTTGTCCACATCGTCCAGGCGGATGCGCAGGTTGTCGATCCACTGCTTGTAGGGCTTGTTGTTGGCGAGATTGGCCTTGAGCTCCTCATCGTCGATCATGCGGCCCTGCTCCAGGTCGATCAGGAACATCTTGCCGGGCTGCAGGCGCCACTTGCGCACGATCTTGTTCTCCGGCACCGGCAGCACGCCGGACTCGGAACCCATGATCACGAAGTCGTCGTCGGTGATGCAGTAGCGCGAGGGGCGCAGGCCGTTGCGGTCCAGCGTGGCGCCGATCTGGCGACCGTCGGTGAACACGATGGAGGCCGGGCCGTCCCAGGGCTCCATCATGGCGGCGTGGTATTCGTAAAAGGCCTTGCGGCGCTCGTCCATGGTGGTGTGCTGTTCCCACGGCTCGGGGATCATCATCATCACCGCCTGGGCCAGCGGGTAACCCGCCATGGTGAGCAGTTCCAGGCAGTTGTCGAAGGTGGCGGTGTCCGACTGGTTCGCAAAGCTGATCGGGTACAGCTTCTGCAAGTCGGCCCCCAGCACCGGCGAAGACATCACGCCTTCGCGCGCCTTCATCCAGTTGTAGTTGCCCTTGACGGTGTTGATCTCACCGTTGTGCGCCACATAGCGGTAGGGGTGGGCCAACGGCCACTCGGGGAAGGTGTTGGTGGAAAAGCGCTGGTGCACCAGACCCAGGGCCGAGACGCAACGCGTGTCCTGCAGATCCTTGTAATAGGTGCCCACCTGATCGGCCAGCAGCAGGCCCTTGTAGATCACGGTGCGGCTGCTCATGCTCACCACGTAATACTCTTTGCTGTGCTTGAGCTTGAGCGACTGGATGTGAGCGCTGGCTGTCTTGCGAATCACGTACAGCTTGCGCTCCAGCGCGTCCTGCACGATCACGTCGTTGCCACGCCCGATGAACACCTGGCGCAGGATGGGCTCCTTTTCGCGCACGGTCGGCGACATCGGCATGTCCTTGTTCACCGGCACGTCGCGCCAGCCCAGCAGGACCTGGCCTTCGTTGGCGATGGCACGCTCCATCTCCTGCTCACAGGCCAGCCGAGATGCGTGTTCCTTGGGCATGAAGATCATGCCGACGCCGTATTCGCCCGGCGCCGGCAGGGTCACGCCCTGGGCGGCCATTTCTTCGCGGTACAGGGCATCGGGCAACTGGATCAGGATGCCGGCACCGTCGCCCATGAGCTTGTCCGCCCCCACCGCGCCCCGATGGTCCAGGTTTTCCAGGATCTTCAGACCCTGTTGCACGATGGCGTGGCTTTTTTCGCCCTTGATGTGGGCCACAAAGCCGACACCACAAGCGTCGTGTTCGTGGGCCGGGTCGTACAGACCCTGTTGCTGGAGTTGCTGCTGCTCGGCTGCCGTGGTCATGGCGCTTCCTTCTCGGTTCAAGGGCGTGACAAAAATGCGTGGGATGCGAAGCATAGTGCATTGCAACAACGATGCCAAGCATTTTAATTGGGGTCAGATTCGAATAATGTCATCATGATGATGACTCTTAAACAATTGGGGACATATCAAATTCGGGTGAAAAGATCTGATGGGACAGGATTTACGCCTCCCTCATTCGCCCAGCGACGGCTTCGATGTCGGTCGCCCGGGTTTCGCCTTGCTGACCCGTCGATCGGTTTGTTTTTGCAGTTCTTGCACAAACGCCGGCTCCCCGAGCGCCCAACCGTGCAAGGCCGCACCGGTGATGGCCTCCTGCTGCTGCGTCGTCAACCCCGAACGCACCATGTCGGCGTACGCAACCTCTCGGGCAAATGGCGTGTTGCCCAGGTTCCAGTACAACGGATGCGGCGTGATGCCGCGGTCGTGGGACTGGCCGATGTAGTGGCGGTGGCTGGACCAGGCGTAGGCGGCGGGCTCGGCCACCATGCCCGCTCGCACCGGATTCAGGTCCAGATAGGCCATGCAGGCCAGCAGGTAGCGCTCGGTCTGCACCAAGGTGGACTTGTACCGGCCCTCCCACAGCGTGCCGGTGCGCCCATGCTGGGCATTGAAATAGCGCACGTAGCGCCGTCCGATCGCCTGCATCATCAGTGGCACACCATCCGGCGTCTCGGGCGTGAGCAGCAGGTGGAAGTGGTTGTCCATCAGCACCCAGGCGTGCAGCGCCACTTGGTGCTTGCGGGCGTTTTCCCAGATCAGTTCCAGCAACATGTGCCGGTCCACATCGTTCAACACGATGGGCTGGCGGTTGTTGCCTCGCTGGATGACGTGGTGCGGGTAACCCGGCAGGGTCAGGCGAGGAAGACGGGCCATGTCGAACGAAGCCAGCAGTGAATCTGACCCCGATTATGGAACCCCGTCCCTCGGTTCGTCACAGGAACAGGCTGGGCTCCCCAACGATGAGCTTGGCCAGCTCGTCCAGCACCGCCGTGGTCCATTGATCGGCGGCGTATCGGGTGGTCACGATCTCCAGCCCGTTGACGCAGGCCAACCGAATGTCGAGCACCGCGTTGTCGTGGTCCGCCGTGATCAACACGCTGGCCCGAGAGGCCAGCTCGTGTTCAAACACGATGAGCTGTATCCGGTGGGTGTCCGGGTGGCGCTGTTCCCGCCGCTCATGGGGCACGTGACCCGCGCGCAGGCGGCGCTCGACCCGCTCCAGGTCGGGTGGGAAGTTCACCGCCACACTGCCTTTGGCCGCACCACCTTCGCGCGGTTCCAGGCGCCAGCCCAGGGCAAGGTAGTCAAACACCTCTTTGTCGCGCAGGAGCTTCTTGCGGGCGTCGAAGCGAAAGTCGGTCTGCTTCATGGCCGGCCAGGGTGTCTTGCCGTCCAGGCTCAGCCGTGCCGCGGCCGGCTCGATCACATTGAGTTGGCGCGGCAGCTCCGTGAAGTAATGCCAGGTGGTTTTGCAGGCGGCCTCGGTGGCGGCAACGTTGGCCTCCAGATGCTGGAGGTCTACCTCCTGCTGCGACTGCAGCGATTTCGCCTGTTGTTTGAGCTGGTTGAGAAAGCTCATGCGTGATTCCCTGTGAGCGTGAGAGCCGGTCCTTGCGTTGAACGGCACGGGTGAGGACTGGCGGATTGCGGGAAAGTTTAGCCGCTCGAACGCCCACGCGGGCTACAGAGCCACCGCTGAGGGACGCCGCTCCCAGGCGCGCTGCAGCTGGTGCGCCAGCACGACGCCCAGCAACGAACAAGCCCCGGTGGCCACCCAGGTCCATTGCCACCCGCCGGCCCGCACCGCCAGCCAGGCCACCACCGGAGGCCCCACAAACTGCCCCAGTGAAGAAAACTGCTGCATCCAGCCCACGGTGGTGGACACCGTGTCTTTGCCGGGCGCCAGCACCACCGCCAGCCCAAAAAGGGTACCGGGAATCAGGCCACCCAACCCGGAAAACAGCAAGACGGCCAGGTATTGCCAGACCGGATGGCCCACCGCGGCGAATGCCACGACAGCGCCCAGCGCCATGGCGAGGTACCCGAGCGACAACACCGTGCCGGGCCGGGTACCGTGCGACATCCAGCGGCCGGCTCCGATGTTGCCCAGCATATTGATGCCCGCCGCCAGCGCCGTGAGCAGCCCCACCGTGTTGCCGCTGTAGCCCGCCTGGCTGTAGATGGTCGGCAGAAACCCCACCACCGCCAGCCATTGCCCGGAGTAGAGAAAAAACGCCAGGGCCACCAGCCAGGGGCCTGGCGCGCCCAACGTTTGCCGCAACCTGGGCCACCAGGCCGCGGGCCTGCGGGTTTGTGCTGCATCGCCGCTGCTGGCGGCGACAACCCCGTCGGCGGGCACCCGCAGTGCCAGCAACGCTGCCGCCATCAGCGTGAGCACCGCCAGTCCCAGCCAGACCCAGCGCCACCCCACCACCGACAACAGCGGCGCACCCAGCAACAGCGCCAGCGCCGTACCCAGCGGCATGTAGGCACCCCACCAACCGAGCGCGCGCGACAGCGTCTGGTGGCGGTGCACGTGTTGGCGCAGCAGGCTGGGCGCCGGCAGGACCGCCAGCAAGAAACCCAGCCCTTCCAGGACCCGCGTGGCCAACAGTACCGACACATTCGGCGCCCATGCTCCCAGGGCGCTGCCCAAAGCAAGCAGCAGCAAGCCGGCGAGCATCACCCGCCGGGGCCCCAGACGATCGGCGCTCAGCCCGACGATCAAACCGAGCGTCATGCCCGCGAGCTGCACCAGCGACAGCAGGAATCCCGCTTGCACCAGACTCAACCCCAGCGAGTCGCGCAACGCCGGAATGGCCACCGGCAGCTTGCCCACGTGCAGTGCGCAACACACTCCCACGCCCACCACCACAGCCGCCAAGGGCCCGGACGCGCGCGACGGCGGCGTGTCGGCGGTGGGGGCCACAAGCATCAAGTGTTCAAGGGAAGAGCGACGCACCACTCAGGCGTTCGTGCTCGCGGATGGCGAAACGGTCCGTCATGCCGGCGATGTAGTCGGCCACGGCCCGCGCCCGATGCCCACTTCGTGCATGAGCGTCGGGCAACTCGGTGGGCTGTTGCATGTAGAAGGCAAACAGCTCGGTCACCACACGCCGCGCCCGATCGGTGGTCTCCATGACCTGCGGATGGCGGTACAGGTTGCGCAACAAGAATCCCTTGAGCACTTGTGAACGGCCCCCCATGTCGACCGAGAACGCCACCAGAGGCCCACGAGCCCGCACCGCGTCCACGCTGCCCACGCCGGACGCCTCGATACGCGCCCGCGTGGTGTCGATCACGTCATAGACCTGATCGCTCAGCATGAGGCGGATCGATTCGAACAACAGGCGCCGCCCGCCCAGGTGGGGGTGGGCCGCCAGGGCCTGCCGGTGGTATTGCGCAAACAAGGGCACTTCGCCCAACTGCTCCAGGGTGAGAAGCCCCGAGCGCACACCGTCGTCGATATCGTGCGCGTTGTAGGCGATTTCATCGGCCAGATTGCACAGCTGCGCCTCCAGCGAGGGCGAACCACCTTGCAGAAAACGCTGCGCCACGCCGCTGGGGTCCTGCGCCTGCAACCGTTGTGCGTTCGCGCGCGAGCAGTGTTTGAGGATGCCTTCCCGGGTCTCGAACGTCAGGTTCAATCCGTCGAAGGCCGGGTAGCGCTCCTCCAGCTTGTCCACGACGCGCAGGCTCTGCAGGTTGTGCTCGAAGCCCCAAGCGCCTTCTTCCGAGCCGCCGTCCCCAGCCACGCTGACCGGCGTCAGCGCCTTCATGCAAGCATGCAGGGCATCCTGACCGGCATGACCAAAGGGTGTGTGCCCCAGATCGTGAGCGAGCGCGATTGCCTCGACCAGATCCTCGTTCAGGCGCAGCGAACGCGCGATGCTGCGTCCGAGTTGCGCGACCTCCAGCGAATGGGTCAGACGCGTGCGAAACAGATCGCCTTCGTGGTTGAGAAAGACCTGGGTCTTGTAGACCAGACGGCGAAACGCGGTGCTGTGGATGATGCGGTCCCGGTCGCGCTGAAAGGCCGTGCGCGTGGGGGCCTCGGGTTCGGGAAACCGCCGGCCGCGGCTGTGCTCCGGATGGCTGGCATACGCAGCCAGTCCTATGGAAGCACCAACCTCAATCAACGCCGTACCCCTCGCCGACACCGCACCATCCAGCCGGAACAAAACCCGGCGCGGGAGCTCATGCGCGACAACTCGTTTCAATCACCTCGGCCACCACGTGGTCAGGTGCGCCTTGCACCAGGGCTTGCCCGGCCCCATTGATGAGAACGAACTTGATTTCCCCCGCCTCGGACTTCTTGTCCACCCGCATCAAAGCCAGGTAACGGCCGGCGTTGTCGGCCACGTCCAGCACCGGGGCCACCACCGGCAGACCCACACGTTCGATCAAGCGCGTCAGTCGCAGCACGAAGCCTTCATCCACCAGCCCCAGACGCTGCGAAAGCCGGGCTGCCATCACCATGCCGCAACCCACCGCCTCGCCATGCAGCCACCGCCCATAGCCCATGCCCGCCTCGATGGCATGTCCAAAGGTGTGCCCGAAATTGAGAATGGCCCGCAGGCCCGATTCGCGCTCATCCTGGCCCACCACATCGGCCTTGATCTCGCAACTGCGCCGCACCGCGTAAGCCATGGTTGAAGGGTCCCGGGCGAGCAGCTCGGCCACATGGGCCTCCATCCACGCCAGGAAGGCCATGTCAGCGATCGGCCCGTATTTGATGACCTCGGCCAACCCGGCGCTGAGTTCACGCGGCGGCAGCGTATTGAGCGTCTCCAGATCGCAGATGACCCGTTGTGGCTGGTAGAAGGCCCCAATCATATTCTTGCCCAGCGGGTGGTTGATAGCGGTCTTGCCCCCCACCGACGAATCCACCTGCGCCAACAAGGTGGTCGGCACCTGCACGAATGGCACACCCCGCATATAGCTCGCTGCCGCGAACCCGGTCATGTCGCCAATCACCCCCCCCCCAAGCGCAAACAGGACAGTCTTGCGATCACAACCATGGCGCAACAGGGCATCAAAAATGAGGTTGAGCGACTCCCAGGTCTTGAAGGCCTCCCCATCGGGCAGGGTTACCACATGGATGGTGTCGAAGTGGGAAGCCAGCGAATCCTGCAGGCGGCGTTGATACAACGGCGCGACCGTTTCATTCGTCACGATCACGGCCTGCGCTGCCGCCGGTAGCCCCGCATAGCTTGTGGGGAGGTCCAGCAGCCCGGCGCCAATCACAATGCTGTAGCTGCGATCACCCAGGTGAATCTGGACGTGCTCGCTCGAAGATGAGGATGTCTGTTGCTGCATAGCCCAGGAGTTTAGAGCCTGCTCCAGTAGAGCCTGTCAGAAATTTTGTGTTTGAGGCATAGCATGACGAACAGGAGCATCTATGCCAAGCAAGAAGAAGCCGGCGGCAGCCGGCATGACGGCGTTGCCGTCGATCCCCAAGGAACTCATTGAGCAATTGACCGGTGGCACCACGCCGATGACGGCCGACCAGATCATCGCCACCACGATGGCGCTGAAGAAGGCGCTGATCGAACGGGCGCTGGGCGCGGAGCTGTCGCACCACCTGGGTTACGCACCCGGTACCGCCCGCCCCGAGGAGGCCGCCAACCAGCGCAACGGCAAGTCCGCCAAGACGGTGCTGACCGAGGATGGGCCGCTGCGCATTGAGTTGCCGCGCGACCGAGCAGGCTCTTTCGAACCCATCCTGATCCCCAAGCACGAGCGCCGCTTCACCGGCTTTGACGACAAGATCGTGGCCATGTACGCGCGTGGCATGACCGTGCGCGAGATCCAGGGCTTCCTGGCCGAGCAATACGGCACCGAGGTCAGTCCGGAGTTCATCAGCTCGGTCACCGACGCGGTGATGGCCGAGGTCACGGCCTGGCAGGGCCGGCCCCTGGAGCCGATGTACCCGGTGGTGTTCTTCGACGCACTGCGCGTGAAGATCCGCGAGGACGCGGTGGTGCGCAACAAGGCCATCTACCTGGCGCTGGGCGTGCTGCCCGATGGCACGCGCGACATCCTGGGCCTGTGGATCGAGAACACGGAAGGTGCCAAGTTCTGCGATGTTGTGTATTCAACGATCTGAAGACGCGTGGCGTGGCCGACATCCTGATCGCCGTCACCGATGGTCTCAAGGGCATCCCCGAGGCGCTGGCGGCGGTGTTCCCGGCCACGACGCTGCAGACCTGCATCGTGCACCTGATCCGCAACAGCCTGGACTTTGCAAGCTGGAAGGACCGCAAGGCGCTGGCGGCGGCCTTGAAGCCGATTTACACGGCCCCCAGCGCAGAAGCGGCAGCGGCCGAGCTCGACGCCCTGGAGGTCGGCCCCTGGGGGCAGAAGTTCCCCACCGTTGTAGCGACCTGGCGCCGGGCCTGGGACCGCGTGATTCCGTTCTTCGCCTTCAGCCCGGCGGTGCGGCGCGTGATCTACACCACCAACGCCATCGAGAGCCTGCACAGCCGGCTGCGCAAGATCATCAAGACGCGCGGTCACTTCCCCAGCGACGATGCGGCCACCAAGTTGCTGTGGCTGGCGCTGTGCAACATCACGGCCGACTGGGGGCGAGCGGCCAAGGAATGGAAGGAGGCCATGAATCAGTTCGCCATTGCATACGGTGAACGCTTCACACGACCTGCCGCGTAATATGCGGCGAGGGCCTGCCTGAACGGCCAGACCCTACACGGAGCCTTGAACACAGAAATTCAGACAGCCCCCAGCAGTAAAACCTGGCTCGGTGCAAAACCAGACGAACCGGACGACAAAAGCACCCTGACCACGGGGCTCCACCGGGTCCAGTCACCCCTCAGCCGTTGTCGACCTCGTTTCCTCCGGGCTGTGATCCACCAGATATTCCAGCCATATCCAGCTGCATCATGATCATGTTGACCAGTGTCGAAACCGAGGGGCGCCCAGTTTCGACCACGTAGTGCGCCGTTTCCCGATACAAGGGATCACGCACGGCATACAAGTCGCGCAAGCGTTGCAGCGGGTCCGCGACCTGCAGCAATGGACGGTTCCGATCATGGCGCAGCCGTCGATAGACTTCTTCAGGAGTTGACCGCAAGTACACAACCTGCCCCCTTTCCCGAAGATGCACCCGGGTCGTCTGCCTCAGAACCGAACCACCACCAGTGGAAAGTACACAGGCCGGCCCCTGCGTCAACTCGTCCAGCACCCCTTCTTCCACATCACGGAAACGAGCCTCACCCTCTCGCTCAAAAAACTCACGGATCGAGCAACCCAGGCGCTGCTCAATCACATGGTCAGAATCAAAGAAGGGTAGTGCTAGGCGACGCGCTAGCTGCCGGCCGATGGTTGATTTTCCAGATCCCGGCAAACCAACCAACGAGATCAGCGCGCGGGCCTGCACAATACTATTCGATCTATGGGCGTTCGACAAAAATTCAAGGCATTAGCGGTACTAAAAACCAACCACAAGAAAGCTTGATAACAGAAAATCATTCGAAGAATTAGCCCACCCAATCATTAGTCCGCAACTACCACCGATATCTCCACTTTCACCGTCCTTGAATGATAATCAAGCACCGTAATCACTCCAGGATCCATGCAACCATCCAAGGTTGTAACTTTGAAGACCGGATCCTTCCCACTCACTTCAACCCTATCAACACTTAATGAATCGGGCCAAGAGTTATGAATCCGGTATGGAGGTGTGCCTCCCACGATAGTAAACAGAGTTTCATGACCATAGGTATCTTCGGTGGCGCATGTTAAAACTCCAAATTTAATCTTCGAAGGAGCTACAGAAAACTCATCCGTATCGCCGGCAACGTCCCCTCCTCCGCCGCAAGAGGCCAACACACCCATTGCGACAACGAGCCCCGCCAATTTCATCCAGTTCATATTCATTCCTCTTCAGCATCCAAATACCATTAACGAGCGACACCACGATCAGAAATGGTCCGCGGTGTGATGAAGATCAACAACTCAGATTTGTTCGCCGTCTTGCTCTTATTTTTAAACAAATGACCCATGAAAGGTATATCCCCCAACAACGGCACCTTGGTCACATCATCAATTTCGATTTGCTCAAATATGCCACCAATCACAACAGTGCCACCATTTTCAATCAACACCTGAGTCTGCACGTGCTTTGTATTGATTGCAATGCCTGCGGTCGTGGTTTCACCTCGACTGTCTTTGTTGATATCAACATCCAAGATGATGCTACCCTCTGGCGTAATCTGAGGCGTAACTTCTAGCTTCAAATTGGCCTTTCGAAATGCAATTGCTGTGGCACCGCTTGAGGTGGCTGTCTGATACGGATACTCCGTCCCCTGCTCAATCAATGCTTTGACTTGATCGGCGGTCACCACCCGCGGACTGGACACAATTTTTCCTCGCCCATCAGCTTCGAGCGCCGATATTTCAAGATTCAAGAACCGATTGGCGGCAGCACTAAAAAGGGAAATAGCAAATGCAGCCGGCTGAAAACCACCCGCACCTGTGGACGGTAGATTCACAAAACTGGTATTGAGAGTATTGAGCACGTTCTCAGACTCCACCGTCGTGCTGGATACAGCGTTATAGCTACCACCAATCGCAACTCGATTCGCACCGCCGACGCTATATCCAGGTTCACCACCTCGAACGCCTCGCAAATCACTGCCCCCCAGCCTCACCCCCAAAGATCGTCCAAAACGATCATCTGCCTCGACGATTCTTGCTTCGATCAGGACTTGTCGGACAGGAACATCAAGTTTGGCGATGAACTGCTGCACCTGCTCCAACTTGGAAGGGATGTCAGTCACAAACAGCTGATTCGTCCTCGGTTCAGCGATCACGCTTCCCCGTGTGGACAGCATTCTAGCGGCACCTTCTCCGGCAGCACCCGTACTCGCTGCCGCCAGCTGAGCGGCAATATCACTGGCTTTGGCATAGTTCATCTGGAAACCCTGCGTTCTCAGGGTTTCCAAGCTCTCTATTGAAACCTTCGATTCAAGCTCCTGCTTTTCGCGTGCAGCAATTTCGTCTTTTGGAGCGATCCAGAGCACGTTACCGGACTTGCGCATACCAAGCCCCTTGGCTTGGAGAATAATATCCAAAGCTTGGTCCCAAGGCACATCTTTCAGACGCAACGTGACAGCGCCGGTCACGGAATCCGAAGTCACCACATTGAAATTGGTGAAATCCGCGATCACCTGCAACAGCGACCGCACTTCAATGTTCTGGAAATTCAGAGACAGCTTCTCGCCGTTGTACCCTGGGCCCTGAGTGAGCTTGGAAGGATCAACCTTCTGCTCTCGGACCTCCAGCACAAACTGGTTATCGCTTTGATAGGCAGAATGCTCCCAGTTGCCCCTAGGAGTGACCACCATGCGGACACGATCACCGCTCTGGCTGGAGGTCACGGTCTGCACTGGCGTACCAAAGTCGCTCACATCCAACTTGCGGCGCAAACCTTCAGGCAGCGACGTCTTCAAGAACTCGACCACCAAGTCCTGCCCTTGTTGCCGGATATCCACACCGACCTGGTTGTTTGCAAGATCCACAACAATTCGACCGGAGTTACCGACACCACGGCGGAAATCGATATCTTTCAGAGCAACCACATCTCGGTTCTGACTCTCCGCAAAGACCGCCTGCGCACTTTTTGGCGCAGGAGCTCCAGATTCTGGCCTCTCCAGCAAAACGACCAACGATTTTCCTTCAATTTTCGCCTGATAAGCGGATGGATTTTTCAAGTTGATAACAACTCGGGTCCTATCGCCGACCTGCACCACATTGGCTGAGCGGACATTCCCATGATTGAGCTCAATCACATTACGTCCTATCGCATTGATCACCCCCGGAAAATCAAGCGCAATGCGCGCGGGCGATTGTATTGCGAATCCTGCAGGAACACCGGAGAGCGGCTCGGTTGTATCGATGCGAAGAACCTCCACCCCACCCTGGACACTGGCGGTCAGGGACTGGATTGCGTTCTGGGCCTGCGCCAGGAACGATGTCAATGCCAAACAGGCAAAAGCCATTGTTCTGACAATTTTCAAATTCAACGCACTCTGGTCAGTCGCCATTTTAGGTTTAATCATTTATTCACATCCTCTTGTAACTGCAACCCCGAAGTGCGCTCAATCCACTCACCTGCAGCATCTTGAACAATTTCACGCAGAGCAACTTCTGTTTCGGTGATATCAAGTACCCGACCATAATTCTGCCCCAGATAATTACCCACCTTCACTTGGTAGAGCAAATTATCAACTTTAACCAATGCAACCAATTGCCCCTGACGTGTAAGACTTCCAACCATCGACATGGTGTCCAGAGGAAATGCTTCAAGTGGCTGCTTCCGCCTGTTCAGCTCCGCCTCAATCAACGCAGAACCACCCAATGATGGCCCCTGATTTCCTCGCATCACACTGGCCAACTTTTCGGCGCTGAACGGGTCCGTCATGCTCTCACCGGCGTAGTTCTGCGGAATAAACTTACTGGGCTCGGGGATCGGCTTGATCTGCGGTCGAATGGAATTTCTCTCGCTTTGCATCCACTGCCGCAACTCGTCCTGCTCAGAAGATGTACAACCCAACAGCACCAATGCGGATGACAACAATACCAGACTCCGTGGAAACTTGAAGTTCACTTGGCAGCCCCCTTATTCTTCGTCGCCGACTGTTGCTGTAAAGCGATCTCCTCCTGATCAAGATAGCGGAAGGTTTTGGCTGTGCCATCCATTGTCAATACACCCGCCCTGTCTTTCACAGGCACCAAAGACAAATTATTCAGCGTGACAATACGCGACAGATTGGCAATATCTGCAGCAAAGAGCCCGACATCATGATAGCGCCCAGTCACACGCACCGTAATAGGCAGTTCGGCATAGTATTCTTTGACAACCACCTGACCAGGGCGAAACAATTCGAATTGCAGGCTCCGCCCCAACCCAGCCTGGTTGATGTCCGACAACAAGGCATCCATCTCCGCCTTGCTTGGCAATTGTTTCTCGAGCTGGCTTACGTATTGCTGCACCTGCTCAAGTTGTTTTTTCAACGCATCAAGATTGACTGCTTGAACCAGTTTTTTTCGATAGTCCTCGCGCAGTTGCTCTTCGCGCGTTTTTTCCGCGAGCAACTCTTCATCAATCGACTTGAGCCATGCAAACCACATGCCAGCAATAACAGCCGCACACACCACCACAAACAGCAAACCGCGAGGCAGCAGTGGCCACTGAGATGGATCGTTCGGGTCGAGCCCTTTGAACTGCCCCTGGATTTTGTCCTGAACCATTTTCAGGTCCAGGTTCATTTTGGGTGTTTTTGCCATTGTCTTGTATACCCAGTTCAGACCTTACCTGGAGGCACATTCGTGATTTTTTCGCCCGCCGCAGGCGTTGCACCGGCTGCAGCAGGTCGTTTGAGCGTAACCCGGATCGTGAATTTCGAGACCCGTCTCTTATCACGGTTGGACAACTCCTCTGTCGCCGCAACGATTTCAACCAGGTCGGGTTTTTCAAGCCACGGGCTGTTGTTCGCAAGATTTCGCAACAGATCGGAGACCCGCTCCTGAGACTGAGCAATCCCAGTCAACAAAACACTCTGATTCTCCTGCTTCATGCTGGACAAGTAAATTCCATCCGGCAACTGCACCACCAGCTCATCCAACAAATGGACCGGCAAATTTCGATCCCCCTGAAGGTCTTCCACCGCAGTCTGTCTTGCACGCAGGGAAGCAATTTGCGCCTGCAGGCTGGCGATATCCTTGATTTCCTCGTCCAGTCGGGCGATTTCGCCCTGCAGGAAAGTGTTGCGCCCTTGCTGGACGGCAATTTGCCCTTGGTACCACGTAAAAATGGCCCCGCAGATCACACCACCCAGCAATGCCGACAAACCCAGTTGGGAAAAGAACTGCTCTTTGCGCTTCTTGCGACTCGCCTCCCGATGAGGCAGCAGATTGATCAGAATCATTGGTAGAACCTCCGAAGCGCCAGACCGGTTGACGTCAGGTAGGAGGGGGCTTCTCTGGTGATCTTGCGAGCCTGGACATTGGAAGCCATTTCCATGCCATCGAAAGGATTGATCACCATACAAGCAAAAGAGGTCTGATGGGTGACCGCCTCCGTCAGGCCGGGAAGCGCAGCGCTGCCTCCCGCCAAAAGGATGTGATCAACCTTGTTGTAAGGCGTACTGGTGAAAAAGAACTGCAACGCGCGCCCGATTTCCTGGGCCATGCTTTCAATGAATGGATCAAGAACCGTCGTTCGATAGTCTTCCGGGAGGTCCCCAGAACGTTTCTTCGCTTCGGCCTCATCCGAAGAAAAACCATATTGCCGAACGATCAACTGCGTCAGCTGTGCACCACCAAAAGCCTGATCACGTTCGTAGAGCACATCGTCGTTTCGCATGACCTGCATGCTGGTGGTCAGCGCCCCCACCTCAAACAACGCGACCAAGGAGTCCACCCCCTGGTTGGGCAACGTCTCGATCACCCGACCCGCAGCCATGCGCGAGGCGTATGACTCCACATCCATGACAACCGGCTTCAGACCCACCGCTTCAGCGAGCCCCTGCCGGTCAGACACCTTTTCCTTACGGGATGCGGCGATCAGCACCTCCACGTCACCCACAGAGGTGGCGCTGGGGCCAACGACACAGAAGTCAAGACTCACTTCATCCAGCGAGAACGGAATGTATTGGTTGGCTTCCGACTCCACCTGCGCTTCAAGCTCTTTGTCAGACAACCCGCCCGGCAGGATGATTTTCTTGGTGATCACCGCCGACGCGGGCAATGCCAAAGCAACGTTTTTGGTTTTGCTGCCACTCTTGCGGACCACACGCCGCACCGCCTCGACCACTTCATCGAACTTTTCGATGTTGCCGTCGGTGATCCAGCCCCGCTCCAAGGGCTCCATGGCGCAGCGCTCCAGGATCAGGTCTCCCGAGCGGTTGCGGCCAAGCTCAACCAGCTTGACACTCGACGAACTGACGTCTATGCCCAGCAACGGTGCCGGCTCCCGGCTGAATAAAGAACCCAATGAGATCAAGGAGACCCCCAAAAATGGCGGCGCTGCAGGGCGCCAGACTTAAGAATTCACTTGAATGCTAGCAGCAAGCCCCTTGTGCGGCAAAGATTTTTTGTCTTTGAGACAAAAGGAAACGTTGTCAAAAGCATACGCAAAAACGCCCCTCAGCTCCATGAACATCGACCTCGGCGGCCAGAAACGCACAACAACTCACAATATGACGCAACCCCAGGGCGTCCTCGCAACAGCCCGATTTTTATAATCAGACTTCCTCCCCTCGGCCGACCCCATGCCACAAGACGAAAATCCTGCACCGCGAGCCCGTCCCCATGCCGCCTTTTCCGGGCGTGGCATCCTGATCTCGCTGGGCCGGCTGTTGGTTGGGCTGGTGGCGCTGTCTGTGGCCGGGGTGACGGCCATCCTGATCGCGGTGGGCATCGCGTTGGCGGTGGCCTACCCCAATCTTCCCGATGTGGCAGATCTGGCCGACTACCGGCCCAAACTGCCGCTGCGCGTGCTCACGGCGGACGGGCAACTGATCGGCGAGTTCGGCGAGGAGCGTCGCAATCTGTTGACCATCAACGAAATCCCCGACGTGGTGAAAAACGCCGTCCTGGCGATCGAAGACTCGCGCTTCTTCGAGCATCACGGCGTGGATTACCGGGGCATGCTTCGCGCCGCGCTGGCCAACCTGGGCGAAGCCAAAAGCCAGGGCGCGTCCACCATCACCATGCAGGTTGCGCGCAACGTGTTCCTCTCCGCAGAGAAAAGCTACACGCGCAAGATCTATGAGGTCTTGCTGACGTTCAAGCTGGAGCACCAGTTGTCCAAGGAACAGATCCTTGAGATCTACATGAACCAGATTTTTCTGGGACAACGTGCTTATGGCTTCTCGACCGCGGCACAAACCTACTTTGGCAAGCCCCTGAAGGACGTGAGCATTGCCGAGGCGGCGATGCTGGCGGGTCTGCCCAAGGCCCCATCGGCATACAACCCGATCACCAACCCGAAACGTGCACGCGCCCGCCAGCAGTACATCATCGAGCGCATGGAAGAGAACGGCTTCATCACCCATGACCAGGCGGAACAAGCCAAGGCCGAGGAGCTCAAGCTGCGATCGATGGGGGGCGTCCGGAGCCAAGTGCATGCCGACTACGTGGCGGAGATGGTGAGACAAGTCATGGTCTCGCAGTACGGAGATGAGGCCTACACCCGCGGATTGACGGTCACCACCAGCCTGCGCGCGGCCGAACAGGAGGCTGCTTACCGCGCATTGCGCCAGGGCGTGCTGGATTACGAGCGCCGGCAGATCTACCGTGGACCGGAGCTGTTCATCGATCTGCCCGGCGAAAAGGCGGCTCGCGACGACGCGATTGACGAGGCGCTCAACGAGCGACCGGACAACGACGACCTGATGTCGGCCGTGGTGCTGACCGCGACGGCACGCAAGGTCGTGGCGGTGCGTCAGGACGGGGAGCCGTTCGAAATCACCGGCGAGGGTTTGAGGCCGGCGCAGTCCGGTCTGTCCGAAAAGGCCGGCCCCAACATCAAGATCCGCCCCGGAGCGGTGATCCGCGTGATCAAGACAGGCTCAGGCGCCTGGCGCATCACCCAACTGCCCGAGGTGGAGTCGGCATTCGTGGCACTGGACCCCCGCAGTGGCAGAGTGCGGTCGCTGGTGGGGGGATTCGATTTCCAGAAAAGCAAGTTCAACCACGTGACGCAAGCCTGGCGACAGCCCGGCTCCAGTTTCAAGCCCTTCATCTACTCCGCCGCGCTGGAAAAAGGGGTCTCACCCATGACGGTGGTGAACGACGCCCCGTTGTTCTACACGGCGGGTCAGACTGGCGGCAAACCCTGGGAACCCAAAAACTACGACGGCCAGTTCGAAGGACCGATGTCGGTGCGTCGGGCTCTGGCCAAGTCCAAGAACATGGTGTCCATCCGCGTGCTGCAACTGGTGGGCACACAGAGTGCGCAGACATGGGTCACGCGGTTCGGATTCGACGCAGACAAGCACCCGCCCTATCTCACCATGGCACTGGGCGCGGGCGCGGTCACGCCGATGCAGATGGCCACCGGCTACGCCGTGTTTGCCAACGGAGGCTACCGGATCGCACCCACGCTGATCACACGCGTGGTCGAGCAGAAAGGCAAGGTGCTGTTTGAAGCGCCCGAACCCGTCCTGAGCGACTCCCACCGTGCGATCGATGCGCGCAACGCGTATCTGATGAGCAGTCTTCTGCAGGAAATCACCCGGACCGGTACCGCGGCCAGGGCCCAGGCCACGCTCAAACGGCCCGATCTCTACGGCAAGACCGGGACCACCAACGATTCCGTGGATGCGTGGTTCGTCGGCTACCAGCCGACCGTGGTCGCGGCGGCCTGGGTCGGCTACGACAACCCGCGCAACCTGGGCAGCCGCGAAACCGGAGGCGGTCTGAGCCTGCCCATCTGGATCACGTACATGACGGAAGCGCTCAAGGGAGTGCCAGTCACGGAATACACCCCGCCCCCCGGCCTGATCAATGTCGGCGGCGAGTGGTACTACGAAGAATATGGCCCCGGACGCGGCGTGCATGGGCTGGGTCTGCAGGACCCCTGGCCCGGCGCGGTCACCAACGGTGGTGGGGATACCGAACCCACGACCGGCGACGATGCCGCGGCCAAGCCTCAGTCGGAAGACCGTCGCAGCATCCTGGATTTGTTCAGGAACTGAAGGTCAACGACTGCCCCGACTGCTCACTGGCACAGCGGGAAAGGTGGGCGAAAAATTCGCCCTGCCCCTTGGTGTCCATCCAGGCCTGGCCGTCGTACCGGTAGTGGAATCCACCGGCACGAGCGGCCATCCACACTTCCTGCAGCGGCTTTTGCAGGTTCACGACGATCTGGCTGTGGTTCGCAAAGGTGATGGTGATCATGCCGCCCACGCGCTGGTTATCGATGTCGGCATCGGTCAGCTCGTTGATGCGGTCACAGGCCAGCTCAATGGCGACCAGCAAGGCTTCCGCGCGATCCAGATACTCGGTGTCGGTCATTACAATGCAATCACTATGAAGATATCCCGAATTCTAGGTGCCATTCCTGCCCACACACGCATCGTGGGCGGCGCGATGTTGATCGCGCTGGGCCTGTTGGGCGCAGGTTGTGGTCAGAAGGGCCCCCTGTATCTGCCCAGCCCCCAGGCGGCCAAGCGTCCTGCGGCGGTGAAACGGGTCCTTCCCGTGGAGAACAGCCCAGCCGTGGTCAGCCCGACCGAGGTCGTGCCTGCGGAAGTCGTTCCCGCAGAGAGCGACGCGGCGGAGCCCAGCACCGAGCCTGCCACCGAAACCACGCCCTGATCCCGGCCAGCCCCTGGCCTGCAGCGTCTCGATCAAGCTGCGGGGCTGCGAGCCGCCAACACCGACATCAAACACCCCATGGCTCCAACGCCCGGCATTTCCAGTTCCACACTTCCGCCATTTTTCGCGTACCAGGATGGTCAGCTCTTGGTCGAGGGAGTGTCGCTGTCCACATTGGCCCATCAGCATGGCACGCCGCTCTTTGTCTACAGCCGCGCGGCCATGCTTTCGGCCCTGGCCGCATACCAGCGTGGGCTGGCCGGACGCGATCACCAGATTTGTTATGCGATGAAGGCCAACTCGACGCTGGCCATTCTGCAGACCCTGGTGCAGGCGGGTTGCGGTCTGGACATCGTCTCCGGGGGTGAACTGGAGCGGGCGCTCGCTGCGGGGATCGATCCGGCCAAGGTCATTTTTTCTGGCGTGGGCAAAACCCGCCGCGAGATGCGCCGCGCGTTGGAGGTCGGCATCGGCTGCTTCAACGTGGAGAGCCGCGCCGAGCTGGATGTGCTGGACCAGGTCGCGCAAGGCATGGGTCTGCGTGCGCCGGTCAGCGTGCGCGTCAATCCCAATGTGGACGCCAAAACACACCCCTACATTTCCACCGGGCTGAAAGACAACAAATTCGGCATCGCCCATGAAGATGTGGTGGCCACGTACCGCCATGCGGCGGCCTGCGGTGGCCTTCGCGTGGTCGGTATCGATTGCCACATCGGCTCGCAGATCACCGAAGCCGACCCTTACCTGGACGCCATGGACCGCATCCTGGACCTGGTCGAGACCATTGAGGCCGCGGGCGTGCCGATCGCCCACATCGACTTTGGCGGCGGCCTGGGCATCGACTACCGGGGTGACACCCCTCCGGCTGCCGACACCCTGTGGCAACGGCTGCTGCAAAAGCTCGACGCGCGCGGGTTCGGTGACCGGAAGATTCTGATCGAACCCGGTCGCTCACTGGTCGGCAATGCGGGCGTCTGCCTGACCGAGGTCATCTACCTCAAACCCGGTGAGCACAAGAATTTCCTGATCGTGGACGCCGCCATGAACGACCTGCCGCGACCGGCCATGTACCAGGCCTTCCACCAGATCGTTCCGCTCTCCCCACGCCCAGGCGAAACCACGACCTGGGACGTGGTGGGCCCCGTGTGCGAAAGCGGCGACTGGCTGGGCCGTGATCGGGCCTTGAACGTGCAGGCCGGCGATTGGCTTGCCGTGCTGTCAGCGGGCGCTTACTGCATGAGCATGGCCAGCAACTACAACACCCGCGGCAGAGCGGCCGAACTGTTGGTGGACGGCGACGCCGCCACGCTCATCCGGGCGCGCGAAACGGCCGAGGACCAGTTCCGCCTGGAAACCCTGTTGCCACCTCTCTGAGCAACGAACGTCCAGAGGCTCAGACGCAACGCCCCCTCAGCGACGCGCCCCCGGTCCAAAGCGCCGCCACAGCCGCCAGGCCAACAACGCCCCCAGGAGGGTGGCGTACACCGCCACTTCGGCGAAGTCGTTCTTGCCGCTGCGCATCCAGAAAAAGTGCAGCACCGCCAGCACCGCCACCACGTACACCCCACGGTGCAAAGCCTGCCAGCGCCTAGCACCCAGGCGCCGGATGGCCCGGTTGAACGACGTGGCAGCCAGCGCCGCCAGCAGCACCCAGGACATCATGCCAACCAGGATGAACGGGCGCTTGGCCACATCCGCCACGATCTCACCCAGCTCGAACCCCATGTCGAACCAGGCATAGGCCAGCAGGTGCAGGCACACGTAGAAGAAAACAAACAGGCCGATCATGCGGCGCAGACGGGCCAACGCCGACCAGCTGGTGAATTCACGCAAAGGCGTGACGGTCAGCACCAACACCAGAAACCGCAGACTCCAATCACCCAATGAGCGGATCAAGGCCTCGGCCGGATTGGCGCCGAGCTGGTCGTTCGCTGCGGCCCAGAACAGCCAGACGGCCGGAAGGCAGGCCAGCACAAACACAAGCGGCTTGACCATGCGGTGCGCGAGCCAGCGATTCGCGCGGGACGGCGTGCCGCGAACGGAGGCGGTTGAACCGGGGGACAGGGTCCGGGAAGCCGTGGCGCTGCGCATGCGGGATCAATGGCTTTAAAAAAAGGGGGTTGAAATGCGCCGGGTCAGAACCAGCGACGCAGGTCCATGCCCGCGTACAACTGTCCCACCTGGGGTTCGTACCCGTTGAACATCAGCGTCTTGCGGCGCTTGGCAAACAACCCACCCTCGTCCCCGATGCGGCGCTCGGTGGCCTGGCTCCAGCGTGGGTGCGACACCTCGGGATTCACATTGGAATAGAAGCCGTATTCCTGGGGTGCTGCGCGGTTCCAGGCGGTGCCGGGCTGCTGTTCGGTGAACCGGATCTTCACGATCGACTTGCCGCTCTTGAACCCGTATTTCCAAGGCACCACCAGGCGCAGCGGCGCGCCATTCTGATGCGGCAGCACCTCGCCGTACATGCCAAACGCCAGCAGGGTCAGCGGGTGCTGCGCCTCGTCCAGCCGCAAGCCCTCCACATAAGGCCAGTCCAGCACATGGGAGCGCAGACCCGGCATCTGTTGCGGGTCGGCCAGGGTGATGAATTCCACGTACTTCGCACTGCCCTGGGGCTGGACCTGGCGGATGAGCGCCGAGAGGGAATAACCGACCCACGGAATCACCATGGACCAGCCCTCGACACAGCGCAAGCGGTAGATGCGCTCCTCCATCGGCGCCAGCTTGAGCAGGCTGTCGATGTCGTAGCTGCCGGGCTTGTTGACCAGGCCTTCCACCGCCACCGTCCAGGGCCGAGGCTTCAGGGTTTTGGCGTACGCCGCGGGGTCGGTTTTGTCGGTGCCGAATTCGTAGTAGTTGTTGTAGCCCGACGCGTGTTCGTAGGCGGACACGGTCTCGACCGTCGTCGCGCCCGGCACGGTCGAGCGAGCCCCGCTCAGGGCAGCCAGGCGCCCCGGGCGCGTTGGCACACCCGGTTGGGCAAAAGCATCACGTGCCGCCCAGCTGGCCATGGCCGGGCCGGCCACGCCCAGGGCAAGCCGCTGCAGCCAGGCGCGGCGCCCCAGGTAGGCGGACGGCGGTGTGATGTCGCTGGAAACCGGGTGCTGGAACCCGTTGTCGGTGCTGCGGATGATCATGAATGGCTCCTGGTTTCCCGTAGGTCGTGGGAACCGGTCCATTCTTACAAAGTTCCTGGCCTCACCCTGGAGCCAGGGTCGGCGCACTCAGAGTTCGCCGTAGCTGTGCAGGCCAGAAAGGAACATGTTCACCCCGAGGAACGCGAAGGTCGTGACCACCAGCCCCACCAGCGCCCACCAGGCCGCCACGGTGCCGCGCAACCCCTTCATCAGGCGCATGTGCAGCCAGGCCGCGTAATTCAACCAGACGATCAGCGCCCAGGTTTCCTTCGGGTCCCAGCTCCAGTAGCCGCCCCAGGCCTCGGCCGCCCACAGCGCACCCAACACCGTGGCGATGGTGAAGAAGGCGAAGCCGACCGCGATGGCCTTGTACATCGCGTCGTCCAGCACCTCAAAGCTGGGCAGACGCGCTGCAATGCGGTGGCGCCCGTACATGATGGTCGCCACGATCAGCGCGGAAATGCCGAAGTAGACAAACCAGTAGCTGCCCCCCTTTTCGGCCGCCGACTGGCGAAACACGATGGGCTCGAAACACAGCACCACACCCAGCAGCCACAGTGGCGCGAGCTTGTACCAGCGCGATTCGCTGGCGCTCTGCTTGATCAGGAAAGCAAACGCCAACATCGCGGCAATCGCAAAGGTGCCATAACCGATGAAGTTGGCGGGTACATGCAGCTTCATCCACCAGCTCTGCAGGGCGGGCACCAGGGGCTGGATTTCATGCGCTTCGCGAATCACCGTGTACCAGAGCAGGAAACCCACCGCCGCGCTGACGACCAGCATGACGAACGCGCCCATCGAGCGGGTCTTGTAGTGGTCTTCGTAGTACAGGTAGAAGGCCGCGGTCATCCAGCAGAACAGCACGAACACTTCGTAGAGGTTGCTGACCGGGATGTGGCCGATGTCCGGGCCGATCTGGTGGCTTTCGTACCAGCGCACCATGGTGCCCACCAGCGCCAGCGTGACCGCGACCCAGGCCAGGCGCGAACCCAGCAGCTCGAAGGTCTGGCCACCGCGGCTGAACATGCCGACCCAATAAAACACGGTGCTCATGAAGAACAGCATGCTCATCCAGAGGATGGCCGACTGGCTGGAGATGAAGTACTTGAGCATGAAGATCTGATCCGCCCGGGCCAGATCGGCCGTGCCGGCCGGGGTCTGGTACAGCCAGATCGCCAGCAATGCGAGCGCACCCACCGCCACCGTCAGGACACGCAGCGGTCGCCAGAACCAGCCCAACCAGATCATCGAAGGCACCGCCCCGATCAGGATGCCTTTCTCGTACACGTCCATGGCCGCGTTGTACCGGGAGAAAGCGATCAGCCCCCCGGCCACCATCAGCACGGCGAACAGCCAGTCCCACACATTGCGGCGGGCGAAATAGCCGGGCTCCATGCCCGAGCCATCGGAGCCCTTCTTCAATTCAATGGTCTGGGTGACGGTGGCGGAGGTGGTGTTCATGGCGAAACCTTCAGCAATTGGCTTTTCAAGACGTTGAACTCACGGTCGGCTTCCATGGTCCTGCGGTTGGACGACAAGGCCATGCTGGCCTGCGACGACCGCTCTCCGGTGGGCGAAAGCCACACCCACACCCGGCGCTCGCGCACATAAAGCATGGCAAAAACACCCAGGATCAGCAAGAGGCAACCCAGGTAGACGATGTTCTGCCCCGGCGCGCGCGCCACCTGGAACACGCTGGCCTGCACATGTTTGAAGTCCTTGAGCTGGAAGGTCATGGGCGCGGGGTAAAAGAAGGCGTCGCTCAGGCTCATCACGGCGGCCGCCATGAACTGCTGGGTGGTGTCGCCGCGTTCGAGTGGCGGCAAACCGGCGCGCTCGCGGCTGAGCTGCATCAACTCGAACAAGGTGCCGTTGAGAATGCGCACCAGCACGTCGCTCGCGCGTTCACGCTCGGCCTCCGGCACATTGTTCTCCAGGAAGGCCGACACGGCCTGCAGGCCCCCTCGAACCTGGGTCGGCGCCCCGGCGGCTTCCGCGGGCGCCATCTCGACCTGCTCGGCGCCAGCGAACAGGCCGATGGCCCGCGAGGCGGACACCTGCAGCGCCTCGGCCAGTTCCGGTCGGTTGCCCTCGACGGCCGACAGGGCGTAGCGGCGCACCGCCAGTTCGCGCATGGCAGGGTCCGCCAGGGCCGTGCGCAGGCGCACGAAACCGTCCATGCTGTCTTGCGCATCGGCCGGGATGCGCAGGTAACGCACGGGCTCGGACGGGGTTTCGCGCACACCCAGCAGGAACATGCGCACGCCGTCGATCTCCACAGGCAGCATGTAGTTGTTGTACTCCACCGCCTGCCCGGCGGCATCGCGCAGCTTGTAGGTGACGCTCGGTCCCACGTTGCGCAGCGTTTTTTCGGTGCTGGTCTTGTGCCCGGAGCCCAGGCGACTTTCGATCGAACTGCGCAGATCGACCTTGCGCACGTCCACGTCCGACCCGCCATTGACGTTGGCGAAGTTCTCCACGTTGATGACGCGCAGCCCGGTGTACTCCAGCGTGAGCTTGTCGTCGCCATTGGTCAGCGCGCTGTTTCCCCCGATCACGCCCGTCACCTCGAACGGCTTGACCTGCCCGTTGAGCGGGACGGCCTGCAGCGTCACTCGCGAGCCCCCGTCGTCAAAGCTGGACTGGTAGATGTTGATGCCGCGGTGACTGGCCGGGTGGTTCACCTCGACACGCGCCGGTTTCTGCTCGCCGGTTTCGTGATCGTGGATCACGATGTCGCTGGCGAACAGCTTGGGCATGCCGGTGTCGTAGTACTCGATGATGAATTTCTTGAGCTCGACGGAGAACGGCAGGTCCTGCAGCAGCACCCCGTTGGGCTGGGCCAGGATGGCCGTGCCCGCCGTGGTGCCTTCGGTGACCAGCAGGTTGCCCCGGAAGGTGGGGTTGCTGGCGGACAACCGGTGCTGGGCCGGCACGTCGGCAATCAGGCCACCGCCCGTGAACGGCGTCTTGCCGTTGAACCACATCTGGGCCCGCACGATCAGGTCGCCGTCCAGCAGCCCCCCCACGCAGACCAGCACGATGGCGCTGTGCGCCGCCAGATAACCGATCTTGTTGGCCACACCCTTCTTGGCCGCCACCATCCAGCCCACCCCGGCCGGGGTTTCACGCGATTGCAGCTTGACCTTCCAGCCCGAGCCGAGCAGTTGTTGCCCGATGCGGTTGGCCGCCAGCTCCGGCGACTCGTCCAGCGCCGCTTCGGTCCGGTTGGGGAACGCCTTGAGGCTCTGCTCGCGGATGTTTTCCTTGAAGGCCTTGAAATCGATGAAGATTTTGGGCGTGTTGCGCACGATGCACAGGCTGGTGCTGGCCACCAGGAACGCCAGGATCAGCAGGAACCACCAGGCGCTGTACACCGAGAAGAGGCCGGCGCTGGCAAACACGTCGGCCCAGAACGGACCAAACTGGTTGACGTAGTTGTTCAGCGGCTCGTGCTGCTTGACCAGGGTGCCGATCACCGACGCGATGCAGATCACCGTCAACAGTGAGATGGCAAAACGCATGGATGACAACAACTCCACCAGTTCGCTGGTGAGGCGGGAGCCGGTGCGGATCTGCAGGCCTTGGGTGGAGACGGTCATGAAGGGCTCAAAAGGAACGGTCCAACAAAAAAGGCGGTCCTGGTGGAACCAGAACGCGCCCTGATGTGATGTGAATTCTGGCTGGCCGTTCAATGCGAAAGGAGAATTTCACGCATTGTGCCGCCAAATATTAACGAGTACTTATATCCCCGGTCATCCCGGGGGCTTGCCTCAGCGCAAGCCGGCGATGTAGTCGGACACCGCCTGGATCTCGCGGTCGTTCAACTTGGCCGCCACGCCGGTCATCTGGGCGTTGTTGTTGCGCGTGCCATCGCGGAAGGCCTTGAGCTGGGTGGCGGTGTATTCCGCGTGCTGGCCCGACAGGCGGGGGTACTGGGAGGGGATGCCGGCACCGTTGGGGCTGTGGCAACCGGCGCAGGCAGCGATCTGGCGGTCGGCGATGCCACCGCGGTAAATGCGCTCGCCCAGACGGACCAGGTCTTTGTCCTGGGCAAAACCGGTCTTGGCTTTCTGTTCGGTCAGCCAGTAAGCGACGTTGCGCATGTCATCATCGGACAGGCTGCCGGCGAAACCCTTCATGATCGCGTTGTCCCGCTTGCCGGACTTGAACTCGCTCAGCTGCTTGACCAGGTATTCCGGGTGCTGCTGGGCCAGGCTGGGATTGGCCGGCGTGGTCGAGTTGCCGTCGGCAGCATGGCAAGCCACGCACACCTGGCCGAACAAGGCCGCACCTTTGGCCAGATCGGGCTTGGCCGACTGGGCATGGGCGCTGAACGACAAGGCTGCGGCGGCAGCGGCACAAAGAAGTGAAACGGGCAATTTCATGACTGGGCGGACGTCGGGGGCGACGGGTTCGGGTTGAGGAAATTCGCAATGTGTCTGGACTTAGCCAATCGATTTTACAATGCCCCACCGGGAAAACCCCCAAATGACCCATCACCACACTCCAGCCCCCCCCAAAGCCCCGCCAACCCGGGGCGCCCCGGCGGCGCAAGCCGCCGCTCACGCTGGAAAAACCGCCGGCCCAGGCCAGGTCGATGCCAAGATCGCGCACGGCTGGCTGCACACCGCCCGCTTTCTCACCACCGCACCCCAACTGGAGCACCTGCCCGAGTTGGGCATGCCGGAGATCGCGTTCGTTGGCCGCTCCAACGCCGGCAAGTCGACCTGCATCAACACGCTGACGCAACAGAAGCGGCTGGCGTTTGCGTCCAAAACCCCGGGGCGTACCCAGAGCATCAACCTGTTCGCGCTCGGCAAACAGGGCGTCACCGACGCGGTGTTGGCCGATCTGCCCGGCTACGGGTACGCCGCCGTGCCGCGCGAGGCCAAGCTGCGCTGGCAACGCGTCATGGGCAACTACCTCCTGACGCGGGCCAATCTCAAGGGCGTGGTGCTGTTGATCGATCCACGCCTGGGGCTGACCGAACTCGACGAGATCCTGCTCGAAGTGATCCGGCCGCGGGTCGAGGAAGGCCTGAAGTTCCTGGTGCTGCTGACCAAGGCCGACAAGCTCAGCCGCTCGGAAGCGGCCAAAGCGCTGTCGATCGCGCGGCTGCAAAGCGGTGGTGGCGAAGCGAAACTGTTCTCCGCCTTGAAGAAGCAGGGACTGGACGAAGTGGCCCTGCTGCTGTGGCAGTGGGCCCACGAACCCGCCGGCGCGGTGGCCCCAGCCGCTGCCAGCGCCGAGGAGGAAGACGAGCCGCCCGCGCTGGATTGATCCTCAGCGCCACCGCTGGCGCCTGCGGTTGCTCAGTCGCCGTTGTAGAGCGACGCCTCGCCCGGCGGGCGCGTCTTGAAGCGCTTGTGCACCCAGTAGTACTGCTCGGGCATGGTGGCGATCATGGCTTCGAGCTTCTGGTTCATCGTGGCGGTGTCGGCCACCGCATCCTCACCCGGGTAGTCGCTCCAGGCGGGCAAGACCTCCACGTCGTAGCCCTCGCGCGTCATGCGGCTGATCACCGGCACCACCCGCGCATGGCCCAGTCGGGCGATGCGCGGCAGGGTCGGCACGGTCGCGGTGGGCACGCCGAAAAAGGGCACGAACACGGATTCCTGGGGCCCCATGTCCATGTCGGGCAGCAGGTACAACGCACCGCCGCCACGCACGAGGTGGATCACGGGGCGCAGCCCCTGGTGCTTCTCCACCAGCTTCACGTCGCCAAAGCGCAGCCGCCCCGCGCGGATCCACTGGTCCACCGCTTCGTTGAGCTGCCCGGCATAAATGCTGATGAGTGGGCGCTTCACGTTCAGCGACACCGCCATGCCCCCGGCGTCCAGCCCCACGAAATGCGGCGCGAGGATCACCGTGGGCTGCTCCACCTGCAGCTCGTGGGTGGCGCCGACCATCCGCAACCGGGCACGCACCGTGGCTTCGTCCGCTTCCCAGAGCCAGCTGCGGTCCAGCCAGGCCTGGGCAAAGTGCACGAAATGCTGGCGCACGGCCCGGCGCCGCTGGGCCTCGCTGTCCTGCGGAAAACACAGCGCCCAGTTGGTGCTCGCGATGCGCCGCCGACGCGCGGCCACCAGATGCAGCACCTGCCCCACCAGCCAGCCCAGGCCCCGCACCCAGGACAGCGGCAGGCGCGCCAGCAGGCGCATGAATCCCAGGCCCAGGCGGTCGCTCCAGCGCTGGGGCGCCTCCGATGGCTGAGCGGTTTCGGTGGTTTTCGACATGGGCAAGAAGGAGGCCTTGAAAGGGGTTTACCGCAAAGGGAGCGACGTGCCGGGGCCAGCGTCCGCGCCGGCCTGGCCATGTGGCGCCTTGTACCGGGCATAGGACCACAGGTACTGCGGCGGGCATTCTCGCACCAGCGATTCCATGGCCCGATTGATCTGCCGGGCCGCTTCGTGCGCATCGGTGGACAGCGTGTCCGCGCCCGCCGGTCCCAGCGGGCGCACCCGCACCAGGTAGCCCCGGCCCCAGCTCAGCCGCTCCCCCCAGATCAGCACCACCCGGGCCCCGCCCGAATGGGCCAGGCGCGCCGGCAGCGTCATGGTGTAGGCCTCGCGGCCAAAAAAAGGCGCCCAGAGCCCCTGCCCGGCCGGGGGCACCTGGTCGGGCAACAGGCCCACCGCCTGCCCGGCCTTGAGCGCTTTGATGAGCTGTTTCACACCGGCCAGCGTGGTCGGTGCGGTGCTCAGCCCCGGGCGATTGCGCGCATTGGCCACCAGCTCGCGCAGCCAGGGCTGCCGGGCCGGACGGAACAACACGGTGACGGGCTGCTGCTGCCCGAAGCGCTGGGCATAGGCCTGCGCGGTGATCTCGAAACAGCCCAGGTGCGGCGTGAGGAACAGCACCCCCGCCCCGTGGGCTTGCGCGGCTTCGATGTGGGCCGCGCCCTCCCAGCCGACGCGGACCGGGCGCCCCAGCCACAACCGGGGCAGCTCCGCCACCAGCTTGCCCGCCTCGCCCACCGAGGACCAGGCCACCGCCCGCGAAAAACCCGCCTGCTTCACGTTGGCAAACAGCTGGCGGCGGTAGCGGCCCGAGAGCAGGAAGCTGAGCCAACCCAGCAGCCAGCCCAGCGCGTGCAGCACGGGCAAGGGCATCCAGGACAGGAAACGGAAAACCAGTTGTACGAAAGCAGTCACGAAGTGCTCGGATGGACGGGCGTGGCCAGCGACGGCGGGATTCTTTGGGGTGGCGCGTCGCCCTCGGCGAAAAGGGTTTTCGGCATCGGCGACGGCGCTTGATTTAAACTACGCCCATCGCCGAGTTATTGAACTAATTGCGGGGCGATTCACAAATTCCGCTAAAGCGTTCGCCGAACTCTGACAGACCGGCAACGCCGATCAACCTAACCGGAGTTTATATGGCGAACGACTTCCTCTTCACTTCCGAATCCGTCTCTGAAGGTCACCCCGACAAGGTGGCCGACCAGATTTCCGACGCCATCCTCGACGCGATCTTCAAGCAAGACCCGCGTTCCCGCGTGGCCGCCGAGACGCTGACCAACACCGGCCTCGTGGTGCTGGCGGGTGAGATCACCACCAACGCGCACGTCGACTACATCCAGGTCGCACGCGACACCATCAAGCGCATCGGCTACGACAACACCGAGTACGGCATCGACTACAAGGGTTGCGCCGTGCTCGTGGCCTACGACAAGCAGTCCAACGACATCGCCCAGGGCGTGGACCACGCGAGCGACGACCACCTGAACATCGGCGCCGGCGACCAGGGCCTGATGTTCGGCTACGCCTGCGACGAAACGCCCGAGCTGATGCCTGCGCCCATCTACTACGCGCACCGCCTCGTTGAGCGCCAGGCGCAACTGCGCAAAGACGGCCGCCTGCCTTTCCTGCGCCCCGACGCCAAGAGCCAGGTGACCATGCGCTATGTGGACGGCAAGCCGCACAGCATCGACACCGTGGTGCTTTCCACCCAGCACAGCCCCGACCAGAGCGAAACGCCGCACAAGATGAAGGCCTCGTTCAACGAGGCCATCATCGAAGAGATCATCAAGCCGGTGCTGCCGAAAGAGTGGCTGAAGGAAACCCGCTACCTGATCAACCCGACCGGCCGCTTCGTCATCGGCGGCCCGCAAGGCGACTGCGGCCTGACCGGCCGCAAGATCATCGTCGACACCTACGGCGGCGCCTGCCCGCACGGCGGCGGCGCCTTCAGCGGCAAGGACCCGAGCAAGGTCGACCGCTCGGCGGCCTACGCGGCGCGTTATGTCGCCAAGAACATCGTGGCCGCCGGCATCGCACGCCAGTGCCAGATCCAGGTGGCCTACGCCATCGGTGTGGCCAAGCCGATGAACGTGACGGTGTACACCGAGGGCACCGGCGTGATCCCGGACGAAGCCATCGCCGCGCTGGTCAGCGATCACTTCGACCTGCGCCCCAAGGGCATCATCCAGATGCTGGACCTGTTGCGCCCGATCTACGAAAAGACCGCCGCCTACGGCCATTTCGGTCGCGAAGAGCCCGAATTCAGCTGGGAGAAGACGGACAAGGCACAGGCGTTGCGGGAAGCCGCGGGCCTCAAATAAGGCCAGACACCACCCTCGGCCTGGGGTGTGCCACCCGCGGCGATATACCACGTCGCCAGCGGCTGCGCTGGCATGACTGACCAATCAAGCCCCTGTGCATGCGCCAGGGGCTTTGTTTTTCCCGCCATACGGTTTCAAATGGGCACAGGATTCAGCCGGACCTGAATTTTTGCCCCTTTCGTCCGATAAGACCTGGACAGAACTTACTCACGCTGCGCACCGCAACGATCTGGAGCCTTCCATGCAACCCAACGACAGCCCGGAACGAACCGACGCCCCGCCAACGGACCTTGAAGCGCTGGTGGCCCAGCGCACCCGCGAACTCCAGCAGGCGCTTGACCGCGCGCAGGTGCTGTACGACCACGCACCCTGTGGCTACCTGTCGCTTGATGCGCAGCTGCGCCTGGTCAACATCAACCAGACGCTCCTGAGCTGGCTGGGTTACCGCCGCGAGGAGGTGCAGGCAGGGCTGGACATCTTCCAGATGATCGACCCGAGCTGGCGCACCGCGATTGAGAGCCGGCTGCTGACCCTGATGCAGCAAGGACAGACCGAACCGCTGGAGATCGAGGTGCTGCACAAGGACGGCCGCCGTTTCCATGCCTTGTTCTCGTCCTCCGCGGTGTACGACGAACAGGGCGCGTTCCTGCACAGCAACACCACCCTGGTCGACATCAGCGAGCGCAAGGCCGCTGAACAACGCGTTGCCGCCCACGATGGTTTCCTGCAGACCATCACCGACCGCATTCCGGCCCGCCTGGCCTACTACGACAAAGACCTGATCTGCCGCTTCGCGAACTTCGCCCATGCCAGCCGCTACGGCAAACTCGCTGGCGAGATGGTGGGCTCGCACCTGACCCAGGTCGTGCGTCCCGACCTGCTGCCCGAGATCCTGCCGCGCGTGGCCGAAGCGCTCAGTGGGCATGTGCAAAGCTTCGAAGCCGAGCGCACGTCCGCCGACGGCACGCGCAGCTTCTATGAAATCCACTACATCCCGGACGTCCAGAACGGCAACGTGGAAGGCATCTTCATCGAACTGCACGACATCAGCGAGCGGCGCCGCACCGAAGAGTTCGTGCTCGAAGCCAACCGCGATCTGGAAGAGCGGGTGCGCGAGCGCAGCGCCGAACTGTTCCAGAGTGAGCAGCGCTACCGGCTCATGGTCGATGCGATTCAGGACTACTGCATCTATTTCGTGGACGAAGAAGGTGCCGTGACCGAATGGACCGAAAGCGCCCAGCGCATGCACGGCCACCGCCGTTCGCAAATGCTCGGTCAGTCCTACACGACCCTGCTGGCGCCCGAAAACGCGGGGGAGGACGAGGTCGATCCCAGCCAGGTGCTGCGCCTGGCCAAGACCCATGGTCAGTGGGAAACGCGGGGCTGGCGCCTGCGCGAGGACGGTTCCCGTTTCTGGGCCCACACCGTGCTGACCGCGCTGAGCAACGAAGCCGGTGAACTGCAGGGCCTGTCCAGCATCACGCGCGACATGACCGCCTCGAAGAGCCTGGAAGACGTGATGAACGATCTCAACCGGGAACTGGAAAAACGCGTGGCCGAGCGCACCCAGCAACTGGTGGCGGCCAACAAGGATCTGGACGTGTTCTCGCACATGGTGTCGCACGACCTGCGCGCGCCGCTGCGCCACATCGCCAGCTTCGTGAGCCTGCTGCAGGAGCAACTGGGAGAGTCCGGCGACAAGCTGGTGATGCAGTACCTGAACTCCACCGCCAAGGCCAGCAAGCGCATGAGCCACATGATCGAGGGCTTGCTCGAATACGCCCGCCTGGGCCGGGTGACCATCGAGTCGCAGCCCGTGCCGCTGACCCCCCTGCTCCAGGGCATCGTCGCCCACCTGAAGCAGGAAAACCCGGGCCGCTCCATCGAGTGGGTGGTCGAGGACGATCTGCCGGTGGTGCGCGGCGACGCCATGCTGCTGGCCCAGGCCTGGAGCAACTTGCTGGGCAACTCGGTCAAGTACACCCGGCCGCGCGAAACCGCCCGCATCGAAGTGGGCTGGAAGGTCAACCCGGTGGGCGGGCGGACCTTCTATGTGCACGACAACGGTGTGGGCTTCGATCTGGAGAAAGCGCACAACCTGTTCGTGATGTTCCAGCGCCAGCACCACTCCATGGACTTCGAAGGCACCGGCACCGGGCTGGCCCTGGCGCAGCGCATCATCGAGCGCCACAGCGGCCGCATCTGGGCCGAAACCGCACCTGGCGAAGGCTGCACCTTCTACTTCACCCTGCCGTTCGAAGGCCTGGAGCCCGAGCTCGACTTTCCGAAGTCGTCGCTGGTCGAACTGAGCGCCTGAGCGGGGCGCGGGCACGGGCACGCCGGATAATCGCGGCGTGAACCCCAGCCTTCCCACCCGCGCATCCACCGTTCCCACCGCCCTCTTTGCCCTGCACGGCCAAGTGGCGCTGGTCACCGGCGCGAGCCGGGGCCTGGGCTTGGCCATGGCCTGCGCACTGGCCGCGCACGGCGCCACCGTCTGGCTCAACGGCCGCGACGCCGCCAGCCTGGAACACGCCGTGGCCCAGGCCCGGGCGGCCGGCCAGGCCGCGGGGGGCAGCGCCCACGCCCTGCCGTTCGACGTGACCGACGAGGCCGCCGCCAGCGCCGCCCTGGCCCAGCTGTTGGCGCACAGCGGGCGGCTGGACGTGCTGCTCAACAACGTGGGCCAGCGCCGGCGCGAGCCGCTGGACCAGTTGCCGGCCCAGGCCCTGCGCGAGCTGCTCGAAACCAACCTGGTCTGCGCCTGGCACCTGTGCCGCGAAGCCGCGCGCCCGATGCGCGCGCAGGGCTTCGGACGCATCATCAACGTCACGTCGATCGCCGGGCTGATCGCCCGCGCGGGCGACGCCGCCTACACCACCACCAAGGGCGCACTGGAGGCGATGACCCGCGCGCTGGCGGCCGAGCTGGGCCCGCAGGGCATCAACGTCAACGCCATCGCCCCGGGCTATTTCGCCACCGAGACCAACGCGGCCATGGTGGAAGATGCCCAGACCCTGGCCTGGTTGCGCCAGCGCAGCGCGCTGGGCCGCTGGGGCGAGCCGGCCGAGATCGCCGGGGCGGCGGTGTTCCTGGCCAGCCCAGCCGCCAGCTACGTCACCGGCCAGGTGCTGGTGGTCGACGGCGGTTATCTGGCGCATTTCTGAGCGCACCTTGGGCCCAGGCCCACCGCTGACGCGGGCCCGGACGACGCGCACGCCCCCCAGTCCGATCGCCCTACAACCGGGCCGGTACGCTCTGCGGCAGATGCAGCACGACCCGTCGCGGGTCCACCGCCATCCGGTCCAGCGCCTGGTTCAGGCGCTCCAGCAGCCGCATCTCGTCGACCGGCTCGTCGGCCGTTTTGGCCGTTTCGGACAAGGTGGCCGAAACCAGGCGAAAGCGCAGCGGCAGCTCAACCGGCAGCGCGGGCACCCGCTCCAGCCCCTTGGCCACAATGTGCTGGGCCAGCAGCTTGAGCTCTTCGGGCCGCAGCGGCCCTTCGACCAGCACCGCGAAGCGCGTGTCGGCGATGCGGGACACGGTGTCCACCTCGCGCACCACCGCCGACAAGCGCGAAGCGGCCACCACCAGCGCGCGGTCGCCGGCCTCGCGACCCTCGCGGGCAACGATCTCGCCGTGGTTGGACAGCTCCACCAGCACCAGGCCACAGGGGTGGCCATAGCGCCGGGAACGGCGCATGGCGTCGCGCAGGCGCAGGTGGAGCACGGGCGCGATGGTCAGGCCGGTCAGGGGGTCGGTGCTGTCGATGGCGCGCAGACGGGCCCGGTTCTCGTTGAAATCCTTGGCCCGGCGGTGCAGGATGTACAGCAACAGCGGAATCTCGATGGCCGAACCGATCAGCACCGCGTACTGCGTGGCCCAGCTGTCGGGCAACACGCCGGCGCTGCGCAGCGCGGGAAAGGGGTAGCCCAGGTGCACCGGCAGGAAGCCCAGCGCCATCCAGCCGGCGTAGGTCTC
>Ga0209343_10001190_pt1 | contig 35584 bp, 37 predicted proteins | sample RifCSPlowO2_02_FD_184026 | JGI IMG/M metagenome (GOLD analysis project Ga0209343, IMG submission 184026) | Groundwater microbial communities from Rifle, Colorado - Rifle CSP2_plank lowO2_0.2 (SPAdes) (version 2) | ecosystem: Environmental > Aquatic > Deep subsurface > Groundwater | place...
AGATCAACTACGACTTCGGCGACAACCGCAGTAACGAAAACAAGTTCGACGAAGCCACCATCACCTATACCGGTTTCTCGCCGATCAACATCAAGGTCGGTCGCTTCGACCCCGACTACAGCCTGGAAAAAGCCACCAGCTCCAAGTGGGTCACCACCAAAGAGCGTTCGGCCATTCTCGATCTGGCGTCCTGGACCACCGACCATGAAAACGGCATGGGTATCCAGGTCAACGGCACTACCGCCGGCATGTTCTACGGCTCCGCCAGCATCCAGCAGCAGGATTCCGGTGTTTACCTGGAAGACGAAGACGGCAAGGACGTCAACAGCTTCTTCGCCCGTGGTGTGATCGCGCCGATCGTCAGCGAAACCCAGGTACTGCACTTCGGTCTGGACTACGCCACTCGCAGCTACGGCAACGAGCGTGACGGCACCAAGTTCGGCGGTGCTATCAACTCCCGTCTGGGCGTACGCGGTGTTTCCGAAAACCAGACCAACTCGGCTCAGCTGGTCCTGGCTCCGGCTGATGCTGGTGCCACCGGTGGCTTCGAGGATGACGAGGTTGTAGGTCTGGAGTTCGCCTATATGCAGGGCCCGTTCTCCGTACAGAGCGAGTACCTCAAGCGCGACCTGAGCGGTTACGCTAGCAACGCTGATCGCGAAGCCACCGGCTACAACATGCTGTTGGCCTATACCCTCACCGGCGAGTCGCGCATCTACAAGCTGGACGGTGCCAAGTTCGACGCCATCAAACCGGTGGACAAACAGTACGGCGCCTGGGAAGTCTTCTATCGCTATGACCACCTGAGCGTGGAAGACGACGCCACCATGGCGACAGTCGGTGGCCTGGCCATTGACGAAAGCGAAGCCAAGGTGCACACCCTGGGTGTGAACTGGTATGCCAACGAAGCCGTCAAGCTGTCGCTGAACTACCTGAAGACCAATACCAACGACGAAACCGTCCGCCTGCAGAACGGTCGCTTCGCTGCCGGCAACGACGATGACGATGGCCAGGCCATCACCATGCGCGCCCAGTACGTCTTCTAATTGGTTGTAACCTCGTTCTAACTGCTCCCTTACTAGCCCCGCCTTGTGCGGGGCTTTTTTTTATCTGTCGAGCGACTGCGGCCGATGGCGTGTAGTGCTAAAGGATTGCCCGGTGTGGTGCAACCCTGCGCCTGCAGGCCTTGCGACTTTGCCGGGAGGGCGGCGGTGTTTACTGCTGCCTTTCCTTTGGGGCATCCAACCCCTGTGATCTGTGCCGGCTTATCGCGACTGCTTACGAGCGGGTTGGTTTGCGCTGCTGCTTGCCGTTCAGGCCGCAGTAATAGGTGTGGTGCAGCACGGAGACTAGGCCCGCAGGCGATGGTTTATGCGCAACCCTTGTCGATTTGCGCCCTGTTGGGCTTCGCGCAGCTCAGCCCAACCTACCGCCCATGTAATTGGCCCGTAGCTTGGCGTTTAGCTGGCTTGGCGAGGAGATCGGACTGAGTTTGGCCGTTGGCATTGCGCACTCTGCCACATGCAGGCAGCGCCCTGGCTGGCGCAGTGGGTTTAAGCGACTGCTGGCCGGTGTGGCACTCGAAGGATGGCGGAGTCGGGGTTTCGCACCGGTGTTGACGCACGGTTGACATTAGCCGCTCAGGGGTGCCCAGGGCGCTTGCGGAGTCTTTGGCGTATGGCTTGGGAGTAGGCGGGGGTATATCGAGCAGCGGCTTAGCCGCAGGCTAAGGCTTAGGGATTCTGTTGCAGACAGATGGCCGCGGAGGCCTGGCAGCGGATTGTCCGCTGCCAGATCGGTCTGCCTTAGCTGGCCGGTGTGATGCCGTAGTTGCTTTGGAACTGTTTGATCAAGGTGACGGGCTTCTTCTCTTCTTTCTGCAGCAGGTAGACCACGCGCTCGCCGTTAGGGCCGCTGGCTACTTCTGTGTGGCGGAAGATAGGCTCGCCGATGTTGTTCATATCGACCATGTCGCCATAACGCTGGGCGACGAAGATGATCCCGTCCTGGCGGATCTCGCCATAGAACTTGCCGGCAGGCGGCTGGCTCTGGCGCAGAAAACGGTAGGCGGCGATGCCGTCGAGCGTCTTGCCCTGCTCCTCGGCACTCAGGCCCAGGACTATGGCTTGACCATACTTGTCCTTCTCGCCCAGGTCTTTCAGGTAGGGGGCGTTGCCGCTGACCAGAAAGTCGCGGTAGATCTGGTAGTCGTCGAACAGAAAGAGTTTCTCTTCGGTACGTACCACATACCAGTCTTCGTTATTCAGGCTGGCTTCGGCCTTGGCGGCAGAGGGTGCGGTGGAATAGTTGCTGCAGGCGCTTACGCAGGCAGCCAGCAAGGCTATGGATACAGGTTTGAGCAGTTTCTTGGCGGACATCGAATTCCCTCCCTAGGAAGTTGGCTAGCGAGTTTCGCTGGGAGTGGTGACAACTTGATGACCGTTAGATGTCGGTTCGTTAACCCTGGCCAGGGCGGATGGTGCGAGCGCCCAGGCCAACCCCGGAGCAGCTTTGGTCATTTAGCTGGCGGCTTGCTTGCGGCTATAGTGCAGCTTCGCCCCAGCACCCGAGCCGCCGATGTCCCTGACCCGCCTGACTTCCCTGGACGGCATTGCCGCGAGCCAATGGAATGCCCTGCTGAGCGAGGCGCAACCCTTCTTGCAGCACGCCTTTCTGTCTGCCCTGGAAGACAGCGGCAGCGTTGGCGGTCGCAGCGGTTGGCAGGCGGTCCACCAGCTGTGGCTGGATACCCAGGGCCAGCCCTTGGCCGCGCTGCCGGCCTATATAAAGAGTCATTCCTATGGCGAGTATGTGTTCGACCATGGCTGGGCCGATGCCTGCCGGCGCGCCGGCATCGACTATTACCCCAAGCTGCTCGGCGCCATTCCCTTCTCGCCGGTGACCGGCCAGCGCCTGCTGGGCGATCCCGCTGCCGCCGCGCAGTTGCTCGATTGCTTGACGGCAAGCCTGGTCGAGCAAGGGCTGTCCAGCCTGCATATCAACTTCACCAGCCCGTCTGACTATGCCCTGCTGCAGGGCCGCGAGGGCTGGTTGCAGCGCCTGGGTTGTCAGTATCACTGGCGCAACCGCGGCTACCGGGATTTTCAGGATTTCCTCGAGGCCTTAAGCTCGCGCAAGCGCAAGCAGATGCGCAAGGAGCGCGAGCAGGTGGCGGGGCAGGGCATCGCGTTCGACTGGCGCGAAGGCCAGCAGCTGAGCGAGGCCGAGTGGGATTTCGTCTACCTGTGCTACGCCAACACCTACCGGGTGCGCGGTCAGACGCCTTATCTGACCCGGCTGTTTTTCAGCCTGCTGGCCGAGCGTATGCCGCAGATGATCCGCGTGGTGCTGGCGCATCAGGCCGGCAGGCCGGTGGCCATGGCCTTCAGCCTGGTCGGCGGCGACAGCTTGTATGGCCGTTACTGGGGCTGCCTGGCGGAGTTCGACCGCCTGCATTTCGAGACCTGTTTCTACCAGGGCATGGACTATGCGATCGCCCAGGGCCTGCAGCGTTTCGACGCCGGCGCCCAGGGCGAGCACAAGCTGATCCGCGGCTTCGAGCCGGTCATCACCCACTCCTGGCACTACCTCTGCCACCCCGGCCTGCGCGCGGCCGTGGCGGACTTTCTCGAGCAGGAGCGGGAGGGCGTGCGTGATTATGCCGAACAGGCCAACGCGCTCTTGCCCTATCGACAATAAGCCGGCGGCGCAGCGCGGCGCGGCCAACTACGCTGATAGCACTGTGCCGGCTGTTCCACCTGCTGCGATGAGGTCCGCTGTGAGTGCATTTTCCCTAGTCGATGAAACCTGGTTGCTGCCGGGGGTGGCGATCAATCTCATCCTGGTGCTCAATATGCTCGGCGCGCTGGTGCTGGGCCTGCTGGTCGGCTATGAGCGTTCCTACCACGGCCGCGCCGCCGGCATGCGCACCTATGGCATGGTCTGCATGGCGTCCTGCGCGCTGACGGTGTTGTGCATCTATCCGCAGTACTGGCTGGGCGAGCACACGCCGGCCGGCGTCGACCCGACCCGGGTGATCCAGGGCATAGTCACCGGCATCGGCTTTCTCGGCGCCGGGCTGATCATGAAGGACGGCATGAGCATCAGCGGCCTGACCACCGCGGCGTCGATCTGGGCCTCCTCGGCCATAGGCGTATTGGTGGGGGTGGGCTTCTATGGCGCGGCGGTGCTGCTCAGCCTGATTTCCGCCGGCTTGATGATGTGGGGCGCCAAGCTGGAGTCGCGCCTGCCGTCACGCCCGGCGATCGCCATAGTGCTGCGCTTCGCCCCCGGCTTTGTCCGCCCCCATGAGGCAAAGTTGCGCCAGATCGCCCGCGAGCGCGGCTATGTGATAGCCGGCGGTTCTTTTACCGTGAGTTTCGATCAGGGCCAGCTGGAATGGCGCTTTGTCGCCGTGGCCGTGGAGGGGCAGAAGAGTGCGCGGATCAGCGATATGGCCGATGAGCTGACGCAACTGGAAGGAGTGGTGAAGTTCCAGATGGCTCATGCGCGCAACTGAGACAGGGGCCAGGTGTAGGGTGGACATGGCGGAGCCTTGTCCACCGCTGCGGCCTGGATGGCGGACAAGCCTGGCGGCATGTCCGTCCTACGGTTCCCCAGGCCTTGCGGATAAACCATAGGGACTACTCACTGGCTGGATATCGGCTGTGTCCAGCCAGTCGGGCTCACTTACAGGCGCTTGGCGTCGAGAATCAGCACCGGCTTGAGCGGCACATTCTGCTGGCCGCCACGGTTGCCGGTGGGCACCTGGGCGATCTTGTCGACTACCTCCATGCCGCGCACCACCTTGCCGAATACCGCGTAACCGAAGTCGCGCGAGCCGTGGTCGAGGAAGTCGTTGTCCTTGTGGTTGATAAAGAACTGGCTGGTGGCCGAGTCGCGCACTTGGGTGCGGGCCATGGCCAGGGTGCCGCGGACGTTGTGCAGGCCGTTGTCGGCTTCGTTCTTGATCGGCGCCTGGGTGTCCTTCTGCTGCAGCTCGGCATCGAAGCCGCCGCCTTGCACCATAAAGCCCGGAATCACCCGGTGGAACTGGGTGCCGGCGTAGTGGCCGCTGTCCACGTAGGCGAGGAAGTTGGCGGTGCTGATCGGGGCTTTCTCGCCTTCCAGTTCGAGCTCGATTTCGCCGAGGCTGGTGGTCAGCAGCACTTTCGGGTTGTCCGCGGCCATCAGGCCGGTGGCGAACAACAGGGAGCAGGCGGCGAGGGTCAGGTTCTTCAACATGCGTAGGGGTCCTTATGGGGCTGTGGGGGCAGACCGCTCGACTTCGCTGAGGAAGGCCAGCAGGCTGCGGTTGAATAGTTCGGGTTGGTCCAGCGGGGTGGCGTGGCGCGAATTTTCTATCACCAGCAGGCGGGCATTGGCCATCTCTGCGACGTAGGCGGCCTTCTGCGCCACCGGGGTGTAGTCGCGGTCGGCGCTGACCACCAGGGTCGGGCAGCGGATACGCGCCAGCTGCTCGCGCACGCCCCAGCCGATGATGGCATCCAGGCTGGCGAGGTAGGCACGCTTGTCATTCTGCGGCCAGCGTTCTTCGATCTTGCGGCGTAACTCGCCTTGTTCCGGCTTGGGAAACAGCAGCCGGCCCAGGCCCTTGGCGATGGTATCCAGGCTGAGCAGGCGCGACAGGCTCCAGCGCTTGGCGATTTCCAGATAGTCGCGCGGGCTTTTCGCCTTCACTTCCGGGCCGCTGTTGACTATGCACAGGCTTTTCAGCAGCTCGGGGCGATCCACGCCCAGCTGAAAGCCGATCATGCCGCCCATGGAGATGCCCACCAGGTGCACCTGAGGCAGCTGCAGGTGCTTGATCAGGGCGGCCACGTCCGCGGCAAAGCCGGCCATGCTGTAGCGCTCGCGGGGTTTGTCGGAGCGGCCATGGCCGCGGATATCCAGGGCTATCACCCGGTACTGGGCGGCCAGGTCGGGGATCTGGTATTCCCAGTCGAGAGTGCTGGAGCCCAGGCCATGGACCAGCAGCACGGGGGCGCCGCGACCGACGTCCTCATAGTGCAGCCGGCAACCAGCGTGATCGAAGTAAGACATGGGCGCGTCCTGTCAGTGCTCGGTGGGCGGGACTGTGCCGGCAGCGGTGGCTGGCAGCGCATCGAACGTTCTCAGCAGCTCGACCAGGATCTGGCTGGCCGGCCCCAGGGTTTTATCCTTGTGACTGTAGAGGGTAAAGCGCGGGTGCTTGTTGCCGCCCTTTTCCAGCGGCAAGGGCAGCAGGCTGCCTTCGGCCAGCTCGCGGCCGATCAGGTGCCGCGGCAGCCAGGCGAAACCCAGGCCGCTGCTGACGAAACGCGCCGCGGTGGACAGGCTGCTGACGGTCCAGCGCTGTTCCGCACCGAGCCAGCCGACGTCCCGCGGCTTGCTGCGCCCGGAGTCGCGAATCACCACCTGCAGCTGCTGCTGCAGGTCTTCGAAGGTCAGCTGGCGCTGCATCTGGTGCAGGCTGTGCTGGGGATGGGCGACCGCGACGAATTCCACGGCCTGCAGTTCGTGGCCCAGGTAGCCGACCAGATCCAGGCTGCTGATGGCCAGGTCGGCGGTGCCCTCCAGCAGCACTTCCTCGACCCCGGACAGCACCTCCTCGCGCAAGCGCACCCGGCAGCCGCGGCTCTGCGGGATAAAGGCCGCCAGTGCATTGATCAGGCGTTCGGTGGGGTAGGCCGCATCGACCACCAGGCGCACCTCGGCTTCCCAGCCCTGGTCCATGTTGTAGGCCAGGTCTTCCAGCTGGCTGGCCTGTTTGACCAGCTGCCGCGAGCGGCGCAGCAGCACGTCGCCGGCTTCGGTGAGCACCGCCTTGCGCCCGTCGATGCGCAGCAGCGGCACGCCGAGCTGCTCCTGCATGCGCGCCACCGTGTAGCTGACCGATGATTGCGAGCGGTGCAGCACTTCGGCGGCCTGGGCGAAGCCGCCCTGATCGACCACGGCTTGCAGGGTGCGCCACTGATCCAGGGTTACGCGGGGAGCTTTCATCTTTAGATCCTGTACTCAAGCGCGGTGTAAGGTGCAAATACTGACCGACTCAACCTAAACTGGCCTCCTTTGGCTGGAGACTGCCCTTATGAAAAAACTCTGCTGCGCGTTGCTGGCCTGCTTGCCGCTAAGCGTTTTCGCCTATCCGATCGAGCTGGAAAAGCAGTTCAATGGCGCCGAAGTCTCGGCCAGCACCCAGGAAATCGACCACAATATGGGCGCCGTGTTGCTCTACAACTATGGCCGCAGCGCTGCGCACTGCACGGCGGTGTTCCGTAATGGTCCGGAAGCCCCGCGCACGCGCAAGGTCAAACTGGCGGCGGGGGAAAACAGCAATATGACGGTGAAGTTCACCCGCAGCAGCATCAGGCTTCGCGTGCAGCTGACCTGCGGTCTCGAATAGCCAGCAGGCCGTGTTTGAGAGCCTAATCCCGAGGCCTCTATAAATCAATTTTATCGATGGTTAAGTGCGATTATTTGCGCTTTTTTATCGATCACCGCGCGCCTATTCTTTGCCCATCGACGCTCAACAACCCCTCGATGGAGCAAAAAATTATGTCGCAGATTCTGGTCATTGAAAGCAGCGCCCGCCAGCAAGGTTCGGTATCGCGTCAGCTCACCGAGCAATTTATCGCCAACTGGAAGGCGGCCAACCCGGCCGATCGGATCAAGGTGCGTGATCTCGCGCTAGACCCGGTGCCGCACCTGGACGCCAACCTGTTGGGCGGCTGGATGACCCCGGCCGAGCAGCAGAGCGAAGCCGAGCAAGCGGCGCTGGCGCTGTCCAATAGCCTGACCGCTGAACTGTTGGCCGCCGATGTGCTGGTGCTGGCCGCGCCCATGTACAACTTCACCATTCCCAGCACCCTGAAAGCCTGGCTGGACCATGTGCTGCGCGCCGGGGTGACCTTCAAATACACCGACACCGGCCCGCAAGGCCTGCTCAGCGGCAAGCGCGCCTTCGTGTTGACCGCCCGTGGCGGCGTGTATGCCGGCACGGGCATGGATCACCAGGAGCCCTACCTGCGCCAGGCGCTGGCCTTTATCGGCATTCAGGATGTCAGCTTTATCCATGCCGAAGGCCTCAACCTGGGCGACGCTGCCCTGGAGAAAGGCCTCAGCCAGGCCAAGGCACAACTCGCCCAGGTCGCCTGAGTTCTCTGCGCCAATCCATCTCCTGGCGTCCTTCGCTCCTGGACGCCGCTGCCCGACCCACTACGCGAGTAGTGGGTCGGGCTTTTTTATGCGCGGCATTTCGCAGCGTCCGGTTGCCCTGGCGATTGTTTGCCGGAGTGCGACAGGCTAAGGTCGCCGCCCTGCCGCGTCGCCCAATCACTTATCTGCGCCCCCTTGGGCGTCTATTGGCCTGGCTCGGCCCAGCGGCGTCTGCTCTTGGTCTTTACTGGTGAGATAAGGCGCCGCTGGTGCCACCGCGGGCTGGGCAGGCGGTTGCTGCGGCAGGGCTTTCTATTAACGACGCGCCCAGGGCGCCTACAACCAAGGTGGCGTGATGCAATTGTCAGGACGTGGCGTGGCGTTGTCGGTTATCGCCTCGATGCTGTTTGCCATGGTGCCCGGCTATGTGCGGCAGCTCGCGCCCCTGGATGGTGGTCAGGTGTTTGCCCAGCGGGTCATCTGGTCGATTCCCGCGGTGTTATTGCTGGTCACCCTGTCGCGGCAGTGGCCGGTGCTGGTGCTGGCCTGCGCCCGTTTGCGCCGCGAGCCTTGGCTGTTGGCCGCTCTGCCCTTGGCGGCGCTGTTGATGGGCATTCAGTGGGCGCTGTTCGTCTGGGCGCCTCTGGCCGGGCGCATGCTCGAGGTGTCGCTGGGCTATTTTCTCTTGCCGCTGGCCATGGTGTTGGCCGGGCGGGTGTTCTACGGCGAGCGTTTGCGCCCGCTGCAGCGCCTGGCGGTGATCTGTGCGCTGCTCGGGGTGGCCCATGAGCTATGGCTGACCCAGGCGTTCTCCTGGGTGGTGCTGGTCACGGTGCTGGGCTACCCGCCTTACTTTATGTTGCGCCGCTGGATGCGCCTGGATGCCTTGTCCGGTTTCGTCCTGGAGATGCTGTTTATGGCGCCGGTGGCGATCTGGATGATCGCCACCTGGGGGCCGTCGCAGCTGTTTGCCCAGGCGCCCCAGCTCTGGTGGCTGTTGCCGGGGTTGGGCCTGCTCAGCGCTCTGGCGTTTGCCGCGATGATGGCCTCCAGCCGCCTATTGCCCATGGGGCTGTTCGGTATATTGAGTTATGTCGAGCCGGTGCTGCTGTTTCTGGTGGCGCTGCTGTTTCTCGGTGAGCGTTTCAACGCCGTGCAGTGGCTGACCTACCTGCCGATCTGGCTGGCGGTGCTGCTGGTCGGCTGGGACAGCGCGCGGGTGCTGATCAAGCAGCAGCGCAATGCCAGCAGGTAGGTTGGTGCTGAGCGCAGCGAAGCCCAACAGGCAGGGGCATGTCTTGTTGGGCTTCGTCGCGTTTGCTGGGTTACGTGGCGCACCAATTGCGCAGTTGCTTCGCCAACCCGCCTTTGCGCCACCCACCCTACGAAGCGGGTGCTGGCATGCGGGTCAATTCGGCCAGGATGCTGTGGCGGATCAGTCCAGCACGTTTCTCAGTACCTCGTAGACTATGCCGGTGGCGATGGCCACCAGCACCACGTCGGTGCCTATCTGCTTCCACTCATAGCCGTCGTAGCGCGGCAGTTGGCCGACCACCCGGCTGTCGAAGTTCTTCGCGATGCCCGGTGGCAGCGGTTTGCCGCGGGCCAGGTTCTTGGCGATGCCCGGCGGCAAGGCGCTGGTTGGGCCGATCAGGTCGCGGTTCTCGCCCAGCACTAGGCGCACCCGGCCAATATCGATAGAGGGGCCCTGGATGCTGACGCTGAGTTCGTTGCTTGGCCCGCCGCCCTGCTTGCCCGGATGGTCGTGTCTGGGGGCGGCCAGGACGCTCTGCGCGGCCAGTGTCAGGGCCAGACTCGAGCAGAGCAGGAGGGTGTGAATGGGGCTGCGCATAGCATTCTCCAGGGCCATCGATGGCGAGTGATTTGCCCAATTTGAACGCCTGAACGAGGCTTTATTCAAGGGCGGCCGTCGCTTTGTTGGCCTGTGCGTGCAAAGAAACTCGGCCGCAACGCCGGAAAGCGTTAGGCTATGCGGCTGATTTTTTGTTTTTCGTCGAGGTTGCCCCCGTGTTTTCCCAATTCGCCCTGCATGAACGCCTGCTTAAAGCCGTGGCTGCGCTGAACTTTGTCGAGCCCACCCCGGTGCAGCTAGCGGCCATTCCGCTGGCGCTGCAAGGGAGAGACCTGCGGGTAACCGCGCAGACCGGCAGTGGCAAGACCGCCGCCTTCGTCCTGCCGATGCTCAACCGCCTGTTGGGCGATGGCGCCTCCTCGCCGCGCATGAGCGTGCGCGCGATGATCCTGCTGCCGACCCGCGAGCTGGCCCAGCAGACCCTCAAGGAAGTCGAGCGCTTCGCCCAGTTCACCTTCCTCAAGGCCGGGCTGATCACCGGCGGCGAAGACTTCAAGGTGCAGGCCGCCATGCTGCGCAAGGTGGACATCCTGATCGGCACCCCGGGCCGTCTGATCGAACACGCCAACGCCGGCAACCTGCTGCTCGATGAGGTCGAGGTGCTGGTGCTCGACGAAGCCGACCGCATGCTCGACATGGGCTTCGCCGAGGACGTGCAGCGTCTGGCCGAGCTGTGCAATGCCCAGCGCCAGACCCTGCTGTTCTCCGCCACCAGTGGCGGCGCGGGCTTGCGCGAGATAGTCGGCCAGGTGCTGAAAGACCCCGAGCATCTGCAACTCAACCGAGTCAGCCAGCTCAGCGAAGGCACCCGCCAGCAGATCATCACCGCCGACCATAACCACCACAAGGAGCGTCTGGTCGACTGGCTGCTGGCCAACGAGACCTATGAGAAGGCGATCATCTTCACCAACACCCGGGTGCAGGCCGACCGCCTGTACGGCAAGCTGGTGGCCAAGGAATACAAGGTCTTCGTGCTGCACGGCGAGAAGGATCAGAAGGACCGCAAGTTGGCTATCGACCGCCTCAAACAGGGCGCGGTGAAGATACTGGTGGCCACCGACGTGGCGGCCCGTGGCCTGGATGTCGACGGCCTGGATCTGGTGATCAACTTCGACATGCCGCGCTCCGGCGACGAGTACGTGCACCGCATCGGCCGTACCGGTCGCGCCGGTGCCGAAGGTCTGGCCATCTCGTTGATCTGCCACAACGACTGGGCGCTGATGTCGAGCATCGAACGCTACCTCAAGCAGCGTTTCGAGCGGCGCACTATCAAAGACCTCAAGGGCATCTACCAGGGGCCGAAAAACCTCAAGGCCTCGGGCAAGGCGGTGGGGCCGAAGAAGAAAAAGATCGATCCGAAGACCGGCAAGAAGCTCGCCGCGAAAAAGCCGGCGGCCAAGGCGCCGAGCAAGCGCAATACCATCAACAAGCCCAAGGCCGACGCGCCGGTGCTGGTCAGCCAGGACGGCTTGGCGCCGCTTAAGCGGCGTACGCCTGCGGCTGAGTAAACTCGTAGCCCTTCTTGTAGGGCGGACATGCCGCCATGCAGGCCGTCAGCGGTGGACAAGGCTTCGCCATGTCCACCCACGCTTGCTTGGTCACCTGCAGCCTGCAGATGCCAAGCATTCGCTTATTTAGGCACTATCAGTATCTTGCCGTCGCGCTCGCCGCTGGCGGCTGCGGCCACCGCTTCCTTGATCTGGCTGACGTCATAGGTGGCGGCGACGCGGCTGTGCAGCTTGCCGCTGGCGATCAACTGCACCAGCTCCCCGAACACCTTCATCTGCTCGGCCTGACTGGCGGTCTGGAACCACTTGGCCAACCAGAAGCCGCGCAGGCTGACGTCGCGGAAGACGAAGGAGGCCGGCGATACCTGGCAGGGCTGGCGGCTCATCATGCCGTAGTTGACCAGCACGCCGCCTTCGCTGAGGCTGGCCGCCAGGTGGTCGGTGGCTGCGCCGCCCACCGCATCTATGCCCAGACGCACCGCCGCGCCACCCGTGGCTTCACGCACACGCTTGGGCAAGTCGGGGCCGTCGACCAGCACCAGGTCACCGCCTTCGGCCTGCACGCCGGCCACCGCCGATTCGCGGCGCACCAGGTTGATGGTCTTGAAGCCGCGCAGCTTGGCCAGCTGGATCAGGTAACTGCCCACCCCCGAGTTGGCCGCGTTCTGAATCACCCAGTCGCCCGGCTTGAGCTCGACGAACTCGCTGAGCAGCAGGGAGGCGGTCGGCGGGTTCACCGTCAGCATCGCCAGTTGCTGCGGATCGGCCTCGGGCAGCGGGATCAGTTTGTTCGCCGCGGCATTCAGGTGGCTGACCCAGGTGCCGCAACCGACCGGCAGCAGCACCATCTGGCCGACTCTCAGGTTGCTCACCTCCGGTCCGAGTTCCTCCACCCGGCCGACCCCCTCATTGCCGCCAATCGCCGGTAGCGGCGGCAGCATGCCGTATTCACCGGTCAGGGTGAGGACATCTGAGGGGTTGATCGGCGCCGCCAGCACCTTGATCCGCACCTGGCCTGTGGCTGGGGCCGGCAGTTGCAAGGCGACGGCACTGATGACCTCTTGCGGCACCGGGCCGCGGCTTGGGTATTCGGCTTTAAGCATAAAGATTCTCCAGTTGAGGAACGCCTGACGCAGGTGGGGCAAGTCTAGACCGCCACGGCTCCGCGGCGACTAATTCGACCCAATCGATTTCAGTGATGCCCATGCGGCCGCGCTTTAACCCAAGGAGGCGCTGCGTTTACCCGGCATAGCCGGCTATGCTGTGCTCTGATCCGCACAAGGTATTGCCATGAAGCTGCTGTGGGCCCTTTGCTTACTGTCGTTGAGCCTGCCGGTGTCGGCGCAAACGCTGCGTCTGGGCTTCGGTACGCATAAGCCGCCCTATGTGTTCGAAGACGAGGCTCGCGGGCTCGAGTACGACATAGTGGTGGCAGCCGCGCAGCGTGGCGGCTTGCAGGTACAGGTGCAGTACGCACCCATGGAGCGTCTGCACCTGATGTTGCGTCGTGGCGAGCTCGATGCCATCGCCACCACCAATGAACTCAGCGGCGTCAGCGCCTTCTACTCGGATGCCTATATCCACTACCAGAATGTCGCGGTGGCCCTGAGTGCGCGGCAGTTGGACATCCAGCAGATCAGCGACCTGGGCCGCTATTCGGTCAGCGCCTTCCAGCGTGCGCGTTTCTTGCTCGGCCAGGAGTTCCAGCGAATGGCCGAGGCCAATCCGCATTATCGCGAGGAGCCTTACCAGATTGCGCGCAATCGCCTGCTCTATAGCGGGCGGGTGGATGTGGTGGTTTGCGACATGCGCATCCTGCGGTACTTCAACCGCGAGGTGTATACCCAGGTGGACGTCAGCCAACCGCTGGCGATCTATCCGATTTTCGCCGTCACGGACTATAAGCTGGGCTGTAATCGCCAAAGCGATTGCGCGGCCTTCAATCAGGGCCTGGCGGCCATTCGTGCCAGCGGTGAGTACAGGGCCATCGAGCGCCGTTACGCCATGCATTGAACAATGGCGCCTGCGCTCGAGCTGCCAGCTGCAGGCGGATTGACGGGGCCAGAGGCCGGGCGGTGTTCGGAGCGTTCTGGGCTGGAGTCTGGCCCTTCTGCCGGATCGGCAGTGCCTGTTGATTAGCGGGCGAGGCGGGCTGCGCTGGCCGAACCCCAGAGGCGAGCTGTCCGCGCCTGGGGCAGGGCACGGCTGGCTATCTCTATATGCTGATGGATGCGGCCGATGACCAGTTGCTGCGCCTGGATGTGCCGGCGCAGCAAGCAGGCTGGATAGGCCGGCTTTACTGCGGCGAGACCTCGTCCGGCTTGTGCCGGGCGGCCAGCAACTTGGCTGGCAAGGGTTTGCTGGTCACGCCGAAGTCGAGGATCTCGATGGCGCCTGTGCCCTGACCAAGCAGGTGGAAGGAGAAGGCCTTGCGCGTCGCCGGGTTGTCGAAGGCAAAGCTGACCTCGACCGGTCTGTCGTTGGTGAGCAGCGGCAGTTCGGGTATTGGCAGGGCCACGTCGCGGTCGTATTCCTTGGTCTTCAGTTGCAGCCGGGCACCTTGCTTGTCCATGCGCACCGCGCGAATCTTCAGGGTGACAGTGGTCTGCGTGTCTTTGGCCAGCTCCAGGTACTGGGCGCCGACCAGGTTGTCCGCCCAGTCATCGCTTTTCGTGGTTTTCAGCTTGATCCGCTCGCGGTTGGCGAACTGGTAGTGCTGTTCGGCCTGGCTGCTGCGCAGGGATTGATCCAGCAGACGGGCGCGCTGGCTGATCAGGCGGGCCGGCTTGCCGCTAAAGCGGCCCAGGTAGTTGGCGCTGTCGCGGATAAAACCCGGGCTGGCGTAGCGCCGGCACACGCCCTGGAAGTCGCATTCGCTCAGGGTGTCTTTGCCGTCATGCTGGCGCAGCAGGCCGTTGGTGTAGGAGATGATTTCCCGACCCTGGGCATAGTCGCGCAGCAGCGAGCGGCCGGAGATGTTGCTCGGTACGGGGAAGGCGAAGTAGTCGAGCACCGAGGCGCTCAGGTCTATGTGGCCATAGACCCCCTGTTTCAGCGCGGGCAGTTGCGCCTGCTCGGGGGCCAGCAGCAGGTTGAACCCCCAGGCCGAGGCCAGGCGTACATTCTCCAGGCCGTGGGATTCATCCGAGGTGACTATCACCAGGGTGTTCTTGAGCACGCCCTGTTTTTCCAGTGCATCGAGAAAGTCGGCGACGGCGTCGTCCAGGTAGGCGATGGCGGCCAGCTTGGGATTGGCATGCCGCTGCAGATACTCCGGGGGGGCCGAATAGGGCTGGTGGGTGCCCACCGTCAGCAGGGTCAGCATCCAGGGCTGGCGCTGCTTGCGCAGTTGTTGCACATAGCTCAAGGCGCCCTCGAAGTAGGATTTGTCGTCCATGCCCCAGGGGAATTCCAGATAAGGCTTGTTCTTGAACCAGTTGCGCCCCAGGGTCTTGTCGAAGCCCATCCGCGGCATGATCTGGTCTTTGGCCATAAAGCGCAGCCCGGCGCCTTGCAGGAAGTGCGTGCTGAGGCCGCGCTCGCGCAGCTGCGCCGGCAGGCACTGTTCGCTGCGCGCCGGGTTATTCAGCAGTTCGACACCCTTGGGCGTGCCGGAGTCGAGCTTGCTGTAGTCGCCACAGAGCATGGCGTAGAGGCCCCGAATGGTCTGGTGGCCATGCAGCACGTAATCGTAGGTGAGCATGCCGCGGTCGGCCCATTGGCTCAGGCGCGGCATGGGGTTTTCCTGATAGCTGCTGTGGATGGCTTTGCGGCTGCCCTCGATATAGGCGCCGGTCACCCCTTCGAGGGTGATGATCAGCACGTTGCGCGCACTGCCGGCCTGCTTGAGCAAGGGCGTGCCGTTGAGATCGAGTTGGGCCAGGCCGCGGATATCGGGTGGGCTGCTCGGCTCATCGCCGTCCAGCCAGTCAGTCAGCCGTTGCTGGCCAGTATTGAGACCTTCGGCGAGCAGCTTGTGCGGCAGGTTGAACTGCAGCCACTGATCGGACTCGCTGGGGCTGAGCTGCTGGTAGCTGGCGTGGGCGGCGAACAGCGCCAGCGGCAGCAGCAACCAGTTGCGCGCGAGCGCAGGCGTGCGGGCTTTGGCCTGCCAGCCGAGCAGGCCAAGGTAGAGCGCCAGGTTGACGCCCAGGGCCAGGGCCAGGATGGGATGGCTGAGGCCGCTGCCCTGGGTCGAACGGCTGACGAATTGCGCATCGCCCAAGTAGTGCAGATCGGCCGGTTCCGGCATGCGGCCCACCGCATTGACCAACTCGGCGCTGCCCAGGGTAAGCAGGCACCAGACCAACAGCAGGGGCACACCCAGCAGCCAGGAGCGCCGATGCAGGGCTATCAGCAGCAGGCTGCCAATTGCCAGGTCCGACAGATAGCCATACAGATGGGACCAACCCAGCGCATAACGGCTGGCCAGCGGCACAGCAATCAGCAACAAGCCCAGGGAAAGTAAGGAGCTAGAAGGGTGCCGCAGCCAACTGAGTGAAAAGCGCACGGGTACTCCTGAGGCGACTGCCAGTGGTCATCAACGGCAATGCCAGGTCAGCCGCAGAATGCGGGCTGACATGATTCTGAAACAAGGTTGTGCTAAGCGCCAGAGGGTGACGCACAAATGCTTGGAATAACCGACGGGAGTGCCGCGAATGGAGGAGGGCTATGCACTGGCCGGCGCCTTGTCGTTGCGAGCAAAGCGCTGCATGGCCAGAAAGCTGCGGGCTATTTCTTGCCGATGGTGATCTGCTTGGTGGTGCCGTACACCTGACCGCTGACGCCCTTGGCGATTTGCTGGATTTCGCCGCCGGCCTTGAGGAAGGCCGCGATTTGCGCGTCGATCGAGGCGCTGGTTTCAACGGCGGGAGCCGCCTTGGGTTTGCTATTGGATGCTTTTACGCGCATGGCGGCCATTAACCTATTTAAAAATTAATTTGGCCGAGCATGGTACCAGAAGCGCTTGACAATTGCTTGATAAATAAAGCTGGGAAGACTATTGGGCCCGGCTGAAGTATTTCGTGCAATGCTCGGATAATTCCCGGTAAAGCTGAATAGGTTGTTGTTTTATAAGAAATATTCTCGTCTATTTAAATCCCGTGAACGAGTCCAGCACGCACCGATTCAGCCCTGCTCGGCTGGCCCCGGCCGTCGCCCTGTGCGCCGCCTCCGCGCGCACGGGCGCAGAAAGCCGGGCGCAACTCGGGTAGACTGCCGGCCTGGTAACGAGGGTAGGGCATCATGGCGGTAATTGGACGAATGAACTCTTTGCAGGTCGTGAAGCACACCGACTTCGGCCTGTATCTGGATGGCGGCGCGGATGGCGAGATTCTATTGCCCAAGCGCTATATCCCGAGCGATACGCCGAGTGAAGTGGAAGACTGGTTGAATGTCTTCGTTTACTTGGACAGTGAAGACAAGTTGATTGCCACCACGGAAAAACCCAAAGTTCAGGTGGGTGAATTTGCCAGCCTGAAAGTGGTGGACATCAACCGCGTCGGTTTATTTCTGAATTGGGGTTTGCCGAAAGACTTGTTATTGCCGCACTCCGAAGAAAAGCGGCCGTTACAAGTGGGCGATTATTGCGTGGTGCATGTCTTCCTCGACAAACGCAGCAAGCGCATCACGGCCACAGCCCGTCTGGATCGCTACCTGGACAATCTGCCGGCGAACTACAAGGCCGGCCAGGAAGTCGATTTGCTGGTGGTCGAGTCCACCGATATGGGCTTCAAGGCGATCATCAATGGCCAGCATTGGGGCCTGATCCACAAGAACGAGATGTTCAAATTCCTGCGCAGCGGTATGCAGGAAAAAGGCTTTATCAAGGAAGTACGGGCCGACGGCAAGATCAGCCTGAGTCTGCAGCCAGTCGGCCAGGAGGCCGTGACTGGCCTGGCCGAACAGATTCTGACCAAGTTGCGCGAGCACGATGGCGTGCTGATGCTCAACGACAAGAGTTCGCCCGAAGCCATCAGCGCGTTGTTTCGCGTCAGCAAGGGCAACTTCAAGAAGGCCATCGGCGGCCTGTACAAGCAGGGTCGCATCCTGATCCACGACGACCGCATCGAGTTGGTCGGCAAGTAGGCAGACACCGGAGCGCCGTCGGTTTCTGCGCGGGCGCGACGCTTCTCGGGGCAAAACCCGCTTGAGCGCCCGCGAACTCCATTGAATAATGCCAAGGCGCCGTTGTAGCTCAGTTGGTAGAGCACGTCATTCGTAATGATGGGGTCGGGGGTTCGATTCCTCTCAACGGCACCAGCTTTTCACGTCGCGCAGAGGTTGCCATGCCTGGACTCAGATCTGCTGTCACCCTGCTGGGGCTGCTGCTGGCGACTGCGCTGCATGCCGATCCCCAGGCCCCGCAAAGCATTCGGGTGATCCCCAAGAGCTATATCAGCCCGGGTGCCAGCGGCAGTATCGGCAGTTCGCAGCAGGTCGAGCGTTACGACCTGTATGGTGGGCAGCGACTGCCGACAGATGGCCTGCGCCAGGATCAAAGCTCCTACGGCAGCCAGTCGCTGGAGAGCCGCGGGGCTATTCGGCAGAGCATCGAATACCCGGGCGGCCTCAGGGTGGAGCAATGGCAGAGCACCGAGTCCTACGAGCGCAGGCCTTAAGAGCCTATCCCTGCGCTAGCAGCGTCAGAATCGCTGTTCCAGCAGGCCGGCAAGCCTCGCGCCTTATCCGTCCTTCTTGCCCCACAACTCTTCCAGACGATTGTCGCGGCCGCAGCCGTTGCGGTAGTAGGCATAACGCAGCGGATTACGCAGGTGGTAGTTCTGGTGATAATCCTCGGCCGGGTAAAAGCGGGTGACGGGGAGGATTTCCGTGACTACAGGCGCCGGCAGCTTGCCGGAGGCTTGCAGGGCGGCCTTGGAGGCTTCGGCCAGGGCCTGCTCCTGGGCATTGGCGTAGAAGATCGCACTGCGGTATTGCGAGCCGTGATCGCAGAACTGGGCGTTGGGCGTTACCGGGTCGATGGTCGGCCAGAAGGCTTCCAGCAGCTTGGCGTAGCTGGTCTTGCTCGGGTCGAAACGCACCTGCACCGCTTCGACATGACCGCTGTCGCCGGCGGACACCTGCTCGTAGCTGGGGTTGTCGAGATGCCCGGCGATATAGCCGGAGGTGGTTTCCAGTACGCCCGGCATCTTGTCGAAATCGGACTCGGTGCACCAGAAGCAGCCTCCGGCAAATACCGCGACGCCGGCATCGGCTGTTGCACTGGCATTGCTGGTTTGGCTGGCGGGTTGCGGCGCTGGCGCGGCGCCGCTGGGTCCGCAGGCCGCCAGCAGGCTAGCCAGCAGCAGGGTGACGGCACTCGGCAAGCGCTGGCGCCAGGCTGAGGTGAGAGTGTTCATGGCGTTTAGCTCCGCAGTTCGGGCAAGGTTTCGCCCGTGGGGATAAAGCGCAAGGCCACGCCGTTATTGCACCAGCGTTCGCCCCGGGGTTTGGGACCGTCGTCGAAGACATGGCCCTGATGCCCGCCGCAGCGTGCGCAGTGGTATTCGATGCGCGGGAAGAACAGGGTGAAGTCGCGCTGCTGGCCTATATGGCCGGCAATCGGCTGGGTAAAGCTCGGCCAGCCGGTGCCGCTGTCGTATTTGTGCTGGCTGTCGAACAGCGGCAGGTAGCAGGCGGCGCAGACATAGGTGCCGGTGCGTTTTTCTGTATTCAGCGGGCTGCTGCCGGGGCGTTCGGTGTCTTCTTCGAACAGCACCGCATAGGCCTCTGGCGAGAGCAGTTCACGCCAGGCGCCGTGGGGCTTGTCCAGGGCATGCACGGTGCTGACGCTGGAGTCCGCCAGGCCGCGCGGTGCGTGGCCGAGCCAGGGCAGGGTGGGCAGCAGGGCCAGGCCCTTGAGTAAGGAGCGTCTGTTCATGGCAGTTCTCTTCGCGGTGATCTGCTCAATAGACTGAGGCGCGCCCGCGTTGTTACAAGCCTGCCGAGGATCAGTGGCCTTTTCAGTTGCGAGAGCGTGCGCGGTTTAGCCGACCGACAGTGGGTTCGGCGCCTTCTGCGCATCGTCATCATCGATGATGCTGCAATTGCGCCCGGCGCTTTTGGCGCGGTACAGGCGCTGGTCGGCGCGTTTCAGCATGGCTTCCCAGTGTTCCGCGTTGCGCAGTATGGCCCCGCCTATCGACATGGTCACGGCGCCGCCGGGGCTATGCAGGTGCTCGGCGATCTGCTTCTGCAAATGTTGCGCGGCAGCCTGCAGGCCGGCTTTTTCGGTGTTGGGCAGGAGCAGGAGAAACTCCTCGCCGCCGAAGCGGAACAGCCGATCCTCCTGGCGAGAGGCGCGCTTGATCAGCTCGACGAAGTCCACCAGCACCTGGTCGCCGGCCTGATGACCATAGCTGTCGTTGATCTGCTTGAAGTGATCCAAATCCATCACCAGCACGCCATAGCTGTTGCCGTGACGGCGGTGAATGGAGGCGGCGATGCGCAGTTCCTCGTTCATCGCCCGGCGGTTGCGCGCGCCGGTCAGCGGGTCCTGGATGGCCAGTTGCTGCAGGCGCTCGCGCTGGCTGCGGGTGCGGTAGGCGAAGATAAAGGTCAGGGTGCTGGCCATCATTCCGGTGACCAGGAAGGACAGCATCTGGTAGTTGCTTTCAAACACGGTGCCGGGCACCAGCCGTGCGTAGCCGACCAGCGTGGCCAGGACCAGGGTGGTGGCCAGCAGGGCTTTTCCGGGTGGCACCATAAAGAAGTTGAAGAGGATCAGCGGGTAGATCCAGAACAGTCCATTCACCCCGAGATTGATGGCGATCAGGGTGGAGCCGACCGAGAACACGGCGGCCAGGTAGACGCCGGGTTTGACCGTATCGCCGGTACGCCAGGCATAGAGCACGGCAAACAGGGTCGACAGGACTATGGTGGTATCGGCTGCGCCCACCAGATAGTTGCCCGTGGCCAGGCGGTAGACGGCATAGGGGGAGATCCCCAGGACGCCGAACAGGCCCATCAGGGTAATGATGGAAAGCTGGAAGTCGTTACGCAGACGCCTGAGCAGCCGCGATATACGCATGTCTAGGGCCATTCTTGTGGTTGTTATGGGGCAAGCATGCAGAGCTTTACCCGGGTATGGCAACAGTAAAATCGAGCAATGTGCCAGTATCTGCGGCTATCTGCCGAGCGCTGGGTGGTTTTTCAGGCATATCCTCGGCTGGGCGCACCAGCGCCAGCAGGCTCTTAGTGCGTTGATAGCGCGCCAGGCGCTCGGCCAGTTGCGCCGGCAAGCTGGTGCAGGGGCTAAAGCCCAGGCGCCGATAAAAATGACTCAACTGTGGATGACAGAATAGCCAGGTTGGTGCCTTGGCGCCGGCCAAGGCCTGCTCGATCAATTGCCGCGCCACACCCTGGCGACGCTGGGCCGGGGCCACCAATAGGCTGGTCAACCAGTGTCCTTCGGCAACCGGGCGCAAACACAGGGCGGCGACTATCTCGCCGCGCTGGGCGACCCACAGCTGGTCGGCGGGGCTGGCGCGCATGGGGCTGCGTTGGGCGCGGTAGAACTTGTCCGCGAGGGGCTTGAGAGGGGCGGGCAGGGCGCGCAGTTGTAGTTCGGGCATGGGCGTTGGACGGGTGCGTGGGCCAGGTCTGCCCAGGCCATAAGCCTGCGCAGACCTGGGTCGGATCAGCTGTGGCTGCCCAGCAGGCCTTTGTCGGCATGTTTGGCTTTTTTCGCCGAACGCTTTTCTTGGGCGCTTTTCAGCGGCTTTTTCTTGTCTTGCTTCTTGGAATCCATACCTTTGCTCATGATCTTCACCTCGGTCTAGTTAACGCGTGAGTGATGCGGTGATAGTTGCGGTTTTCTTGGCATCGTCACCTCCGCCGTGGCATGAGTTGGGGGCATTTGCAGTCTACGCCCTTGGCTTGAGAATAGCAGGGGCGCTTCAGTCAGAGCCCCAGACGCTGGTTGCGGACTGTTCGACTGGTTAACAGTTCCTCGGCAATCTCGGGCGTGGCCGGTGACAGCGCGCGGCGCTGGTCGCATCATGGTCAGCATTGCCCAACGGCAACGCAATCAGGGAACCCATTGAGAACGCGCCCTAGATGAGTTTGAACGACGAACCACTGATATATGCCGGGCAAAGCGTCACCGGCCAAGTGCGTGGGCATAACGAAGATGCGCTGTTGTGTTGCCCCGAATTGAATCTGTGGGCCATAGCCGACGGCATGGGCGGGCATCAGTGCGGCGAAGTGGCCAGCGCCCTGGCCCTGCAAAGCCTGCATGAGGCCTGCGCCGCCGGTGTCGAGTTGGTCGAGGCGGTGCACGCCGCCAACCGCGCCGTGCTGGCCGTCGCCGCGAGCCCTGGCGAGGGCCGTGGCATGGGCACCACCTTGGTGGCGGCGCAGTTCAGCGCGGCCGATTTTGTCATCGCCTGGGTCGGCGACAGCCGCGCCTATCGCATCAGCGCCGAGCATATCGAGCGTCTGACCCGCGACCACAGCTGGGTGCAGGCCATGGTCGATGCCGGCCAGCTGAGTGCGCAAGCCGCGCGCAGCCATCCGCAGCGCAACGTCATACTGCAGTGCCTGGGGCGCGACGATCAGCAGCTGGAGGTCGGGGTGCTGCACGGCAGCCTGGGCGTCCATGAGCTGCTGCTGCTGTGCAGCGATGGCCTGACGGGCGAGCTGACGGATGAGCAGATCCAGCAACTGTGTAGCAACGCCCATACTCTCGATGAACTGGTGGCCGAGCTGATTGCCCAGGCCAACCGCATGGGCGGCAAGGACAATATCTCCTGTATCGTGCTCGGCCGTGGCGTCGCCCCGGCCAGTGTCGAGCCCAGACCGCGCGGCTTTCTCAGCCGCCTGTTCAACCCCCGCAAACCCTAATCACTAAATGTGCGCTGACTGCCATGACTGAATCCTTGATCGAGATACCCGGCTACCAGGTGCACGGCCGCCTGGGCAAAGGCGGCATGGCCGAGGTGTACCTGGCCACCCAGGAGTCCTTGCACCGCAAGGTGGCGGTCAAGGTGCTGCTGAGCGCCGACGACCAGGCCTTCAGCCAGCGCTTTATCAAGGAAGGCCATATAGTCGCCTCCCTGCACCACCCCTCGATCATCACCATTTATGACATCGACCAGTTGGCCGATGGCCGTTACTACCTGGCCATGGAGTTCGTGCCCTGCGGCGACCTGGCGCAGCGCAAGGGCGAGGTGTTCGAGCCGCAGCGCGCCCTGCGCATCGTCCGGCAGATCGCCAGCGCCCTGGCGGTGGTGCATGACAAGGGCCTGGTGCACCGCGATATCAAGCCGGCGAATATCCTCTTTCGCGCGGACGGCACTGCGGTGCTCACCGACTTCGGCGTGGCCAAGGCCATGGAGCTGGACCACGACCTCACCCAGTTCGGCATCGCAGTCGGCAGCCCGGCCTACAGCAGCCCGGAGCAGGCGCAGTGCCAGCCCCTGGATGCGCGCACCGACATCTACAGCCTGGGGGTGATACTGCTGGAGATGCTCAGCGGCGCGAATCCCTTCCGCGGCGCCAGCTACCCGCAAACCGTGATGAACCATGTGCAGATGGACGTGCCGATTCTGCCGGCGCACTTGCAGAACTATCAGTGGTTGCTCGAACGCATGCTGGCCAAGGACCCGGACGAGCGTTTTGCCGACTGCAAGGTGCTGCTGGCCAGCCTGGATGAGCTCAATGCGCAGGACCTGGACAACACCCGCATCGCCCCGGCGTTGCAGCTGGGCAAACCCCGGGCGGCCAAACCCGGGTCGCGCGGGTTATGGCTGGTGCTCGGTCTGCTGCTGCTCGGCGGCGTCGCGGGCGGGGGCTATTACGCTTACCAGCAGCTGCGGATCAACAACCTGCTGACCCAGGCCGAACAACGCCTCGCCGAGGGCCAGTTGCTCGAGCCGACGCAGGACAATGCCGACTACCTGTTCCGCCAGGCGCTGTTGCTCGATCCCGACAACGCCCAGGCCCTGGATGGCCTGAACCGGGTCTTGCAGGCGCGCATCGGCCGCTACCTGGCGCAGGCCGAGCAGCGTCTGCAGGAGGAGCAACTGCTGCTGCCCGAGGACGACAGCGCGACCTTCTATTTCCGCCAGGTGTTGGCCTGGGAGCCGGAGAACCCGCTGGCCCTGGACGGACTCAAGCGCGTCGCCCAGCGCTTTATCGAGCACAGCGAGCAGGCCTACAAGCGCCGCGAGTTCGCCCGGGCGCTGGAGGCCATCCAGCAGGGCCTGGAAGTCGAACCGGGCAATGTGCAGTTGTTGCAAATGGCCGCCGATCACGCCCAGCGGGTGCGCGCGGCGCAGACCCCGAGATCCGTCGCCAAGCCCCGCAGCACGGCGCCGCGCAGTGCGCCACAGGCGCAGCAGAAGCCGGCGACGCAGAACCCAATCAAGCGTCTGTGGAACAATATTTTCAATAATTAAGCCGCGCCCTGACGGGCTGCTAGTCTTTGCGTCACTGCTTCGAGGTACGAATCGAATATGCTCAGGATTCACTTCAGCGACAATCGTCAGGCGCCGATCTGGCTGGTCGACGAACGCTTCACCCTCGGCCAGGACAGCCGCAACAGCCTGGTGCTGACGGATGCCGGCATCGCTCCCTTTCATGCGGAAATCCGCCAGGACCACGGCTTCTACTACCTCACCGATTTCTCCGGCACGGCCGGCACCTTCGTCAACGACGAACGCATCGGCGCGCGTTTCCAGATCCGCGCCGGCGACCGCGTGCGCCTGGGTACGGTGGAGCTGCTATTCGTCGACCCGGCCAAGAGCCAGGTCAAGGTCGAGAATGCCGCGCGCTGGTTCCTCCAGGTGATCCAGGGCGAGCATGAGGGCAAGAAATTCCACATCAACGGCTCCATGACCTTCGGCCGCTCGGTCAAGTGCGAGCTGTGTTTCAGCGACCAGGAACTGTCGCGGCGGCACTGCGAGTTTTTCCTCAAGGACGACGTGCTGGAAGTCAAAGACCTGGCCTCGGCCAACGGCATCCTGGTCAACCAGCAGAAAGTCGCCACGGCCGTGCTGCAACCCGGCGATCAACTGAAGATGGGCTCGGTGACCCTGCTGGTGATAGGGCCCAAGGTCGAAGTCGCGCCCGCCGAGGACGAAGACGCCACGCTGTTTATGCGCGCCGTCGACCTGCCCAAGCCGCTCAAGCCCGCGGCCGTGACCAGCTCCGCGGCCAATAGCGCCAATCCGCTGCGCAGCGCCGCCAAGGCCAACCCGCTGCTCAGCCCCGCGCCTGCTGCACCCCAGCACGCGAGGCCGAACAAGTGGCTGCTGCTGGGCTTGGCTGTGCTGTTGCTGCTGGCCGCCACGGCCGTGGCGGTGGCTACGCTGTTCTAATGGCCTAGGTCTGCTCTCGGGGCTTGAGCAGGCTGCGCTGGGCGGTAATCTCCGGCAGGTCCTGACGGCGCATATACAGGCGCAGGGGCTCGCTGATATTCAGGCGCTCATCGATATTCTGCGCGAACAGCAGTTGCAGGCGGCTACGCTCGAGCCGCATCAAGTCGCCGTCGAAGGCCTGCCAGACGAACTCGCGGCAGGGGATGATGCTGTGCTGCGGCACGTCGAGGCCGAAGGCGTCTTCGGAAAAACGCAGAATATATTGCGCGGTCTTGCGGTTGTAGCCGACGAAACCCTGCAGCCGGTCGGCGGCAGCGCAGATGCTGGCGGAGGTGATGCTCATAGAGACCTCATGGATGACGACGGGGGCTGAGCCCATGGAACTGGCCGTCATAGGCTAAGGCCCGGCGCGCGGGGCATCTTGCTCAGGATCAAGCAATCGGTGGGCAGTTACAGCGGGTTGGCGGTCTCGCTGGCGTAAGGAAATATCTGGCGGTACTGCGGCGGCAATCCGTCCTGCGCCTGCAGCTTCTCGATGGCCCGGTCCAGCTCGTCGCGCAGCTGCTGGGCGCGCGGCGAGACCAGGGAGAAGGCGATGGTGAAGTCCTGCTGCAGCAGGGTGACATGCGGCAGCGGCGGTAGATTGCCTTCCTTGAATGCAGTTTCTGCCGGGTCCTGGTAGTCGAGCAGGTAGTCGGCGCGCTGCAACTGCATCATTTGCACCGCCGCCAGGTGGGTGGGGGCGGTTATCTGCACTATGCCGTTGCCCGGGTCCTTGGCCAGGGCTGCCAGCGGCGAGCCGGGATAGACCAGGCCCTGGATGCGCAGCAGACGGGTATTGCGCAACTGCTCCAGCTGCGCCGGTGGCGGCTGATCCCTGTAGTACAGATTGAGCAGCACCCGGGCGACCAAATAGCGACTGCGCACCGTGTACTGCGACATCACCGGATGGCGGACCAGTGAGGGGCTCATCTCGATCAGGCCGGTTTCCATCGACTTGAACAGGCGATAGCTGGGGTAGGCGGTAAATTGCGTCTGATAGCCGGCCCGTTGCGCCACCAGGCGAAAGAAATCGAGCAAATGTCCGGCCGGCTGGCCCTGCGCATCGGTGTAGGAATAGGGCGGGAACTCGATATAGCCCACCCGGATAGGCGCCTGCTGGGCCGCGGGGGCGGCCTGCAGCAGCGGCGCCTGAGCACAGTAGAGGATGGCGACGAGCAGGCCGGTAAGCAGCTTAAGCAGCATGGGTGATCCGAACTCTTGTTATAGGTGCCAGCGTAGCTTACCCGTTCGCGGCTTAGCTGACCTGCGGCAGGCGCTCGGAGGCTGCTCAGGGCTTGGGGCTGATGCGTTCGAGCAGTGAGTGGCTGACGTTGATCTGGCCTATCACTCGATTGAACCTGGGCAGCTTGGCGAGCAGCGCGGATTTCTTGGAAATGCCGAAGTGCAGTTGGGTTTCCATCAAGGCTTTGGCGTGGCAGCGCAGCTCCTGCTTGGCCTGCGGGTACTTGGTTAGAAAGGCGGGCAGTGTGCTCTCGAAGAACACCGCGACATCCACGCGCCCAGCCATCAGCCTGATCAGGCTCTGTTCGTCCGACACGCTGTCCTCGACGTTCTTGGCGTGGCGGACGATAGCCGCGCGCCGCCCGCTATAGGTGTAGCCACGGGTGATGCCGACCTTGTATCTCGCCAGATCCTCCAGGCGGCTCCAGCTGAAGCCGGCATTGCGCTGGTTGGAGTAGCAGAAGAGGGTGCGCTGGTTCAGCACCGCATCGGAAAACACCATATAGCTATCCCGATCGGGGCTGCGGGCGACCAGCATCAGCAAGTCGATCGAGCCCTTATCCAGCTCCTTGAGGGCGCGCACAAAGGGCAGGTTGATGTAATGCCCTTGGATACCCATCTGCTGCATGGCTTCGTTGAGCAAGTCCACGGCCGCGCCGCCGGGCAGCCCGCCCTCTGGCGTGGCGATCATCCAGGGCGGCCAGTCTTCGAAGGCAATCTTGATGGTCAGCGGCTCCTGCGCCGCGCCAGCCTGAGCCAGCCCCATCAGTAGCACACAGAGCAGGTAGCGGACGGAGTGGGTTTTCACGCAGATATCTTCGCGATCACAGGGTATTTATTGTGACTCTGGCACTAAAGGTTAGTTGACTGTGGGGCCATGCTTGGCCTTCGCCCTTATTGCAGCAAGGCGCCGCATAGCACTTGGCTGGCGGCGGTCTCTACAAGCGCCGCGCTAGGCGGGGCCGGGATCAGTCCTTCTTCGGCGTGGCGAAGGCGCTGATCTTGCCGAAGGGCGAGCTCTGCATGTCGACTGGCACCGCCATCAGCGGCGAGTTGTTCAGCCATACGTCGTCTATCACTATGGTTTCGCCGGGGTTGTCGTTGTTCGCCGCCACCAGCAGGTAGTAGGTGCCGTCTTCCGGGGCTTCGCCATCCCAGCTCAGGCTGATCTGGCCGACCACGGCCGAGGCGCGCGAGGGCTTGTGGGCGATCACCGTGCCGTAGGCATCGAGCAGCAGCGCGCGGGGCTTGAGCGCCAGTTTGTTGAAGCTGATGCAGGGTTTGTTGCACAGCGAGTCGACGTTGAGGGTATAGCGTTCGCCCTTTTTCAGTTCCAGGGAAAACACCCGGTAATTGGAAATCGAGCTGCCGAAGTCCAGGCGCGGCTCGTTGGCGCCTATCGGCCATTGCTCTGCCAGCAGCCCCGGGCTCAGCGGCAGGGGGATGGCCTGGGTGTTATGGATGGCCTCCAGGGTGCTCTTGGCCATCGGGCTGTTGCCGGCCTTGACCGACTCCTGGTAAAGCGTCCGCGGATCGCTGGCGCAGGCGGCGAGCAATAAGCAGGCAGCCAGGGTGAGAAACTTGTGCACGGTAAAACTCCTGTGTGACAACGTCCTTGTGTTCACGCCGGGCGCTGGTGGCGCGGCGGGCGGCGATTCTACTCGTTTTGCGTACGGCAGGCTGTGATCGATGTCCTTTGCGCGCAACCCATAGCCATACAAGGGCCCCCGGGCGTCGGCCTGGGGGCTGCGGGCGCCGCCTGTTAGCCGGAGAGCCCGACGTAGACGTTCTGCACGTCGTCGTGGGCGTCTATGGCCTCGAGGAAGGCTTCGACTTCTTCCAGTTGCGCGGCGCTCAGGTTGGTCACCGGGTTCTTCGGCCGATAGCCCAGTTGCGCCGAGTTCACGGTAAAGCCCTGTTCGGGCAGGGCGCGGCAGACGGCGTCGAGGTCGGTGAGTTCGCTGATAAACAGGGTGTTGCCTTCATCGGCCGGCTCGAAGTCCTGGGCGCCGGCTTCGATCGCCGCCAGTTCAGGGTCGGCGCCGCTGTCCGAGGAAGCTTCGATCAGGCCCACATGGTCGAAGTCCCAGGTCACCGAGCCGGATGCGCCCAGTTGCCCCTTGCGGAACAGCACGCGGATCTCGGCCACGGTGCGGTTGATGTTATCGGTCAGGCACTCGACTATCACCGGCACCTGATGGGGCGCGAAGCCTTCATAGGTGGTGCGCTCGAAGTGCACGGTTTCGCCGGTCAGGCCCGCGCCCTTCTTGATCGCGCGCTCCAGGGTTTCCTTGGGCATCGAGGCTTTCTTCGCCTGGTGCACGGCCAAACGCAACTTGGGGTTCATGTCCGGATCGGCACCGTTACGGGCGGCGATCATGATTTCCTTGACCAGTCGGCCGAAAATCTTGCCTCTGGCGTTGGCGGCGGCTTCTTTAGGTTTGGCTTTCCACTGGGCGCCCATGGGTCATCTCGTCGTTGCAGGTTAATAGATGGGTCGTAAGGGTTGCGATTCTAGCCCTTCGAGGCGCCGGCGGCACCTGCAGAGCCGACAAGACGGCTAATTGAGCGGGATTTTCCGGAGCAAGGCCCGCTGTATGGCCGATTTGCCCGGTCACTGTTTTGGCCGCTAAGCGCCGGGGCGGCTGGCTATACGGCCGTCTGCGCCTGGCGCGCTGGGCGAGAGGTTAGCGCTTACCCATGGAGCGACGGGTGCCGTTGGGCGCCGGGCCGATCTTCTTCTCGTGGGCGGATTTATTGCCCTTCTGGTGCCAGGGTTGCTCGTCCTGCTGGCCCGAGGCCGCCTTGGCCGCGGAGAACAGCGAGGCAAAGCCCGACTTTTTGGCCGCGGTCGGCTCGCTGGCGACAGCGTTGCCGGGTTCAAGGTCGGCAGCCTGAGCGGTGGGGGAGGTGTCAGGCGATGGCGTGCTGGTCATGGAGGGTCCGCGGCGGCCGAGAGAATAAAGTGGGGCGCGAGTATAGCGGGATATTGGGCCGCGCCACCTCCGTTGATCGTGCCCCGGTGCTTGCTGGGCCAAGTGGCGCTTTGGCGCAGTGGTAGGTTGCCCCGAGGCGCTTGCTGGTGCGCCTTTAGCGCGCCATATCCCGGCTGGTTTCGAGGCCGGCGGCTTTGCTGCAGAATGGCAATTAGGAGGGGGCAGGCTGCCTGTAGCCTTGGGCCGCCCCGGTTGATGTGGAGGCAAGGGCACGGCGTGGATAATTCCCTCACATTCAACCAGCAGGTGGCCCTGCTGGAGAAAAAACGTGCGGTGCTGCTCGGCCTGATTCGCCTGACCGAGGCCCTGGATCAGCTGCGTATCGCGCTGCAGGGCGCACTGCAGTTGGGCATCGGCGGCCCTATCCAGCTGTCGTTGGCCGATATGCGCTCGTTCGAGAAAATTCGTAAACGGGTAGCCGGCCTCAGCGTTGCCGAGATGCACAGCGGTATCCAGCACCTCGACCAGCGGGTGCACCATGGCCTGGCGGAAATCAGCCAGCTGGCCTTGCAGCTGGTGGACGATGCCCAGGCCTCTTTGCTCGATCTTGAGCAGATCAATCCTCATCTTCACGAATTCAATCGCCTCGCCCGTACCTCGATTGCCATGCGGGTACTGCTGGCGCGGCGCGGCCGGAGCCTGCCGCCGCTGCAGTTCGAGTTACCGCGAGGCGAAATCGAGCAGCGCCTGGCCGGGGTCGAGCAGAAGGAGCAGAGCATCGGCCAGACTCTGGTGCGGCACATCGGCGGCATGCGCAACGACCTGGCGCTGATACTCGGCAATCCCGCCTGTGTCGAGAGCCAGCGGCAGTTTTATCGCCAAATGGACCAGGCCCTGGCCGCCGATCTGGCGCATATCGAGGCGGGGCGGAGCCTGAGCGCTTTGCCCATGCCGATCGAGTCCATCGAGGTCGCCGGGGATCAGCCGGGCGCCACTGCCGCATCCGCCACCGCTGCACCCGCCGCAGCCGAGCCTGCAGCCGCCAGCGAAGCGGCTCCGCGGGCGCCCGCCGCCGACTTGCCCGCCAGCGCCAGCCCGTTGGCGGTAGCGCATGCAGATACGCCGTCCGCCGCTGCGCCCGGCTTTATCGGCCGGCTTAAGACCTGGCTCAACAGCCCCTGGGACGTGGGCTGGAAGGATGTGTCGAAAACCCCGGTGGACAAAGCCAAGGGGCCTGCGGATAAGCAGTAAAAAGGCGGGCTGATCAATCAGCCCGCCTTTTTAGTTAAAGCGCTCAATGCAGCTGTGGACTGGATCAGTCCTGGCGGCTGGTGACTTCCAGCAGGTGGAAACCGAACTGGGTTTTCACCGGGCCTTGCACCACATTGAGCGGAGCGCTGAACACCACGCTGTCGAATTCCTTGACCATCTGGCCCGGGCCGAACGAGCCGAGGTCGCCACCGCTGCGGCTGGATGGGCAGGTGGAGTTGTCTTTGGCGACTTGGGCGAAGTCGGCGCCGCCTTCGATAGCGGCTTTCAGTTCGTTGCACTTGGCTTCAGTGGCAACCAGGATGTGACGGGCAGTGGCGCGGGCCATGGGGATTACTCCTTTCAAAGAAGCGCTAAAGCCTACCGTAATCGACCGGCGAGTCAAACGCCGGCTGGCCGTGGCGGGGTTGCACGGCTCACTCGGCGCTGGCCTTCAATTCGACCAACAGCGCCGCCTGCCCGGCCCGGGGCGCGATGCGCAGGCGATAGGGCTGGCTCGCGGCAGCCGGGTTGTACCAGCGCGCCTCATACTGGTTGCCGCCCAGCCAGCGCACGGCCAGATCGAAGCCCTGGTCGTCCTCGCGGCGCCCCTCACGCATGAGCGGTTGCCAAGTGCCGTGCTGGAGGGTTTCAACCTGCAACAGCGGCTGGTCGAAGGCCATGGCGGCGCTGGGTTGGTCTTGCCAGCGCACCCGCCAGTAGGGTTCTTCTTCCGTATTGATCAGCTGGGGCTGCTGCAACAGCTGGCGGGCTTGCTCCTGCGGCGCCGGTGCGGGCCAGAAGTTGCCGGCGTCGAGGTCGAAGTCACGGCTGGCGGGCAGCTCGGCGAAGTTGCCGCGCTCGAGCATCTCGCCCAGCAGCCGGGCGCTGTGCTGCGCCAGAAAGGGCGCGGTCTGCGGGCCATAGAGGGTATGCCCACCTTCGTAATACTGCAGCGCGTATTCGCCCGGCGTGGTGACGTAGCCGGTGTAGCCGTTGGCCACGCTGCTGACCACCACCGGCGCCGCTGGCCGCCCGGCTTGGGCCAGGCGTTGCTGCATCTGCTGGGCGATCAGCTGGCCGCTCATCACCGTCACTTCAAACGGCAGCATGGCCCAGTAGCTGTTGTCGATCTGCAGGGTCTGGATCAGCAGGCGATGGGGAAACGCCTCGGTCGGCGCAATCAGCGGTTGCAGCCAGTGGGTGCCGAGCCAGTGCTTGGCGCCCTGACAGTCATCGGCGAACCAGGTCTTCGGTTGCCCCGGATGGATAAAGGGCAGCCGCCAGATCAGCGGGGAATGGTGCTCTATGGGGCCGGCGGCCAGTGCGGCACCTAGGGCCGGTTGGCACAGACTGGCACTGCCGATGCTCGGCTGCCGCAGCACATCCACCTCGCGCAGGGCGCTGTGCAGCTCGACCCGTTCATGCAAATGGCCATCCAGCTGGCGGAACAGGGCAAAGGCCTGGGCGCCGATGTTGCGGCCGACGCGCCGGGCCTGGGCATAACTGAGGTGCTCGAACTCGACGTTGGGCGCCACATCGCCGTGGGTCGCCTCGAAGGCGCCGTGGATGGGTTTCTCGCTCAAGCCGTACTGCCGTTGCACGCGCCAGGCCAGCTCATTGGCGATATAGGCCCAGACATCGGCGTGGTAGAAGGCGGTGTCCGAGCCGATGCCGGTGCCGTGAATGGAGAAGCTGGAAAACACCCCCCGCGGCCGGTACTGGCCATCGGCATCCTGCAGATCGATACGCACCATTGTCAGGGTCGGGTTGATGGCCTGGAACACCCGCGCCGGGCTGGCGTCCTTGTCGGTCACCTCGGGGTTGTTCAGGAAGGGTTCCAGCGCGCGGTTGCGGGTCTGCCCCCAGATCTCGCGCTGCCCCACCGCCAGCTTAGCCGGGCGTAGCTGGCCACGGGCCTGCAGAATCGCGCCTTCGATGCGCTGGGCCAGGAAGTTGAACCAACGCTGATCGAAGCCGGCGGCATTGCTGGCGCGCTGGTTGTAGAAGTCGTTGCCGAAGTACTGCCCCGGCGCGGCATGGGTGTGGTTGGCGGCCAGCACCAGGTTCTGCGGCGCTATCTCGCTGATTGCCGCCAAGCGCTGGCTGAGGGCCGCATGGAGAATCTCCGAACCGGCCAGCAAGTCGCTCTGCACCAGCACCAAGGGTTCGCCGCCCTTGGGGCGCAGGTAGAACACCCGCGCCTTCAGCCGCGTGCGAAAGCCATCGCCATAGGCCGACCAGATGGCAAACCCGGCCTTGGGCAAGCCCGGTGGCGGGGTGATGTCCACCTCCACCGCGGCGCCGAGCAACGCCGCGCTCTGCTCGGCGGCGGGCTGTGGGGCGGCGTTGGCGAACTCATAGTGCAGCTCGGGCGACTGACAGGCCGTCAGCAGCGCGGTGCACAGGGCAAGCAGGACGAGGCGCATGGCAATGGACTCCCATTTCCTAGGGAGCGCCATCCTAGCGTTAAATTGGTACGTTAGTACAAGGTTGCTTCGGCCAGATTGTCGCCGAGAATGGCCAGGGCGCTTGGCGCGGCGCCCCGCCTGGCGCGGACCTCAGCCGGTGGTTGTTACCGCGCGGCGCCGGGCTGCGTCACAGAACGACTTCAGCAGGGCATGCAAATACGCGGGCGGCGGGTTAAGGTCTGCGGCCGAACGCCGCACCGATCTGCAGCCCTATGCCCAGCGCTTCCATTCCGCGCGCCAGCGCCAACAGCGCTATGCCGCCGCCCTTACCTTGAGCATTTGCAACAGGAGCCCGCTATATGCCCGTGCGTCACCTGCGACCGCTACTGCGAATTGCTGCCCACAGCTGCCGCTGGCCCCCAGGCGCGCTGCGCACAATGCTTAGCCTCTTGCTGGGCCTGGCGCTGAGCAGCGCTGCCAGGGCCGAGGAGCCGAGCTTGCGTGCCTGCAGCCTGCCATTGCCACCGCAAACCATGCAGGATGTGCAGGGCAGGCCCGATGGCTACGCGGTGAAGATCCTCCAGGCGGTGGCGACGCGTCTGCACTGGCGGCTGCACATCGACTATATGCCCTGGATGCGCGTGGTCGCCGACGCCCAGCAGGGCAAGTGCGACCTGATGCTCACCGTGCTGCGTCGCGACGACTATGAACGCTATATGGTCTTCCCGCAGACGCCCATCCTCGATCAGACCAATGTGCTAGTGGTGCGGCGTGAGCAGGGCATCGCCTATAACGGCGACCTGGAAGCCTTTATGCGCCAACACTCGGTCGGCCTGTACCGCGACAAGGCGGTGGATAACGACTTCGAACGCCTGCGCCGCGCCGCTTGGGCGCGGGTCGACCTGGCCAACACCCCGCTGCAGAACATCGAGAAACTGCTCGCCGGGCGCTTCGATGCGGCCATCGAAAATGACCTCACCGCCGTTTACACCCTGCGCGGCCTGGGCCGCTTGCAGGAGGCCAAGTTGCTGCGCCCGCCGCTCAACGTGACCCCGGCCTATGTCACCTTTCCCCATGCGGGCAAGGCGACCGGCAAGGTGGCGGCCTTCGACGCGGCCCTGATCGCCTTCAAACGCACCGCCGAATTCCGCACCCTGCAAGCCACCTACCTGGGCCAGTAAGGCGAGACTAGGGCGACACCTCGTTCCTTGTTTCTGCCTGAGACCCGTGTCTTAGGGCTTGCCTAAGGGGGGGATAAGTGGCGTAGGCTGGTGTCGTCGCCGTGGGAGGCGACGCTATTCGCGAACAGTTGAAGAAGGAAAGCTTTATGCAAATCCAAGTTCACAGCGATAACCACATCGAAGGCAGTGCACGCCTGGCTGAATGGGTGAGTGCCAGTGTTGCCAGCAAGCTGGAACGCTTCGAAGAGGAGGTGACCCGTGTCGTCGTCCACCTCAATGACGAAAATGGCCAAAAGGCCGGCGCCCAGGACAAGCGCTGCCAGATCGAAGCGCGGCCCAAAGGGCTGCAACCCCTTTCCGTAACTCACAAGGCCGAGTCGCTGGAGCAGGCCATCGAAGGCGCCATCGAGAAACTCAGCCACGCCCTGAGCCACCAGTTCGGCAAACTGCGCAGCAAACGCGTCGCCCCATTGCCGGATGACCAGGCATTGGACATGCCAGGGCAGGATGCCCTGCTGCACGCCGACTTCCTCGCCGAGCAGCAACTGCGCGCCGTATAAACCCATACCCCCGGCAGCAGGCCATGGCCTGCTGCCATCACCTCCACTCTTTGCGCCCCCTCAGCCTGCCTGTGGGGGCGCAGTCGTATTCTCCCTAGCGTTCTGAGCTTAGGCTTTGCCTGTGGGCGCCCTGTCCGCGAGGTGAAATATTGGCCAGACCATGGCGAAGCCCGGCCGGCACCCGATGCGGGCAGGACTTCAGCCGCGCAGTAGGTTATCGAGCAGCTTGATAAAGTTGCGTTTGGCTTTGTAGCGCTGATGCAACCTGAGCAGTTCGGCGGCGAAGGCACTGTCGAGCTGCTGAGTGCGCATCAGTTCACCCATTCGCCGGATCAGGTTGATGGCTCTTTGATAGGCCTGATTGTTGGTCTGTTGGATGATCGGCTCCAGCATTCGCCGGTACAGGCCGATGGCGTCTATCGGGCGTGGGCTTTCCAGCCTGAGAGCCAATTGCTGCAGCAACGCCTCTGGGCAGTCCCCCTGTTGGCTGACCAGCCAGGCCGCCTCGAGATCCTCCTCCCAGAGGGCAATCTCCAGGCGCAACGAGCGCGCGTTGGCCAGTAACAGCGAGCGGTCGCCGGGCACGCTAGCCAGCCGCGCCAGTGCTCGCAGGCGTTGTTCGGGCGCGCAGTGCAGGCGTTGCGCCAGGCCTTGTAGCTTCTGGTAGCTGCTCAGCGAGGGAGCTTCGTCGAACTGCAGCCAGGTCAGCTGCAAGGCCTGTTCATGACGACCGCAGTGCAGGTATCGCTGCGCCAGGAAGTCGCGCAAGCGGTTGTCGGTTCTATGGGGGAAGGCCGCCAGACCTTGCTCGGCCCAGTGCAGCGCCATGTCTGTAGCGCCGGCCTCTTGGTAGAGTTCGGCGATGTGCAAATAGCGGTAGGCCGCCGACAGGTCGCGGGCCTTGATGGCGACCAGGGCTTCTAGATCGCCGCTGAGCTTGGCCAGGGTGGTCATGATGCGGGTGATGCATAAGCGTTCCTGATTAGCAATGAACCTCAGCCGTCCGAATCGCCCGCTGCGGGTGCGGCCCACAGCTGGCGGCGGCGACGATCAGGCGCGTATGCAGTGTGCTGAGATCGAATCGGCGATTGAAGCGATAGGTGA
>Ga0209343_10001192_pt1 | contig 35515 bp, 32 predicted proteins | sample RifCSPlowO2_02_FD_184026 | JGI IMG/M metagenome (GOLD analysis project Ga0209343, IMG submission 184026) | Groundwater microbial communities from Rifle, Colorado - Rifle CSP2_plank lowO2_0.2 (SPAdes) (version 2) | ecosystem: Environmental > Aquatic > Deep subsurface > Groundwater | place...
CGGGCAGGAGGACGGACCGCGTTGCACGGTCCAGGTTGACGACGGGTCAGGGAGCCCGTCACTGGAGGTCGTCACTTGCGCCAGCCACCGATAAGTCCTCGATGGCTGGGGCATCGTGCGCATCGTCACTACCGGCTGGCGCCGTGGTAGTGACGATGCGGTTGGCGCAGAGGTTCTGCCGCAGTTACGCGGCCAGGATTGCAGCAGTAACCGTATTGGCTGGTGCCGCTACGATCAGCCGACCTGAAGGCCGCCACGTGCATGTCACACGCAGGCGCGACTGGGGCAGACCATTGCTGCCTGAAACAGATGTTGCCGCTGGGGCAGTGGAGTAGGGCTGTCACACGCGCATGCGGGTGAAGCTTGATTGCGACCGCGTACCCGTTGAGCGGAATCGCGGCAGAACAGCAGCCGGTGCAAATTGGCTGGATGCTGCGCGGACTTTGACTACGGGCTTACGTGTATCTCCGAGCCTTGCGGCTACCGGTTTTCAGGAGATGAGGCCGGCGTTTGCGCTCGATCTGGCGAGCATAGGGCGATGCGTTTACGGGCATCAAGCGGGCTGACTCAGCCAGCGTAAATCGAAGTTCAGCGTCCTGCGATCTGCGCGCAACGGCAAAAACATATTGTGCGGACTGCATCGATCGCGGATCTAGCGGTGTGACCATCAAACCATCGCGCAAGTTCCGCAGACATGGAAACGTGCGTGTCAGCAGTGCTAACGATCTCGCAAGACAACGGTTGACGCGGACAGCTTACCCACCGCCGCGCGTTACGTGCGTGAGAGGCGCCTCCACGCGCGACCGTGGATAAGGCTTTTTCGAAGCATATATTCTCAAAGCCAGCTATTGGTTAATCGCCTAGTTGTGGTGTGTTGTCGGGAGGCAACGAGATCGCAATAGTCTTCTGCTCTTCATGAAACCAGATTTCCCGGATCCTCGGATCATTACTGTTGGGTATGTGCGTGCCATGCTCGACGAAGTCACAGGAGCGGCCACGAAAGCACAGGGAGTTCCGTGAAGATTGCGGTAATTGCATGGGGCTCATTGGTGTGGGATCCACGCGATCTGGACATCGAGCCGGAGTGGAGAGAGGACGGGCCGCTACTGCCGGTCGAGTTCGCTCGTTTTTCCGGCAGGGAGCGGCTCACATTGGTATTGGTTGAAGGTGTGCCCCTGCAACAGACGCTATGGACGCTAAGCCGGCAGCCAACGCTGGCAGCCGCAATCAGCGACCTGCGGGCGCGCGAGGGGACAAGTCTAGCCAACATTCACTGCTGGCGACGAGGGGCCAACTTGGAGGTACGGTGCCAGGTGGATTCATCAATCGAGGACTGGTTACAGCGTAAGCAGTTTGATTGCGCTATCTGGACAGCAATCGGACCCAATGACCCGGAGCGGAAGCCGGGTGTTGCAACGGAGGAGCAGCGAATCGCCTACTTGAAGAGATTGGTCGAAACGGGAAAGGCAGAGGCGGCCCGCGAATACTTCGAGCGAACACCAGCCCAAATTATCACTCCGTTGCGAGGACGAGTTCGTGAAGAACTGGGTTGGAACTGAATGTCGTCCTGCGCACCTATCGAGAATCGGTCGCCATGACGGCGACCCGAGTTTCACTTCGGCATTCCGGAGTGTATGATTTCAGCTAGAAATGATTCCCTTAGGCTGCAGGTCGCGTGAGTGATAACAGAATGCTGATCCCCGATTCCTTGAAGGACTGGTTCGCGACGCTGTGGTTCGCGCTTCGCGCGGGGCTGTCTACGCCTTTGGTGACGAAGGATGTGGCTATGGAAGGGGATCGCGGCATCGACCCAGATTTCGAGGGATGGCTCCACGGCGACCCGATGGTGACGAACAACCCGGCAAGTCGATACGGTGACAGGTCACCGGGCTACATCACGGGCAACGGTCTCGGTAGCATGGAGATTGGCGCGGCCGACGATTGAACCGTCGTTGCCCCTACCGGTTTCCGGTCCTACTCTTTCCATCGTTCGAGCGACGGTTTTCCTCCGGTCCTGGCGTCTATTCAGCTTTCGCGGCTGGGGGCACTGATCCCCGTGTTTCGGGCTTTGGGCCGGCGACCGGGACGCCGTCTTTGTCGATGTGCCACTCGCCGATACTCGGCCTCTCCGGGGGCGTCCCCAGCTTGGCGCGGTTATCGGTCTGAGCGCCCACGGTGTCCCACACTGCCTGATTTCCCCCATGGTGCGGGCTCAGTTTGCCGGCCTTTACTGTCGCGTTGTAATCCTCACTCAGGGTGCCTTGCTCCTGCGAGACTTCGCGGCGACGCCTATCGAGAGTCGAAGAGGCCTGGCTTTCGCTCGAACTTACTCGGGCCGCAATGTCGTTGCCAACGGTTTGCCCCGGCGCGACGCGCTGGCGGGACTGGCGGTCCCGGATCGTACTGTCGTTCGTCGCTGCTTGATTCCGCAGCGCGTCGATACTGTTCGATCTGTCGGTTTGATCGAAATCCTCACGCAGCGCCGATGATGTCCAGCCAAGCAGTTGGGGCAGAGGGCGACTCGGTGTCAGCGGGCTTTCTCCTGGGACAAATTGATTGCCCACGTCGCCGCCTTTCGCATAGGCAAAGGCGATCTCAGTGACGGCGCGCTGCAACTTGATCGGATCGTCTTCGCGAAGCAGCCCGCGCTCCGATAGCCTGCGAGCTGCGTAGTTCGTGAAGTCTGTCTGGGAACCGTTGCTCCACTCGCGCATGAACTGCGCGGTACGCGCGAGTTCCTTGGCTCGACCGTAGGCGTTCTCGCTAGAGGATTGAAGGTCAACGGACTCGCGATACGACGAGTCGAAGCCGGAGGTCGAACCTGTCTTGCTGCCCTGCGCCCATTGGTACGCATCGGAGGAACGGAACTCCTTCACGAGTGCAGTCGCTTCCGACAGTTGTGCGGTTTCGACTGCCTTGCGCGCGTAGTCGTAGGCGCTCTGGAGCCTCTGCTGGTCCATGTGGCGGCCCTCTCGGGTCAGTTGGCCGCCAATCTCCGTAAGAGGAATCTTAGCGCCCGCTGAAGCGGACGCGGCCACGCTCTTCCCGACAATCGAGTCGTCACCCAATCCCAGCCGCCGGTTCACCTCGCGGCCCACGGAGTTCAGTGTCTGGAGCTGCGTCGAGCTGGAGCCGCCGTCGGAAGTGGTGCTTGCGCCGGAGCGCTGCTGTGTGCGCTCGAAGCTTTCCTGGATGCCCAGCGCACGGGTCAGCGTGCCGGCTTGGCTGCGCTGCATGGACTCGCGCTCGGACCGGGCGAGCGTTTCCGCCTCGCGCGCGTTTTCCGTGAGGGTCGTGGCCTGGCGCTCGGTGAAGGTGAAGGTTGTGGCCAGCCGGCTCAGGGTGGCCTGGTAGCGGAATACCCCTGCATTTGGGCCGGAGCCCTGAATGGTGGTGCCATGGGCATCGCTCGTCGTGGACATGAACGCGGAGGATCGGGTCGGGCCGAGTTGCTGCTGGTCGAAGGAGACCATGTCCTGGCTGACGTTGCCCTTGCTCGTTGCGCTTGACTCTCCCGATACGGCCGACTGGATCGGTCCGACGCCTGTAACCGCCTGAAACGCGACTTCGCCCCCTTTGATGATGGCGGTGGCGATGATCGGGATGGAAATCACCATGTATCCCGCCACGGCCTGGTCGGAGATTGCGCCGTGGTAGATGCTTGACGCGGTTTCGAGGGCCAGACCTTGGGTTGCTGCGCCCATACGCGCCGCGGCCTCGAGGTTTTTGGCGCTCGCCAGCGTGGCCACGTAATTGAGGATTGCGTAGAGCGGCGGCCAGAGTTGGATCCAGACCAGACTCAGCACGAAGCTCTTGATCGCGAGTCCGAGGCCGCGTCCCTGCGCCAGCAGGAACAGCAGGAAGACGAACGGGAAGACGGCGTAGATGATCGCCTCGATCACGTTGCGGATAAGGGGAAGGGCTTGCTCAGCGACCTTGCCCATGGTCAGGAACGACGAGTTGATCGAAGCCGTGGCATTGGCGCGGGCCGTTGCGATCATGACCGAAGCCGGGTCATTGATCTTCTGGCCGACGATGCTGCTCGTGTCCTGAACCAGGTTGATCATGATGTTTTGCCGCAGGAGGTCGCTGGCGCCTTGCGCCGCGGTCGCGATCTTGGTCTTGTAATAGGCCTGCTCGATCTGGCTGTCGATCACGCCTTGCGCGGCGGTTGTATCGAGGGACGGATTCAACTGGAACGCGAGCATCGCGCGGGCACGGGCCACCTCGGCCGGCAGACGGTTGGTGAGATAGGTGTACACATTGGGGCAGGTATCAACCTGAACCGGGTTGCCGTAAGTGGAGAAGCGCGCCGGATTTGGGGTCCCCATCAGCGACCAAATGTCGATGCTCTGGGAGAAACCCGCCGGGTCGATGGTGCCGTCCTGCAGGTCGTAGAGAGTGCAGTTGTAGACGTAAGCGATCAGGTCGGTGCGAAGCTGCGGGTCGGCTATGTTGGCCCTGCGGGAGGCCTGAATCAGCCGGTTGCCGAACATGACGCCGTTCTTCTGATAGGCGAGTTCGCTGGGAAGCTGCGCGTTGGTTGCCGGGATCACCTGGAACGCGGTCTCGAAGAACCGCGTCATCACGTCGCCCACCTTGCTCGTGTAGTGACCGAAGAACGCGACGCCAATCGGGACATTGCCGACCGCGACCGGCGTTTGGCTGCCCAGTTTGTCGACGATCACCACATCGGTCTTCGGGAGGAAGAGGGCGTAGTAGAGGAACATGAATCCGATCAACCAGCCCCAACCGTGGAAGCGCCCCGGCGTGAAGAGGCCCGTGAAGGCCGCGACCAGGACGCCGGTCACCGCGACGGTCTTGATGAGGCCGAAATAGTCGTCGCCGCCCATGATGGCGGCGATGGCGTTGAAGACCCCCGTCAGGGTATCGACGTTGCCGTAGGCATAGATTTCGAACATGGATGCAGGAAGGTCGGCCGGGGGACGGCGCCCGCGCGGCCGTAGCCGCTAGGAGCCGCGTGCGCCCGAGTTGGCGCTAAAATCGAGCATGGCCTTCACTGCCGGCGGCATCGAACTCCAGAGCTGCCGCTCCAGGGTCTGCAGGTCCTGCGTCATGGACGAGACCGAGCGCACCTTGGCGTATGCGGTCTGCTTTTCGGCCAGCAGTTGCCGCTGGGCTTCCTGGGCGTTGTTCCTCAATGTCTCTACGTACTGCTGCTCGATCGCGGTGCGCTTCAATGTCTGCGAAAGCGCCGTCATGGCCTGCCGAATCGCCCGATTGAGGAAAGTCTCCGCGTAGTCGAGCGCAATCACGTCCTTGTAGGTTTCGATCAGCGTCTCGGCGGTGTTGGAGGCGGGAACGGCGTTGGCGACCGCCAGCATCTTGTAAACCGGTTCCGTCGTGTTGTTGATGAAGCCGATGTCGGCGCTCGTCTGCGGGGTGCGGTTCACGATGTTGTCGGACATGCGGCGCAGCCGCTCGGAAACCATGCGCGTGTAGGGTTTTGCGGAGACGGTGGTGCGGGTGGGATTGAGGCACTCGGCCGGCTCGTCGCAGACGTAGACCTCGATATCGACGTTGCCCTCGGTAGCAGATGCGCCGCGCCCGAGCAGCAGATCGCGCAGGCCCACGATACTCGGCTCGATGTAACGCGGCATCGCGCCGCTGCCGTCGTCCGCGGGGGGATAGAGGATCACGGTGCCGATCACGCTCATGATCAGTTCCTTCTCCTGCCGGCTGATGGTGCCGCCTACTTGGTTCAGCGCCAGCCAGATCACGTTGCCCTTCACGAAGGTCGCGTTGCGGACGTTCGGATCGCCGGAATTGGCGGCGCTCTTGACCACCGCTGGAGCGTTGGTGGCACAGGTGAAGCGCGCGTCGGCGCGGTCGGTAACGCTGCCCAGGTACTGCGAGATGTTCGCGCAGCCGCTTTGCACTGAATTGTCGTATTCGCCAACGACGCCGTTGACCAACGCCTGCGAGGCCTCGCAGGAATTGATGTTCATTGTGTTGATCTTGTTGATCTGGTCCTGCAGTTCGGTAAGCAACTTGTCGATGTCCGGGGAGATCGACTGCAGCGCGAGTTTGAAGGCGTAACCCACCGCGTTTGATCCGATGTTCTGCAGGAGCGCGACGAACTGCTGCTTGTTGATGAAGGAGAACGCCCCACCGAAAAGATCGATGCCACCGCAGCCGGCTCGCAGGCTCGGTAGTTGTGCATTGACGAGTGGGTAGTTTCGTCCCGGCGCGCGCATCATCAGGCTGCCGCCGGTATAGAGGTTCATCGCCTGGCCACGGAAGGCGCCTGGCGATGTGACATTGCCCAGCGCACCCAGATCGTTGAACATCGCCTGCATTTCGCCATTGAGATCGGCCGGCCGGCTCGCGGACGGCGCAGTAACAAAGGCTGCCGCGAGCAGGCAGGCCATGAAGCGTTTCGGTCGAGTGGTCATCGATAGTCCTTTCAATCGCTAGAGGGGGTCCTCGCGCGGGTCTTGCGCGAGCGCCGCAATGCGCTCGACCAGATCCGTCATCGCCATTACGCCAAAGCCGACGGGTCGTATCTGCCGCTTGGACGGTGCCGTGAGATAAAGCGCCGGCACGACCGAAGCGTTGAGGCGCGTCGCGATGCCATTGTCGATTTGAGGATTCGGATATTCGGGCAAGCCGCGGCCGTCGAGGCTCACGGGAAAGACCGTCATTCCGAACTCCTGCTCGAAGCGCTTCAGGATAGGTGCGAAGCGATGACAGTAAGGGCAGTCGCTCCTGAAAATGAAAAGCAGTCCATGCGTCGAGGCAAGATTCCGGACCACCTGTGCTTGCCGGATCTGTTGCTGTTCATCGAAGGCGCCGATCGCCATCGAGTTGGTCGGCCGGCCGGTCAGGCCGTAGTCGAGGTCGGGAACTGTCCAGACAAGGCGCTGCCAGCGCTCTGCGAACACCTCGGACTTGTTCATGACGAAGCGCTGGTAGCGCATGTAGGCGACCAGATTCGTATCGGTCGGGTTCATGACGGCGACGCGCTTTAGCTCATCGAGGCGCTGTTGCATCGCCTCGAACTCGACCAGCTCTGCTGGGCGGCTCGGCGGGGGTGGGGCGGCCTTGGGTGGCTTCACAGACGCGGGCGGGTCGCGGTACCAGAACCAGCCCTCGCGGTTTCGCAGCCAGTAGGTGCCGTTCGGCTCTGCCGTGGTCTCGACGGCAACGGCGCTCGTGGTGGAGAAGGTCTCGTCGGCGGGTAGGGCGGCGGCCGGCAGGATGGCGACAGACAGTGCGGCAAGGGCAAGAAGGGTTCGCATGCTGGTCACCGTTTGTCCGGAAAGCGGCCCTCATGGCAGTAGCTCAACTGATAGACGAGTTCCTTGTCGTCGCGCTTGGTCTTCTCCAGCACGTCTTTCTGGCGTGTCGTCACCTCCAGCCGGCTGCAGCCTGGCTGGGGCAGGGCGTGCAGCGAGCGCACGTCGATCTCTATCGGGGTGCTGGAATCGAACTTCTGGCGGAGGTAGGTGGCGGCCTCGCCCACCAGTACGCCGTGCGCTGACCCCTGTTCGATCGCGCGGATCAGGAGCGGCTTGATCTCGGTGACCTGAATGCGGGCGAGAGGCGCGCCCTCCGCGCCGTGCGCGAGGACGAGGACTGCAAGTGTGGCGGTTAGGAAGAGCGGTGAGCGATTCATGGGCCGTAGTAGCTGTTGATCTTCTGTTGTGCGCGCGAGCGCATGGCGCCCACGTCCGGAAGCGTCGGTGCGATCTCGGCGTAGAACTCCGCCAGGTTCATGCGGGAGAAGTCGAGCGCCTGCAGCTGTGCCACGGTGAAGCCGCTGCAGTCCGGGTTTTGCGGGCCGCCCCAGCCTCGACCTAGCTGGCCGCGGCCCTGCTCGTTCAGGATGCGCGCAAGGCGCGAATTGAAGCAGCAGTAGGACTCGGTGGTCTCGACGCACAGGCGAATGATCGGCAGGCGCGACGAGCAGTAGCTCCCCACGCCGTGACAGAGCCGGTTGTCGCGCTTCATGGCGAGGATCTGTTCGGCCTGCTCGCAGTCGAGAATGCCCGAGAGCTGGATCGCCAGAATGGCGATGGTCCAGGGGCCGGGTACCAGGGTCTCGACGAACAACTCAACCGAAAGATCGCCAGCAAGAAGGCCGGCAAGCGCGGAGGAGCCGCCACCCGCACCGAAGAGCGCCTCGAAACCTGCGATAACCAGGTCCGGCGCGTCGGACGTGAAGAGCGCATCGTAGGTGTAGCTCGATCCCACGGCGCCCATAACCTGACCACCCGCGCCGAGGATCAAGTTCAGGTTAGAAAAGAGCGAGCCGCTCGACCCCGCGCCCTTGCAGCAGTTGACGAGGCCGAAGAGTTTCTTGCGACAGCGGTTGTCGTAGCCTTGAAACACCACCAGGGTATTCGGGTCCACGTACTTGCCGGCTTCCCGCTGCACTTCCATCGCGGTGACCATCTTGGCGAAATCGGCGTCCGGTGCGTTGCCGGTGTCAAAGCAGTGGCCGTCGAGGCAGAACTGCTGGCCGCCGCAGTTGGTGATCGTCGAAGTCGATCCGCGCGACACCCGGCATTGCCAGGTCTGCTCGTAGAGCATGCAGGCGCCTTGCGCGTTCGTGTCGACGCAGCTCGATCCGAGCTGGCTGCAACCGCGGTCGCGCAGCGGCTGGCAATCATCGGTCATGGCCTGCGACACGCAACTGTATTGCGCGCGATAGCGCCAGCAGTCGCGGTACACCGGATAGCCGCCGATGTTGCGGGTCTCCGGGCCTTCGACGCAGGATTCGGCGACCTTCTGGCAATCGGCGGCGCGAACGGACGACACCGTCACCACGAGCAGGGTCAGGAAGAGCGCGCCGGCGAGACGCAGCGTCATTGCGAGCGCGCCTCCAGCGCCGCGCACTGGTTGTCCCATGTGTCGGTGAAACTCACGGTGGTGGGCATGGCGAAAGTGCTCACGCCGTAGAAGCTCGTGCCTTGGCAGGGGTTGTAGAACCACGCGCCGATCGAACAATTCGCTCCCGAGCAGGACTGGCTGTAGTAGGTCTGGTAGCAGAAGTAGCCGTCGATCTGGGACGGCCCCGGGGTCATGCCGATCTCGGTGTTAAGTGTGCCGGGCACGTACTGCGAGCCCAGTTCCATGTAGACGCCGCCGGTGGCCTTGGCGATGGTGAACGCGTGCATCAGGTAGTTGTTCGCGCCGCAGGTGAAGTCGTAGGCGAGGTAGTCGATGCACGCGGGGCAGGGGTCCGCCGTCACCCGCGTCAGGAACTGCCCCGGCGAACAACCGGGCGTCTGGATCGGTGTGACGATCAGGACCTTGTCACAGGTCGTGTTCTCGATGGTGCGGTACTGGTGGCAGATCAGCGACTCGAAGGTGTCCGGGCTTGTCACCGTCTGCACGGTGCAGCCGCTGTAGGTGCCGGCGAGGTTCCCGGCAATGGCCTGCGGGTCGGCGGTGATGGTCCGGGCGCGCGTGAGCAGCGGATCGCTTGTGGTGATGCTGTAGTTCGGGCGCCGGGACGGATTGGTCTGCGAGAAATCGACCGCATTGCAGCCCTGCTCGGAAAACCCGCCGGCCGCACCGGGGCCGCCCGCGCAGGCGCCGGCCCTGGCCGAAGCGGGGGTGCCCAGACCGGGGCTGCCGAAATAGGACGCTTCCGGTGGCGTGGCGGTGAAATGCGGCACCGTCGATTGCGCGGTACTCCCGCTGATCTGGCCTCGTGCCGCGGCGTTGCCGCTTCTGCCGAGGGTGGCGCCCTGATTGAAGGCGTCCGACAGCGACTGGGCGTGGGCGGGCCAAGTGTGCATGGCGAGTGCCGCGATAACGCAAAGGTGGAATCGAAAGGCCATCACGATCCTCGCAGCCGTTTGAGAATGGGCTCGGCTCGCGGCGTCGCTTCCGGTCTGCGGCGCATGATGGCCTCCAGCGCGTAGTCGAGGCTGACATCGCCGGCGACGCTTGCGAAGCCGGCGGGCGTTACGCATCCGGAACCGCAGTTGCCTTCGGCGTCGTTACCGGTGGCGTCGTTCAGCGTGAGCACGAACGTCGGTGCCTGGCGCACGGCGAAACGCGTGAACGCTTCCGGGTCGATGACCCATGCGACCTTCCGCTCGCCGATCAGCTCACCGACGATGGCAACGGTTTGCCGCATCGACTGTGACTTGAGGCCGCGAAGCACCAGCACGGCGCCTGCTCGGGACGCCTGGTCGGTGAGCAGTTGCAGGCTTGCCCGCGGCATGTCCAGCGTGATGAAGATTCGCAGGGGTACGGGGGGAGTGCCGGATGTGGCACCGGCGTTCGGGAGTTGGAACTTGCTCCTTGCAATCGCCTCGATGTCGATCGCGCCGCGCTGCGGATTCACGCGCGGCGGCTGGGGGATCGGCTGCGAGTCGATGCGCTCCGCGGTGGGGAACGGATTCGCCTTCAGTGCGCGGTCGATATCCTGCGGGGTCGGCCACTGCGGAGCCTGTGCCATTGCGATGCAGGGCAGGAGGCAGGCAAGCGCCCAGAGGGCGACGCGATCAATACGCCCCGGCACAACAGTTCCTTTTGCGGAAGATTTGGTATGAGAAGTCCTCGCCCGACACCGGGAATTCCTTGCCGGCACCCCAGATCATGGTTGTGCGCCCGTACGGCTGGCAGCACTGGCCGGCGTCCTTCTGGGTGTTGGGGACGGGGTAGACCATCTGCAGCTTGTAGTGGGTCTTGTCCATGATCGGCTGCATGTAGTAGCCGCACAGGCCCGCAGCCCCTGCGCCGTCGAAGGTCGCGAGCTGCCGGTGCATCTTGGCGGTCATGCGTTGGGTGAGCAGGGCGGAGGCCTGCACGCCGCCGATGTGAGCGGCGACGTGGCCGGTCATCGGGTAGATCGATCCCTGGCAGCCGGCGCACCAGAAGAGACTCGCAATTCCGAGTCCGGCGGTGGAAGCGACGCAGTCGGCGGCGCAAGCAGCTTTCGCGGGCGCGTTGGCGAAGAGGACTGCCTCCGGGTTGAGGATCGCGGTCAGCTCGTCGTCCGACCACAGGGGATCGACTTCGGTGAGATAGACGAGATCGAGCGAGCCTTGCTCCAGGCACGGGAAATCGAGCAGCACTTCGAGCCAGTAGAGGATCGGATTGGTGTACCAGTGCACCTGGTAGAAGCTGTTGCGCGTCTGGCTGTCATGGCCCACCTGGGCGCCGCGCGGGACTTCGATCCCCGGATCGATAGCGATGCCGCCCAGACCCACCATGCAGAACGGTGTGCGGGTCACATCGACCAGGCGCACCGGCTCCCAGAAGCCGATCGACACGCCGATGCGCGGCGGATTGCTGCAATAGCAGATCGGCGTGGACGGATTGCCGATGTCATCCTGCCCGTCGGAAAGCAGCGATGCGGAGCCGATCGTGAGCGGAAAGACACAGCTCCAACAGATGTCGGTGATGGGGTTCATGAAGCGGCCGTGGCATGTCGGGCCGGCCAAAACTGGCGCCGCCAGCGCGAAGCTGGCGAGGAGGAGTGCGAGCGCGACGAGACGATTACAGGATTTCATCGATGCGTAGCCTCTTGCCTTCCTGCGAGACGAGCGCTGGCACGTGCCGGATGCCGAGCTTGTCGGTGAGCGTCCCCTGCTGATCGAAGAACACGGGGCGCTTCCAGCGGCGCATCAGTTCGAGGTAGGAGCCCCCGGTCAGAATCACTTTTACCTTGCCACCACGCTCGTCGAGAATTCCCCTCGCGCGACCGACCTGTGCAGCGTCGCGCGCATCGATGAATAGGAGCGCCTTCGAAAGTGACACTGTGTCGAGCGGGTTCACTTTCGTTCCCGGTGCGACGATCACCTTGCCGTCGGCGTCCGCGATGGCGTACGGGACAACGATGCTCGGGTCGTAGTAGAAGCTGCGCGCTTTGGTGGTCTTCGTGATCCTGTCGATAGGTGCGGGCTGCTCGATTCCACGCTTCACCTTGGCTTGCGTGTCCCGTTGAAGGCGTGCGAGCACCCCCGTTGTCTCGCCTTCGCGAAGCTTCGAGAGAATCACTTCGAGGAGACTCGGCTCGGCAATCGGATACACCGGACCGATGACCCCGAGGTCTTGGGCACGAGCTATGAACGAGAACAGGATCGCGGCGGCGACAAGCGCCATGCGGCCATGGAGGACGGACCGGCGCCGAATCTCAGAAGAGCGCATAGGCCCGTCCGATGATCTGTTCCGCCGAGACCCAGCCCGTCAGCCGGTAACGCGAATCCAGGCTGTCCGGGTGCGGTGCCCGCACGTAGTAGCGGCCAGCGGGTAACACCCCGGTGGGGCCGAGTTCGAGCGGCACTCCCTGGCGGCTCACTGCCTTTGCCTGCCCGACAAGGGTGCCGTTCACGAAGAATTTCCGATCCGCGCGCGTCACGGAATCGCCTGCCATGCCGGCGATGACTTTTACGAACGTGACGCCAGCGGGATAGGGGCCGCCGCCGGGCCAGCGGAAGGCCACATAATCCCCGCGCTGCGGCAGTTCACCCTTGTGGATCAGGAAGAATCGGTACGGCAGACTGGGGGATGCGTTCAAACCGAAGCCGAAATGCGCCTGAAATAGCGCCGCACCGACTACCAACATCAGGAAAGCGATTCCCCACCGGCGCACATGCGCGCTCAAGCTGTGACGGAAGGATTCGGAAACGAACCGGTCGAGGAGGGGCGGCTTGAGAAACAGATAACGCATCGCGCGGCCTACAGCCCAAGCCGCCGGCGTACTTCCGGCGTGAGATCGGGAAGGAGCGGCGCCGGGCCGACGACAGCCCCACGGGCGAGAATGAGGCAGCGGCATTCCTCCGGCAGGGACTGAATCAGTGAGGTGACCTCCAAGCCGAATGCGTTCGCACGCTTCAGCGCCAGGGCGCGGTCTTCGTCTGTGGAATCGCGCTTCACCAGTACCGTGGCAACCTGGATTTCCTTCAGCCGATACAGCTCACCGACATCGAGGACGGCGAGTACGGATGCTCTGGAAGGCGCGAACCACAGCGCGTAGGCGACGACGAAGGCGACGCTCAACAGCGCGTTGGCTACTACCAGAAGGGAGACGGTCTTGACGCTCACGACAGGCTCCGGTCGCGTAACACGGCATCGATCGCCTGGGATACGGTCATCCCGGAAGAGCGCTTTTCGTTGATGGCGTTGAAATCCTCGGCGCGGCTGGAAAAAAGGAGCAGGCTGTACGGATCGACGATCAGCCGCCCGATACCGTTGCCAACCGGCGAATGGATGAAGATCTCTGAATAGGCGCCATGTTCGGTGCGAAGCGACTGCAGCAGGCGCTTCATCGCGTCATCCATCGTGAGCTGGCCGAGCTTGTCCATCATCTCGATCGATTCCGGCTTTTGCCGCAGCAGAAACATCCAGTCGGAGTTGTCGAGTGCCGCCTTCGCTGCCGGATTGCGGTAGTAGTCGTCCACGCCTTGCGTTGCCGACATGAAGGCGCCCTTGTACTTGCGCGCCCGGCGGTAGCCCGCCTCGATGAACTCGGCGGTCGCGCCGCCGGAGAGCAGATCCCAGGCCTCGTCGATGATGACAATCTTCTTCCTCTCGCGGCTGAAGTACATCTCGCGAGTGATGCGATACATCATGATCAGCAGCACCACGGTCTGCAGGTCCTTCTTCGCCTTCAGTTCCTCGAGTTCGAGAACGATAAAGTCGGCGCTGAAGTCGATGGTCGCGTCGGACTCGAAATACTTACCGTAGGCGCCTTCGCGCGTATAGGGGTGCAGCATCGCGGCGAGATCCTTCAAGCGCCGGTCGTCGTCGCGGCTTTCCTCGTCGAGCCGGCCGGTCGCAAGCAGGTCGTGGACGTCGGACACCCGCATGGCGTTGCCCTTGGCTTTCCAGACCTTCTTGATCGCCGCCCCGAGCGTCGAGTTATGGAAGCCGTCCAGTGGCTCGCGCGGGGAAACCATCTGGGCGAGCAGCGGTTGCAGGAGTTCCATGTCCTCGTCGATGTCCTGAACGAGGGTGAACGGGTTCAACGACAACGCCGCGTTCTCGGTGAATTCGATGAAGCTGCCGCCGAAGTTGCGGCAGGCTTTCTCGTAGGAGCGGCCCACGTCGATGATCCAGACGCGGGCGCCGGTGCCCAGATACGCGGCGGCGATCTCGTTCAACAGCAGCGATTTGCCGGAACCCGACGTGCCGGCAATCGCGACGTTGTAGTTGCCGGCGGGATTGTCGTAGACATCGAGCTGCATGACCTGGCCGCGCCGGCCTCCGAAGAGCAGCACCGGTGTTCCGGTGCCCTGCCACTCGGCGATCAAGGGGGCGAGGTGCACGGCGTTGGAGGAAGTCTTTGTCGTCACCCGCTTCATGCGCTTCAGATCCGCGTGGAAGGGTGTGGAGAGCGTCATAGGGAGTGATCCGATCAACGCTTGCGTCATCATCATGGTGTCGTTGGTCAGCTCGAACCCGCGCGCCCGGAAAATCGACCGCGCCGCCTGCTCGGCGCGGGTAATCTCATCGGAGGGCGCGAACAGGGCCACTTGATGAACCAGGTCGACTAGTTGCTGGCCGTCATCCATCGCCTTCAGGACGATGTCCCAGTCGGCCTTGCGCTCCTGCAGATCCGGCAGGAAGCGGGCCATGTAACTCGTAGCGTTGGTGGTGGCGCGCGCGGCCTTTAGGTAGGCCCAGTTGCGCGTTGCTTCCGGATCGAGCACGTGCACGCCGAGCGTCAGCATGAACGGGCAGGGGTACTGAAGGGTGCTCTGGTACAGGTCGCCGATCAGGCTCCCCATGTTCCAGAGCGCGAAGCGGGGCGGAAATGACCGCACCGACAGGAGCCGCAGCTCGCTGGTGCTTGCCTCGGCCGGGTTGTAGAGGTCAATGCCGGTCTGCCGGATCCGCATGCGGGTTGCGCGATCGATGACCTGATCGCGAAGCTCCCGACCCTGGTCGTAGGTGAGCGGAAGACAATCGCCCGTCTGGCGATGCGGATCGATCAGCGCGGAGATCCAGTTGACGAGATCGGCCGCGGTCCAGGCCCGCGACGGGAAACTTGCCGCGTGCAGGGTTGCCCGGGCACTTTCGCGCAAGAGCAGCAGATCGTCGAGGCGCGCGAGATCCTCCGGGTTGCCCGGAATCGAGACGCTGACCAGCAGCCGGAAATCCCGGAACAGATAGCTTTGCGCGGGCAAGAGTGATGCCCTGCTGCCGGCGAGGTAGTGCTCAACCCGTCGCCGCGCCATGGTCCGGTGAATGTTGGTGTGGCGACCGGCCCGGCCGAGCATTGAGAACTCCGGCACATCGTCATCGGGCTGACGAAGCGCGGCATAGCGCGCGAGCGGGCCGCGAATGGCAGGGCTCGCAAAGAGGTGGAACTGGATCCCGGTTCCCGGCGGCGATGCGGCATACAGCGCGGTCAGGACGCGCGTCATCTCCTCGTCGGCGCCGGACTGGGGCCGCACCTCCAGACAGAAGCCGAGTGAATCGCGATTCACGAATACCTGACGGTCTTCGAGGTACGCGCGATAGGGCAGCCACTCCGAGAACGCAGCCGCATCCTGGGCTGCAACGGCAGACTCCCCGTGCGATCGGGGAACAAGGTCCGATGCCTTCGCTCCGGTGAGCGCGGCTTCGAGGTCGGCGAGCAGGGTGCGAAGCACGATTCAGCGCTCCATTGGGGCCGTCTCGGAACCCGATGACAATCCCGCGGGCGGCAGCGGGAAGCGAGTCGGGGCCTGCGGCGTCTCGGTCGGTGCTTTCGCGGGGGTGGGTTCCTGGGCGGCGGGGGACACCGGGGGTGCCACGCCGTCTACGCGGGAACGTGACACTGGCCGCACGTGCTCGATGAGCCAGCGTCCGGTATCGACGACAACGTGAACCAGCGCCTCTTCGTGGAGATCCCCGTCCGCGTCTTCCCACGGCGCGACCCACAGTCGCAGCACGCGCGGATTGGATCGGATGGACGCGCTCGGCGCGAGTGCGGGCCTGCCGGGGGCGATGGAACTGGCGCCGTAGATCGCTGGGGCGGCCGACGGAGATTTTATCTCGGACGGCTTCGCTGGTTTTGGCATGCCTTGGGCGGAATTCGCATAGACGCCGGAGACCGATGTGCACATCGCCCCTTCGGGTGCCTTGCAGGCGTAGCCGTCCGCACCGCCCACACCCGACAAGGTCGATGCACAGCCGGAAAGCGCCAGGGCGAAGAGGAGCGGCGGCGCGACGGCTGCCCGATTCATCGCGCTGCGCCCTTAACCGACACGGGGCCTTCTGCGCTGGCCGTGGAGCGCGCGAGCCATGCCTCAATCTGCGCATTGCTGGCGGCTCCGGGGAGTACGCGGCCGTCGGCCGCCACGAGGGTCGGCGTGCCAGAAATGCCGAGGCGATCGCCAAGGGCGACGTTGCGATCAACGGGGTGCGGGCATTCCTTCGCCGAGATTTTTTCGTCACGCCACATCAGGGCGTGCCAGGCGGCGACCCGGTCCTTGGAGCACCAGACGGCAATCGCCTTGTTTCGCGCCTCTGGGTGGAGCGATGCGATCGGCATCAGGAAGGTGTAGATCGTGAGGTCGGTGAGGCTCTTCATCTCCGCTTCCAGCCTGCGGCAGTAGGGACAATCGGGATCGCTGAAGATGGCGAGCATGCGTGCGCCGGTGCCGCGCACTTCCTTTACCGCATCCGCCAGAGGCAGGGACGCGAACTCGACGCGCGCGAGCGAATCCTTGCGTTCCGCCGTAAGGTCGCGTTGCGCTTTCATGTCGTAGAAATGACCGAACAGGAAGTACTGGCCGGTCTCATCGACGTAGGCGAGGTTCGCCCCCATGACCACTTCGAATACGCCGGGCCACGGTGTTGTGTTGACTTCGCCGAAACGCGTCGCAGGATAGAGGCCCTGCAATCGGTCGGCCATCGTGGTTGTCGTCGGTGCAGCGGACTGCGCAGCCGTCTGCGCCGCGGATGGAAGTGAAAATGCCGCGCCGAGGATACAAAGGCACAGCGCGCTGCGAAGTCTATTGATCGTCATCGTCGTTTCTCCTTAAGTTTTGTGTGCGTTCGGCGAGTTGCGGAAACTCCTCGCGATCCTGGGCTGCTGCATCGAGGGACCCCTGCAAAGAGACGCCCTGCGTAATCACCACATCAACCGTGCGTCCGGCGTCCACTTCGATTACCGGGAACACTTTTTCCGCGAGGCTGATGTAGTACTGCGCGAGCCGCTCCAGAGCGCGGCCGACGCCGGTGCCGAAGCCGGCCTCGAACTGCTTGCCCGGATCCACGGCCGTGGTCGCACCGAGCGGGGAAACGGACAGGGTGGTCGCGCCTTGCTGGAAGGCGTGGCCGATGCCGCTCGCCACACCGGCGAGCAGAGCGTTCGCGAGCAGCTGGCCCTGCTTCGAGACCAGCCGTCCCCGCATCCCAGCCTTCCCGTCCTCGCCGGCCACATAGCCTTTGATCGGCACATCGATGGCGGTGCCATCGCGAGTGACGCAGGAAAGCGACTCGGTCCGGATGTAGGCGCGCTCCGAACTCATGTCGCCATAGCCCGCCCCGATCACGAAGCATTCCTTGATCCGCGAGCGGAAGTGGTTGGGCAGCACGGCGTTGTCCACGAGGCGCAGCAGCACGGGCTGCGGATTGCGCTGTGACTGTCCGCCGGTGGGGGCATCGAGACCGCCCAGCAGAATCGCGCGGGTGAATGCACCGCTCGGGATGTACCGGCGGGAGTCCCGTGCCGGAGAATTCGTCGTTTTGGATGCTTCCGCCGGCGTCTTTCCTGCCTTCGATAGGGTTCCGTCGGAAAGCGACATACTCACGATGCCGGCCGGCGCGACCGGCCCGCCGCCCATGGCGGGAGCCGCAGGAGATGCGAAGGCCGAGGTCGATCCTGGTCGGGGTGGCGGAGGCGGGGGCAGCCGCTGTGGGCCGCCGTCGGCTTGATCTCCGCCAAGCCGATCCGGCCCGAAGTTGGGGCGGATAGCGGGAGCGGCAACCGGCGGCGGAGGCAATGTCGTGAGCCCCGTCTGCTCCAGCTTCTTGAGCCTCTCCATCATCTCCTTGTTCTGGCCCTCCAACTCGGTATTGCGTTGCGACAGTTCGCGCGACCGCTGGTCGATACTCTTCAGTTGCGCGTCGGCCTGACCCCGCCAGGCGTCCTTGGGATCGACCTGGCTGCCCGGTGCGAGGATGTTGGTGGACGTGGGCTTCATCGGACGCTCGCCCGAATCACGCGAACCGGTGAGCGACACGGAGAGAAGCGCGGCGCCGAGAATGACGGCGGCAATGCCTCCCAGCAGCAGGTACTGGCGCCGCTTCACGGCGGAAGCGTTCTGCGGAGTTGATTCAGTCATTGGCTCGCCGCTCCCGGATTACGAAAAGGTTGGTCGATTCGCCCGGGCGCAGGCTGCCTTGTTCCAGGCTCACCGCCATGACGCCGGGCTTATAGAGGTCGCGTTCGGCGAGGTTCACCTCGCTCGTCCCGACATTGGCGAGCTGGTACTTCTCGCCGACGATCCCCCCACCCAGCCACGCTCGCTGCAACGTCAGGCGAACGCCCGGCCACAGCGTAAGCTGCCGTCCCGGTTCCCGCACTTCCATGTCATCGGGCAGCGCATCGCCCGCCATCGCGAGCAACAGGTTCTTGATCGTGCGTACGTGCAGGCCGCTTCTCTCCATGCGAGATGCGGACTTCAGGGGATCGCGTCCCTCCCGGATCACGATGGTGTCGCTCGGGGTATCCACCGGCTGCAGGAGCAAGGCGACCGTGCTGCGCTCGGAGGTGACAAAGAGATTGATCGGTTTCGTGCTGTCCGGTGACGCGGGACGAATGAAGATCTGGCCTTTCTCCTCGTCCTTCTCCAGCACGAACTCGCCGGCATTGCCGGTGACTTTGCGGATTCGGCTGCGCTCGAAACTGATGCGCGTAACTTCCTTCTGCGAGATCTTGCCGAGCACCGTTTCCCCATCCTTCGCGTCCAGAATCTGGAGCGCGGAGGCGGGGTTACTGAGCGCCAGCAGCAGCGGGAGAAGGACGAGGCTGGTTTTCGAGAGGGTCATTGGGATTGGTCTCACGGAATGCTTTGAGGAAAATACGACCGCCCGAGTACTGGAGTTCGATGGCGTAACCCTTCGAGACTTCCGATACGCGTCGGTCGCTGATAAAGGTAGTGAGCTGGCCGCGCACACCGACTCTGAGAGTGCGCTCATCGACGGTCAGATCCCGCGCGCTGAAAACGGTCGATGCGCCGTCGCGCTTGAGGCGCTCCGCAGCAGCGAGAAGCGCGGTACGCAGCTCGCCAAATGAAGCCGGGGCCGCATACTGCAACAGCACTTTCGCCTGATGGTCGACACTCTGGGGCGTGACGTTGAGCGTGAGCTGCATGAGAAAGTACCCCATCTGTTCGAGGTATTCGCCGCTCACCTGGTCGGACTCCACCCAAAAGGTCTTGTGAATGGTGGGTGGCACAACGACGATCCGCTCGTGGCCGGCGAGCCGCATCGTGAAGACGGCGAGCACGAGATTCACCAGCATCGATCCCACCAGCAAGACGACGAGGAACGTCGTCGCCCGGCGTGCGCTCGCGATGTCCTCGCGCATCCACGCGAGCTTCATCCCACCAGTTCCCGCAGGTGCGAGGGCGGCGTTCGCTTGAGTCCCGTCACGGCGGCGGGCACGTGCCAGTACAGGAGATGGAGCAGGAAGGCTGGATGTTTGCCTGCCTTTGCGCGACCGTAGGCTGAGGCGAGCAGCACCCCCACGGCGCAACCACTCACGAAAAATCCGGAGATCATCCCGGCCAGTGCGGCGGCGAGCACCAGCAGCGACACATCGAGATCCCACCAGAACATGCGTGGCGGATCATTCAGCCGCCGTGGAATCTCTAACGAAACGTCGCTCATCGCTGAACCCTGGCGCCGATCAGATGACCGCGGTCATGATGCTGTCGATAATGGTCGGCACATAGACCATGAACAGCGCGAACACCACGCCGGCCAGCGCCGGGATCGGCGAGGAGCGCGCAATGCCGATGCCGGCGCCCAGGATAAAGGCGGCGATTGCGATCGACTTGCCGAGAAAGCCGGTCGCCCAGTTGAGGAGCGTGGTGTACATCGTCTGGAACTCGGTGCCGGTAGTGCCGGCGAGCGCTGAGCCGGCGGCGAGCGTCAGGACGAGCGCGACAGTGGTGCTAAGAACGGCGGTGCTGCGGGTCTTACTCATTTCTTGGATCTCCAGTGGTTGGGGTGGGGGTAAAACGACGCGACTTCATCGGGACAGGAGTTCATTCGTGTTCGAGGCGAGCCGGTCTATCGCGCCGCAGCCAAGGTCGCAGCCCGTGCGGACGGCCGGGACGCGGGGGCATCGGCAGGAAGGTGACGACGCACCTTTTCAACATAGGAGCGCCTCAAGGCGGGGCTCGCGGCGTTGTAGGCGCCAACCGCTTCCCAGGTGTAGCCGAGGCGGGAAACATTGCCGGCAAGAATCCAGGCACCGACATGGATGTTGGTGCAGGGTTCGAACAGATCGCGCTCGCCGATACCATGGGATGCCAGCGTAGGCAGCCAGGCGGAATTGATCTGCATCAGACCGATGTCGCGCGAGCCGTTGCCATTGCGGCCGATGGCTTGCGGATTGAGTCCGGATTCGGTGCGCGCGATGGCGTAGAGCAGGGCGCTACTGACCTGGTAACGATTCGCCGCATCCTCCCAGCACGCATGCACGGGAAGGGCGGCAGCAAGGGCAAGCGCGACGCTCAATCGCACCAATAACGTTCGCCTCCGCTGTTTTAGCAAGCTATTCTCCCGTTCTTGTTTCTGCGCGCATCGCAGCGATCGCGCAGAACTTCGAGAGCATCGTAATCACGGAGAACACGAGCATCTGCCCGAATCGGAGCCTCGATGAGGCCTCGAATTCGCTTGCAATCGGGTCGCCGCTCGTGCACGGCACTGCGCGCACGGGGCGACATGAGTGAGAGAACGAGGAGTGCTCCGCGCGTCAATGGGTTTTCGGTGCCTCGCGAAGGCCACGATTGCGTCGGATGTAGCGGTTGGGAGCGGCAATACTCAACCGACGATGACTACTTCGGTGATGAAACGCGGAAGCAGAACGACCCTGGCAAGCGTGCTCGCGAGCGCAGGCACGTTATTGCGGCGCTCGCGGTTCCCGGTGAAAGCGGCTCAAGAGCCGCGGCAGGAGGTCGTCACCACGTCGGACGTGGAACTTCGCGTCCTTCGTTTCCAGGCGCTCATCGAACGCACGCGCACCAATGCCGTCGTCCAACTCCTGCGTATCAAAATGGGGTTTCCTAGGGAAGTGTTCGAGCGCGCCGTGAGCCCTGTCATCGAAGGCTATGCGGCGTTCGTGCAACTGTCGCCGGTACCGGAATCGCAACAGCATGGGAATCCGGACGATCACTTCACACGCGCCCTGGACGTCGCCAGTCGCGCGCTCGATTACCGTCGTGGCCAGATTCTGCCGCGAGGCGCTGCGCCGGAAGTGATCGGAGCGCAGGCGCATCGGTGGACCTACGCAGTGTTCGTCGCCGCCTTGCTTTGCGGGTTTGGTAAAAACAGGTCGGACGTGTGCGAAAGCCATGCGGCGCAGTTGCTTGAGCGGCTCGTGCCGTCATCGGTTATGGAATGGTTGGCAGCGGACCCCGCGCTCATGCGAGAGCTTCTGGCGTTCCTCTCCGGAGTGAATTCGGCGCAGTCTGGCGCGATAAGCGAGTTGGTACTACGAGCTGCCGCCGAATCGGGGGGGCGCGATCTTATGCCGCGCGGCGAAGGTGACTTAACTGTGCAGCAGGTTCCGCCGCCCACCAATCCGTGCGATGTGAAGGCCGATGCCGGCGCCGCGACCGTGGCTACGAATGAATTGACACTTCCGGACGAGGAGCCGGAGTACCTCGAAGATGTCGAGCAAGAGCAACCGGCACTACACCAGAAAGCGCTGACGACCGATCCCGCGTTCGCGCAAGCGCCCGATGCGGCACGCCGCTTCATCTGCTGGCTGCAGCAAGGACTGTCCGATGGAACTCTCCGGGTCAATCAGGCCGACGCGCTCGTGCATTTCGTGGACGAGGGCATGCTGCTCGTGTCGCCACGCATCTTCCGGGAATTTGCAAAGAACTTCGGCGAAGTCGGCGGCGGTCCGGCGAACGCTCCTGGCGAGCCGGATATCGCAAAATCAATCCAGCGACAGGTCCTGCGGGAAGGCTGGCATCTGCGTGCCGACAAGGGCGTCAACATCCTGACCTATCAGGTGATGCGAGGGAATCGCGCGGCGTCACGACTGTCCGGCGTAGTCATCCGAAATCCGGTGCGATTCGTCGACCCGGTTCCCCCCAGCAATCCGTTGCTCGTGCGCTTGCGCGACGAGCAGGCAGACGCCTGAGCCTATGGGCTACCCGCTCGAATCCTTGCTGCGGCCCGCCTACGAACTACGCGCAGCGGCTGTCTCATGCCTTGGCGTGGCGGCGGTGCTGACAAGCCCATCGACCTTCCTCCTACCGCCGGAGCTGGCATGGGGGCTCGCCGGCATTCTCGCCTGCCATGCGGGCTGGCGAGGCTGCGCCGGATTGGGAATCGTCCGGTACCGCGCGAACCTGCGGCGCCAACGCCTCTATGTGGTGGCTTCCGAAGAGATCCCGTGGTCGGCCGAGCGATTGTTTCTGGGCAGGGGTTTCCACTGGGACCAGCGACACACGCAGCGGCTGCATGAAACGAGACTCCCCGAAAAGCGGGACATGCTGCAGCCCGGACTCATCGAACGGATCGCAGATTTCCTGCGCCCTCCGTCGCCCGAGCAATCTGCCGTCGGCGGAGATCCCGCCATCCACGGCGTCGAGCCTGCGGAGTCGGACATCTGGATGGACATCCGCGACCGTGTCGGACATACCCTGGTCCTGGGCACAACCCGGGTCGGCAAAACCCGGCTCGCCGAAGTACTCCTCACGCAGGACATACGCCGGGGCGAGGTGGTGATCGTGTTCGACCCCAAGGGCGATATCGACCTGCTTCGCCGCGTCTACGCCGAGGCCAAGCGCGCGGGACGAGAAAACGAGTTCTTCATGTTCCACCTGGGACATCCCGAGCTATCAGCACGCTACAACCCGGTGGGGAATTTCTCGCGAATCACCGAGGTGGCAACACGCATCGCCGGGCAGCTTCCCTCCGAGGGTCAGTCCGCGGCATTCAAGGAGTTCGTCTGGCGCTTCGTCAATGTCATGGCCCGTGCACTGGTGGCGCTCGGCCGCAAGCCCGATTACGAGCAGATCAATCGCTATGCCTCGAACGTCGAGCCGCTCCTGATCGACTACTTCGAGCACTGGCTGGACCGGGAGCAGGGCGCCGCTGGCTGGCGCGAGGAAGTCGGATCGATGGCGATCGACAAGAAGGCTCTCGACAAGGGACTGCAGACGCGCGGATTCCGCGCGGTGACGCTGGTCGAATACGCGCGGCGCAAGAAGTTCTACGACCCGATCGCGCACGCGCTCGCCTCGACGCTCAACTACGAGAAGAGTTACTTCGACAAGCTGGTGGCATCCCTTCTTCCCCTGATGGAAAAGCTCACCACCGGCCGCACCGCGTCGCTGCTCTCGCCGGATCTGGACGATGCCAGCGATTGGCGGCCCGTGTTCGACTGGGCATCGGTGATCAACCTGGGCGGCATCGTCTATATCGGGCTCGATTCCCTGTCCGACTACGAGGTGGCCGCCGCGGTGGGTAACTCGATGTTCGCGGACCTCACCAGCGTAGCGGGGAGCCTCTACAAGTTCGGCACGGGTAGGGGGCTTCCTGGCGAAACGGTGGCGCGGCGCATCGCGATCCATGCCGACGAGTTCAACGAACTGATCGGCGACGAATTCATCCCGCTCCTGAACAAGGCGGGCGGGGCGGGTTTCCAGGTGACTGCGTACACCCAGACCTGGTCGGACGTGGAGGCGCGCATCGGGTCCCGGGCGAAGGCGGGGCAGATCGCCGGGAACTTCAATACCCTTATCATGCTGCGCGTCAAGGAAGTCGCGACGGCGGAGCTACTGACCAGCCAGCTCCCAGAGGTGCGCGTCGTCTCGACCATCGTCTCGTCCTCGGTCTCCGACACGAACGATCCCGGTGAATTCGCCGACTTCGCCAGCCGTAACGAGGACCGCATTACGACGGAAAGCGCCCAGATGCTTTCCCCGAGCGACCTGGTTCAATTGCCCAAGGGGCAAGCCTTCGCGCTCATCCACGGCGGGCAGCTTCACAAGATCCGGATGCCGTTGCCGGACGCCAGCCACGACCCGTTGATGCCCGTCAGCCTCGAAGCGATCGGTAGTGAGGCGAGAGGTCGGATGGATGGCCGTTCGCACTGGGCGCGTCATGACGGTACTGCGGAGGAGGCGAGAGTTGGCCTCTAGGAATGCTTCGTTTCACGAGGGCGGATTCGCCGGCGCTCTACTTGCCCCGCTTAAGCTCATCTTCGCGCTGACCCTGGCCTTCATTGGATTCCTCGTTGTGGCTTGGATTGTTGACTGGATATTCGTGTTCAAGGTCTGGCCGGACGGCATCGAGCGTTTGAAGAGCATGCTGGCCACAGACTTTGCGCGCGCGCTCGACCTCGCACAGTGGCAGGGCGGGGTGCCGAGCGCCGTAACTGGAACTGCGAACTTTCTTTATGCACTGGTTTTCCGCATCACTGGAATCCACGACATGGGAATGCGATTTGCGGAGGGCGCCGCGCTTTCTATCCCGGACACAATTGTGCGCAACACCTACATGGCCAACCGCGAGGCGATCGAGGTGGCAATGATTGGAACGCAGTTGCTTGGTGTCCGTCTTGCGACTCTGGCCTTCACGGCGCCGCTCCTCGCGCTCGTCTACGTAGTTGCGGCCACGGATGGATTGACGCAGCGCGCGATACGCCGGGCTTGCGGTGGACGGGAATCGGCTAGCCTTTACCACCGTGCCAAGCATTCGCAGGTCGTACTCGTCGTAATGGCGGGAGCGCTGAGCCTGATCCAGCCTGTGTCAATTGATCCACGCTTGATATGGGTACCCTGCGCCGTGCTCGTGGGCATACTCGCGCGACTACAGTGGGCCTATTACAAGAAACATCTGTGACCGGTGTTCACGAAGTCGAATGCCCTCGCGAACGCGAGGGCGCAATTGTCCGGCTCGCTCGCGGGCCGTACCAGGTTCCGGATGCGTCGATCGACGCGAATCACACGCTGGCCGAGGCCGCCAAACTGGTGCTTAAAGGCGTAATTTGCCTCACCTCGGCGCTGGCCTTTCACGAGCTGACCGACCAAGCATGGATTGCCATAGGACCGAAGGACGATATCTGGCAAGACCTGCAACGCGAATTCAACAGTCGAGGCGTGATGCTTCCGCGCTATCCCAGCAAGTGCTGAATGCGTTGTATTCGGCCCGCGCGGACAAGCCTGTCGGGTTTTGCTTTTCGACCTTCATCGAAATTGCCCACTGGATTGCTTCGGGTCACAAGGGATACTTGCGGGACTTTCGCCACGCCCTGGACGTATATGGACGCGCCGACCAAATCAGAGCGGAAGACAGTACCGGTAAGTGGCGAGCCAAGGTTGCAGGCTACAAACCGAAGCTGGCCGCTGGCGATCCTGCTTACTCTCCCATCGAACAGCATCCGCAATTCATGCACTTTTTGCTTCCAGAGCGTTATTGATTTACCGAGGTCTCAAACCTCGATGTTTCCCAGCCCTGGCGTAAAGAATCGAACTGGAATATTTAAGCTGGTGAATTTTTCCATCCTACTTGGATGGGGTAACCAGAATCTTCTTGTCAACGGCCAAGAGGTGTGAGAAACTAGACTAGTCCATTAATTATAAATTAAATATTGTTGTTAATCAGTAATATATAAAAATGTTGGGCGAAATGAACGATTGGAATAAAGATTTAGCCCAGGTGGTCCGGCTGGCGCTCGCCGAGCAGACCGAGGATGTAAGGCTCTTCGTGGCACGGCTTGTCCGTAAATACCGCAACACCGATCCAGCCTTGGCGGAGCAGATGGATCTCTACCTGCGTACCAAGGCGCCGAGAACCGGCGGGCCACTTCGCAAGGCAGTTGGTCCGAAAACGTCCAATGAGGTGCTACCAGTCGATGACGAGTCGCGTCTATCGCTGTTGAAGGTCTTCCACGACGGCCCTGAGCAGGAACAGCCGCTATTGTCGCGCGATCTGGAAGAGAAGTTGAGTCAACTAATCCAGGAGCGTCAGCAGACTGCGCGCCTGGCATCGCTGGGTCTCAATCCAACCCGCTCGGCCATCTTCGTCGGGCCACCTGGCGTCGGCAAAACCCTGACGGCGCGTTGGCTCGCCGCCCGACTGAGTCTGCCTTTGTACGTACTCGATCTAACAGCAGTCATGAGCAGCCTGCTGGGGCGTAGCGGTAGCAACATTCGCGCAGCGCTTGATTTTGCCAAACGCACTGCCTGCGTGGTGCTGCTGGACGAAATCGATGCCATTGCCAAACGCCGTAGCGACGATACAGATGTTGGCGAATTGAAACGTTTGGTAACCGTCATCATGCAAGAAGTCGACGAATGGCCCGCTACGGGCTTGTTGCTCGCCGCAACCAACCACCCTGAACTCATCGACCCAGCGCTGTGGCGCCGTTTTGACTTGACGATCGAGTTCCAAGTGCCAGACGCTGCAGCCGTCAAAGACGCAGTCAAGCGATTTCTTGGCCAGGATTACGCATTATTTGGCCGTTGGGTAGACATTCTCACTTTCGCCTTTAACGGCCAGTCCTTCAGCGACATCGAGCGCGAAATCCAGCGCTTCCGTCGGGGCGTGGCCCTGAGCGCCAACTCGGACGCCGACTTAATCGAAGATTTCATCAAGACCCGGGCGCTGGCGCTTGACCGCCAGGCACGTATTGACCTTGCGGTTTTGCTGGCAAAGCGGACCCGGCTGTCACAACACACCGTGTCGGACATTACCGGTGTTAGCCGGGACACGATCCGCAAGTACAGCGCCAGCCAGTTGACCGTGCTCAAGAAGACTGCGAAAGGGAGGTCTGGCGGATGAGTCAAACCAATTTTCTGATCGGCCGTGGTGAATTGTTGACGCACGATATCAAGGCCCCGAAACGCAAGCCTGGGAAGGTAGAGGTCTATACCTTGCAGCAAGCCGCTGAGCGTCTAGTGACTCAGTTTACGAAAACCGCTGCTGCACTGGATGCGCTTCCATCGGCGGCCTGTCCTGATAACTTCAATATTACCCATCTGACCATCAACCCGAGTTACATCGCCCGTTCATTCTTCCCGGTGGCGATGCTACGAACAGTCGGCTTAGAGTCGGTCGGTAGTCGTACTGTCAAGGTCACGCCCGACGGTTGGACCAAAAAGGGAGCGCCGCGAGAATGCACGACGACGGAACTGTTCGTCGCTGGCAAGAGGCAGGTGTTCCGCAATCTGAATGGCTGGACCAAGCAGATCGAACCTGAAACCGACGAAGCGCTGGATCTGGCGCACATCGAGAAGTTCTCGGCATTCGCGCCCAAAGAACGGATTTCCGACTACGGCAGTCCGAAGAACCACTTCTTCGAAGTGGGGGTCCATCTGTTGCCCGGCGAAGACCGCTTGTTCATTCAACGCGCTTTCGCGAAGTACGCAAAGGGTTTGGAGATCAAGGTCTACAGCGATCTAGGGTTCACGGCGGGAAACCTGTGGTTCGTTCCGGTCGAAGGCAAACACGACAACATCGAGCGGCTCGCCGAGTTCGTGTTCGTACGCGTGATCCGGCCGATGCCCAAGCTGCGTGGTATGCGTCCCGTGCAGCGCGCGGGCGGAGTCTCGGTCGCATGCAGCCTGCCGACCGAACAGCCGCTGTCGTCGGAGCCCAAAGTTGCAATCCTAGATGGCGGGCTGCCGAAGCACCACGCCATCAGCCCTTGGCTGCGCTCGTATCGCGTCCTCGACGAAGACGCGGAAGACGATCCTGAAGGGCTGGTACACGGCTTGGCGGTTACGTCAGCGTTTCTGTTCGGACCGATCGAGCCAAATGGCACGGCGTCGCGTCCGTTTGCGTACGTCGATCACCTGCGAGTGCTCGACAAGGATGCTGATACCGAAGACCCCCTTGAGCTATATCGTACCCTGGGTTTTGTCGAAGAAGTCTTGCTTTCACGCCAGTATCAGTTCGTCAATCTCAGCCTAGGTCCGGACTTGTCAATCGAAGACACCGATGTTCACGCCTGGACTTCCGTTATTGATGACTTGTTGAGCGATGGCGATACCCTAATGACCGTCGCGGTCGGTAACAACGGGGAAATGGATCGCGCCGCGGGCAACGCCCGTGTGCAGGTGCCGTCGGACTGCGTCAACGCGCTTGCGGTTGGCGCTGCCAATGATACGGAAGCTGGCTGGGCTAGGGCTTCCTACAGCGCGATGGGGCCTGGCCGTAGCCCAGGCGTGGTCAAGCCAGACTTGATGGCTTTTGGCGGTGATGCCAACAAATATTTCCATGTTCTATCGTCAGGTAAACACCCGGCACTCGCGCCGCAACTCGGCACCAGCTTCGCTTCCCCGTACCTGCTGCGCAGCGCAGTCGGCGTTCGCGCCATCCTAGGTGCGGAACTGACACCGTTGGCGATCAAGGCCCTGTTGGTTCACGCCGCTGATCCATCAACTCACGACAAGCTTGAGGTCGGCTGGGGCAAGGTACCAGAAGACCTTATGAGCGTTATCACCTGCCCTGCAGGAGTGGCTCGGGTGGTTTACCAGGGGGAGTTAAAGCCCGGCAAGTATCTTCGTGTCACGTTGCCCCTGCCCATAGGCGGCCTGAACGGCAACATCCGGCTGAAAGCGACCTTCTGCTACGCCTCGCCGACCGATCCTCAGGATGCGGCCGCTTATACGCGTGCTGGACTGGAAGCCGTATTCCGGCCAAATGACGGAAAGATCAAGGACGGCAAGGTCAACGCCAACACGAAAGGGTTCTTCGAGTTGAAGAAGTATGCAACCGAGGAAGAACGCCGCTCCGACATGGGAAAGTGGGAAACGGTGTTGCACGGAGGGAAGGACATGCGCGGCAGCAGCCTAAAGAATCCGGTCTTCGATATTCACTACAACGCGCGCGAGGCGGGCGGCCGGGCAACAGGCGCCGAGAAGATTCGCTACGCGTTAATCATTACGGTGGAAGCACCGAAGCACACTGATCTGTACAACGACATCCTGCGTGCGTACGCGAAGACGCTGGTGCCGATTCAGCCGAAAGTATCCCTGCCGATCCACATCCGATAGGGCTGCGCGGGAAGCGTCTAAATATGGACTGTCAAGCAAGGCGATCTACTACGGAGGCGACGAATGCCGGAAGCGCTCAAAAGGACAAATAAGGACGGTACGCGGTATACACGTCCCCCCGAAATAGAAGCCTGGCTCGAAAAGCTCGAGAAGATCGTGCCGTCGGAACGACTTCGGCAGTTTGAAGGATTCTCTAAACGCGCCCTTGGTTATGTGCCATCGGAAGCGCTGGTGCATTTCTTGCGGAAAGCTTGGGTGGAAGGGGCACAGGCAGAGTTCGAGAAGATCTTCCGCGTTCTTCTGAAACGGGTGGATCAGTCGCTAACCTCAGTCATTTCCGACTCAAGAATCTCCGGCGCGCGAGGAATCCGGGAGGAAATCTGCGGCCGCTTCGCGGAGCGGATCGCCAAAGACTGCAAAGGGCAGGCAGGTTTCTTGGATTTCTATGAAATCCGTTTCGACAAGGCGCTCGCCAATTTCCGGGTTTCCGCGCTGCGCCAGATCGGGCCATCGGTGGTCGACACGGTTCCGTTGGCGGCCAATGAGGACGATGGACTGGAAATTTCACCTGAGGTGGAGGCCGCCGCCGCCGAGTTCTTAGGCGGAGATCAACAAGAACTTGATGATCCGGCTTTCCGGTTGGCACTAACCCGTGCGATTGACAGGCTACCCGATGATCAAAAGGAGGTCATTGGATTGATTCTTCAAGATTTTCAGATCGATTCCAAGGATAAAAGTGTAATGACAATTTCAAGCATCCTGGGCTGCGACGAGCGAACGGTCCGCAACCGCCGCGATCGCGCCTACAAGGCGCTCAGGGCCATCCTTCAAAAGGAATATGCGCAATGACCGCCGAAAACGCTAAACCCAATGAAGAAGAAGTTCTTCTGGCCTTCTCCGTTGAACCAACACATGACGGCAATACGTTGCAGCGCTACCTAAAGGAGTATCCGGAGTACTCGGCAGCTCTGGTCGCATGCTCGATCGAATTGATGGTGGCCCCGACGCGAAGCGATGAGGTGGTAAGTGCATCCGAAACCGCCGTGGACCGAGCATGGCAGCGATTTCAATCAGCCATAAACGCACCGGACGGCACCATTCTAACGAACCCATTCGCCAAACTGAATCCAACCGCTTTCAGGTCGCTCGCGAAACAACTCGACGTCACCAATCTGCTGCTGGTGCGTTTGCGTGACCGGGCGGTCGACGCGGCGACGATACCGCGGCGCTTCGTTGAGAAGCTCGCCACAGAATTAGGGGCCACTGCAGATGCCGTCATGGCTTATCTCAGCAGTCCGCCGGGCATGGTGTCGAACCACAGTTTCAGGTCGATCGGGAAGCCAACCGTTACCGCTCAAATCTCGTTTGAGCACGCGATCGAGACATCTCAACTTACGCAGGCCCAGCAGGAAACAATTAAGGCGCTGAAGGACTAGGCGGTGGATGCGACCGAGGCAGCGCGCCGAGAAGCAGAGTGCATTTATCGAGCGGCGGTCACGTCAGGAGACGACCCATCGAGATTGCTGGAATTTGTCAGGAGGGCGGCGACGCGTCGCGACTTGGACGTATATGGCGTATCGCAGAGCGATTCGCAGTTGAAAGGCGGCCGCGCGGCCTTCGACAGTCAGGCTGGCATCATTCTGTATGAGGAAACGGGCACCGAATTTGACCAAGCCTTTCTAATTGCCCATGAACTCGGGCATGTCGTTCTGGAGGGTGCCGCACAAGACGTTGTAACAGTGCAGGTTGAACCTGACCGGTCCGTCGAAGACGCGCCGGTTGGCATCGAAAAAGTGCTCGACTATGGCGCGCGAGAGCGCAGGGAGATCCGGATGGATCTCTTTGCGCGTGAGTTCATTTTGCCGCGTTCGGTAGCCCGAGATCTCCATGTGGGCAATGGACTTTCGTCGATGGAGATTGCCCATCGCCTCGGTATACCATTGCAGGTGGTTCAGCAACAACTTTTGGACGCGCTGTTGCTGCCGGCAGTGTATATTTCCAACACGGAGGCTGCGGCCTCCGCTGCTGCGTTGATTCCCGACCCGAGCCAGATCGCGGCGGCAGAACACCGCGACAGCGCGTTTCAACTACAGGCGGGGCCTGGCACGGGCAAGACGCGAACGCTTGTGCGTCGCATCGAAAGTCTGCTTACCGACGGTGTGGACCCCATATCCATACTTGTCCTCACGTTCTCGAACAAAGCGGCCAATGAGCTAAGCGAGCGCCTGGCCGCGAGCAATCCAACGGCTGCCGCGGCGATGTGGATCGGTACGTTTCACGCGTTCGGCCTGGACATCGTCCGCCGCTTTCATGACAAGTTGGGTCTGCCTCCCGATCCGCGTCTCATCGATCGCTCAGAGGCGATCGAATTGCTTGAAGACGAACTGCCTCGGCTTCCGCTGCGTCACTATCGAAACCTTTGGGACCCGGCGCTCGACCTCAGTGACATGCTCAGTGCGATCTCGCGTGCCAAGGACGAGGTCGTGGATGCGGCGGGGTATCGGGCATTGACGCAGACCATGGCAAGCAAGGCTGCCCAAGATGCCGAAGCGATCATTCGTGCGGAGAAGTGCCTGGAGGTAGCACTGCTCTTCGAAACCTACGAACGTTTGATGGCATCACGAGACATGATCGATTTTGGCGACCTTGTGGCTCAACCAGTAAGGCTGGTTGAAACTGACCCGGAGGTGAGAGACGCCTTGAGGGCGCGCCATAAGCACGTATTGGTCGATGAGTATCAGGATGTCAATCGCGCATCGGTGCGATTGTTGAAGGCGATCGTAGGTGATGGTCAGAATCTGTGGGTTGTGGGAGATTCACGACAATCCATTTACAGGTTTCGCGGGGCATCGGCCACCAACATGGCACAGTTCGCCGTCGATTTTCCTGGAGCGCAGACACGCCCGCTATGTGTGAACTATCGGTCCACGCAGCAAGTTATCGACGTTTTCACCGCGTTCGCCGGTACGATGAAAGCCTCGGCAGGCGCTCTACCACTGCGCTTAACTGCTCATAGAGAACCTTCGAATGCAGTAACGGAGTTTCGGGTGGTAGGGACAACTGACGACGAAATTTCAGCCATTGCTGCCGCGATCCAAGCACAGCAAGACGCAGGAGTTCCGTATCGCAAGCAGGCGCTGCTTTGCGCATCCAATGCACGCCTAAGTAATATCGCGGAAGGGTTGGAGGCGAGGGGCATTCCGGTCCTGCATCTGGGAAGCATTTTCGAGCGGCCGGAAATCAAAGACCTTCTCGCTTTGCTTTCGATGCTGGCCGACCCTTATGCCGTCGGACTCATCAGAGCGGCCACGATGTCGGCGCACCCAATGCCATTGCAGGATGTCATGCAAATCGTCGCTCACCTCAGGGAAAGCGGTGCAGCGGCCCTCGACTGGAAACAGGCAGGAACTCGACTGGCTTTGACGGCGGACAGCGCAACCGCCTTGGGGCGTATCGCCAGTCTCTTTGATGGTGTGAATCCCACGGGAAACCCTTGGACGATCTTGACGACGTTGGTCATTGACCGGATCGGGCTCGCGAAGGCGGTACACCTTGCGGACGACCCTCAGAGCCGGATGAAAGGCCTTGCGCTGTGGCAGTTCCTCAACTTCTGCCGCCGCCAGCCATCGGGCGCTGGTATTCCAAGCGTCCGTATGCTCGATCGAATCCGTCGGCTCGTCCTGCTATCGGAGGATCGCGGCCTGCGCCATCTGCCGGCGGTCGCCGAAGGCATCGACGCCGTGCGGCTGATGACGATTCATGCAAGCAAAGGTCTTGAGTTCGACACCGTGCATATTCCAGGCATGGTCACCTCCGGTTTGCCACGCAATAACATGACACCGCGTTGCATACCGCCCGACGGCCTGATACACGGTTCCAGCAGCTTGACGGGGCTAGAGGCAGTGAAGGCAGGGCACGATGAGGAGGAGGAATGCCTGTTCTTCGTCGCACTGTCGCGTGCCCGTAACCAACTTGTTCTCTATGCGTCCTCGGTTCAATCCGACGGCAAAAGGCGAAACCCTTCGAAGTTCATTCCCGCGATTGATCATTTGGTTGTCCGGCCCCAAAATCCACTCCAGCGGAAGAGGGCAGAGTCTGGGGCTACAGCAATTCGGATTGCCTGGGAAGAAAAACCAATCTGGACTGACGGCGAGGTCAACCTCTTCGATCGATGCCCACGCCGATTCTTGTACACACATGTGCTCAAGCTTGGCGGACGCCGTACGGAAACGGCTTTCATGAAGATGCACAACGTGGTCAGCGACGTATTTGATTGGCTGAAGACCGTCCATGAAACCACGGACCCAAGTGAAATTGAATTAGGCGCTCGTTTCGAGGAAGCATGGCAAGTCAAAGGTGCGGTGGATCATGGGTATGCAGAAGACTACCGTCGCATCGGCCGTCGCTTGGTAGATTACCTCATCGAAACACGAAGGTCTGGAATACGTTCTCCTGTAACGCCAATCTCTTTGGGCTGGGCGGAAGGCGATATTTTCGTTAAACCAGACGGTGTGGCCAAAGGTGAACGCGGCCAGGTTGTGGTTCGGCGGGTCAAGACTGGCAAGCCGCGATCCAATGCCTTTGACGACATCGAATACACGATACTTCATCTCGCCGCGGTGCAGACCTACGGCGGTCAGGCGCAGGTCGAAGTGACTTATTTGACCAGCGAGACGACGGAACCGATGTCGATTTCTGCAAAAAAGCTTGAGACTCGACGCCAAAAGGTCCAAGACATAGTCCGCAGCGTCCGTTCAGGCGATTTTCCTCCAAAAATAGAAGCGCGCACTTGCCCGCGCTGCCCGAGTTTCTTCATCTGCGGTGACCTGCCGGACGGTCCTGTCACCCTAAAAAAGGTGGACCCGCCTTTCCGGTCCTGAAATCCGCTGCGATTGACTTACTGAAGGCCAGAAACCTGCAATCCCGCAGAGGCCGCCAGAAAGGCAATCATATGCAAACAAGTACTCCTACCGGCGAAAGCCGCATTCCCCTCGAAGACGCTGGTGCCGCAACCCACCTTACCATCGACGTGGCGGATCAGACGCTGACCTATCGGCAGGTACATGTCGACGACTTCACACCAACCGGCGCGCAGCTCGCGCTCGCCGCCGGCTTTAAATCCGTCAACGATGTAAGCGTGCTGCAGGTACTCGCGAACGGCGACTTAGAAGACCTTCGCCCCGCGGAAACTGTGGACTTGCGCAGCGCGGAGCGGCGCTTCGTTATCGTCGAAAGCGATCGCGCTTACCGTCTGACGATCGACGGCCAGCGCTTTGACTGGCCGTGCCGCATAGTTTCGGGAGGACTGCTGCGCAAGATCGGCGAAGTGCCGGCTGACAAGTCGATCTACTTCGAACAACAGGATAGGCCGGATCGCCTCGTGAACGACCAAGATCTCGTCGACCTCGACGCCATCGGCGTCGAGTCGTTCATCAGTCGCAAGCTCGTGTGGAAACTCAATGTGCAGGGCGTCGTGCTGGAGGTCACCGCGCCGACCATCGTGGTGCGCGAAGCGCTGGTTCGGGCGGGGTTCAACCCCGATCAGGGTTGGCAGATTTTCCTCAAGATCGCCGGCCAGCCGAAGCGGCCGGTCGAGCTCACTACCGAGATCGACCTGCGCACGCCCGGCATCGAGAAACTCCGGCTCACGCCGAAGGACGTCAACAACGGCGAGGCACCGACGGCGTCTTGCCGGGACTTCGCGCTGCTCGACGTTGATGAGGCGCATCTCAATCGGCTCGGCCTACGCTGGGAGACCATCGTCGAGGTCAATCGGCGCTGGCTCCTTCTTCACGACTATCCGCTCCCTGCAGGCTACGCCGTCGCGCACACGAAGATCGCGCTGGAGATCCCGCCCAACTATCCGGGCGCGCAGATCTACGGCTTCTACGCTTACCCGCCGCTTGCCTTGTCCTCCGGACGGACGATCGAGAGCACCCAGCTTCGCGGTGTCCTGCTCGGCGTCGAGTTCCACGGTTGGTCTCGGAACCGCGGCGCCGGGGCGCCTTGGAATCCCACCACCGATAACGTAATGACCCAGCTCGCTCTGGTCGACGCCGCGCTCGCCAAGGAGGTGGGCGAGTGATTCCCGAGACAACCCTGGCCTTCAGCGGCGCCGTTCATGGGCAAGTAAAACGCCACCTCTTTCCACCGGACGGCCTAGAAGCGGCCGCTATCCTGGTCTGCACGCGCACGCCCGGTCCTCGGCTCCGCCTTCTGGTCCGGAACGTCATCCTCGTGCCGTACGCAGCCTGCAAGCGCCGAGAGCGCGACGCCATCACTTGGCCCGGCGAATACCTCGAACAGGCGATCGACCTGGCGGAGCCAAGCGGCGCTACCATCGT
>Ga0209343_10001195_pt1 | contig 35467 bp, 41 predicted proteins | sample RifCSPlowO2_02_FD_184026 | JGI IMG/M metagenome (GOLD analysis project Ga0209343, IMG submission 184026) | Groundwater microbial communities from Rifle, Colorado - Rifle CSP2_plank lowO2_0.2 (SPAdes) (version 2) | ecosystem: Environmental > Aquatic > Deep subsurface > Groundwater | place...
CGTGCGCGGCATGATCAACAAGATCAGCTACCTGGTCAAGGTACTCTGAACCGGAGTCGCAAGACATGGAACTCAATAGCATCAAGCCCCAAGAAGGCGCCAAGCACGCCAAGCGTCGCGTCGGCCGTGGCATCGGCTCCGGCCTGGGCAAAACGGCCGGTCGTGGCCACAAGGGTCAGAAATCGCGCTCGGGTGGCTACCACAAGGTGGGCTTCGAAGGCGGTCAAATGCCTCTGCAGCGTCGTCTGCCCAAGCGTGGCTTCAAATCCGCTCAACTGCAGTTCAACGCCGAAGTGACCCTGGCCGACATCAACGCGCTGGAAGCCGCCGAGATCGACCTGCTTGTGCTCAAGCAGGCCGGCCTCGTGGCCCACATCGCGCGTCGCGTGAAGGTCATCAAGACCGGTGAGATCACCCGTGCCGTGACGCTCAAGAGCATCGGTGCCACCGCAGCGGCCAAGTCGGCGATCGAAGCCGCTGGCGGTTCGTTGGCCTGATTCGACACCAGCGGAAGCAATCTGTGGCAACTGGATCCACGACTCTGGCCAAGACAGGAAAGTTCGGCGACCTGCGTCGCCGGCTGGTGTTCCTGTTGTTGGCTCTGGTGGTTTACCGCATCGGGGCGCACATTCCTGTGCCCGGCATCGACCCTGCGCAGCTGGAACAGCTGTTCAAGGGCCAGGCCGGCGGTATTCTCAGCCTCTTCAACATGTTCTCGGGCGGAGCGTTGTCGCGCTTCACCGTGTTCGCGTTGGGCATCATGCCGTACATCTCGGCGTCGATCATCATGCAGTTGATGACCTATGTGGTGCCTACGTTCGAGCAACTGAAGAAGGAAGGCGAAGCCGGTCGTCGCAAGATCACGTCCTACACCCGTTACGGCACGCTGGCCCTGGCCATCTTCCAGTCCATGGGCATCGCCCTGGCGCTGGAAGGTCAGCAGGGGCTCGTGATCGATCCCGGCATGGGCTTTCGCCTGACCGCCGTGGTCAGCCTGGTGGCGGGAACGATGTTCCTGATGTGGCTGGGCGAGCAGATCACCGAGCGCGGTCTGGGCAACGGGATTTCGATCCTGATCTTCGCGGGTATCGCGGCGGGTCTGCCGAGCGCCATTGGTGGCTTGCTTGAACTGGTGCGTACCGGCGCCATGAACATCCTAGTGTCGATTTTCATCATCGCGCTGGTGATCCTGGTCACCTACTTCGTGGTGTTTGTCGAACGCGGTCAACGCAAGATTCTGGTGAACTACGCTCGGCGTCAGGTAGGCAACAAGGTGTATGGCGGTCAGTCATCGCACCTGCCGCTCAAGCTGAACATGGCCGGTGTGATTCCGCCGATCTTTGCCTCCAGCATCATCCTGCTGCCCACCACGGTGGTGAGCTGGGTGAGCACAGGCGACTCGACCCGTTGGCTGCGCGACATCGCTTCGGCCTTGTCGCCGGGTCAACCGATCTATGTGGCGTTGTACGCTGCGGCCATTGTTTTCTTCTGCTTCTTCTACACGGCGCTGGTGTTCAACAGCCGCGAAACCGCCGACAACCTGAAGAAGAGTGGCGCGTTCATCCCGGGCATTCGCCCCGGTGACCAGACAGCCCGCTACATCGACAAGATATTGTTGCGACTGACGCTGGCCGGTGCGATCTACATCACCGCCGTCTGCCTGTTGCCCGAGTTTCTGATCCTGAAGTACAACGTGCCCTTCTATTTTGGTGGCACGTCTCTGTTGATCATCGTGGTGGTCACCATGGATTTCATGGCCCAGGTGCAGAACTACATGATGTCGCAGCAATACGAATCGCTGCTTAAAAAGGCCAATTTCAAAACCTCCCTTTGAGCTTTGCGTATGGCCAAGGACGACGTGATCGAAATGCAGGGCGAGGTGCTTGAAAACCTGCCCAATGCGACTTTCAGGGTCAAGCTCGAAAATGGTCATGTGGTTTTGGGACACATCTCCGGCAAGATGAGGATGCATTACATCCGCATCCTGCCGGGTGACAAGGTCAAGGTAGAACTCACGCCCTACGACCTCACCCGGGCGCGGATTGTGTTTCGCTCGAAGTGAGCGGTGGCTGGTTGAATATTTTTGGAATATCTAGGAGAAGACTATGAGAGTTTCGGCTTCGGTCAAAAAAATGTGCCGCAACTGTAAGATCATCAAGCGGCATGGCATCGTGCGAGTGATTTGCACCGATCCCCGCCACAAACAGCGTCAAGGCTGATTCGGAAGTTCAGAGGACCAACATGGCTCGTATTGCAGGCATCAACATTCCGCCGCACAAGCACGCCGAAATCGGCTTGACGGCAATTTTTGGCATTGGCCGTACCCGTGCTCGCAAGATTTGCGAAGCCTGTGGCATCGACTACGCCAAGAAAATCAAGGACCTGAGCGACGCGGAACTTGAAAAAGTCCGTGACCAGGTCGGTGTGTTCACGATCGAGGGTGACCTGCGCCGTGAAACCACCATGAACATCAAGCGTTTGATGGACATTGGTTGCTACCGTGGCTTCCGCCACCGTCGTGGTCTGCCGGTCCGTGGTCAGCGTACAAAGACCAACGCCCGCACGCGCAAGGGTCCCCGCAAGGCGGCCCAGTCGCTGAAGAAGTAATCGGTTTGAAGGATCCTCATGGCTAAGTCTCCCTCCAGCAGCGCATCTGCCCGCGTTCGCAAAAAAGTCCGCAAGAACATTGCCGACGGCATTGCCCACGTGCACGCGTCGTTCAACAACACCATCATCACCATCACCGACCGTCAGGGCAACGCCTTGTCCTGGGCGTCTTCGGGTGGTCAAGGCTTCAAGGGCTCGCGCAAGTCGACGCCTTTTGCTGCCCAGGTGGCTTCGGAAGTCGCGGGTCGTGCCGCGATCGAGCAGGGCATCAAGAACCTGGATGTCGAGATCAAGGGCCCGGGCCCGGGTCGTGAGTCCTCAGTGCGTGCACTGGGTGCATTGGGCATCCGGATCAACTCGATTGCCGACGTGACGCCGGTGCCGCACAACGGTTGCCGTCCGCAGAAGCGCCGTCGCATCTAAACCGCCCATTTGAGGCGGTGCCGCCAGCGCGGTACAATCAAAAGCTTTTTTTCGAGCGCCACCGCAGTCGCCTGCGGTGGCATTTTTGCTAAGCCCACCGCCCCCGTCCAACGGGTGGCTCCCGCAACATCGGGTTGCGGCAGTGTGATTCAAGGAAACCAACGTGGCACGTTACCTCGGCCCCAAGGCCAAACTCTCCCGCCGTGAAGGCTCGGACCTGTTGCTCAAGAGCGCACGCCGTTCGATCAGCGACAAGGCCAAATTCGACTCCAAGCCTGGCCAACATGGCCGTACCTCTGGCCAGCGCACGTCGGACTTCGGTCTGCAGCTGCGTGAAAAGCAGAAGGTCAAGCGCACATACGGTGTGCTGGAACGCCAGTTCCGCCGCTATTTCGCCGAGGCGGACCGTCGCCGCGGCAACACCGGCGCCAACCTGTTGTTCTTGCTGGAAGCCCGTCTGGACAACGTCGTCTTCCGCATGGGTTTTGCTTCTACCCGTGCCGAAGCCCGCCAGATCGTGTCGCACAAGGCGATCACGGTCAATGGCAAGTCGGTCAACATCCCCTCCTACTCGGTCAAGGCCGGTGACGTGGTCGCGGTGCGTGAGAAGTCCAAGAAGCAGGCCCGTGTGATCGAAGCGCTGGAACTCGCCAAGCAGATCGGTTTCCCCGCCTGGGTTGACGTGGCCGTGGACAAGGCCGAAGGCGTGTTCAAGAAGTCGCCCGACCGTGATGAGTTCGGTGCCGACATCAACGAATCGCTGATCGTCGAACTGTATTCCCGTTAATTTCGTTCCCGGTCTGCGCCTGCACGGTGTGACCGGGCCATGCTCCGTCTGCCTTATCGGTGTAACGAGCCGAGGGTACTGAAGGAAGTTTGAATGCTGAACAATCTGCTGAAGCCCAAAACCATCAACGTCGAGCAACTGTCGACCCATCGCGCCAAAGTGACGCTCGAGCCTTTTGAACGTGGCTACGGTCATACGCTGGGCAATGCCCTGCGCCGGGTCTTGCTGTCCTCGATGACCGGGCATGCACCGACCGAGGTCACCATTGCCGGCGTGGTTCACGAATACTCCTCCATTGATGGTGTGCAGGAAGATGTCGTGAACATGTTGCTGAACCTCAAGGGTGTGGTCTTCAAGTTGCACAACCGCGACGAGGTGACCTTGAGCCTGCGCAAGGACGGTGAAGGTCTGGTCACGGCGGCTGACATTCAGACGCCGCACGATGTCGAGATCGTCAATCCTGGCCACGTGATCGCCACGCTGTCTGCCGGCGCCAAGCTGGACATGCAGATCAAGGTCGAAAAGGGCCGCGGTTACGTGCCCGGCAGCCTGCGCCGCAACGACGACCAATCGCGTTCGATTGGCCGCATCGTGCTCGACGCTTCGTTCTCGCCCGTCAAGCGCGTGAGCTACACCGTTGAAAGCGCTCGCGTGGAGCAGCGTACCGACCTGGACAAGCTGGTGCTTGAAATCGAGACCAATGGTTCGATCGGCCCGGAAGAAGCGGTGCGTGCGTCGGCCAAGATCCTGGTGGAGCAGCTGGCGGTGTTCGCGCAACTCGAAGGCGTGGAACTCTCCGCCTTTGACGCGCCGGCCCAGCGCAGCTCGCAGCAGTTCGACCCGATCCTGCTGCGTCCGGTGGACGAGCTCGAACTCACCGTCCGTTCGGCCAACTGCCTCAAGGCGGAGAACATCTATTACATCGGTGACCTGATCCAGCGCACCGAGAACGAGTTGCTGAAGACCCCCAACCTGGGTCGCAAGTCGCTCAACGAGATCAAGGAAGTGCTCGCTTCGCGCGGCCTGACCTTGGGTATGAAGCTCGAAAACTGGCCGCCGGCCGGTCTCGACAAACACTGAACTCGTCGATCAAACGTCTGACGAACCTCCAGTACCTGATACGGCTGGAGGCAAAACATTGAAAGGAAATCACCATGCGTCACGGACACGGACTACGTAAACTCAATCGCACCAGCGAGCACCGCCTCGCCATGCTGCGCAACATGATGAACTCGCTGCTCACGCACGAAGTCATCAAGACCACGCTGCCCAAGGCCAAAGAGCTGCGCCGCGTCGTGGAACCCATGATCACCCTGGCCAAGGTCGCGACCGTGGCAAACCGTCGTCTGGCTTTTGACCGCCTGCGCGACCGCGATGTGGTCGTCAAGCTCTTCAACGAGCTGGGCCCGCGCTTCGCAGCCCGCCCGGGTGGCTATACCCGCATCCTGAAGATGGGCTACCGCGTGGGGGACAATGCACCCATGGCGCTGGTCGAACTGGTGGATCGTGCAGAAGATGCCGCTCCGGCGGCCGACGACGCGAAAGCGTGATAGAATACAAGGCTTGACGCGGAGTGGAGCAGCCTGGTAGCTCGTTGGGCTCATAACCCAAAGGTCGCAAGTTCAAATCTTGCCTCCGCAACCAATCCAATCAAGCCCCTGGCTTGTCACTGAAGCCCACGGTAACGTGGGCTTTTTTGTTTTTGTGCTCCGGACGTTGTGGGCTCCAGCGGGACACCTTGGTGGTTGGGTGGCGCAATTCCCGCAGACCTTTCTGGGCGGGCATCGGTGGCCGCCTGATCGAGCGTTCCATCAGACCTTCGTCAGTCGCACCGACATCCGCTCCGGAAGCCGGCGCTCGACAAACAGCTCGGCCACCTCTTTGAGGCTGAGGTACCGTGCTGTTTTGCCTTGTTTGCCCATCACCTTCAACAGGATGGGCCATTCGCCGTCCATCAGCTTTCTGTCGATGCTGCGCCGGTTGCCGGCCGCGCGCTCGAAGTTGGCGTCCATCATGCGCTGCAGTTCCTCCAGATCGAGCCCGGGTTCGGTGCGGCCATCGACATCGGTTTTCTCGCTCGCAAATTCCGCAAGCCGTGCGAGTTCTTTTGCGTTGACCTTGGCCGTCGCATCCAGAATGCGTGAGCCGGCACCCTTCTTGTCCAGGGGGCCGTTCCTCAGTTCGTTCAACCGGAGGCCACCAAAACCGTTGCGCGCCATCTGCAGCGGCGTGAGTCCGTTCGCCAGCAGCGCGATCGCCCGGATCGCCGCGGCAGGGAGGTCCGGTTGCCCATCGCCTGCGTTCGCCACCTTGGCAATGGTGCTGGTGACCGTCCCGAGGCTGGCCACATCGTCGGCCAGCAGGCCCTGGGCAACCAGTGCCCTCAGGAAGGGGCAGGGGTTGTTCGGGGACACCTGGGGCGTGCGGGGGGTGGACGGCATGTCTTTTCCTCGGTGGGGAAACGGGTGGGGACGTCGCTGCTCAGACCATGCGCTGCGTTGGAGACTGATGTGGCGTACCGATCAGGTCAGACCGAATCGATCGGCCCGTGCCTGTTTCCAGTAGGTGGTGAACACCGCGTGCTGACCTTCAGAACCGCGCAGCAGGGCTCCGGGCTGGGTGATGGGCAGCAGGTTGGCGAGCAGGCGCACTTCGTTCTCGTTCACGCGGCGCACGATGTGTTGCGCCGTGATGTCGCCCGGGTGTTGCAGTCCGGCCGCCTGCACCAGTTCCTGCAGCGCTTTCAGGGTCTGCTGATGGAAGTTGAACACCCGTGTGGCCTTGTCGGGCACCACCAGCGCCTGCTGGCGCACCGGGTCCTGCGTGGAGACACCGGTGGGGCACTGGCCGCTGTGGCAGGACTGGGCCTGGATGCAGCCCAGGGCGAACATGAAACCGCGCGCGCTGTTGCACCAGTCGGCACCGATGGCCAGGCAGCGTGCGATGTCGAAGGCGCTCACCACCTTGCCTGAGGCGCCGATTTTGATGCGGTCGCGCAGGTTCACGCCCACCAGCGTGTTGTGCACCAGGCGCAGGCCTTCCTGCAGCGGCGCCCCCACGTGGTCGGTGAACTCCAGTGGTGCGGCCCCGGTGCCGCCCTCGGCGCCATCGACCACGATGAAGTCGGGCGTGATGCCGGTCTCGAGCATGGCCTTGACGATGGCAAACCACTCCCACGGATGGCCGATGCAGAGCTTGAAACCGGTCGGTTTGCCGCCCGAGAGTTCGCGCAAGCGTGCGACGAACTGCAGCAACTCCATGGGGGTCGAGAAAGCACTGTGCGCGGCGGGTGAAACGCAGTCCACGCCGACCGGCACGCCGCGCGCGGCGGCGATCTCGGGCGTCACCTTGGCGCCCGGCAGCACACCACCATGGCCCGGTTTGGCGCCCTGGCTGAGCTTGATCTCGACCATCCGGACCTGGGCATCAAGCGCGTTGGCCTTGAACTTGTCCTCGCTGAACAACCCGTCGTCGCCTCGGCAGCCGAAGTAGCCCGAGCCGATCTCCCAGATCAGGTCGCCGCCGTTGAGCCGGTGCCAGGCCGAGATGGAGCCTTCGCCCGTGTCGTGCGCGAAGCCGCCCCGTTGGGCACCCGCGTTGAGCGCCTGGATGGCGTTGGCCGACAGCGCGCCGAAGCTCATGGCCGAGATGTTGAACACGCTGGCCGCGTAGGGCTGGGTGCAGGTGGGGCCGCCGATGGTGACGCGAAAGTCGTGCGAGTCCAGCGCGGTGGGCGCGAGCGAGTGGTTGAGCCACTCGTGCCCGACGGCGCGCATGTCGCGCTGGGTGCCGAACGGGCGTTTGTCGGTCTCGCCCTTGGCGCGCGCGTAGGCCAGGCTGCGCTGGCTGCGCGAAAACGGTGTGGCCTCGGTGTCGCTCTCCAGAAAATACTGACGGATCTCGGGTCGGATCTTTTCCAGCATGAAGCGGAAATGGCCGATGACCGGGTAATTGCGCAGCACCGAGCTCTTGGTCTGGCGCAGGTCCCAGAACCCCAGCGCCGAAAGGCCCGCGAACAACAGGAAAACCAGCCCACCGACACCAAAGGCCACCAGCGTGAACAGGCTGAGCAGCGCGCACAGAACGCACAGGGCGAGCGCGGTGTAGCGCACCGGATAAATGGCGTTGAGGCGTTCGAGCATGGGTTCCTTGGGGGCTTACACTGCCCAGCATCATAAAACCCGCTCCCGCTTTCCCCCATGAACACCGATACCACGCCCGTCCCCATGGACAACGACGATTTTGATGCGCTCGACGCCATCCTGGACGACCTGCGCACGCGCGGCGAGGACGTGCCGCAGTGGGAGTTCTGCGAAGGCGCCATGGCCGCGCTGCTGTGCACGCGCCGCCTCATCATGCCCAGCGAGTACTTCCCGGTGCTGCTCGGCACCGGCGACAGCGAGCCGGGCGTGCCCGGCAGCGATCCCGAAGACACCCATTTCGCGGACGACGCGCAGTTCACGCGTTTCATGGAGCTGTGGACACGGCGCTGGAACGAGGTGGCTATGGCGTTGGGCGCCCCGGTCGAGACACTCGAAGACGAGCGCAGCTACCACCCCGAGGTGATGGACGTGCGCGGAGCGTTGGCCAGCCTGCCTGAGGAAGCACGCGCCGAAATGGGCGATCAGGCCTTGCCCGCGTTCGGCCAGGTCTGGGCCCTGGGCTTCATGTTCGTGGTGGAAAGCTGGCCCGAAGAATGGGCCGCCCCGCGCGACAAGGAAGCGGCCGGCTGGCTCAACGATGCGCTTGACGCCATCGTGGCGCTGACCGAGGACGACACCGATCCGCCCACGGTCTGCATGCACAGCGAAGACGGTGCGCCCAGCGTGAGCGACGAGCGCCTGAACGCCTTTGGCGCGGCCATCTGGGCGGTGTACGACCTGCGCCAGCTCTGGCAAAGCCTGGGGCCGCGCATCGTGTCCGCGCGCAAGGCCGATACCCCGGGGCGCAACGACCCCTGCTGGTGTGGCAGCGGCAAAAAATACAAGAAGTGCCACGGCATGGGTGAATAGTCCCCCGAGCGGCGGCGCTGCACGCATGGCCGCCGTCTCCCGCTCGGGCCGACTCCGTCCCTCGACGAGTCCAGAACAAGCCCTCCAGGGGCGCCGATCAGGCCATCAGCTCGAACGGGCCGCCCTGCTCGATGGCGCGCTGGTAGGCAGGCCGGGCGTGGATGCGGCGCAGCCAGTCCATCAGCTTGGGACGGCTCTCGTCCAGCCCCGCGCGTGCGGCCGCGGCCTCCACCGGAAAGCTCATCTGCACGTCGGCCGCGCTGAACGAGCGCCCGGCAAACCAGGGTGAACTGGCCAGCTCGGCCTCCAGGAAATCCAGGTGCTGTGTGAGGTTGGGCGTGATGAAGCGGCGCTTGACCGTGGCCGAGATCGCCTTGGCCACCGGGCGCACCAGCAGTGGCGCCTTCTCCACCTGGTCGAACACCAGCTTGAGCAGCAGGGGCGGCATGAGCGAACCCTCCGCGTAGTGCAGCCAGTAGCGGTAGCGCCGAAACGCGGGTGTGCCCGCCGCGGGCGCGAGACGGCCCTCGCCATAGGTTTCCACCAGGTATTCGATGATGGCGCCCGATTCGGCCAGCGTGGCCTCGCCGTCGGTCAGCACCGGCGACTTGCCCAGCGGGTGCACCTGGCGCAGCGAAGGCGGCGCGAGCAGGGTCTTGGGGTCGCGCTCGTAGCGCTGGATCTCGTAGGGCACGCCCAGTTCTTCGAGCAGCCAGAGCACGCGCTGCGAGCGCGAGTTGTTCAGGTGGTGGACGGTGAGCATCGGATTCCTTGGGTGAGAGGGGCAACGGCGCTCAGCTTAGCGCCTGCGGCAACGCCCGCGCGAGGAAGTCCCACACCGCGCGGATGCGCGGGTTGCTGCGGATCTCGCGGTGCACCGCCAGCCACACCGGCAGCGGCGGGATGGGCAGCATGGGCAGCAGCGGCACCAGGTCCGGGTTCTGGCGGGCCACGTAGCGGGCCAGAAACCCCACACCCAGCCCCGCGTCCACCGCCGCCTGGTAGGCGTTGAGGTCGTCGGTGCGCACCGCGAAGCGTTCGCGCTCGATCGGGTAGCCCATGCGGGCGAAGCCCTGCACGATGTCGGTGTTGCGGTCGTAGCCGATCAGGTCGTGGGTCAGCAGGTCCTCGGGCACCCGTGGCGTGCCGCGCCGGCGCAGGTAGTCCCGGTGCGCAAAGGTGCCGATGGCGACCTGCCCGACACGCCTGGTCACCAACGAACCCTGGTCGGGTCGCACCATGCGCAGCGCGATGTCGGCCTCGCGTTGCAGCAGGTTGCTCACCGCGTTGCTCGACACCAGCTCGATCTGGATATCGGGCAGCGCCTGGCGCATCTGCAGCAGCACCGGCGGCAACAGCACGCAGGTGACGGGCTGGCTGGCGCTGATGCGCACCGAGCCGCGCGGGTCAGCCTGCGCGCCCGAGGCCTGGCGCGCGAGCTGGTCGGCCGCGACCGACATGGCGCGCGCCGCGTCGGCCAGCCGCAGCGCGTGGGCCGTGGGCAGCAGGCCGCGGCCGGTGCGCTCGAACAGCACCACACCCAGCTGCGTTTCGAGCTCGCCGATGTGGCGGCCCACCGTGGGCTGGCTGGTGGCCAGGGCGCGCGCGGCCGCCATCAGGCTGCCGTGGTCCAGCGCGGCCAGAAACGAGCGGATCAGGGTCCAGTTGAAGTCGCCGGTATGCATATGTGTATGTCTGGTGTTCGGTTTCAGGCCATTGTGTATGGGGGTGGATGTTTCCACAATCGAACCCATGGTGCCGGTGGTCGGTGCCCCATGGAGTCCTCTCATGCACGATCTGTCTTCTTCACACACCGCCGAGACGGTGCTGATCCTCGGTGGCCGTGGCCGCTTCGGCCTGGCCGCGGCCCAGGCCTTTGCGCGCGGCGGCTGGCGCGTGCTGGCCCAGATGCGGCCCGGCGCCATGGCCCCCGAGGTGCCCGGCGTGACCTGGCTGGCGCAGGCGCTGGACACCCCGGAGGCGGTCGAGGCGCTGGTCGCGCAGGTGCGTCGCGGCGGCGGCGCCTCGGTGGTGGTGCATGCGCTCAACCCCAACCACTACACGCGCCAGGCCTGGGCGCGCGAAGCCTGGCCGCTGCTGCGGTCCGGCATGGCGGTGGCGCAGGCGCTGGGGGCCACGATCATGCTGCCCGGCAATGTGTACAACCATGGCGAGGCCATGCCGGCCGTGCTGCTTGAAGACTCCCCGCAGCGTCCCAGCATGGCCATGGGCCGCATCCGCACCGACATGGAAGCGCGGCTGGAGCAGGCCACCCGCCAGGGCCGGTTGCGCGCGGTGATCGTGCGCGCCGGCAACTTCTATGGCCAGGGGCGCGGCACCTGGCTCGACCTGGCCATGCTCACCGGCCTGCGGCGCGGCAAGCTGGTGTTCCCCGGCCCGCTGGACGTGCGCACCCCTTGGGCCTACCTGCCCGACCTGGCCCGGACCTTCGTGGCGGTGGCCGGCGTGCGCGCGGCGATGGCACCGTTCGAGTCGCTGCATTTCAGCGGCCACGACCTCTCGGGTCAGGACTGGGTCGATGCCTTGCAGCCGCTGGCCCGGCAGCAGGGCTGGTTGCGCGAGGGGGCGCCGCTGCGCGTGGGTGGCATGCCGTGGCCCTTGCTCTCCCTGCTGGGGCCCCTGGTGCCGAGCTGGGGCACGCTGGTGGCGCTTCGTTACCTCTGGAACCGGCCGTACCGGCTGGACAATCGCCGCCTGCTGGCGCTGATCGGCAGCGAACCCCACACGCCTTGGCCGCAGGCGTTGGCGCACACCCTGCAGGATTTGCGCATGCTGCCCGCGGTCGCCGAGCCCCGGGTGCGCACTGTGTCCACGCCGGCCTGATGCCTCGCGACCGTCCATCCACAGGAGCCCGCCATGCAACGCCGACTTTTCTTGCGCATCGCCGGTGGCGGCGTGGTGGTGGCCGCCACCGCGGGCGGCCTGGCGGCCTGCAGCAGCGCGCTGCCGCCCGAGGCCATCGCGGCCTGGCAGGGACCGGGCAACGAACGCGACCCGCGTCGCTGGGTGCTGGCCCACGCCATCCTGGCGCCGCATTCGCACAACCTGCAGTCCTGGCTGGTGGATCTTCGCGAGCCGGACGCGATCACCTTGTTCATCGACCGCAGCCGCCTGCTGCCCGAGACCGATCCGTTCTCGCGCCAGATGATGATGAGCCAGGGCACTTTCCTGGAACTGCTGGATCTGGCCGCGCGCCAGCGCGGTCTGCGTGCCGAGATCACGCTGTTCCCGCAGGGCGCCTTCGGCCCGCAGGCGCTGGACGCGCGACCCACGGCCCACATCCGATTGCGGCCCGACGCCTCGTTGCGGCCCGACCCGCTGTTTGCGGCGGTGTTCCAGCGCCACACCAACCGCGAAGCCTACGAGGCGCGCGAGCCCGACCCGGCGGCGCTGCCGGCCATCGCGGCCAGCCTGGCACCCCACGCGGTGCGCGCCGGGTTCGTGGGGGCGGCGCAGGCCGAGGCGCTGACGCAGCACCGCCGCATTGCCATGGAGGCCTGGCGCATCGAGCTGGAAACGCCGCGCACCATGCTCGAATCGCTGCGGGTGCTGCGCATCGGGCCGAAGGAGATCGCCGAGCACCGCGATGGCCTCTCGCTCAACGATCCGCTGGTGCGCGCGCTGACCGCCGTGGGCCTGTTCGACCGCAGCCGGGCACCGGCGCCGGGGGACGCCGCCATCACACGCCAGATCGAGGACTTCAACGCGAAGATCGCCGCGACCCCGGCGTTTTTCTGGATGCTGACCCAGGGCAATGACCGCGCGACGCAGGTGAACGCGGGCCGTGCCTACGTGCGCGCGCAGCTCGCCGCCACGGCCGCGGGCCTGTCCATGCACCCCTTGCAGCAGGCCCTGCAGGAATACCCCGAGCAGGCCGGGCCCTACGCCGAGATCCACCGCTTGCTGGGTGCCTCTTCAACGGGCCAGACGGTGCAGATGTGGACGCGCCTGGGCTATGCGCCAGCGGTCGGGCCGGCGCCGCGGCGCGGGCTGGACGCGCACATCCTCCCGACCTGAGCGTTCAGGGCCGCATGAACCCGGCCAGGGCCGCGGCGGTCTCGGCGGGCAGCTCTTCGGGAATGAAGTGGCCGGCCGGCAGGGCCTGCCCGCTGACGCTCGCCGCGCAGCGCGCCTGCCAGAGCGCCAGCGGATCAAAAAAGCGCTGCACCACGCCCTTGGCGCCCCAGAGCACCAGGGTGTCGCAGGCGATGGCTTCACCGCGCTCGCGGCCCGGCCGGTCGTGCTCCAGGTCGATGTCGGCGCTGGCCCGGTAGTCCTCGCAGGCGCTGTGGATGGCGTCGGGCCGGCAGAAGCAGCGCTCGTATTCGGCCAGTGCCTCGGGCTCGATGTGGCCCAGGCCGCCCGCGCCCCAGCCGCCGAGCTTGGCATGCAGATAGGCCAGCGCTGCGCCGCCGATCATGGTCTCCGGCAGGGGCGCGGGCTGGATCAGGTGGAACCAGTGGTAATAGGCACGGGCAAACGCCATGTCGGTGCGCGCGTACATGTCCAGCGTGGGCGCGATGTCGATCACGCCGAGCTTGAGCACGCGTTGCGGAAAGTCCAGCGCCAGCCGGTGTGCCACCCGGCCGCCGCGGTCGTGGCCGCAGAGGAAAAATCGGTCCACGCCCAGCGCGTCGAGCGCGGCCACCACGTCGCTGGCCATTGCGCGCTTGCTGGCCTGTTCGTGGCGCGGTGCGTCCGCGGGTGCGGGCGAGTCGCCGTAGCCGCGCAGGTCCGGCATGACGATCCGGTAGGCGCCGCGCAGCCGCTGGGCCACGCGCTGCCACATCACGTGCGTCTGCGGAAAACCGTGCAGCAGCACCAGCACCGGGCCCAGCGCCTGGCCACCCACGCGCAGCGTGACATGGCGGGGAGCGCCGGCGGTGCCCAGCGGTATCTCGCGCCGCTCGAATCCGTCAAACCAGGGTGTGTCGATCATGGGGCCTCCGCAGTTCAGGGCAACAGCTCGAAGTGGGCGCTGGCGCAGGTCTGGCCGTTGACCAGCAGATCGATGCGGTGACTGCCCGGGTAGAGCGTGCGCGTGGTCACCGGGCGCAGGCTGTGGCGTTTTTCCAGGAGGCGCAGCTCGCCCGGACCCAGCGCCAGCTTCCAGCCCTTGAACACCTTGGGGCTGGTGCCGCCGTTGGCGCGCACATGGTGCACCGCATAGTCCACCACCAGCGGCTGGGTCGAGCGCGCCGTCGAGCGCAGCGTGACGTGCAGCCCGATGTCTTCCCCCACCGCCGCGTGGTCGGTGGACAGGCTCAGGCCGGCCTCGCCCTGCAGGCCCAGCCCGAGCCCCCAGGCGGCCAGCGTGGGCGCGTGGCCCTGCTTGATCAGGCCGCGGCTGGCGTGGCGCAGCAGGGCCGTGCGGTCCGGCGTGGCGCCGCGCAGGTGCTCGCCAACCCAGCGGGCCACCAGCTCGGGGTGGTCCTTGGCGATGTCGTTCAGGTGGTTGGCCACGCTGCGGCGCACATAGGCGCTGGCGTCGTCCTGCAACACGCGCAGCAGCGGCAGGGTGGGCGCGGGGTCGGCCACCAGGGCCTGCAGCCGCAGGCCCCAGGGCAGGCGCGGGCGCGAACCCTCGCTCACCAGCCGGCGCACGTGCGCGCTCGGGTCGCATGCCCACTGCGCCAGGGTGGGCAGCACCACGCCGGGGTGTTGCTGGATCAGCGGGCGGATCGCGAACTCGGCCGAGAAACGCTGGGTGAGCGCGTGCAGGCAGGCCAGCGCGCGCGTCACATCACCGTTCACACCCTGGCGCGCCACGAACTCACCCATGGACCAGACCACCCAGCCGGCCAGACCCTCGTCCCGTCGGTCGGCCGCCAGGGCGATGGGCTCGCCCTGCGCGTCCAGCGGCAGCGGTGGCGCCAGGCTGGCTTCCATCACCTCGCATGCGGCGGCAAAGTCGCCCGGCAGGGTGGCCTCCAGCGCGTCGGCCAGCTGCATGGCGCGCGCCTTGAACTCCAGCGCCTCCAGCCCGTCGCCGGCCTGCTGTTCGAAGCGCTGGCGCTGAAACCCGGGCCACACGCGCTGCAGGTGGGCGCCCGCGTGCGCCACGGTGCGGGGGTTGATGAGGTTCTTGAACGGTTCGGCCATGTCTGAGGGCGCTCCCGTCAGCGCAGGCGGAGCAGCAGCCCGGCCAGCGCGTGCCGCACCGTGGCCTGGCGCACGGCGGCGCGGTCGCCGTCGAAGCGCTGGTGTTCGGTGAACACGCCCTCGGGCGTGGCCCAGCCGAACCACACCGTGCCCACCGGCTTGTCGGCGCTGCCGCCGGTGGGGCCGGCAATGCCGGTCACCGCCACCGACCAGTGCGCGTGGGCGTTGACCACCGCCCCGGTGGCCATGGCGCGCGCCACCGCCTCGCTCACCGCGCCGTGTTCTTCGATCAGCGCGGCGGACACGCCCAGCAGCTCGGACTTGGCGGCGTTGGAATAGGTGACGAAGCCGCGCTCGAACCAGTCGCTCGATCCACTGAGCTCGGTGCAGGCGCTGGCGATCAGGCCGCCGGTGCAGCTCTCGGCCGTGGCCAGGAACTGGCCGCGCGCCTTGAGTTCGGTGGCCAGTTGTTCAACCAGTGTGGCGGTGGGCGGCAGGTTCATGGCGGTCATGGTTGTGAGTGAGGGGGAGCGGTCAAGAACACCGCGAAACGGGCTTTTCCAGGCCGCAGGTGTTGCCCCTTGAGGGGCGGGGCGGCTACGTGCAGCGAGCCAGCGACGGGGGGGCTCAATACCTCCAGGCAGCGATCACCAGCAGGGTGCAGCCGGCCGCGGCGAAGTCGTCGAGCAGGATGCCGAAACCACCGCGCGGGCCAAAGCCCTTGAAACGCCGGTCGGCCCAGGCCATGGGCCCGATCTTCACCGCGTCGAACAGGCGGAACAGCACGAAGGCATAGAGCTGGCCCCAGATGCTGGTGGGCGAGACCAACCACAGCACCAGCCAGAAGGCCAGGATCTCATCGACCACGATGTGACCCGAGTCGGCCATGCGCATGTGCCGCGCCGTGACCGTGCAGGCCCACCAGCCCACCAGCGTGCCCACGCCGATCAGCAGCGCCCAGCCCAGGTCGGGCAGCCGGGGCTGCAGCAGCAGGAAGACCACCCAGGCCCAGAGCGTGCCAGCCGTGCCCGGGGCGAAACGGGGCAGGCCCGAACCCGCGCCAAGGGCAATGAAATGGGCCGGGTGGGCGACCAGAAAGGCCCAGGTGGGGCGAAGCATGGGCGCTGCGCTGGCGGCAAAACGGTCGGACGGATCGGGGGTGTCAACCATGGTGGATCGATTATGAGGCGGTGTGAAACGGTGCAGCCCGTGCCCGCCCAGAACGCTTTGGTCCTGGCTTTGCCAGGCCGCATCGCGTTGCCCCCTGAAGGGGGTCGCGCGCAGCGCGGCGGGGGTGCTTCATCTCACTTGAAGTGGTCAAAGCCGCGCGCACGCAGCGCCACCGGCTGGCCGGCGGCGTCCAGCCAGCGCAGGCCCGGTTCGGCGCTGATGCGGCCCACGCGGTGCACGGGGGTCTGGCTGGTGCGGGCGGCGGCCTCGATGGCGGCGCGCGCGCCGGGCGGGGCGCTGAACAACAGCTCGTAGTCGTCGCCGCCGTTGAGCAGGCAGTCCAGCCGCTGGTCTTCGGGCAGGGCCCGCAGGTCGGGCGCCAGCGGCAGTTCGGCCAGTGCCAGCTCGGCGCCCACGCCGCTGGCCTGCAGCACATGGCCCAGATCGCCGGCCAGGCCGTCGCTCAGGTCGATCGCCGCGTGCGCCAGGCCCGCAAGCGCCTGGCCCAGCGCGAGGCGGGGCACCGGCCGCTCCAGCCGTGTGCGCAACCGGGGCAGGGCGTCTGGCGGGGTGTGTGCGCTGGCCCAGCCGGTGCCCAGCAGCAGTTCCAGCGCCAGCCGCGCTTCGCCGGTGCGCCCGCTCAGGTAGAGGTCGTCGCCGGCCCGGGCGGCGTCGCGCCGCAGCGCCTGGCCGGGGCGCACCTCGCCCAACACCGTGATGCAGATATTGAGCGGGCCGCGCGTGGTGTCGCCACCCACCAGGGGGCAGGCGTGGGCATCGGCCAGCGCGAACAGGCCCCGGGCGAAGGCGTTGAGCCAGGCGTCGTCGGCCGCGGGCAGGGCCAGCGCCAGCGTGAAGCCCAGCGGCCGCGCGCCCATGGCGGCGAGATCGCTCAGGTTGACCGCAAGTGCTTTGTGGCCCAGCGCTTCGGGCGCCACGTCGGGAAAAAAGTGCCGGCCCTCGACCAGCATGTCGGTGGACACGGCGAGCTGGTGGCCGGGCGCCGGCTGCAGCAGCGCGCAGTCGTCGCCGATGCCCCGTGCCACGTTGCCGGGCAGCGCCACGCCGGGGCGCTGGAAATGCCGGCGGATGAGTTCGAATTCACCCATGGCTGCGTTGGGCGTCGGCATCGATGGCCGAGGCCGGGCCATCGGGGTCGAGGGGCGCGTCCTCGGCTTCGTCCTCGGGCAGATGCCGTGGGGGCCACAGGAAGCTCAGGGGCGCGCGCCGGATGCGGTGGCGGATCGACGCGCGGATGCGCACGCGGTTCACCTCGCTGATGTTCTGCGCGCGCAGCGCCAGCTGGAAGGCGAGGTAGAAGCTCACGGCCAGGTTGATCGGCCCGACCACCAGCACACCGGCCACCGCCCACCAGAAGCCCGGCTCCCGCAGCACGCCCAGGCCCAGCGAGGCCGTCGCCGCGGCCACCTGGCCGGCCGAAAGCGTGACGTGGCGCACGTCCAGACCCAGGCCGAAAAACGCGGCGAACGCGGGCACTAGGCCGAGCATGAAACCGAGCGAGATGTTGGCCGCCAGGCCCGAGATGTTCTGCCGCAGAAAGCTGGCCCAGCGTGCCGCGCGCGACGGGCCGAGCAGCCGCGTGAAGCGCGGGTTGTGCCGCACGGCCGAGTCCAGCTTGTGGAACACGAACCAGTTTTCCACCCAGCCGGCCACGATGCTGGAGGCGAACAGCAGCACCCCCGTGAGCGCGGCAAACAACAGGGTGGGGCCGAGCAGGTGCAGATCGTGCAGCACGTGCCGGGCCTGGTCGGCATCGATCATGGGCGCGCCGGTGACGAACCGCAGCGCCAGGCTGAGCAGCAGCACCACCGGAATCACCAGGCCCACGTTGCCCGCGATGGCGGCGATCTGGGAGCGGAACAGGTTGGCCACCTCGTCCACGAAGCGGCGCACGGCGCCGGGCTGGCGGATGTCCCGGAGCTTGGCCACCATGGCCGGCGCGGTCACGGCGGGCTGTTTGGTGGCCACCGTGAGGTGCAGCAACTGGATCACCACAAAAAAGAACGCGTAGTTGAGCCCGGCGGCAAAACCGGCCCAGAACGCCGACAGCCCCAGCGCGTAGAGCGAGAACTTGACCCAGGTCGTCAGGCCCAGCACCGCGCCGCCGCCCGCGGCCTTGCCCAGCATCTGGCGGTATTCGGCCGCGTCGCGCGTGATGTAGTACTCGCCGCTCTCGGCGCTGCGCTCGGCCACCTTCGCCGCCGTCAGGTGCGAGCTGCTGGCGATCAGCGCGCGGATGCTGCGGTTGTCCTGGCTCATCTGCGCCAGATCGGCCAGCAGCGCCACCGTGGCACGTTCGGGCTGGCTGGACTGCAGGCAGTCCAGCAGCTGTTTGACGCGCACGATGCGCTCGCGCAACTGGCGCAGCCGGAACACGATGCCCACCGACACGCCGTGGGTTTCGAGGTGCGAATACACGGTGTAGGCCGCGTGGCGGCAGGCGTCGAGCTGGGCGCGCAGCAGTGTGGCCGCCTTCAGAGCCTGGGCGCTGTGGGGCCCATGCTGCTGGACCGCCTGGCGCATCACCTCGAAAGACGACGGCAGTTCGTGGAACGGGCGCGAGACCTGGGCCTCGGCGGACATACGGACCCGGATTTCCGAGGCAAACCCGGTGGCGCTGACCTGGCTCACGCAGAACACCAGCGCGTCCATCAGGGCGGTCTGCCAGAAGCCGGCGGGCGAGCTCGCGGCGTTCCCGGCCGCTGCCAGCGCCGGTGCGGCGGTGGGGAGGGCGTCCGGTGGTGCGATCAGCAGGGCGTGCAGCCGCTGCAGCGTGGCGCTGTCCAGCGCCTTGAGCCAGCGCACGTCGAAACGGCTGGGCAGCAGCAGACCGAACAGCTCGGCCAGATCGGTGGTCTCGGGCGTGCCGGGCAGGATCTTGCGGCGCAGCCGGTGGCCGAACTCACTGAGGAAGGCGGTGCGGGGCGCGAAACCGTAGTCGGCCAGCAGCGGCGTGGCGTCCACGCTGCCGGTGAACACCCGCCACCAGTCGTGCCAGCGCGCCAGCCATTCGGGGCGTGTCTGCACGGTGTCCAGCAGCAGGCGCACGCGCGCCACGCTGGCCTGGGGGTCTTGGGCCTCACCGCGCACCCAGCGCAGCAGTTCGATCAGCCACAGGTGGCGTTGCGCCATCGGGGCCTGCGCATCCAGCGCGTCCAGCAGGGCGGGCAGGTCCATGCCTCGGCTCGGGAAGGAGAGCACGCCGCGCGCGCGGGCCAGCCGGCTCAATGCAGGACGCGCGCGGGTCCGTCGCCGGCGCCGGAGGCGTCGGCCTGGAGCGCGAATTCGGGCACCAGGGCCTCGAACCGTTCGCCGTCTTCCGCCACGCAGAAATAGCTGCCGCGCATGCTGCCCGAAGGCGTGCTCAGCCGCGTGCCGCTGGTGTACTGGAAGGACTCGCCGGGGCGCAGCAGCGGCTGGTTGCCCACCACGCCCAGGCCCTTGACCTCTTCGGTGTGGCCCTGCGCGTCGTCGATGATCCAGTGGCGCGCGATCAGCTGCGCCGTCACATCGCCGGTGTTGGTGATGGTGATGGTGTAGGCGAAGGCGTACAGGTCCTCCTCGGGCGCGGATTGCTCGCTGAGGTACTGGGGCTCGACCTCGCAGGTGAACTGGTATTTCGACATGAGCGGCATGTTACCGCGCCAGGGCGGCGCCTGCCGGGCCTGCGAAAATGCGGTGAATTGCCTTTCTTCACCCTTTCGCCGCCCTCCCCATGCCCACTCCCTACCGCATCGCCCCGTCCATCCTGGCCGCCGACTTCGCCCGTCTGGGCGAGGAAGTGAAAAACGTCATCGCCGCCGGCGCCGACTGGATCCACTTCGACGTCATGGACAACCACTACGTGCCCAACCTGACCTTCGGGCCCATGGTCTGCCAGGCGCTGAAACCGCACGCCAAGACGCCCGACGGCACGCCGGTGCCGATCGACGTGCACCTGATGATCCAGCCGGTGGACGCGCTCGCGGGCGCCTTCATCGACGCCGGGGCCGACCTGGTGAGCTTCCACCCCGACGCGAGCGCCCACGTGCACCGCAGCGTGCAGGCCATCAAGGCCCGGGGCTGCAAGGCCGGCCTCACCTTCAACCCGGCCGAGCCGCTGGACGTGCTGGACTGGACCATCGACGACATCGACCTGATCCTGATCATGAGCGTCAACCCCGGCTTCGGCGGCCAGAGCTTCATCGACTCCGCCCTGCGCAAGATCGAGGCCGCGCGCAAGCGCATAGAAGCCAGCGGGCGGGACATCCGGCTGGAAGTGGACGGCGGCATCAAGGCCGACAACATCCGCCGCGTGGCCGACGCGGGCGCCGACACCTTCGTGGCCGGCAGCGCGATCTTCGGCAAGCCCGACTACAAGGCCGTGATCGACCAGATGCGTGTGGCGCTGAAATAAGCCTTCCGCGCCGCTTTGCGTCACCCCCTGGGGGCGATGCCTGTGGCCCGGCGCAGCCGGTTTCACGGCCTCCTGGGTTCAGACACTTTCTCCGGAGCAGTCTCTTGAAATTTTCCGACATCCGGTCGGTCATCGTCGATCTCGACGGCACGATGGTGGACACGCTGGGCGACTTCGTGGTCGCGCTCAACCACACATTGGACGACCTGCGCCTGCCGCCGGTGGCGCGCGACCTGGTCGAGCGCACGGTGGGCAAGGGCTCGGAGCACCTGGTGCGCACGGTGCTGGCGCACCAGCTGGCCCTGCCCGAGGTCATCGCGTCCGACGCGGTGGCCCTGAGCTGGCCACGCGACCAGGTGGACGAGCTGGCGCTGCAGCGCTACCAGCACCACTACCTGTTCGTCAACGGCCAACACGCGGACGTGTACCCCGGCGTCGTCGAGGGCCTGCAGCGTCTGCGGGCGTCCGGACGGACGCTGGCCTGCCTGACCAACAAACCGCTGGCGTTTGCGCAGGCGCTGCTGGAGATCAAAGGCCTGGCGGGCTACTTCAGCCAAGTGTTTGGTGGTGATAGTTTTGAGCGCAAGAAACCCGATCCACTGCCCCTGCTGAAAACCTGCGAGGCCCTGGGGACCACCCCGGCACAGACCCTGATGGTGGGCGACTCGCAGAACGACGGCATCGCCGCACGCGCCGCAGGCTGCCCGGTGGCCCTGGTGACCTACGGCTACAACCATGGCGATCCGATCGCCGAAGCGCCGCACGATCTGTTGATCGGGTCGTTGGCCGAACTATTGGACTGAGCGCGACCCGCGCGGCGGCGGAGCGTGGGGGCGGTGATGCCGTCCTCTATTTCTTTTTGCCCAGCAGTGCGTCCTTGAGCTGCCAGTCCGCCGGCTTGGGGCCGAGCCAGATGCGCATCAGCGCGTTGAAGAATTCGGGCTCCTTGAACGGCTCACCCTCGACCTTGCCCTTGACCGTGAGCACCGTGCCAGTGCCCGGAATCCAGTCGAGCACGAAAGTCTCGCCTTCCTTGAGCTTCTTGTGGTCGCTGAACACCTGGCTCATGCGCATCACGCCGGGAATCAGCTTGGAAAAGGCGCTGCGCTCCATGTTGTCTTCCATGCCGCGAGAGAACAGCTTGCCGAGCTCGGACGAATCGATTTCGCGCAGCATGGTGATGGTCATGCGCTTGGGGCCGGGCGCTGCAAGCACTTCATCGGGCGTGCTCGCTTTCTGGCTCAGGTACAGCCCGGCGGTGTAGACCTTGAACACCGCCTTGTAGCGCACGCCAGCGCCGTTGAGCTGCAGCGAGCTGCCCGCCAGACTCACCCGGTCTTCCAGCGTGACGCCGCTGAGTTCGACCGTGGCCGCCTCGGCCTGCAGCGTCCCCAGACAGAGACACAGCCCCAACAACGGGCCGGCCACGGAACGCACGATGCGGCGAGGGGGGTATTTCATGGCGATGGCTTCCACACGGAGGGTGTTGAAAAAAAAGAACGGTCGTTCTAAAAAGAATTGTCGACACGCCCACGACCGAACGCAACAGGGTTTCACCGGAGAACCCGGACATTGGTCACGTTTTGCCGGTCGGGGCCGAACAGCTTTGCTACACTTTGGCCCCATGTTCAACACACGCACATCCCTCACGGGCAATCTGCCGAGCCGCAAGGGCCGGGGAGCCTGGCCCTGGCGCAAGCCAGCGTAAACGTGCACCTCCCCCCGGGGTGCGCGGGTCCCGGTCCGGTTTTTCGGCCCCCCGCCTGCGCCACCCCACTCCCCGAACCCGGCAGGCCATCTGACCGGGCGCCTCAAAAACACGGTTCCAATCGCTGCGACGCAGCAAGGCGCCGATGGAGTGTCTGAACATGATCACCGAACTCGAGTTCAAGAGCCTCGCGCAACAAGGCTACAACCGCATCCCGCTCATGGTCGAGGCCTTCGCGGACCTCGAAACCCCGCTCTCGCTGTACCTCAAGCTGGCGCACGGTCGGGGCGATGGCCAACACAGCTTCCTGCTCGAATCCGTCGTCGGCGGCGAGCGCTTCGGCCGCTACAGCTTCATCGGACTGCCCGCGCGCACGCTGTTGCGTGCCAGCGGTTTCGGCGCTGAGGCCAAAACCGAGGTGGTGCGCGACGGCACCGTGGTCGAGACGAATCACGGCAATCCGCTCGATTTCATCGCGGCCTACCAGCAGCGCTTCAAGGTGGCGCTGCGCCCGGGCCTGCCGCGTTTCTGTGGCGGCCTGGCCGGCTACTTCGGCTACGACGCGGTGCGCTACATCGAAAAGAAGCTGGAAAACACCTGCCCGCCCGACACCCTGGGCTGCCCCGACATCCTGCTGCTGCAGTGTGAAGAACTGGCCGTCATTGACAACCTCTCGGGCAAGCTCTACCTGATCGTCTACGCCGACCCGGCCGCCCCCGAGGCCTACGCCAACGCCAAGAAGCGTGTGCGCGAACTGAAAGAGGCGCTGAAATATTCGGTGAGCGCACCCGTCGTCAAACCCAGCCAGGGCCATCCGGCCGAGCGCGATTTCGCCAAGGTCGACTACATCGCCGCGGTGGAGCGCGCCAAGGAACTGATCGCCGGCGGCGACTTCATGCAGGTGCAGGTGGGCCAGCGCATCAGGAAGCGCTACACCGAGTCGCCGCTCTCGCTCTACCGCGCGCTGCGTTCGCTCAACCCGTCGCCGTACATGTACTACTACCACTTTGGCGACTTCCACGTGGTGGGGGCCTCGCCCGAGATCCTGGTGCGCCAGGAGCAGGTGGACGAGGGCCAGAAGGTCATCATCCGGCCACTCGCCGGCACGCGACCACGCGGCGCCACGCCCGAGAAGGACAAGGCCACCGAAATCGAACTGGTCAACGACCCGAAGGAGCGCGCCGAGCACGTGATGCTGATCGATCTGGCGCGCAACGACATCGGCCGCATCGCCAAGATCGGCTCGGTGAAAGTGACCGAAGCCTTTGCGGTGGAGCGCTACAGCCACGTGATGCACATCGTGAGCAACGTCGAAGGCACGCTGGTGGACGGTATGACCAACATGGACGTGCTCAAGGCCACCTTCCCGGCCGGCACGCTGACCGGCGCACCCAAGGTGCACGCCATGGAGCTGATCGACCAGCTGGAGCCCACCAAGCGCGGCCTCTACGGCGGCGCCTGCGGTTACCTCAGCTACGCCGGCGACATGGACGTGGCCATCGCCATCCGCACCGGCATCATCAAGGACCAGATGCTCTACGTGCAGGCTGCGGCCGGGGTGGTGGCCGACTCCATTCCCGAGATGGAATGGAGGGAAACCGAACACAAGGCCCGCGCGCTGCTGCGCGCGGCGGAGTTGGTGGAAGAAGGCCTGGAGTGAACACCATGAGCAAACCTATTCAACTCCTGATGGTCGACAACTACGACTCCTTCACCTACAACATCGTGCAGTACTTCGGTGAACTTGGCGCCGACGTGACCGTGGTGCGCAACGACGAGATCACCGTCGACGAGATCCAGCGCCGGCTGGACGCCGGGCAGATCGACCGTCTGGTCATTTCTCCCGGCCCCTGCTCGCCGGCCGAAGCCGGCATCTCGGTGGCTGCGATCCAGCACTTCGCCGGCAAGCTGCCCATCCTCGGCGTGTGCCTGGGTCATCAGAGCATCGGCGCGGCCTTTGGCGGCAAGATCATCCGGGCACAGGAGTTGATGCACGGCAAAACCAGCGTCATCACCACCACGCAGGAAGGTGTGTTCGCCGATCTGCCCGAGCAGTTCACCGTCAACCGCTACCACTCGCTGGCGATCGAGCGCGAGAGCTGCCCCGACTGCCTGAGGGTCACGGCCTGGACCCCGGACGGCGAGATCATGGGCGTGAAGCACAAGACCCTGGCCATCGAAGGCGTGCAGTTCCACCCGGAGAGCATCCTCACCGAGCATGGACACGCCATGCTCAAGAACTTTTTAGAGCAAGCATGAAAATCGTTGATCTCAGAAGCGACACCGTCACGCAACCGACCGCCGCCATGCGCGCGGCCATGATGGCCGCCCCGTTGGGCGACGACGTGTTCGGCGACGACCCCACGGTCAACGCGCTGCAGGAACGCATCGCGATGATCACCGGCAAAGAGGCTGCCTTGTTCATGCCCTCGGGCACGCAGAGCAACCTCTGTGGCATCTTGGCGCACTGTGGCCGGGGTGACGAATACATCGTGGGCCAACTGGCCCACACCTACCGCTACGAGGGCGGCGGTGCCGCGGTCTTCGGCAGCGTGCAGCCACAGCCGCTGACGCAGGATCCGCAGGGCCGCATGGCGTTGGCCGATATCGCTGCCGCCATCAAGCCGGACGACCCGCATTTCGCGCGCACCCGGCTGCTGTGCCTGGAAAACACCTGGAACGGCCATGTGATGCCCGACGACTACCTGCAGGGTGCGACGCAGCTGGCGCGCGCGCACGGGCTGGCCACGCATCTGGACGGCGCGCGGGTGTTCAACGCCTCCGTCGCCTCGGCCGCGATGGGGCAGTGCGCCTTCGATCGCCTGCGCGAGATCGCCGACCCGTTCGACAGCCTGTCGGTCTGCTTCAGCAAGGGCCTGGGTGCACCGGTGGGCTCGGCGCTGTGCGGTTCGCAGGAACTGATCCAGAGCGCCCGCCGCATCCGCAAGATGGCCGGCGGCGGCCTGCGCCAGGCCGGGCTGCTGGCCGCCTGCGCGCTGCATGCGCTGGACCACCATGTGGACCGGCTCGCCGACGACCACGCCAACGCCCGCAGACTGGCCGATGGCCTGCGCGGGATCGACGGCCTGACGGTGAAGTCGGCCCAGACCAACATCGTCTTCGTCGACGTGGCCGATGGCCGTGGCCCGGCGCTGCTGGATTTCCTGAAAGCCCACGGCGTGCTGGCCACCGGCCTGATCGGCCTGCGTTTTGTCACCCACCTGGACGTGGACACGGCAGGTATCGATCACGCCATCGCCACGGTGCGTCGCTTCTTTGCCGAGGCGCCTGCCGGTGAGGCGAGCGCCCCTCGCTCCGGCCCTTACTGACCTCCCCCCGCAGGAGAACACCATGCCCGACACCTCGCAACTCCTGCTGTTCATCGCCGCGGGCTGGCTGCTCAACCTCACGCCCGGCCCCGATGTGCTGTACGTCGTCACGCACTCGCTGCGCAGCGGGGCGCGCGCGGGCATCGTGGCCGGACTCGGTATCACGGCGGGCTGTTTCGTCCACATTGTTGCGGCGGCCTTGGGCGTGGGCGCCTTGTTGGCGGCATCGGCCACGGCCTTCAACCTGCTCAAGTGGGCCGGTGCGGCGTATCTGCTGTATGTGGGCGTGAAGCTGCTGCGCTCGCGGGCGAGCGGCGGCCCACTGGACGCCGATACCCTGACAGCTGCGCCGCTGGTGTCCGTCGATCTGCGACGCGTGTTCAGCGGGGGCTTCTGGACCAACGTGCTCAACCCCAAAGTGGCCATCTTTTTCCTGGCCTTCGTGCCACAGTTCATCGCCCCCAACGTCGAGCACACGACCTGGGTGTTTCTGGCGCTGGGCACGCTGTTCAATGTCAACGCCATTCCCGTCAACGTCGGCTGGGCGCTGGCTGCCGCCTGGATGGCTCGTCGCGCCCGCGCCGTGCAGCGCACCATGCACTGGCTGGACCGCGCCGCGGGTGTCATGTTCGTCGGCTTTGGCCTCAAACTGGCCATGTCGGACAATCGAATATGAACACCCCCCTGCGCCGCTTCGCGTCTTCCCCTCTCTCCTGCGGGAGGGGGGACGCCCCCTGTGGCCCGGCGAAGCCGGTTCCACGGGGGCCTCGAATCCATTGAGTCTGGAGATTGCCATGCCCCACAGCCACAAGATCACCCCGCAGGAAGCCCTGCAGCGCACCATCGAGCACCGCGAGATCTTCCACGACGAGATGCTGCACCTGATGCGCCTGATCATGAGCGGTGAGATGTCGCCGGTCATGATGGCCGCGCTCATCACCGGCCTGCGCGTGAAGAAGGAGACCATCGGCGAGATCACCGCGGCCGCGCAGGTGATGCGCGAGTTCTCCACCAAGGTGAACGTGGCCGACAAGACGCACCTGGTGGACATCGTGGGCACGGGCGGCGACGGCTCGCACACCTTCAACATCTCCACCTGCTCCATGTTCGTGGCCGCGGCCGCGGGCGCCAAGGTCAGCAAGCACGGTGGGCGCAGCGTGTCCAGCAAGAGCGGCAGCGCCGATGTGCTGGAGAGTCTGGGCGTCAACATCAACCTGCCGCCCGATGCCATTGCACGCTGTATTGAGGAGGTGGGCGTGGGTTTCATGTTCGCGCCCAACCACCATCCGGCCATGAAGAACGTGGCGCCCGTGCGCCGCGAGCTGGGCATCAAGACCATCTTCAATATCCTCGGGCCGCTCACCAACCCCGCCTCGGCGCCGAACATTCTCATGGGCGTGTTCCACCCCGATCTGGTGGGCATCCAGGTGCGTGCGTTGCAGCGCCTGGGCGCCGACCATGCCGTGGTGGTCTATGGCCGCGACGGTATGGATGAGATCTCGCTGGGCGCCGCCACCATGGTGGGTGAGCTGAAGAACGGCGAGATCACCGAATACGAAATCCACCCGGAGGACTTTGGCCTCACCATGGCGAGCAGCCGCGCGTTGCGCGTGGAGACGCCCGAAGACTCCAAGGCCATGCTGCTGGGCGTGTTGGACAACCGCGATGAACCCGCGCTCAAGGCGGCGCGCGACATCGTGGCGCTCAACGCCGGCGCGGCGCTGTACGCCGCCAACGTCTGCGACGACATGGGGCAGGGCATTGCCCTGGCACGGCGCACCATTGAATCCGGCGCCGCGGCCGCCAAGCTGGCCGAGCTGCAGGCTTTCACCCAGACCGCGACCGCCGGCACCGGCCCCTGAAGGAGAGGCATATGCCCGTCTGGTTGCAGAACGAAGGCGCCTGGATCGCCATTGGCGTCTCGCTGCTGTTCATCGTGGCCGGTGTGGTGATGCACCGGGTCATCAAGAAGGTGCTGCAGGCGCCCCCACCCCAGGAAAATCAAACCCATGAGTGACATCCTCAACAAGATCGTGGCCGTCAAGCACGAGGAAATCGCTGCCGCGCGCAAGAAGAAGCCGCTGGACGTGGTGCGCTTCGACGCCGAAAGCCGGGTGCTGACGCGCGACTTCGAGGGCGCGCTGCGCGCCAAGATCACCGCAGGCCAGGCTGCGGTGATCGCCGAAATCAAGAAGGCCAGCCCGAGCAAAGGCGTGTTGCGCGAAGAGTTCATCCCGGCCGACATCGCCCAGAGCTACGCCGAAGGCAATGGCCAGGTCAGCGCCGCCTGCCTGTCGGTGTTGACCGACCGCCAGTTCTTCCAGGGCAGCGCCGACTACCTGAAGCAGGCCCGCGCCAGCTGCGACCTGCCGGTGCTGCGCAAGGACTTCATGGTGGACCCGTACCAGATCTACGAAGCCCGCGCCATGGGGGCCGACGCCATCCTATTGATCGCGGCCTGCCTGGACGACGCGCAGATGGCCGATCTGGAAGCGTTGGCGTTGGGGCTGAACATGGCGGTGCTGGTCGAGGTGCACGACCGCGACGAACTGCTGCGCGCGCTCAGGCTCAAGACCCCGCTGGTGGGCATCAACAACCGCAACCTGCGCACTTTCGACGTCACGCTGCAGACCACGCTGGACATGCTGCCCGATGTGCCGGCCGACCGCCTGCTGGTCACCGAATCGGGCATTCTGGGGCGTGAGGACGTGGTGAAAATGCGCGCGGCCGGCGTGCACGCCTTCCTGGTCGGTGAGGCCTTCATGCGTGCGCCCGAGCCGGGCCTGGCGCTGGCCGAACTGTTCGCCTGAGCGCTGGCAGATGCAAGTCGCGCTGGACTGGGGGGGTGCCGGGGTCTCCGTGGACGCCCCGGCTCGGCGGTTGCAGCAGGCCGATCCGGTGGGCTGGCCGGTATCGGCCGACTGGTCACCGCTGACCGACGATTTCTGGGCGTCTACCGCTGGACAATCTCTGCTGGGCTTTTTGCGCCAGCGACTGGCTTCGGGGGCTCTCATTTACCCGCCGCGACCGCTGCGGGCGCTGGAGCTGACGCCGTTGGCGCAGGTCAGGGTGGTGATTTTGGGTCAGGACCCCTACCACGGCCCGGGCCAGGCCGAGGGGCTGGCGTTTTCGGTGGCACCGGGCGTGAAGATTCCGCCCAGCCTGCGCAACATGTTCAAGGAACTGCAGCGCGATCTGGGGTTGCCACCGCCCACCCATGGCTCGTTGGTGCGCTGGGCGCAGCAAGGGGTGCTGCTGCTCAACACCTGTTTGACAGTGGAAGACGGTCAGCCCGCCAGCCACGCCGGGCAGGGCTGGGAGGTTTTGACCGACGCGGTCATCCGCCGTTGCAGCGAGTCCGGGCCGCCCAAGGTGTTTCTGCTCTGGGGCGCGCACGCTCAAAAAAAGCTGGGGCTGATCGATGGCGACCGCCATCGGGTGCTGTGTGCCAACCACCCTTCGCCCTTGTCCGCCAGTCGGGGCCCTGTGCCGTTCATCGGGTCCGGCCATTTCAGGGCCGTGAACCACTGGCTGACCGCTCAAGGCGGGTCGGCGATTGATTGGTGAACAACGAACAATGTTGCTGACATGGGCCCAAAAACCGTGGCATAATGCTGGGCTGCGCTATGGAGGGGTGGCCGAGTGGTTAAAGGCAGCAGACTGTAAATCTGCCCGCTTACGCGTACGCTGGTTCGAATCCAGCCCCCTCCACCAGCAATGGATGTGATCAAGAGCGATTGGGATGTCGCGCTCAAAGTGTTCCGGGTCATTGGGCTTGGTTCCTTCGGGCGGGAGTAGTTCAATGGTAGAACCCCAGCCTTCCAAGCTGATGACGCGGGTTCGATTCCCGTCTCCCGCTCCAGATTGCTTCGGTTGTTGATGGTGCGAACAGTTTTCTGAGATGTCCGGGTTGTCCGGGTGTCTTGGCCCTTGTGGCTCAGTGGTAGAGCACTCCCTTGGTAAGGGAGAGGTCGCGGGTCCGATTCCCGCCAAGGGCACCATATTTGTTCTGGTGTTTCGGCAATTTTGATTTTGGAGCTGAAAAATGGCAAAAGAGAAATTTGAGCGGACCAAGCCGCACGTGAACGTGGGCACCATTGGTCACGTTGACCACGGCAAGACCACGCTGACGGCGGCCATCACCACCGTGCTGGCGGCCAAGTTCGGCGGCGCGGCCAAGGCCTACGACCAGATCGACGCGGCTCCCGAAGAAAAAGCACGCGGCATCACCATCAACACCGCCCACGTGGAATACGAAACGGCCAACCGCCACTACGCCCACGTCGACTGCCCCGGCCACGCCGACTACGTCAAGAACATGATCACTGGTGCCGCCCAGATGGACGGCGCCGTGCTGGTGTGCTCCGCCGCTGACGGCCCCATGCCCCAGACCCGCGAACACATCCTGCTGGCCCGCCAGGTCGGCGTGCCTTACATCATCGTGTTCCTGAACAAGTGCGACATGGTCGACGACGCCGAGCTGCTCGAACTCGTTGAAATGGAAGTGCGCGAACTTCTGGACAAGTACGACTTCCCCGGCGACGCCACCCCCATCATCCACGGTTCGGCCAAGCTTGCCCTCGAAGGCGACAAGGGTCCCCTGGGTGAAGAAGCCATCATGAAGCTGGCCGACGCCCTGGACACCTACATCCCCACGCCCGAGCGCGCGGTGGACGGCGCCTTCCTGATGCCCGTGGAAGACGTGTTCTCCATCTCCGGCCGCGGCACCGTCGTGACCGGCCGTATCGAGCGTGGCATCGTCAAGGTCGGTGAGGAAATCGAAATCGTCGGCATCTCCACCACCCAGAAGACCACCTGCACCGGCGTGGAAATGTTCCGCAAGCTGCTCGACCAGGGCCAGGCCGGCGACAACGTCGGTATCCTGCTGCGCGGCACCAAGCGCGAAGACGTGCAGCGCGGCCAAGTGCTGTGCAAGCCCGGCTCCATCAAGCCGCACACCCACTTCACCGGTGAGGTCTACGTGCTGTCCAAGGACGAAGGTGGCCGTCACACCCCGTTCTTCAACAACTACCGCCCGCAGTTCTATTTCCGCACCACCGACGTGACCGGCTCCATCGAGCTGCCCGAAGGCAAGGAAATGGTCATGCCCGGTGACAACGTGTCGATCACGGTCAAGCTGATTGCCCCGATCGCCATGGAAGAAGGTCTGCGCTTCGCCATCCGTGAAGGCGGTCGCACCGTCGGCGCCGGCGTCGTCGCCAAGATCATCGAGTAATCCGATTTGTTTGAGGGACCGGGCCCTGGGCCTGGTCCACAAGCGATTGACCAAACAAAGGAATTACCATGTCTTCCAAACAAAAAATCCGCATCCGCCTCAAGGCCTTCGATTACAAGCTGATCGACACGTCGGCCGCCGAGATCGTTGACACCGCCAAGCGCACCGGCGCCATCGTCAAGGGTCCCGTGCCCCTGCCGACGCGCATGAAGCGTTTCGACATCCTGCGTTCGCCGCACGTCAACAAGACCAGCCGCGACCAGCTCGAAATCCGCACCCACCAGCGTCTGATGGACATCGTGGACCCGACCGACAAGACGGTTGATGCCCTGATGAAGCTCGACCTGCCGGCCGGCGTGGACGTCGAAATCAAGCTGCAATAAGCACTCTGTGCAGTTCTGCCGGCAGATGTTGCCGGTGGGCTTGCAAAAAAAAAGCCTGCTGGTTATACTGGCGGGCTTTTCAAGCTTTGGCTTGAAAGGTTCGGCTTTGCGCCGATGCGGCCTGTCAATTTTGCAGCTGCCGTATTCCTAAAACGTGTCGGTGCCCTCTGGGGCGTGCCGACGCACCATCAGCCCCGGCCAATTGAAGTCGGGAACGGAGAAAACAATGAGTCTTAGCAACTCCCTCGGGTTGTTGGGTCGCAAGGTGGGCATGATGCGTCTGTTCACCGATGACGGGGATGCGGTTCCTGTCACGGTGGTCGACGTGTCCAACAACCGTGTGACACAAGTCAAAACTCAAGCCAACGATGGCTACGATGCGCTGCAGGTCACCTTTGGTGTCCGCCGTGCTTCCCGCGTCACCAAGCCCGAAGCGGGCCACCTGGCGAAAGCCGGTGTTGAGGCGGGTGAGATCATCCAAGAATTCCGCGTCGCCTCCGACGTCGCCGCCCAGTACCAGCCCGGTGCCGTGGTGGCCGCCAATGCGATCTTCGCAGCGGGCCAGAAGGTGGACGTGCAAGGTACTTCGATCGGTAAAGGCTTTGCCGGCACCATCAAGCGCCACAACTTCAAATCCCAGCGCGCTTCGCACGGCAACAGCCGTTCGCACAACGTGCCGGGTTCGATCTCCATGGCCCAGGATCCGGGCCGTGTGTTTCCGGGCAAGAAAATGACCGGCCACATGGGCGATCAGACCAAGACCATCCAGAACCTGGACATCTTCCGTGTTGACGAAGCCCGTCAGCTGCTGATGATCCGTGGCGCTGTGCCGGGCTCCAACGGCGGTTTCCTGACCGTTCGCCCCGCTGTCAAAGCCAAAGTCAACAAGGGAGCTAACTGATGCAAGTTGAACTCCTGAATGACCAGGGTCAAGCCTCCACCAACGTGGACGTGCCTGAAACCGTGTTTGGTCGCGACTACAACGAAGCGCTGATTCACCAGCTGGTGGTGGCTTATCAAGCCAATGCCCGCCAGGGTACGCGTGCTCAAAAAGACCGTGAAATGGTCAAGCACTCGACGAAGAAGCCGTTCAAGCAAAAAGGCACGGGCCGCGCCCGCGCCGGTATGACGTCTTCCCCGCTGTGGCGCGGAGGCGGTCGCATTTTCCCGAACAGCCCCGACGAAAACTTCACCCAGAAGCTCAACAAGAAGATGTACCGCGCCGGTATGGCGTCCATCTTCTCGCAACTGGTGCGTGAAGGCCGTCTGGCCGTGGTCGATTCCATCAAGGTCGACTCGCCCAAGACCAAGCAGCTCGCCGACAAGTTCAAGGCCATGAACCTGAACCACGTGCTGGTGATCGCCGAAGAGATCGACGAAAACCTGTACCTGGCTTCGCGCAACCTGCCCAACGTGCTCGTCGTTGAGCCGCGTTACGCCGATCCGGTGTCGCTGGTGCACTACAAGAAGGTGATCGTCACCAAGGGTGCCATCGACCAGCTCAAGGAGATGTTCGCATGAGCGTCACGAAATACGACGAAGGCCGTCTGATGCAGGTCCTCGTGGCACCCATCGTGTCCGAGAAAGCCACACAAGTCGCCGAGCAGACCAACGCCGTGATGTTCAAGGTGTTGCGCGATGCTTCCAAGCCCGAGATCAAGGCCGCTGTTGAACTGATGTTCAAGGTGCAGGTCAAGGGTGTTTCCGTGCTCAACCAGAAGGGCAAGTCCAAGCGTTTCGGCAAGACCATCGGTCGCCGTGACCACGTGCGCAAGGCCTATGTGACCTTGATGCCGGGCCAAGAGCTCAACTTTGGCGGGGAGGCTGTTTAATCATGGCAGTTATCAAGATGAAACCGACTTCACCAGGCCGTCGCGGCATGGTGAAGGTCACGCGTGACCACCTCCACAAGGGTGAAGGTTTTGCGCCGCTGCTGGAGCCTCAGTTCCAGAAGGCCGGCCGCAACAACAACGGTCACATCACCACCCGCCACAAAGGCGGTGGTCACAAGCACCACTACCGTGTGGTGGATTTCCGTCGCAACAAGGACGGTATTCCGGCCAAGGTCGAACGCATCGAATACGACCCGAACCGCACCGCCCACATCGCGCTGCTGTGCTACGCCGACGGCGAGCGCCGCTACATCATCGCCCCGCGCGGTGTTGAAGTCGGTGCCACGCTGTTGTCGGGTTCGGAGTCGCCGATTCGTGTCGGCAACACCCTGCCGATTCGCAACATCCCGGTCGGTTCGACCATCCACTGCATCGAGCTGCAGGTTGGCAAGGGCGCGCAAATCGCCCGTTCCGCCGGCGCCTCGGCCGTGCTGCTGGCCCGCGAAGGCATCTACGCCCAGGTGCGCATGCGCTCGGGTGAAGTGCGCAAGGTCCACGTGGACTGCCGTGCCACCATCGGTGAAGTGTCCAACCAGGAACACAGCCTGCGCCAGCTGGGCAAGGCCGGTGTGAAGCGTCACATGGGCATTCGTCCGACCGTTCGCGGTACCGCGATGAACCCGATCGACCACCCGCACGGTGGTGGTGAAGGCAAGACCGGCGAAGGCCGCGCTCCGGTGGATCCGTGGGGCAACCTGACCAAGGGCTATCGCACCCGCAACAACCGCCGCACGCAGTCGATGATCGTGTCGCGTCGCAAGAAGTAAAGGGTTGACAACATGACACGCTCACTCAAAAAAGGCCCTTTCGTTGACCATCACCTGATGGCCAAAGTGGAAAAGGCCGTGTCCACCAAGGACAAAAAACCCGTCAAGACCTGGTCGCGTCGCTCCATGATCCTGCCCGATTTCATCGGATTGACCATCGCCGTTCACAACGGCAAGCAGCACGTGCCCGTGTACATCACCGATCAGATGGTTGGACACAAGCTCGGCGAGTTCTCGCTGACGCGCACGTTCAAAGGCCATCCGGCCGATAAAAAAGCGAAGAAGTAAGGACCAACCATGAGTACAGAAACCCGCTCTGTCGTTCGCGGCGTGCGCCTGTCGGTGGACAAAGGCCGACTGGTTGCCGACCTGATTCGCGGCAAAAAGGTCGACCAGGCCCTGAACATCCTGGCGTTCACGCAGAAGAAGGCCGCTGGCATCGTCAAGAAGGCCCTGGAGTCTGCGATCGCCAACGCTGAACACAACGACGGCGCCGACATCGACGAACTGAAGGTCACCACGATCTACGTCGAACAAGGTGCAACGCTCAAGCGCTTCTCGGCCCGCGCCAAAGGCCGCGGCAACCGCATCAGCAAACCCACGTGTCACATCTACGTGACGGTTGGCAACTGAAGAGGTCACAGGAATATGGGACAGAAAATCAACCCGACCGGGTTCCGCCTCGCAGTTTCCCGCAACTGGGCCAGCCGTTGGTACGCCAGCAACCGCGATTTCGCGGGCATGTTGGCTGAAGACATCAAGGTGCGTGAGTACCTCAAGGCCAAGCTGAAGAATGCCGCCGTCTCGCGTGTCGTGATCGAGCGTCCTGCCAAGAACGCACGCATCACCATCTACTCGGCACGTCCGGGTGTGGTGATCGGCAAGAAGGGCGAAGACATCGAGAAGCTGAAGAAAGAACTGGCCGCCAAGCTGGGCGTGCCGGTCGCGGTCAACATCGAGGAAGTGCGCAAGCCCGAAATCGATGCCAAGCTGATCGCCGACAGCATCACGCAGCAGCTCGAAAAGCGCATCATGTTCCGCCGCGCCATGAAGCGCGCGATGCAGAACGCCATGCGTCTGGGTGCCCTGGGCATCAAGATCATGTCGTCCGGTCGTCTCAACGGTATCGAAATCGCTCGCTGCGAGTGGTACCGCGAAGGCCGCGTGCCGCTTCACACCCTGCGCGCCGACATCGACTACGGCACGTCCGAAGCCAAGACCACCTATGGCGTCATCGGCGTTAAGGTCTGGGTCTACAAAGGCGACACCCTGGGTCGCAACGATGCGCCCGTGGTCGCGGAAGCGCCGCGTTCCGAAGAAGAGCGCCGTCCGCGCGGTCCGCGCCGCGAGCGTCCGGCAGGTCCTCCTGCCCGCGCAGCGGTTCGCCGCCCTGGCGCCAATGCCGCCCCGGCCGATGGCAGCGACAAGCCCGCCGAAGCCACGGGTGGTGACACCAAACCCGCCGTTAAGCGCGTTCGTAAAGACGCACCCGCATCTGCAGCTGCGGACGGCAAAGGAGAATAAACATGTTGCAACCCGCTCGTCGCAAGTACCGTAAAGAGCAAAAAGGCCGCAACACGGGCGTCGCCACCAGTGGCGCCACCGTGGCGTTC
>Ga0209343_10001196_pt1 | contig 35431 bp, 34 predicted proteins | sample RifCSPlowO2_02_FD_184026 | JGI IMG/M metagenome (GOLD analysis project Ga0209343, IMG submission 184026) | Groundwater microbial communities from Rifle, Colorado - Rifle CSP2_plank lowO2_0.2 (SPAdes) (version 2) | ecosystem: Environmental > Aquatic > Deep subsurface > Groundwater | place...
CCTCAGGGGCTAAAGCCCACTCGATAGGAGGCGTCATTTCGGCATGGCTGAAGCCATGCCCTTACGAGGTTGCCTCGCTATACAGCAACCCTGAAAATGGTCTAGATCAGATCACTGGAAGGAGAAGAGCCAGGCTAGCCGATCTCATGCCACTCCGGTCCGGCGCGTTTGCTGGCTCTCGGATTTTTCAAGCACGCGTATGACCGGGATCAGAATCAAAAGGCCCATGAGAAAAAAAAGGATTCCTCCCGAGTGGTGAAGAGTCCCCGTAAGAAAGTCTCTGCTGACATAAGCCGAAAGCAAGGAGATGGCGACGATTCGCACGGCGTTCTTGAAAATTAGAATGGGAAGTGCAGCCATAAGCAAGATAACCTTTCTCGATGGCGATCGAAGGAATAGTTGCCCGATCAGAAGGCACAGAATGAACAATGCGATGCTGGAACGAATCCCGCTGCATTCCTCCGCCACCTCGATGGTGAGACCCGGGAGAGTGAAAAAGAAACCTTCGCGGAACACCGGCACTCCGGTGATTGAAAAAAGCACATACGAAACGTCGGCAGAGCCTTGCTGCAACGCGTGAATAATTCCGGCCAGCACAAATTCCGGGAATGGAACCACCAAGAGCAAGAGCGACAATGGAAATGCTGACGCCCGAAATGCCTGAGGTCCGTAAAACAGGAGGAACCCGGCCATCCAAAAGAGGACGATAGAGAGAATCGCCAAGGGGAAATAACCACTCGTGCTTACGGCCGAATGCGGAAGCGCAATCCAATATAACCCCGCTGCCAGTGCGAATAGAAGGGCCGCGCCTCGCAAACAGGGTTGGACATTCTGGAATATCTTGTTTCGATCAATCCAATAAATAAAGCCAGTGCTGATCACTGGCACGACCAGGATGTGAGAGTAATGGTCATACTGAAGCGCTTGGCTCACCAGCGTGCTGAGAGGCGTCCAGAACAATCCGAAGGATAGTGTGACGAAAAGCATAAAATAGAGATCTCTTTGCTTCATTTCGCTCTCCTGCAACCGTGCGAATCTACTTCACAGCGGCGGGGTCCGCCAGACGGTTTCTCCTGCCGCCGATCCACAACGACTATTACTCCGAGCACTAAATAAGTGACACTTCAGAGGGCTGCATACTGGACATGGCGTTCCTGGAAATAGCGTTGTACGACCTGCGGATGCCCCTGGGTGATCCGCAGATACGAACGGACGTTTTCCCACCAGTTCCTGCTCGTCTCTGGGGCGCATGCGACCCACCGCATTGGTCTTGACGTCCTGATTCAGCAATTCGTCCGGGTTCAACGCCGGGCTATACGGGGGCAGCCAGAACAGTCGCACCTGCCGGGCATGTTGCGCCAGCCAACGTTTCACCCGAGCCGCCCGATGCACCGGGTGCCGATCGGCGAGGAGATACAGTTTCCGCTTCGTCAGGCGTCGCAAACGGCGCAGGAACTCCAGAAACACACGAGCCGTGAACCGCTGCCGGAACACCAGGAAGGCCCACCGTCCCCGCTTGGTGATCGCCGAGATCATGTTGCACCGGAAGCGCTGCCCGGTTCCCGGCACCACCGGCGTCTGACCTCGCAGCCCCCAGGACCGGCCTGCCTGGTGGTCCGACCGCAGACCCATCTCGTCCAACCAGTGAATCTGCGCCTTCTCCCGTCGCGCTTGCGCCCGAATCGCGGGATACTCCTCGGCGAGCCACCGCTGGACCGCCACCGGGTCTTGTTCGTAGGACCGCCGCGCCGGTTTCTGCGGGGTCAGACCCCAGGCGCGCAGGTACCGGCCCACCGTCCAGACCGAAACCCGCACCCCCAACCGCCGGGCCAACAACTGTTGGACCGCTTCCCGCGTCCAGAGCGCGAAGAGCAACCGCAACTGTTCCGGGTAGCGGTTCACGATCAGCCGCACGGCCTGGGCGGCCTGCGGGGCCCTCAGACGCGGATGCGGCGGTCGTCCGCGACGACGGGCCTGAAATGCCTTCGCCCCGTGCTGTTCCCACAACCCCATCCAGCGGGTCACCGTGCCCCGCGCGACTCCGAACACACCGGCGGCCTCGGTCTGGGAAAGCCCCCCTCGCACCGCCCGAACCACCCGCCGGCGCAAGTCTGCCTGGGCCTTCGCCGGAAGCGAGCGAGCATCCTGTTTCTTCATGTTGCCCAGGATAACACAGAATGGCCATTATGTCATCTATTTAATGCTCCGATTAGTAACTATCCTCTGCCCGAAACCATTCCGGGTCGTGGCAATATGACACTTATGGTGGTATACATAAGTGGGTCGTCGGGAGATTCAATCCTTCGGATTAGCTCATCTATTTGACCCGACCAACATCGCTTTCTTCTCATCCAGGAACTCATCCATGGTTGATCCCACGTTCTTTGAATGAGTACGCCTGTTGAATAGCCTAGGTCGAGCAAGTTGGTGAGCAGATCTCGAGCAGCTCTCCATTCAATTACGACATTGTGAAGCTCGATGAATAATCCTGGCCGGTATTTGTGCAGTACCTCCTGCCCGCCGTCGAAGATAATCAGTTCGGCTCCCTCAACGTCCATACGTAAAACACTCGGGTGGAACCCAGGAAACTCACACACGACATCATCGAGTCTCTTGCCGGTTACAGTTATGGCGTGATGATGTTGCAATCGGTCGTCGTGAAAAAGGCTTCCCCAGTTGGGCGTGTCCGACTCAGAGAATTCAACACTGTCGGTTTTCGATGTTATGGCCCACGGAAAAACTTGGATATTACTCTGCCCTGATCGCTGGACATTGCGTTGCAAGATACTGTAAACACTTGGTGCCGGTTCAAATCCAAGGACCCGACCCATCGGACCGACTCGCTGACTTGCGAGTAGCACATAGTAGCCCAGGTTCGATCCAATGTCGATGACATGATCCCCGGGTGACAACTGCCGCAGGTACGTGCTTGTAGCGAGCGGTTCATGGACTCCGTATAATAGTAATTCTTCGCTTACCCCCACTATGGAGGGATGCAGTTCGAACTCGTGATTGTGGAAGGAAATGACAGGGGATGCTTGCTCGGATCTTACCTCACGACCTCTCAGTCGCTGATAAAGTTCGTAGTGGAGCCGCCAAATAGCTTGTCTAAGAGTAAAGGCAAGACCGCGATTGCATAGGTATTGGAGAGCTCTCTTAACAATTCGAATACTGTAGATCCCACTATGTTCTTGAACATCCGCCATAAGAGCACGCCTCCTTTTTCAGCAAACATGGTTACTCGTCGCTTCTGGGAGCACTTTTGACCTGCGCCCCAAATCATATCCGACTCTGGGCGGTATTTGGGGAACAGGTCAAAGCAGAGGATGCTGGGATGAATCCTCGGTCAGAGGGGTACACATTTCCGCCATAAACTCGGCGCGTTCCGCAGGGTCAGATTCTTCCGCAGAGCCTTCGAAGGAACCAGCTTTAGTCCCAAAGCGATGAGGATGAGCATCGCAATATTGTTGGGGAGGTAAAACTTCTTGGAAAAGCGCATGTTTACGGATTTCAATGCCAGTTTCCTGCCTCCCACCGTCACTGGTTGTGCGACCCGATCCCTGCCGAAACCCAGCAAGGTAATCTCGGCGTCGGGAAACTTGTGTAAAATGCAGGTGACCGAGCCGGCCGCCAGTGCGCTCACCCCCATGTTACCCAAGTTGAAGCTCACACCCATCAGAAGAATCTTCAAGGGTGTAGCCGCGCCGGGTTGTCTCTCGAGAATCAATAACTTTCCAACGCAACGGTGTTTATGACAGCCGCAAAGGAATGCCATGTAATGTCATTCCAAGCATCCTGCGGCAGTCGATCGACGATCCCTCCCCTGCACACGAACCGGACAGGATCTTCCATACAGCTCAACTCGACGTCCGCGCGGACCCCGCCAATGCATCTCGAATCAGATATTGGTAATCTACCTTATTGGTGGAGGTCCTGGGAAGGGAGTCACGGAAGATGAAGACATCCGGGCTGAAATAAGCCGGGAGAGTTTTGCTGCAGAACACCTTCAGCTCCACGACCGAAGGTGTGGAGTCCTGGCGCGTTGCGACGTAGGCGACGATCTTCACGCCGGACTCAGAATCCGGCGCGGCGACCACCGCCGCTTCGCGAATCCCCTCATAGCGGTAGAGAGTGTTCTCAATGTCTCCCAGTTCAATTCGGTAACCGCGGCGCTTGACCATTCGGTCGCGGCGGCCCACATACAGGTAGCCGTCGAGGGGATCCTTCTTGACAACGTCGCCGGTGTTGTACCATCGCTGCCCGTCCCGCTCGCGGAACGCAGCAGCGCTCTCCTCCAACCGTCCCCAATAACCGCCAAATACTGAGGGTCCCGCGATGTACAATAGCCCTTCCTCCCCGGCGCTGACGACAGGTGCACCTTCCTCATCGAGAACCAAATCGGAGCAATGAGAGCATAGCCAACCGATTGGATACGGTTCCGTGCGGTCCTCCGGGACGGGCAGCGGAATCTGGGCAAAGGTGCAGACGTTGGTTTCGGTGGGACCGTACAGATTGAAGTAAGCTGGGAGAGGCCACAACCGTGTCAGGTTCCTCAAATGTTTCACAGGGAAAACCTCGCCCGCAAACAGGACTAGCCGCAGGTCGCCAAAATCGAAGCGGTCAAGGCCCCCGAATTCCGCCAGCAGACTGAGAATAGATGGTGTGGAATACCACACCGTCAGACGATTTGAGGCGATGAAATCCGCCAAGTCCCGGGGATTCTTCCCCAGTTCGTCGGAGATCAGAAACAGAGTGCCGCCATGTTTCACGCAGAGGTAAATGTCTAAAACGGAGAGGTCGAAGTGGAACGGGGCGTGGCTGCTGAAACAGTCGTGCTCATCCGGTTGGAATATAGAGGAACACCACTCCACAAAGCTGATCGCGTTGGTGTGGCTCAGCATCACGCCCTTGGGAATGCCCGTGGAACCAGACGTATACAGGATATACGCTAACTCATCGGGCCGGGGGGATGCCAGATCGGCCCGGAGCGGCTCGTGTTCCAGCGCCTGCTGCCAAGTCACAACACCATCCGGCATTTCGAAAGAATTTTCTCCCGAATCGGTGCCTGCCATGACAACCGTGCTGGCGCTGGGCGCCAAGGCAGCACAACGGCGGTCTGCGAACAACGCACTCACCTGGCAGTCTGCTAGAATGGTTCGGATGCGGGCCGGCGGCCCGCCGCTGTCGACCGGGACATAAGCCGCCCGCGCCTTCAGAATACCGAAGATTGCACATAAGCTGGACAAACCCTTCGGCTGAGCCACCCCGACACGATCCCCTGGCCGGACTCCCCGCTTTACGAGAAAACCCGCGATGCGATCGGCGCGATCATTGAGTTCCCGATAAGTCAGACTGCTGCCGTCCGGATCCACAGCGGCCACTCTTTCGGAGAAACGCCGCGCGGTAGCCTCCAAGTATCCACAGAGATTTGAGACGGGGAATCGGGACTCCGGCATCATTTCCTCGTGGCGCGCTTGCTCTCGATGAAGGCTGCGATCTCTTGAATTCGTTCGAAATTGTCCACCGTGGCGTCGTGGGCATCCACTTCGATGCCGAACCTCTGCTCGATGAACCCAATCATCCGCAGCATCCCCAAGGAATCCACGATTCCGCTGGTCAGCAACGGCGTGTCATCTTGCAAGTTCGTGCTTCTCTCACCCGGCAAGAACTGGGAAAGAATGTACTGACGGATCTCTTCTCTAATGTTATCCATGCTTCCTCGAATCCACTCAGAGTCCCAGAGATTTCGCGATGATGTTCCTTTGTATTTCCGAAGTCCCTGAATACAGCGTGCTGCCCATGGCATCACGCAGTTCCCGCTCGATTTGCTGCTCCACCATGTAGCCGTAGCCTCCGAAGATCTGCATGGCGTCCTGGCAGTTCGCGATGAGAGATTCGGCGACGTACAACTTCGCGACGGCGGCTTCCAGCATGGCGGCCTGGCCACGCTCCTTCAGCCAGCCGATGCGGTAAACCAGCGGCCGGCACGTGTCCAGCCGAACCTTCATGTCAACAATGCGATTCGCGACCGACTGGAATTTGCCAATCGACTTGCCAAACTGCTTGCGGGACTGCGCGTGACGGATGGACCGTTCGAGCTGTTTCCTCATTACCCCGAGCGAACTGGCGAGAATGCAGCCTCGCTCCCATTCCATGGAAGCTTCAAACACCGTTACGCCGCGGCCTTCGCGGCCGATCCGATTCGAGACAGGAACTTTGCAGTTGTCAAAAATAACTTCGCCCATGGGCGATGTGCGCAAGCCCATCTTCTCCAGCTTCTTGCCCACGAGAAGCCCGGGGGTGTCTCGTTCCACTACAAGAGCTGTAATGCCCATAGGCCCCAGGGAAGGATCCAGAGTGGCGTAGGCGACAAACAGATCGGCGACTTGCGCGTTGGTGACGAAGGTCTTCATTCCATTCAGTACATAGTGGTCGTTCTTCCGCTCGGCGCGGGTCCGCATCGAGAATACATCCGAACCGGCGTCAGGCTCCGACGCGGCGTTTGCGCCGATCCACTCACCGCTCGATAATCTGGGAAGATAACGCTGTCGCTGTTCGTCCGTCCCGTAGAGTGAAATAGGCAGAGTCGTGGTCCAGAGGTGGGCGTTGATGGAGAATAGCAACCCCTGATCGGCGGCTCCGTACCCGAGACCCTCCATCACGGCGATAACATCCGTGATGCCGAGTCCCATGCCTCCGTATTGGCAAGGCACTGGCATCCCCAGCACACCGAACGAGGCACATTTCCTCCAGGCTTCGCGACTGAATACTTCGTCGCGATCGCGCCGGATCATTTCCTCGCACAACTCAGCCCGGGCGAACTCGATGGCACCTTCCTGAAGCTTCTGCTGCTCTTCCGAGAGCTCGGACAATAGTTCTGAGCCGTGGGATGCTGCGGCCACCAATGATTCTCCTTCTTGAACCGCACAAGAATCAGCAAGTATTATATGAGGGGAGAAAAATACACATAGAGCAATTGGCTGCTGCGTTCAGGCCGGCAAACCTAAGCGGCCCCCCACAACCCATTGGCTTATCTGAGCGGCCCTCCGTCGAGTGTACGACGAAAACTCTCCAAATCCTGCACAAGTTCCGAGAGCGGCTTGTCCCACCATCGCTCTGCCAGCAATTCCTCGATGATTTGCTTCTTGAAGCGATAACTGACGACTCGCGCCGGGTTCCCTATTACAATTGCGTAAGGGGGAACATCCTCATAAACCACCGCGCCTGCTCCGATGAACGCCCCATCACCGACCTTCCGAGCTTGCGGCATAATGATTGCGTTGTGTCCTATGAAGACGTCGTTGCCGATCAACTTAGGGGGACGAGTGATGAGGTCTTCACTGGCAAATCCCAGGGCGGGATTATAGAACAGCGCATGGGTTGACTTGATATTTCTAGGATGGTTCGCATTAAATGACCGAACCGTCCCGTATATCGAGCAATAGCGGCCGATTGTTGTTCCTCGAACAAAGCCTCCAGGCGTGAAGGGTGCACCAGATGAATAAAGCCCGACCTCGACACCGTGGTACTTGCGCATTATATCTCGCAAAGTTAACGAGTATAGCTGTCCGCCCTCCATCTTTTCCACCAACCACCTTATGAAGGAACGCATGATTAGTCGCGGCCGCACAAATCCGTAAGCCCAGCAAAGCACAGGGCCGAGCCAGGACCTCCGACCTTCCTGCTTCTGTACAACTGAAGATTTCGGAAACTGTTTCTCCTGAATGGACAAATCCTCGATTGCTTTCATCTTGATCACCGACCCGAATATAGACTCATTGGAGCATCCGTTTACAAAAATATCTTCCCAAGTCCCCCCAGGATTGGATCGCTATGCTGAGAGTGCGATAACTTGGGAGTCGAAACTTACCGCTTTGGGTGCCTTCCTGTTTCTCCTGCCAACAATCATATTAGCTCGCTGGTGCGGAGTCTTCGGCGTTACATTGCAAGCCCATCGCCGACGATTCCGCTCTGAAAAGCGCGACACGTAGCCCCGGAAAAATCCAGAACATTGCAAGTGTGAGGATGGCGATGACTACTGTAGCCTCAAGAAAAGCTGTGCGCCAGTTGAGACTGGCAAATCCCGCCCAAACTACCACCCCCGCCGCAACAGTCCCAGATGCAAACATCACAAAACTCTTCCATGCCACGGCCCCGGGAATGTTATGCTGAAGCTGCAATCGCCAGACGCAAACGAACATTGCCAGCGCCTCTCCCGCCAGGCCGCAGATGGCAATCGAAGCCAGCCCGTAACCCGCCCAGGCCGTGAGCAGAATACCCGGCAGAGCAATCGAGCGGGCGATGTTGGAGACCATGGAGTTTTTCGTGTCCCCCAGAGCCATTGCCGCCAGAGTGGGCGCGGTGCGCAAAGTTCGCAAGCCCCACATTGCCCCCACGATTCCGATGAACGAACTGGCAGCAGCGTACTTTTCCCCGAAGATCAGTACCACCAGCGATCCGCCCGCGACGATTAATCCAGCGGCGGATGTAAGGGACACAAGAGCAATTGCTTGAGTGCAAAGCTCGTAGCGTTTTTGAAACTGGTCGCGTACGGTCTGCACCTGCGAAAGCATGGGTAGGAACAGACTGGCTGCCACACTCGCCACCAGTGACGTGGGCGCCATGGCCAGCGCGAAGGCAACGGAATAAACGCCAAGATCGGCTAACGAAAAAGTGCTCCGCGAAAACAGCTTCTGGGCTGAGCCGATTACAAACCGGTCGCCATCGAAAATCACAAACAGCAGCAGGCCATTCACCAGCAGCGGCCATCCGAAGGAGGCGATCCGACGGGCATGAGCGTAGTCCCAGGTCCAGCCGTAACGCCGCTCCGCTACAAGGTGCGAACCGATCACCGAGAGTGCAGCCTGCGCAACCAACAGCCACAACATGGCGGAGTAATCGCGGAAGTAGGCCGCCAGCGGCCAGGCCGCCAGGGTGACCAGCACACTCGAAGCAATGTTGCTAATCACCAATGGACCGAAATTCATGTTCCGCTGTAAGCGGTTGATATCAAGGTGGGCGAATCCCCTCAGGGCTGGGACTACGGCCAGGCATCGGAAGGCCCAGGCTGTTTCCGGAGCTCCGAACAGGCCCGCCACCGGACCAGCCAGCAAGAAAATCAGGCTCGCATTCAGCAAACCCCGCCCGGCGCGGAGAAGTTGGGCCGTTTTCTGCAATCGTGGGTCATCGCCGTCTTGGGCCTGAACCAACAAGATTTCAGAGGAGAGGTTGCTGACCATTTCAAACAAGTTGAACGTGATGGCCAGCGTTGCCGCAACCCCGAAATTTTCCGGGCTGATCAGACGCGCCAGGATTACATTCTTCACAAAAGCGCAAGCCTGCGCGACGCCCTGGTTGGCGCCCAGTTTGAGGCCGCCTTTAAGAATTGAAGCGCGCAGTGACATGATGATTTCGAAGGAGCCGTTCCCCGGACCGCCTGTGCCTAGAGGCTCGCGGAGGTCAGCTCAACTGCTCCTTGGCCCACTTGGAAGCGTACTGGAAATAGTAGAGCCAGTCGTAGCCGCCCTCCAGCTTGGCCCAGAAAAAGGCGGGGTCATCCCCGCTGTTCACCGGAATGCGGGGCAGAAAATAACGGTCCGCACTCTTTCCCGCCGTGCCGATAATCGTGGACACTCCATTATCATACCCGTTTTTCACAAGCGATTCCCGCAGCAGGTGGCCAAACTCCCGGTTCGCTTCCGGAAAGGAGTACGGATAGGAGAAGGATTGCACCCGGGCGCCCAGTTCCTGCTCGATCACGTCCTTCGAATGGCTGATCTCGGCATCCAATTCCGCGGGCCTCAATCGTATCAGCTCGGGGTGGGTTACCGTATGGGAGCCGAACTCGATTCCCTGCGAATACAGCCGGCGCACCTCGTTCCAGTCCAGGCAATCCCGCCCGTCTTTCTGTTTACCGGCCAATCCGGTCACCAGATAGACCGTCGCGGAAAAGCCGTTCTCATGGAGTATAGGGAAAGCGGTGGTCGCGAAGTCGCGAAAGCCGTCATCGAACGTGATCACGACATATTTTTCGCTTCTTTTGCCATCGTGAATATAGCTCAGGGCGGTGGCGAGGTCCACGGACGAAAAGCCATGTTCGCGAAGGAATTTCATGTGCTGGGAAAAGATTTCCGGGAACGTATTCGTATCATAATATGGATGGCGGTTATCCGGGCTTTGCTCCGAGACGCTGTGGTACATCAAAATCGGCACGCGAGGTCCGTGATGCCCGTTCAACATTCCTACCAACGGGCGACCCAAGAAAATTGTAACTGTGCGATCGAGACGCAAACTATACATCGGCTTTTAGCGACCTACCGTCCTGCGCAACGCTTGGGCGACCGCTAGTAACGCCGGACTCTTACTCAAATAGTTATCTCTGACTTCGGAAAGCCGTCTGCGAGCAAACACCTTCAATTCGTCACGCCATCCGGGATGCCGATATGAAGATTCGATTTCATTGCGATATTTCAGAGAGAACACTCTTGATGATTTCGGAGGCACGCTAAAAGAAAAATGGATCTTTCCATCGTTAACAACCACATCTGCGCAGGCTTCTTCATTCAAGAGGACCTCTTCCAAAGCAATCAGGCCCATCTCCTGCTTGACCACGGAGCAGCGGATCGGGTTCTGAAATACATTGTCGACCTTTCCACTTCTCGCATAGGCCATTACTTTGTGAACTCCCTCTTCTGTCGATCGTCGAAGATACGAGTGCTCAATGGCGGTCTGGAGGTTCGACCAGCGGATATCCGGTGCGATCGTATTGATTCGCGATACCAGTTCTGCGACCCGTTCGGGATTCTGAAAAACGGAATGGTGTTCCACAATCAGCACGGGCTTGCCAAAAAATAGAGCGAGCGCCACATGTTCCGGCAACATCTCGCCGACGTATTGCCGTAGGAATAAGGGAACACCGCCGTAACTTGTGACGGCGGGCTGCAAGAAATCAGCAACCGTTAGTGGCGACGCCCCCTCCTGCGGGTAAGGGTCAGAATTTACAGCCGCCAAGAGATTATTCGCCTTCAGAGCCATCAGGGCATTCACAGAGAACTTGCCCTGAGGAAAAACAAATACCTTGTCGTACGGGATGCCGGTCCGCTGCTGGTGCATGTCCATTCGCTTCAGAGCCGTCCCGATTCTGGAATTGAGTTCGCTCAGGTCTGTTGTGCCGAATTCCGACGATGTGTGATCATTCCCGTGCATACACAGCGAGTACCGATCCGTTCGTTCTCGGAATATCCGCGTGATCGCTGGAGAGCTGCGCTTGCAATTGTAAGGGATGAAGGCAATGCTCGTGTGGAAGACATGCTCGTCCATCATTCGCAGCAGACGATGATAATTCAAAAAGCCGTAATCCCTCCGCAAGTACGGATCGTCAATAATTAAAGTCGCGTATGCGTGATGGGGGTGCCAGCACGCGTCACCGAAGGCGTGCCGAAAAAACATGACCGGCAGTACCACCCGCGAGAACCAACTGAGGAGCCACACATCATCGGTAGGAGCATCCATGTCTGCAATCTCCCCGGTGGCAAGAAAGAAGACTTGCGCCCGGCCCCTCGATAGATTCGCGAACTGCGGGTGACCATCTATCGTGACGAGCTCTTGCGCAGCGCCTGCCCCGGAGCTTTGTATGAGTATGCGGTCCGTAACCGGATTGACAGGCCCAAAAATCTGACCTGAAAAGGGGCCGCAAATCTCCCTGCATTGGTTGGTGATCGAGTAGCGCAATCCTGTCCCTTCCGGCAGGCATACGGAATGAAGCTGGCCGTTGGAAAGAGATTTGACCACGTTTGCCGAAGCACTGTCCGAATTCAGGTTGTAAACGAGTATAAACGGAAAACGGGAGACTAAATAGTTCCCAAGCGTTGCCGAGGAAGACTCGTTGAAAAACCACCGTCCGATCACTTGCGGATTGACTACAAAGCATGAATTGGATTCCTTTATGGCCCGATCCAGATAGTCCGGCGAAGGGGGTGCTTCGCCATCCAACGGAAGTCTCTCCCAAGGTATGCCGAAGAATTCCGCCAGACGAATGAGCCGGGAGTCTACTGGCTGTAATTCGGCAACAGTCGGAACTAACAGTACCAGGGGAGCCGCTTGCGATCTAGCAGGCATCCTTACCCACCTCCGCACGCCGTTCACTTGATAGGTTTCAGATGTTTAGAGAATTCTCTGAGCGAAACGCCCTTTTGAAACGGCTTTCCAATGGAGGCGACAGCTTTGGCAGGATTTCCCTGAACCAATGTCAGTGGGGGTACGGAATGGGTAACAACGCTCCCCGCCGCAACTACCGATCCACGGCCGATTGTAACGTTTGGTAAGATTATTGCCCCAGGCCCAATACTGGCGCCTTCCTCGATCAAAACTCCTCTTAGCTCTCGAAAATGCGCAATGACCGTGGCCCGAATGCCAACTGCAGCGCCGTCACGGATTGTTACAAGATGAGGGTATGCAGTTTCAATGATGGCATCATAGCCGATCCACACGTTCTTTCCGATCTTTACGCCCCGGAGGCGGTGCAGGAAGGGCCGAATGGACGTCGCGCCGGGACCAATACGCGCGAGCAACTGCAAAGCCCGATTCGCTAGCCCCGAAAACCCGGATTCCGTCATCAAAGCTCCAAAGACATTTCTAGCAATGGCTTACCAGTACCCAAAGCGATCTCGCCCACGCGCTTGAATCCCACAGACTCATATATGCGCAACATCGGTGTGTTTCCAGGTCTTACGTGGGAAAGGAATCGCCGGAATCCGGTTGCCTTTCCCTCCTCGATCCGGTGTTCAACGAGCTTCCGTCCGAGCCCGTGGCCGCGAAACTCTTTACAAACACCCACCACTCGGTCGTAGGATTGATCTGGTCCAACTACAAAAGCAGGATGGCTGAGGGCCGATAATCTTTGGAGCAGCATTGGGCGTTTGTCACGCTTCGTTTCTGTAACAAGAGCTAACATGTCGGCCTTGCGTCTTCTCTGGAACTCCTCTCCCCCCAAAGAGATATAACCGCCCGCCGGCTGGGCGTCCTTGAACAAGATCACCATCGCCCGGATCGAGTACTGTGAGGAAGGCCGACGCATCCAAGCCGAAAGCCTTTCTTTGGCGGCCGCTTCGCCCCCGAAAACCCAATCGAAATAGTCGTCCGCCGCCTCGGATACCCAGGGTAGCATGGCCGGAATATAGCGTTCAGCGTCTGGGTGTTGCGCCATATGACAGAATTCATTCATACATTCTTTCTGTCTTCAAGCACTTTCAGCAGCGCTCGTTTATCTATTTTCCGATTCGCATTGAGTGGCAGAGAAGGCATTGCGTGAATCGTGTGGGGAACCATATAGCCCGGCAAGCGGGACTTGAGCCTAGATTGAATGTCGTGGGCATTCACTTTTTCTCTCCCGACAAATGCTACGATGCCGCCAACTCCTGAAGGAGTCCCGGGCCATCCTAAAGCTACAACCTCATCGCAGCCTGACGCTTCCCGGAGCGCAGCCTCCACTTCACCCAATTCGACGCGATACCCTTGGATTTGAACCTGCTGATCCCGCCGTCCGAGAAAGAGCAGAGGACCGCCGGTCGGGGAGCGGCGAACGCGATCCCCGGTTCGGTAGTAAAGTCCGCTCTGCCGGGGAGGCCGCACGAAAGCCGCAGCGGTCTTTTCCGGATCATGCAAATATCCCAGGGCAACTTGAGGACCGCCGACCAACAATTCCCCCTCTTGGCCCGTAGCGACCTCGCATAGGTTTTCATCCACAATGATGGCATGCAACCCCGAATTGGCTTCGCCAATGGGCACCCAACCGAACTCGCTTTCCCCGGGGGTCTTCTGTGGATCAAAACGATAAGCGGTGCAGGTTACGGTGAGTTCGGTTGGCCCGTAAAGGTTCTCGATGATTGCATTGGGGGCTGCATTCTGCCAAGCCGCTGCGACTTCCATTGGTAGCGGTTCCCCTGCAAAAAAAGTGTAGCGAAGCTGATCGAACCGTCCTGGCGTGAGTGCGCCCAACTTCTTCATGCGGATGGCCACAGAAGGCCCCGCGTACCAGACCGTGAGAGCTTTCTCACGAATAAACCGATCCGGCTGAAGAAGTACTCGCTGGGGAAGGCAGCAAACCGTTGCACCTACCTCCCAAGGCACAAATATGTCAAATGTGGAAACGTCAAATGTCAGGTCGGTAGCCTGCGAGAATCGGTCCTCCGCAGTAAAACCGAAACGGTCAATCATGACACGAATGAAATGCTTCATGTTGTCGTGACTGACCATGACGCCCTTGGGCACTCCCGTACTTCCCGAAGTGAAAAGGACATAGGCGATGGAACAGGGATCCGTGGGTTGTGGTTCCCACCGTTGCGGGGCAACTAAATCACGCATTCCGACCATGACGTGCGAAGGGTGCTTTTCGGAGAGCGCTCTCACATCCGCAATATCAGGTAGAACAACCAAGACCGGGCTGTCTAAACCTTCGAGAATCTCGTCGACCTGCACGGTAGATTCCTCGTCCACCACCAAGGCCCGGCAACCGGAACGGCGCAGCATGGAGCGCGTCCGTTCCAATGGAAATGTTCGATTGAGAGGGACGTACCCATGACCACGCATGAGGACCGCAAGAACACCGGCGAATGCCGTCACCGAACGATGGGCAAAAACTGCTGTCATCGGGGGGTTCCCTGAGACCGACTTGTCAATCAATGTAGCGGCTATCGAAGCAGCTTTTTCACGCAATACTCCGTACGATACGTTATGCGAATCCACCTCTAATGCCGTTCGTTGTGGAAATAAATCGGCACTGGATAGAAACCCTGAGCACAATGTTTCATTTGCCTTGCTCATCTCTTGCTCCTCTTGTCAGATGCTCAGAAACGTATCGGGCAAATGGTCCAATGACCGTCAGGTCCTCCGGTGGAAGCTGCTCGAAGTCCACTGCGGTGCCGAACCGCTCCTCCATTGCGGAGATGAGTTCCATGATCCCAAAGGAATCTATGATTCCATTCGTCAGGAGATCAAAGTCATCCGGCACGTCGTGTGGGGAATAGCCCGCTGCGGAAAGACGTTCTGAAAAATGGTCCAGCAAAAAGGAACGCACCTGTTGAATCGTGATCTCGCTCATCGTCACTTCTCCAGCATCTTTAGTAGAGCTTTTCGGTCAAATTTACTATTCACATTACGAGGCAGCCTGTTCATGAAATGGAGTCGCTTCGGAACCATGTAGCCGGGCAATTGGGATGCGACGGTGCTGCGGAGCTTTTCGATATCCTTCGTTTCACCCTCAATGAAGACTTCGATTCCTCCAAATCCGCTCGGCGTGGCGGGCCAGCCGACGGCTACGACACCCTCGAACCCGCAGGCGTCCCGGACGGCGGCTTCGATTTCTCCGAGTTCGACTCTGTGGCCCAGCACCTTGACTTGGAAGTCTATCCTGCCGCGATGGGTTAGCGGGCGTTCTCCGACAGGGCGACGGACCCGGTCCCCCGTTCGATAATATATTTCATTGTTTCCGCCGTCCGGTACGACGAAAGTTGCCGCGGTCTTTTCCGGATCGTTCCAGTAGCCAAGCGACATTTGGGGGCCATTCATTAGGAGTTCCCCTTCTTCCCCCGGCGGAACTTCATTCAACTTTTCATCAACCACCAGAACGTTCATCCCCGGATACGGATACCCGATTGGAACGATTCCCAGTTCCGATTCCTGGGGAGACCGTACAGGATCCCAGCGATAGAGAGTACAGGCAATCGTGAGTTCCGTGGGACCGTATAGATTTTCCAAACTGCTGTTTGAGGCAGCTTCCAACCACGCGGTAGCGGAAGAAATGGGAAGTGGTTCACCGCAGAACAAACTCAGCCTGAGCGATGGATATCGTCCAGGTTTTAATAATCCCAACTGTTTCATAAACATCGCCGTGGAAGGCACTGAAAACCAAATGGTCAGCCGCATTTTTTCGATATAGCCCGCCGGCATAATCAGCGTTTTTTGCGACGGGCAGCAAACACAAGCCCCTGCTTCCCATGCGACAAACATGTCAAACACGGAAAGATCAAAGGTCATGTCGAACATCTGGGACACGAGGTCCGTCTCGGTCACTTGGTAACGATCTACCATGTACTCGAGAAACGCAGTGACATTGCGGTGGGCCACCATGACCCCTTTCGGAATCCCCGTGCTCCCGGAAGTGAAAAGCAGGTAGGCAATCTCCTCTGGGTTGGCAACCGGTTCCTGCCAGAGATTCGCTGGAGCAAGATCGTTCATTCCAATGAAGTGGTGCGCCGGCCATTGATTCTGAAGCAGAGTCGTGTCTATTACGTCGGGCAGGATGATCAATGATGGCTGTCGGGCAGAGCATAGAAGCCGATCCAACTGTGGTAATGAACCGGCGTCCACAACGATGGAGCGGCAATGGGATCGTTCCAGCATCACCTGGGTTCGCTCTACGGGAAAAGTCCGATTTAAGGGGACATAACCATTCCCTGCCAGCAAAGTGCCCAAAACCCCGGCGAAAGCAGCCGGACTGCGGTATGCAAATACAGCTGTGAGCGGCGTCTCAGAATATTCTGGATGGGACTGAAGAGTGGCCGCAATGCGACAAGCCGACTCGCGCAGCTCGCGGTACGTAACGAACTCCCCCGCGACGTGAACGGCTGGACATTGGGGGAAATTTTCTGACGCCCGAAGGAAGCCAGCCCATAAAGCCTGGTTCATTTTCGCCCTAACCATCGCAGCAAGACTCCTTCATGTCCGCCCCCCAGGGCCTGTTTCCCGCCGCGCGGTCGCGCAGGCGCGTTTTTCCCCCAACGGGAGTTTGCCGCAACACTGATGTGTCCGCCCGCTCCCTCCCGCAACGGCGCTCCCTCGTCTTATCGTAACATACGGTAAAATCATCACCCATTCCTGCGGCAATGCCATAGCGGTCACAATTCCGGGTGTTGAAGGGCTGGAATTGGAGTGTTGTAGCGACGCGGTTAATACGGGGAATCAACATTAAACATTCTGACTCCGATAGAGTCCAGGTTCCCCCTCCGCTGGCCAAGCTCTTTCCGACTGCTCGGTTATGTTCCAGCGGTTCCAAGAAAGTCCACCTCCGACATGGACTTCTTGTCTGGTTCGGCGTATTCTGAAGGTGTCGATTTCTAGCCGATGGAGGGGCTTATGAGCTTACCCGGTATCAAAAACAATTCGGCCAAAGTGCTTGTCTTAGCCATTCTAGCTCTGACAGCAACAACAATCCCCCACGCATTCGCGGTTCAACGCGAAGTTGGCCCAGGCCAAACGCACACGACCATCGGTGCTTGCATCACAGCGGCTTCCGCGGGAGACATCTGCAATGTTCATGAGGCCACGTACACCCAGACGGTCACGATCAATAAGGACATCACTGTCCAGGCCAACACCGGCGATACGCCTACGATTGACCTTGCCGCAGGCGGGATCGGAGTCATCATCAGCGCAAGTGGGGCGACGTTCTCAGGAATCGAAGTCAAGAACTATGGATCGGCTTCGAGTGGGCAAGCGGGGATTTTCATCAACTCTGGAGTAACTAGAGTTACTATTTCAGGGGCCATTGTCAGCGGCGGATACGGAACTGGAATATACGCTAGAGGATCAAACGGCCCTCTCCTAATAGAGAATTGTCAGGTCTACGGAGCGTTGCAGCAGACCAGCGGAAGCGGCCTCAACGGCGATGGAATCGTACTCCTGTTCAGCACGTCTTCTGATAATACCTTTCCCAATGGGGAAATAATCCGCAATTGCGCGGTTCACGACAACCAAATAGATGGGACGAAAGCGAGCGGGAGTTACGTTACCATAGAGGACAGCAACATCTACAGCAATGTCTCTACCCTTGGCGCCCATTCAGACGGACTCCAGATGTTGGGAAATGGACAGTGGGACCACCTGAGACTCATAAACAATATCTTTAGAAATCATACCCAAAACATCTTCTTGGAGTGCCGCACGGACCTCCCATGCGAGGACATTGAAATCTACGGCAATAAGATCTACAACGATCGCGGCGTCGTGAATGGCCAGAATATGGACGTGCAAGTTCCAGCCGGTTTCTCGGGGTTGATATTTCCGCAGCCCGCTGAATGCAAGGACGCAAAAGTTTATAACAACACATTTGGGCGACATTCCGGCATCGCCGTTCTATGGACATCCTGCTCTACTGGAACCAATGAGTTCAAAAACAACATCATTCAGAACGATTTCGGAAACGGGATGCTTGCTGGAGGGACGCTAGGCTGTCCTGAGTGGGCCAGCGGGACTATGGATTACAACCATTGGGATATGCCCAATCCGCCCCGTTATGTAATTGCCTGCTCTGCTAGTGGGTTCCACAGGACCTTGGCGCAGTTCCAGGCGGCATCTACCGGTTTAGAACGGCACGGATCGAGCGGCGCGGCAAGTTCTGCAAGTGAAAATTTCGGTTCGGTTCGAGCACCCGGCTTACCTTTGCCTGCTCCCTACAACCGAGACGCCACCGGAAACATCCGAGGGGCAGACGGTGTGTGGGATCGAGGCGCCTTCGAGTTCGTTGTGCCAAGCCGCCCCAACCCTCCGCAAAACCTGGGGCCTGCCGCTCCGTAGGACTCAGGCATGGACCTTTGGGTGGTCGTCTTCCGACCAGGGAGTTTGAAATCTGGTTTCGGGATCGGCTTTTGGGAAATCCGCTTCCTGGAAGTGTTCCCGGGCAGCATCCAACTCCCTGCATCTGGGGTATGCGAATATTAGGGCGATCATCGTCCAAAGCATGTATCCATTCTGCCCCCACCCATACAGCCAGACGCTGTACATCTCGAAATAAAAGACGACCAGGTTGACGAAAAGAACCAGCGCAAGATACTTGTCCGGGGCTGGGAAAGTCCTGAACTGCTTCCAGGCGACCCATGCGGGCTTCATGAGCAGCAGGAAAAAGATCAGCAAACCGACGAAACCGGTATGCACCATCAGAGCCACCCAGGCATTGTCGCCACTATTGAACTCACCAGTTGAATATCCTTCGTTGCCCTCCAGGTGAACCTCGTAGAATGACTCCAATCCGTATCCCCATACTGCCCGGCGCGGATTTTCCAGGAGTCTCTTCACAGCGGCATCCTGCATCTTAAATCTGTACTCAAACGATCCGCCGGTAACAGTGGTGGGATCGAATGTGGCTACGTAAATATTCTTGAGCGTTTCCCACACCCCCGGCCGAATGATACAGGTAGCAACAGCAAGGATCCCGATCACTACAACTCGCTTGTGAATCCCACCTCGAGCAAAAAGGAACAGAAGCAAACAGCCGAGAATTGCCCCGAGCCAAGGCCCTCTGCTCATGGTCTTAAAGAGATTCAGAAACATCAAAAGGAGCCCGCCCCATAACAAGAACCTTTGCTTGCGCATCACACTCGGCAGGTAGAGCGCCAGCAAGATCGCCGTGACCAAGCCCGCCCCGTACAAAATGGCGTGGGGATACGTAGAATGGATCCTCAACCCCCTCTCTCCTCCCATCATCAGACCACCTGTAGAGGCAAGATAACCCAGAGGAAAAAGCGACATCACACTCCAGCCCCGATAGGCTTCGATCGCCCCGAAAACGGAGGCTGCCACAACGCCCAGGACCAGCCCCATTAGAATTTTATGGATGGTTTCGACCTTCGTGACTGTTTTCAAGTATATGAGATAGAGCAGATAGTAATCAAACACCATGGAAAACAACTGTTTGATACTTGCTGCGGGAACAATAGAGTCCGCCGTTGAGATCAGACACCACCCGACGTGGATCACGATTAAGACCTTCAAGGGAGTGCTTGTCCTGGCTGCTGTGTCAGTTTTGTTTCCGCCTGAAAGGAAGTAGAAAAGGGTTAAGGTGATAACGATGAGTCGTTGGGTAGTTAATCCAAAAATGCCGACAGGCAAAAACGCATTAGTCGGAGCGAGAACTATCATGAAGGTGGCGAACGGCAACGCGGCTTCCAGACCTTTTGGCAAAGCGATCTTCACCAGGCCGACCAGCGCGAACAACTCCATCAATAGAATAGTCAACATAGCTCGATGATTCGGGGGGGATTATTATCCTTTAGATTGTGGCATGTCCTTCTTGCAGGCAAGCCAATACAATGCAAGCAGATTACGGTGCAATCCCGATGTGCAAATTCACCAACAACCTTAGGAGTTCAATCGCTTGGCGATTATATCTCCGTAGTTCTCAGGGCAGGAGACGCGTTCAAGCGTCTGCGCCATTTCAGCAGCGGTCAACCAAGAAGGGGATTCTAACCTGAAGTGCTGACCCACTACATAGTTATAAAGGTATCCGTCGCCGAGGATCTCAAGCGAACGCCTTGCAACGTGAAGCAAATCAACTATAAATTCAAAACTGAGCGTCGGGGGACGAAAGCTCATCCCGTCCAGCACCTTGTCGTCAAAACCCTCAGTATCTATCTTAATGAATTGAGGTGGCCCGTGGCGGATGAATAGAGCATCGAGGGTCGTAACTGGAACGCAGACAGAACTCTCCCAAGGTGCTTTACCCCACCGGCCAGAACGCACTACCTGAAGTTTCCAGTCCTCCGATAGCGTACTGATAACATCCCACTTGGAAATAGAAAGCTCCGCGAATCCTTCATGATCCCCAATCGCTACTCTCTCAACAAGAACGGACCCCGTTGCTTCCATTCTTTTAATCCAGTTAGCGCAGACGGGATTTGGCTCGACAGCGACTACGCGGGCCCCCAGACTCAAGAACGTGTCTGTGTATTCTCCAACATTCGCGCCCACATCGAAGACCAAATCCCCCCTGCCCATAAATTGGCCGTATAGATACTGTGCAAGGTTCAATGCTTTTAGTTTCTTGCGATCAAAAACGGCAAGAAAGGCCTTGCGTGCCGGGCGGTACAAAGGGCTGCCATAAAGAAAATATTTTGCGGATGTTCGAAGTCCGGACATGCTTTCCTCCATAGCAAGCTGGTGCGACGACTCTACTCTCATCGGCGCTCTTGAGCGGGCTAAGTCCCCTCATCCAACGAAGCTGATTGTGGACCACTTAGTTCCCGATAGGGTGGGGGCCACTTGGGCTGCAATGGCTTCGGCAGATAACTCAGCAAAAGCAATCTCAAGCATTTCGCGAGGGAAATGGGATTACCTGAGTTTCGCAGAGCATGCCTTAGCTGATTTCCCGCCTCGCCCATCTGCCCGACCCCGAGAAGCCTCTTCGCGTACTGACGGCGTTTCATTGCGAAAACTGAATTGAGCGCGCGCGAAAATCGCCGGTCGGGGAGTGTCCGGTGGTAGCTCTCTAACAATTCGAACGCCCGCACCTCCGCTTCAGTAATCGCAAGATGGTTTGACGACAGGGTGCCCGACCGAATTCTGTAGGCGCCCAGAGGAATTGATGCGTAAAGAATACAACCCCTGCGCGCTACCAATAGTACTAGGTTAACAAAATAAACATCTTCTGCTATTCTACCCTTAAAAGGTTCAGGGCCAAGGGAGCGCAGAACCTTCTTGGGGACACAGCCGTAGCTCGGGAGAAAGCGGCCCACCGCTGAATTGTATCGCACCAGAAACTCGAGCCGAGGAATAATCTCAACCCTATATTCGGGAAGGGGTTCATTCTTCCACACATAATGGACACCTCCGTAAAAGTTGACATGTCCAGTGAAGAAGGCAACACAGGTGGGGTGCTGTTGAAACAGTTCCCGTTGCACCTCGAGGTATCTGGGGTGCCATATGTCATCAGAGTCGAGAAAGGCGACCAGATCACCCTGGGCCCGCTCGCACAAGGCATTTCGTGCGCTAGCAACGCCACCGTTTTTCTGCCGAAAAACGGTGATACGCGGCCTATATGAAGCAAGAAGCTCAGGGGTGCAATCCGTGCTCCCATCGTCCAGGACGAGTATTTCATCGGGCGCAACAGTCTGTCCGAGGACAGAGTCAAGTGTCTCTTGGATCGTCGCTTCGCAGTTGTAAGCTGGAATAATCACGCTGATTTTCATGAAAGACCTCCGGTGGTTCAAGCGGTTTTTGAAGCCGGAATGCTCTTCCTCATTGTGAAACAGATCGGCATTGCATCCAGTTCCAAGACGTGGCTACCATATCGTGAAGTGACCTCGAAGGTTCCCAGTGAAGCAATTGCAATGCCCGTTGGGGGTCCGCCACCAGCACAGGAGGATCGCCCGGTCTTCGAGGACAAAAGTGTTTCTGAAGAGTATTCCCGGTAACTTCCTCCACCGTCGAGAGCACCTCAAGGACCGAGTACCCTCTCCCGGAGCCGAGGTTGAATGCTGCGGCTTTCCCGTCGCTAACCAAGTACTCAAGCGCCAAAACATGAGCATTGGCCAGATCATTGACGTGGACATAATCGCGTACGCAGGTTCCGTCAGCGGTGGGATAGTCCGAGCCATAAATGTCAAACCAGGTCTGAATTCCGTCGGCGGCCTCAAGAGCGCGTGGAATTAGATGAGTTTCTGGTTGGTGTAATTCCCCAATGTCGCCGTCTTCATCCGCCCCCGCTGCGTTGAAATAGCGCAAACTGACGAACCGAAGGCCGTACGCCGCGTTATAAGCCTCCAAAGCATATTCCAATGACAGCTTCGAAGCGCCATATGGATTGATCGGAATCCTTGGCGCATTTTCTGAGATGGGAATCTGCAATGGATGTCCATAGACTGCGCAGGTTGAAGAAAGAATAAAGTAGGGAGTCTTGGCTTCTAATATTGCAGTCAACAGTGCGAGTCCTGATCGCAAGTTGTTGTCGAAATATTTTTGCGGGTTCGTCATAGACTCATCCACACAGGAGAACGCAGCAAAATGCATGACCGCATCGATTCCGCGCAAGGCCCAAGCCAATTTCTCGCGGTCTGCAATGTCGGCAACGATGCACTCAAAACCTCTCGCCAGAAAAGCGTGTCCCGTGGAGAGATTGTCATACACTAAAACTTCGTGGCCGTGTTTGGCCAATTGCCGCACAGTATGGCTTCCAATATAACCTGCGCCTCCTGTAACAAGAATACGCATATGACTTATTCGTCCTACCCAGTTGTGAACTGACTTGCTTTCTCACAAGGATCGGCGCTGGGTTGCGCTGCGGCTGCCGGCGATCTGGCAATGACATCACGATATACAGCGAGAAGCTTCACGCCGGCGGCAGTCCACGTGATTTCTTCTATCGTGCTGAGGGACGCGACGCGCAACCGATTCAGGAGCATGCGATCCTCGTGCAAGAGGGTGATGTGGCGTGCCAGTGTTTCCACATCTCCAGCTTGGTGCACGAGCGCGTTTTCCATGTGCTTACAGATTGCTCCGCTGGCATCCGATACAAGCAAAACGCATCCGCTTCCACGAGCTTCCAGAGTCACAAGAGCACTCCCTTCCTCGATGCTGGGCAAAGCGAGAACATCGCTTTTCCGCATCAATTCGGGAATGTCGTTCCGAAAGCCCAAAACTTGAACGCTGGGGTGGGAGAGCATGGACGTGAGCTTCTCAGCATATCCCGGTATAAACGCTCCGGCGATGAGAAAAGAACCTTCCCGGTGGGCCGGAGACCGCAGCCATGCCTCCAGAGCGTAATGCAAACCTTTCCTGGGGGCGCAGCCTCCCGCGAATAACACGGTCAATCCGCGCTTTGAATCCCGCGGCTCGCCGTCGGGATAGTAAACTGTCTCGTCATAGCCATACTGGTGTCGTGCCAGCTTCTCCAACGGGAACCCCTGTTCCACAAACGTACGCGCAACAAAATCAGAAGGGCATAGCAGCCGATCTGCTAATTTGTATTCGACCTCCTCCTTCGCGAGGACGTGCCCCTTGAACGCATGCTCGTGATTCGGCGGCATACTGACACCCAATCGCTCGCATTCTTTCTGCACCACTTCATAGGCGAATCGCGTGTGCGCGTTAGGTCTCTCCAGAACGGTTGGTATGCCTAATCTGGCAGCGGTTTTTAGCGTTTCCAGCGCACCGAGAGGCCAGGTATGAACAATATCAACGCTCCCCGCGATTCTCTCGAGTCGCCGAGCCACAATCCAGTCATGGAGAGCACATGCCCGCATGGGCCCTAGAACCCGATAAGGGATCCGGATTCTTCCCCTGGCAAGCGTTGGGCGTGTTGTAACGTTGTCAGCAACGACTGGCTTGTGAATGGCGCCAGGAAAAACGAGCACCTCTGCTCCGGCGGCTGCTAGCCCACTCACCTGTTGCCACGCTGTATGACAGATCCTGCCAGCGCCAAGCTTATGGGGAAAGCTGTACAACACTCGCATACCACCGCACTCTTTCATCACGGAATTCTTCTTCTCTTTAATGTGCCCGTCCTAATTGCAGGGGGATGATTGCAGCATGCTGCTGATCCAGGAAGGTACGGTGCCACAACTCCAGCACGACAAGTGAAAACAACTCTTTGGAATGATTCTGCCTGGAGGAGTCGGATGTCAGCAGCCTCTCGATGGCGGGCTTCTCGAAGTAGCCTCGCTCCAGGCTGCGGCGATCCAGCAGAATATCCCGAAAATCGTCTTTGAACTCGTGGCGAATCCAGCTCTCATAAGGGACCGGGAAACCAGTCTTCTTTCGCTTCACGATCGCTTCCGGGATTCGCGGCGAGAGGGCTTTCTTAAAAAAATACTTCGTATTCAGTCCGCGTAATTTGCAGTTTCTGGGAAGAGCCGCCGCGAACTCCAGTACCCGGTGGTCGAGCAGCGGCACGCGCAGCTCCAGGGAGTTGGCCATCGTCATCTTATCAGCCTTGACCAGCAGGTCGTCCGGGAGCCAGGTTTTGGTGTCCACATAGAGCATCTTGTTCAGAAACCCCGCGCCGTTGACGCGCTGAAGCAACTCCGAAACTAACCCCGATCCCGCCGCTCCGTTACATCCGACCGCGTTTTTGAAGTCGCCGGTGTACAGTTCGCTCTTGAAACCGTTAAAGAAGTGATACGGATCGGATGTCCGGCTGTAGTAATAGTTCTCGAAAGGAACGTTCATCAGGGGAGCGTATTTTCCGATACGCTCCAATCCCGCCACCTTGCCCGCTGCGGACATCAACCCGGCGACAGGCTTGCATAAGGGGCCCAGGGCGCTCTTCAGGCTCTCCAGCCAGAAGAGATTCCGATAGTTCTGGTAACCCGCGAAGGCCTCATCCCCGCCCTCACCGGAGAGCAGCACCGTGACATGCTCCCTGGCCATTTTCGTGACATGATACAGCGCGATGGCAGGAGGCTCGCACACCGGTTCCTCCATGTGCCAGACGTATTGCGGCAGACTAGACAGGAAATCGGCGGCGGTGATAGTGGTGTCGTAATGACGGGAGCCATATCGTTGCGAGGCCAGCCGGGCGAACGGCCGCTCATCGGTGCAACCCGGCGCCTCAAAGCCAATCGTGAAGGTGCTGATCTGCTTGTCCGTCTGCTCTGTCGCGAAACTCAACATGGCCGTGGAATCCACCCCGCCACTCAGCAAGACACCCACTGGCACGTCGGCGATCATGTGTTCCCGCACGGTTTGTTTCAGCAGGTCCGTCAGCTCATCCGCATAAGCTTCTAACGTTTTGGGGGCTTCCGGCTGCGTGATGGTCAGATCCCAGTAGCGCTGTACCGTGGTCTTGCCATTTCTCATTACCAGATAGTGACCCGGCAGGAGTTTCTTGATCCCTTCGAAGAGAGTCGCCTCGCCCGGTGAGTACAGAAAGGTGAGGAAGCGGTCAAGACCAGCCAGGCTCACTTCCGCGCGATAAGCGGGGTCCGCCAGGATCGCCTTAATCTCAGACGCGAATAGGAGGGACTCCCCGGTCATCGTGTAGTAAAGCGGTTTGATGCCCACCCGGTCTCTCGCCAGAAACAAAGTCCTTTTCTTTTCGTCCCAGAGGGCGTAGGCGAACATGCCATACAGTTTTTCGACAGAGTGTTCCCCGAACTCCTCGTACAGGTGCACGATGACCTCCGTATCGGAAGTCGTCCGCAATTGATGGCCGTTGGATATCAGGAACGATCGCAACTCCTTGTAGTTATAAATCTCGCCATTGAAGACCACCCAGATGGAGCCGTCTTCGTTCGACAGGGGCTGATGCCCAGTCGCCAGATCGATGATTGAAAGCCGCCGGTGCCCGAGCCCCACAGGACCGGAAAAATACACGCCCTCATCGTCCGGGCCGCGGTGGCGAATCGTGTCCAGCATTGCGTGGAGGACGCCAGGGTCCACCGGTGATTCGTCAGCAAAATTTAGTTTTCCGCAAATTCCGCACATACAATTCAGAGATTACGAACGAACGCTCCGTATCCCGGTTAAGTCCAAATGGTTTTCAATCCGAATATGCGTCGCAGTTGTTGCTGCCGCAGATAAGCAATCAGCGCCGCGTCGTTCACTTGAGAAACGCCCTGCCAGTAGGCGCTAACAAAGCCCCACAGATGGCCGAGAGAACCGGTCACAAACGGCTTCTGCAAAAGCCGCTTCGCCGATTTGACGACCATATAAATGGGATGATATCCGCAGATGTAATCCGCCCGGCCGTTCTTCACGCAATCGCGCCAAGCCCCGTCATTGGAGCCGGTCGGACGGCGCTGAAGCACGCGGATATCCGTGAAAGTGTGTGTCTGCCAGCCCAGCATGTTGGCCTTCACTTCGTCCAGCGTATCCCAGCCGGGTGCGGCCAGCAGGCCTTCCAGGGCCTCCCAGCAGGCCTTCCGGTAGATCTTGGTGGCTCCCCGCACATGGAAACTCGGGTTGGCTTCGATGACCGCATTGCCGTCCGCCATGTGGTAAACCGATCCGCCGCCGACTCCCAGCTTGGACTCCGACTGAAATACTTTCAGGCAGCGTTCGAAGTAGTCGGCCTCGGGGCTCAAATCGGCGTCAAACTTCACGATGTACTCCCACCCAGTGGACAGAAGCGAGCGGTATCCCACCATGAACGCTTCGATCACGCCACCGCCGGGAGAGCGGAACCCCCGGTCAGGCCGGTGGACTACTGTGATCCAGTAGTATTTCTTACTGTAATCGTCAAGGATCCTTCCCGTCTCATCCTTCGAGCCGTCATTCACAATCACCCACTGAAGCGGCCGGATGGTTTGCGCGGCCATGTGGAGAATCGTGTCTTCGATACCGGCAGCCTCGTTGCGAGCCGGGGTTATCACGACGTAAGAATTGCGTGTCTGTTCCATGACTGCACTGTGCTTGCGGCACTTGTTGCTTCACTGTATCCAGCGGCTGAATGTGCTTCTACCCCATGATCCCGTCTCTTATCGGCCGCCGGAGCAAACGGTTTCGCACTACCCGCAAATAGGGGAGCACCTCCAAGTCTACGAATAGATCCCGGTCGGATTTCGAATGCACGCTGACTCGATAAAGCCGGTGAAAGTCGAGTGGAAAGCGGTTGGGAAGACTTTCGACAAGAAACGCTGCGTCGTAGCCGCAACGCCTCAGGTGACCCTCCAATTCGGGGGTGTAATCGGAGGAGGATCCGTACGGTATGCTGAAGGCCCGCACCTTATTGCCCGTGATCTGTTCCAACGCGATTCGATTCGCGTCAATCTCCTCGCGAAATTCGTGTGAAGACAATGCTCTGCAATGGACGTGGGAGTAGGTATGGTCCCCGATTTCAAAGCCAGCGGTAATCAAACCGTGCAATTGCTCCTCGGTCAAGTATAATCCCGCCTCTGAGGCCAGCTCACCGGGGCGGATGCCGGCTGCGGCGATGAGAGAATCTTGAAACGCTTTCCTTTCTCCCAACGACAGGCCGGGAAGGAACGTGCCGAAAATTTGCGAGAGGGAATACTCCTTGCCGTTCAGCTCAGGCTTTACCTGCCGGGCTGCCGCATTGACCACCGGCATTCCCGATCGATTGGCTGCGTAACACACCAGGTTATCCAGAGAGAGCGTGGTGTTCCCCAGGCAAGACGCATTCAAGAAGAACAGCGCCGGAACATTATATTTCCGGCAGATCGGCGCGGCATTTTCCAGCACCGAAGCATAAACATCGTCGAAGGTGACCAGCACGGGCGGGCACGGCCAGCTTCCGCTTCCATTCCGGTCCAGCAAATCTTGGAAGCTCACTGGTGTGTAATGCTTTGCCAGATAGCGAATTCGGGCTTCAAATTCGGTTGTGCTGATGGTGACGCCAAGCCCCTTGGTAAAGGGCGTGGTGTGATCGGAAACGTCGTGGAATAAGACGCATCGCAATGACCGATTGTTTCCGAACACGCTCATTTGCTGTTCATTCCGGTCTCCGAGCGGCCTCGACACGTTGGAGCTGAATATCCGATCCGCAGTGATGCCTCTGATTTCTTTGCATTGCCGGTTTCAACGCGGGAATCTTACTTCTTTCTGGGCAGGGAAGGCAGAAGATTGTTGAACACTGGCCGTTTCCTGTTCCGCTCTTTGATGGCGGCTCCGATCCCAGCAGATAAGAGTGTGTCGGCGGAAGGTAAATTTCCGTGCCCAGCCCAGAACGCGATATGGCTTCATCCGCATCGCCGATAATTGCTCCTCATTCCCCTCCGCAACTTCGCAATAGGCTCGGCCGCGGCCCATGCTCTCCGCCGCTAGATTGCGTAGGATGTCGTTCAGGAGCATCGGATTCAAACTCCGGCCTCGGTACTGTGGGAATACAAACGTGTCGAAGATATGCACATCCCACACTCCAAGCGGGACGAAGGGAGGTTCCATGGTGCCTCCGCGCAGGGTCCATGCATAACCTACCAATTTGCCCTCGGTCTTGATCATCCAGAGTGATGCTCCTCGCCCGAAGCGCTCGCCAATATTGCTTGGGGCGCGCGGGGGGGTCTCATAATTGAGTATTTCTTGCAAGTCCCGGGGATCAAGTTCCGATTCGCTTTCCTTGCGTTCAATTGAAACAGTAGCCGGATGAGCCGCAGACAAGTTCAAAAACTCTGAGAGCTCGTTGGAGCAGACAGCCACACGGTGGGAATCGAAGGCTCCCCTGATCCCCAGTACAGCTCGGCGGAGAGCCGCACGAATTCCGCTGCGCCTCCGGTGGTAGTGCGAAAGGCGCGATATCGCATTGTAAGGGTCAGTGGAAACCGCTGTGGGACGCGGATGCTTTAGTATCGCGGGCGCTTCGGACCGGCTTGCCCCTAAACCGTTATTCTCCCAATAAACGATGGTGCGGCCAAAAATCGTCCATATACTGGCCCGGCCCAAGGATGGGTAGGCATTTTTTCCTAGCGAGGTCAGTTGCGGGCGGTTCCATTCAGCAATATCCAGAAAAACGTATCCCTGTCCAGCGCTCTCCTCACGCAAGCTTCGCAGCATATGATTCACGAGAATGAGATTTAATCTCTTGCCCCGATAGGGAGGGAATACGAAAGCATCGAAAAAATGCACATCATTTGGCAATAGCGGGAAAAAATAAGGCCTCATGGTGCCGCCCCGTAGGCACCAATTGTAACCCGCCAGATGGCCCTCGGTCCTGATCAGCCAACACGCCGCGCCCTTTTCGAAACGCTCTTTCCAGTTAGGGAGCACCAAATCGAGATTCTCATACTTTCCAATCTCTTCCAGGTCTTGCGGGTCCAGTTCTGCTTCGCTCTGCTTCCGCTCCATCGTTATCGAACTCGGGAAAGGGGCCGGCCAAGAGCCGGCCTCGCAAAGCTCGGAATAAGAAACAGCCATTCGATTGGCGAACAGCGTCCGGCGCAGCTCCTGCGCGGCACGACGGAGCGTGGCCCGTATCCCGTTGCGCCAAAAGTAGAAGCGAAGCCGCGAGATGGATGTGGAGATGCTCATGAGGCCGATCGCTCAACAGTAGTCCTTGCCTGGTACGAGGCGCCAGCCGAAAACAGGGCCCGCAGGCACGCCAGATCCATCTGGACCCTAAGAGCGCTACGCTTTCTGCGGCGGGAAAGCGTATTGCGAAAGGCAGCGCCCAGCAGGTATCTCGTGAAGTGATGGAACGCCAAGATGCAACGGATTGCCAATCGAGCCGGAAGGCCGTGGTGCTTGGCCCAGTATCGCAAAACGGATTGCTGCTGCAGCACTGCAAACCGAACCGGGTTGGCGGCGGAGCTGGCGGCGCGGTGGTGAATCGCCTCCGCCCCAGGAAAAAACACTACCTGCCAGCCGCTCTTCCGGCAGCGGCGGCACCAATCCACGTCCTCGCCGTAGATGAAGAAATCTTCATCCAAAAAACCGACCGCCTCAACAGCCTCCTGGCGCATCATCCAGAAACAGCCCACCAGCACATCCACCGGCAGCGTGCGGTCGTAGCGGAAATAGAGCATGTGCTCGCCGCAAAAAATCCGGGAACCTGGGAACAGGGTCGCAAGCCCGGAAGCCGAGCAAAAATTGTTCCACAGCGTCGGAAACCGGCGGCACGAACTCTGCAGCGTCCGGTTGGGGTACAGGATGCGCGGACCGACGTTGCCTACGTCGGGATGTTGATCAAGGAAATCCGCCAATGCGTCCAGGCAGCCGGGCAAGACTTCCACGTCCGAATTGACCAAACTAACGTATCGTCCGCGGCTCTCCCGAATTGCCATATTGTTGGCTCTCGCAAAGCCCAGATTTTCGCGGTTCCGGATCAGCCGGACGTGCGGAAACCGGGCTTCGACCATCTCCGGGCTGCCATCGGTGGAGCCGTTGTCAACGACAATGATTTCGACACTGCGGGAGGACGGCGCCTGGGCGAAACTTTCCAGGCACCGTTCCAGATATGCCTGGGAATTCCAATTGACGATGATGACCGAGATATCCATAACCCGCAGGGACGCGACCGGGTCTGTCATTGGGTCGCGGAGGGGAGTTGAGCGCCGGAGCCGTGCAACCTTTTCATCCAGGCGCGGAGCGTGCGCTGAGCCGCTTCCCCGGCGCGAACGACCGCTGCACGTAAATCGCTGTGGCACGAAGCGAACGGGCTGATATGAGAGCAGTCGGTGCCAGACAACCCCCGCTTGAACTGATAGACACCGGGGTTGCCTTCTGGATCGATTCCCCCCAGGTCGTAACACCGAAAACCTCTCTCTTTCAGCCAGTGAATCAAAGTCCATTGCAGCAGATAGGAGCCGCGCGAGTTCAATCCTTGGTCGCTGGTAGCCCCGAGCAGATAGATTGCCGAATCGCCTATTGCCGAAGCGACGATTCCAGCAACCGGCACTCCCGCCTCCTCGCAGATCAAGACCTGCATCCGCTGCGACTCTGCAAGAAGTTCCTGAATCCGGCCGAATTGCTTAATGCTTACCGAAGTATCGAACCCCTTGCGCTTCCACATCTGGCCATAAAGCTGGCAGAACACTCGGTATCCGTCCATCCCGGTTCCGGCAACAATTTTCAGGCCTTTTTTTTCGGATTGAGTGAGCATATTTCGCCACTTCCGATCGAGGTTTCTGCGCAATTCCTCTAGTGGCGGTGACAAATCCAGGATAAAGGTTCTGTAGGTCCCTGCCAGGTTTCGTGATTCGGTGGAAAAATCTGATAACACGGTCTCAAACAGTTCGGCACGCTTCGTCCCCGCGAAAGCGTTCGGCAAAACGCGCAAGTACAAATTCCTCTTCCTGGCGTACTCCTCGCGCAGAGCCTGCGCCATGCGGGAGGCAGCCTCCGCATCCGGCGTCTGCCCACGACGGTAGAATAGGGGTCCCCACCGTAGATACGCAATCCCGATACCGAGTCTTACAGGATGGTAAATGCGAAGTTGCGCGATGGCCGCCACTTCCCCGTTTCGTCGCAACACAAGATGACTCAGATTCTCTCTTCCCCACCGAACTTCCCCATACGCCCACGTTTGATAGATGTTGGCATCTTCGAACAGGTCCAGCACCTCAGCCCACGCCGCGGGGGAAACGACGTCCGTCTCGATGTCCCAAGCGACTGGCGGGTTGCGTTCCTGTCCCTTGGATGACTCAGTGGCATCTAAGGAACCGGACTCCGTGCTAGAGATAGCTGCCTTCATAAAAAAAGCAAATCACACACGATGCTTCTTTCGCACATAACCAAGGGGTCCTTCTCGCAATTATCGGGATGCTTACACACGACTCAAATGGAGGAACTCCGCCCCATCACTCTGAGTATTGACTGCTTTCAATACACCAGTGATTCCTGGTCTCGCACACACGATATCAAAACCCGCTTCCTTTAACATTGTTTCGGCTTCGCTCATGCGATTTCCATGACACTCCATCGAAATCCTTCCGATCTTTCGAAATGTCCTCCGGGAGGTATTCCGCAAGATTTCGTATTCGGCACCTTCGCAATCCATCTTCAAGAAATCACATTTGCCAATTCTCAGGTCATCCATTATGGAGTCTAAAGTTACAGATTCTACCTGGGTGGCTTTGACTCCAATACCTCCCCGATTCGGGTTGCAGGTAGATACACTCCCAGAAAGAATTTCACCAGAACGATCCAGGCCGACAAATAGAGCCACTTGCCCTTTTTTACCCGTAACCGCAGAGTTGAACATTCTCACCTGTTCTCCCAGACCGTTGTTCTCGACGTTCCATCTAAAAACCGCAAAGTTTTCCTGGCAGGGCTCGAACGCGTAGACAGTTGCGCCTTTGCTGGCCGCGTATAGAGAGAAGAAGCCTTGATTAGCTCCGATATCGATCGCGGTCATTGACTTGTCCCAGGAGAATCCGGGTATATCGTAGTCCCTCTTGTCCCAGATTTCATGAAGTATCGTGATACAGTGGGTATACGCCCTGACGACAAACCCGTTCTTGAGTCGAATTGTAGCGAATCGAATGCCCATTCGATTTAGAAGTCTGAAATATAGCGAGTAGACTCGGCCAGGCAATCTCCGCTCCACGAATACGATCGTCACGCCGCGAATCAAATCCTTGAATAATTGTGGCATACGCATAATTGACGGCCTCACTGAGCCGGCTTCACTAACGGAGGTAATGCGCATAACCAACTCAAGACCTACCCAGAAACGCTGCTACAAACGTGACGGACAAGGAAAGTTTCGGAAGCGTCACAGGGAGTTCACCAGCGCGCGACCTTTTTCATTGCATGCGGAGTAGCACGCCTCGTAGCCGATGTATAAACCCCAGCCGACCACAGCGCGATGGGACCCGATTCTTGGATGCATCTCTGCAAGAGATCCCGATGGAGATCGCTACGGGCGCGTTAGACTGGGTTTTGCCGAAACAAAAGCTGCCACTTCACTCACGACAAATTGCTGCTGATCCAAACGGAGGTGAGGGTACATCGGCAAGGAAAGTATCTCGGAGGAGATTCTTTCAGATACAGGGAAGGTGCCCCGCCTGCAACCGAGCGAGCGGTACGCCTCTTGGAGATGCAACGGTATTGGATAATGGATGCCGGTCCCAATATGCTCTTCGGTCAGGTGTTGTTGGAGAGCGTCCCGATCTTGGGTGCGGATCACGTACAGGTGATGCACAGCCCTGCTGCAAGAAGGCTCGTAGGGGGTCGTGATCCAGTCCGCCATCGGCTGAAACAGCCTGTCATAATTCTGGGCGGCCTCGCAACGGCTTCGGTTCCAGGTCGGAAGGTGGCGGAGCTTCACGCGCAAGATGCCGGCCTGGATGGCGTCCAGCCTGCCGTTATACCCTTCCATGTCGTGGAAATATTTTCGAGCCTGCCCGTGGTCGCGCAGCATCCGAACTCGCTGCGCAATCTCCGGATCGTTGGTGGTGACGGCGCCGGCTTCGCCGCAGGCGCCCAGGTTTTTCCCCGGATAGAAACTGAAGGCCGCCGCTCGGCCCCTGGAGCCGGCTGTTCTCCAGCGGTTGTCTCTTTTTGAAAAGTACTGGGCCCCATGAGCCTGGCAGGCATCCTCGATGACGGTCAGATTGTACCGGTCGGCAAGGTCGAGGATCGGATCCATGTCGGCCATCTGGCCGTAAAGGTGGACGGGAACAATCGCCGAAACTCGTGCTCTGGTTTTCCGGTTCACCAGTTTGCCGCCCGAATCCAATGCGCACTGCGTCTCGATGTACTCTCGAAGCTTCTCCGGATCGAGGTTGTACGTGCGTTCGCAGACGTCCACGAAGGCGGGGCGGCCACCGGCCTGGCTGATTGCCTCGACCGTGGCGATGAAGGTGTTGGGTACCGTGATCACGATCTCTCCGTTGCCGATCCCTGCTGCGATCAAAGCGAATCGCAAGGCGTCGGTGCCGCTTCCCACGCCAACGCACTCCGTCACGTCACAATAGCGAGCAAACTCCCGCTCGAATTCGGAAACCATGCCGCCGCCAATAAATTGGGCTGAGCCTAGAGCTGTCCGGAAAACGGAAACCAGTTCCTCTTCGAGTTCCCGATGAGGGGTGACAAGGTCCACAAACGGGATTGCTTCAGGATTCGTCATGAATGAGTATTTCCACGGTTGAGATCAACGTCCTATCGAGCGCTATGGTTCCGGCTCCCGGTCCGGTCTTCACGGCGTCGAGCACGCTGTACTTGTCCGCAGGTTCCTGCTGAATCACCACCACCAAAACCTCTTCGCGGAGGACCGAGTTCGGCTTGCAGTTTGTTTCCTGAGGCCATCTACGGTCTCGATCCGAGTTTGCACCTGTCGCGCGTCCTCCTGCCGGTCGGTCTTGCGCAGAAGCTCCATGTAATTCGTCAGGCTGGCCGTTACGTCGGGACGCTTTCCCTCCAGGCCCTTTTCCAGGATTGCCACAAGCCGCTGATAAAGTGGTTCTGCCCGATCATATTTCCTCTGAATGTAGAACAGATCGGCCAGATTGCTGATCCTCAATGCGGTTTTGGGATGCTCCGGTCCAAAGGCTTTCTCCACAATAGCCACGGAGCGTTCCCAAAGTTCTTGTGCTTCCGCATTTCTTCCTTGATCCCGATAAAGCAGCGCCAAGTTGTTCAGGCTGGTGGCCACTTTCGGGTGCTCCGTTCCCAGGGAGTTTTCACGGATCCGCAGCGCTTTCTGGTGAAGGGTCTCCGCTTCGACATGTTTGCCCTGCTTATGGAGAAGCAACGCGAGATTGGACAGAAGATCCGCAGTTTCCGGGTGATCGGGCCCCAGTTTTTTCTCCGCAAGAGCGAATGAATTGCTGGAGACGGGTTCCCTATGCGCGTCTTTTCCTCGCTCCCAATCCCGGCCAGCCAGATGCTCCCATCCTCGCGGATTCGGGACAACAGCCTCCGGCGCGAGCGGCTTCGCATCCTGTCCGGAGTGCCCGTCAGTCTCGGGCGTCCGGGCCTCCGGCACGGCTGCGGCTAGTTCCTCAGGGATGGATACAAGGTGTATGAAATTCTTTGTCGCTTGGTCAGAAGACTTGTTGCCATCCTTGCCGACCTGGATGGCATCCTTAATAACCATGTCCAGAAACTCTTCCACCTCAGTGGGCAGACTTTTTGGATTTACCGGTTTGTCCAAGGTCCCGTCTCCCACAGCATTCACGGAAGCTGGCTTGCTTTTCATCGCAGCGTCGCTGGCCATGTGATTTCTTTGGGGAACGGATTCGGGCAACAAAGGAAGCAAAGATCAACGGAGAACTTCGGCGGGGATGAACCTGCGAACCTTTGCCGGATTGCCATACACGATGGCATTGGC
>Ga0209343_10001198_pt1 | contig 35410 bp, 28 predicted proteins | sample RifCSPlowO2_02_FD_184026 | JGI IMG/M metagenome (GOLD analysis project Ga0209343, IMG submission 184026) | Groundwater microbial communities from Rifle, Colorado - Rifle CSP2_plank lowO2_0.2 (SPAdes) (version 2) | ecosystem: Environmental > Aquatic > Deep subsurface > Groundwater | place...
ATCAATTCAGTATTGGGCAATCTGTCGCCCGCCGTCTTTGAACGGAACAGGGCAGAAAAAGAACCTATCGCAGTGTCCGAAATTGCTTGACCACTACAAGGCGATACTCCCGCAAGGCGCTTTCCCTCTTCCCCATCCCTTCTCCCAGAGGGAGAAGGGTGCGAATAACTTCCCTCTCCACTTGTGGAGAGGGATCGAGGGAGAGGATGCCGACGCAGTGCGAGCACTGTTAGCGACGGACAACGCAGCAGTGCGCCCGGTACGACCAGCAAAATTGGCTAACTTATTCCTGCGCGGGCCCTTAGTGGCTCGATGAACCGCACTTGGCATGCAGTCAGGAAGTGTAATAAATACTTCCGTAGCACGACTGACTTACAATGCCATTGTTCAGGAATCGGAGTTCACCATGCATGACATCGTTCAAGACTATTACGGCCGCCAGTTGCAGCACACCGACGACCTCAAAACCAGCGCTTGCTGTGACATCAGCCAGATTCCGGCATGGCTGAAACCGTTGCTCGCGCGCATACATCCGGAAGTGCTGTCGCGCTATTACGGCTGCGGCCTGGTCTGCCCGCCTTTGCTGGAAGGCTGCCGGGTGCTCGATCTCGGTTGCGGTTCGGGACGCGATGTCTACGCGCTGGCGCAACTGGTAGGGCCGACCGGGGAAGTGGTGGGCGTCGACATGACCGAGGAGCAGCTCGCCATCGCCTCGAAGCACCGTGAGTTTCATGCGGAGGCCTTCGGTTTTTCCAATGTACGCTTCCTGCAGGGCTATATCGAATCCCTGGATGAACTCGACCTGGAGCCGGGGAGTTTCGACGTGATCGTGTCCAATTGCGTGGTCAACCTGTCGCCCGACAAGGACGCGGTGATGCGCGGCGTGCAGCGCCTGCTCAAGGCTGGCGGCGAGTTCTATTTTTCCGACGTGTATGCCGATCGGCGCGTGCCGGGTGAGGTACGCAGCGACCCGGTGCTGTATGGCGAATGCCTGGGCGGCGCGCTGTATTGGAACGACTTCCTGCGCCTGGCGCACCGGCATGGCTTTACCGACCCGCGCCTGGTCGACGACCGGCCGCTGGCGATCACCGACCCCGACCTGGCGCCGCGTGTCGGCAACCTGCGCTTTTTCTCGGCCACGTACCGGCTGTTCAAACTTGATGCGCTGGAGACTGCGTGCGAGGACTATGGGCAGGCAGTGGTTTATCGCGGCAGCATCCCTGAACATGCGGACCGCCTGGTGCTCGACAAACATCACGACATTCAGGCCGGCAAGGTCTTTCCGGTATGCGGCAATACCTGGCGCATGCTGCACGACACGCGCTTCGCGGCGCACTTCGACTTCATCGGCGATTTCAGCCGCCACTACGGGCTGTTTGAGGGTTGCGGCGGCAGCTTGCCGTTTGATATCGCCCAGAATACAGGTGGAGATTCGCCCTGTTGCTGACAGCGTATCGGGCGCTGTTTTCCGCCTTCAACTGTTGACGGCCGCACGCTCACCCGCCACGCTTCAGCTTCGCAGCGCCGTCTGGTTGATCCACTTTTGAATCGTTTCGACAACGACCTGGGGACGTTTGACCCAATCAAAATGTCCCACGTTTTCCAAGCCCGGATGATCGCGGGAAAAATGCCGGGCCGTGACCGGCGCCGCTCCCAGCTTGCCGAGAAAATTCTCGACCGATTTTCGCGGTGCAAGCCTGTCTCGTTCGAATGAAATCGCCAGCACCGGCCTGGCCATCCGCTTGAGCGATTGTTCATAATCGTGAGCGCTGTTGGCAATGACATACTTGCCGGTCCAGCAGTTGTTCGACCAATCGACCGCCACAGTACGGGCCTCGTTGCCGGCAAAACCGAACTTTCCCGCAGGAACATACCCCAGCACCCGGCCCATGACGCGGAACAGGATGGTCGTTCCCAGCACCCGCCACCGCCTGCGCAACGACCATCCCTTGTAATGCACGTTGCAGGCGGCGACAAGTATCACGCCCTGGGCGACTCCCTCGTGCGCGCTCAGATGCAACGCACTCAACTGGCCGCCGAGGCTGTGCCCGAGAAGTAATCTTGCGTTGGATGGAAAGCACTTGTTGACGGTTTCAATGAGTGCCGGCAGGTCAAGATCGAGGATTTCCCCATACCCGAAATCACAGGTGCGCGACGCACGCGCCGAACTGCTGCCGACGCCGCGCAGATCGCTGGTGATCACGTGCAGGCCGGCCCGGCTCAGCGCTTGTGCGAATTCCTTATAGTAGCCGCCGCGCACGCCCATCGCAGGCAGGCACACCACGACCGGCGCTGCGGGATCATCGGCGCGAAACACAAGCATCGACGCACGGGTACCGTCCCGCGCGCAGTACTCGACGCTTTGAGGGCTATCGACAGTGTCCGTCATTTTTTTCACCTCCATGCATTCGGCACGAATCGGGCATGGAGCCGTCTGGCGGACAACATGCGGAAATTGAGAAAAGTCCCTTACCAGTTAATCGCCATGAATAAGGTCTAATCTGAATCAGCGTTGATTTTATATCAAGCTTTCCATTTCCGCATTTTCTTCACGGACGATGGGCGCGGCGACGTCCATGATCCGGCCGACGCATTCCTTTGATGAAGCGAAGCAAGCCTCAATTGACGCCCCTTTGCAATAATCTCCGGTAAAGAAAGCGCCTCTCAGGGAAGACTGCGCGGCAAGCTTGCGGTTGAGGCCGTATGTATCGGACGAGAATGCGCACAGGCCGGGATCGAAAGTGCGTGACGCAAATCGGACTCGGTCGTTTTTCGACACCGGGATATAGGCATTGAGCTGCTGCTCTGCGCGTGTGAGGAACCCATCATCGTCGCCCTCCGCCGTTATCAACTGACGCGCGGCCCGGCCGCTGAATGTATAGCGCACGGTTGCAAGGTCGTTCGCGCCATATGCGCCGGCATTGCTGAGCACGCTGTTGTCGTCGAATATCACGGCCCTGACTTCCGGGCGAAAGATTTCGCGCTTGTACTGGGCGACGATGAGGTGCACCGGAAAGTAGCGTATCCGTGCCAGCAGCGCGGCAAGCCCGCCGGCATGCGGTCTTATCAGCGTCGCGGCGTGCGGCGCCGGCAGTGCGACGCAGACGGCGTCGGCGGCAATGCGCTGCTCTCGCCCGTCCGCGTCCTCCAGCACGACGCCACGGACGCGTCCGCCTTCGATGTCGAGAGATCGTGCGCGCGTGTTCAGCATCACTTCGGTAGTCGCCGCGAATTTTTCAATGAGGCTCTCCATTCCCGAAGACAGTTGATCATACGAATCCAGCGCGACGCGCAGATTGCTGCCAAAGCTCGCCAGATATGCTTCGTCGGTTTCGGCGCCGTTCATGCGCACCACCATGGGGCGTATCCATTCCCGGCAGAATCGCTCGCTGAAGATATTCTTGAGGACCGGATTGCCGAGCTCGGCGGCCAGTTGGTGAAAGAAGCGCGAGTCGGCGAAGCCATCTTCCGGATGTTGTCGAACCCGCCGCGCCCACCGGAAAAAATGCCACAGATCCCGCGGCCGATTACCGGCCAAAAGCCGGTACAGCGCATTCAGGCGCTTGCGCCGGTCAAACGACACCAGCCGGCCATTCTCGATTCGTGAAGTGTTGATGCCGAAATACTCGAAATCATCGACGCCGAGGGACGCGCAGAAAGAGCGGAACTCCTTGTAGCGGGAGCCTATGTTCTTGCCGCCGAACGATATCGGCTGCTCGCCGAGATGCCCGAAACCAAGCCGTCCGCCCAACTGCGCGCCGGCCTCGACCAAGATAGTCTCGGCCCCCGCGGCCCGCAGATAATGCGCGGCCGCGATTCCGGAAATTCCGCCTCCGACGACGATGACTTTCATGCGGCACCAAGCCTCTCCGCATTGCCGTTTTCCGTTCTGGCAATGCCTGACGTATTACCGCTGCCGCCGCGCGCGCTCCGGTATTCATGCGCTTCCATCACGCGTCCACGGCCGCGGACCTGGCCAATCACGCCGCCATTCTGAACAATGTGGGTGACGCAGTCGATATACGTGACGACGCCATCCTGGAAATGTGAATCCGCATAGTCGAGCACCATGAAAAATGCGCGATCCACTTCCGCGAAGCGCTCGAATCGGGAATTTAACTCCGTCAAAACAAATTTGCGCGTGGCGTCCACGCCGAGATACGCGGTGGCGGATGCAGTGATGAATTGGCGTACCGCCTCGATCACATACATGCCGGGCACGTGATCCTGTACATGGTCATAGAAGAACGGGTGCGCCAGATCCTGCGTCGCCTCTCCCGCCACCATCAAGCGCGATACCTGTTCCTGCCGTGCCAGCAAAACGTTTCGCTCGTTGTGCTGATGCACCCATTGCGATGGGACCCGAACCACCACGCCGGGCCTGGATTCCGTAGCCCAACTCTCGCAACGCGCGATGGCCGCTTGAAGTTCCGACGGCGGCGGTGCGGCAGCGGGCAACGCCGGTGAGCTGGTCCCGGACTGCATGCCGCATCGTTGCAGGAGTTCGGCCATGGTGCCGCCCTTGAAGAAAAAGCTCAGCGGAATCGCAGCCAACGCCGGCACCTGCGCATTCAGCGCGGTTGCCAACTCGATGATCATCAGCGAATTGAAACCGAGATCGTCCACGAGGCGCTGCTCCAGCTGGATCGCCGCAACGTCCATTCCACAGACCCGTGCCACCGTGGCAAGAATGAGTACGTCTTGGTCACGGCTTGCATCATGGATGCCGGCTGCATCCGGCGCAGCGGTGTCGAACAGTTCCGCCGAACCGCGGCGCATCGGAGTGATATCGCGGTCCGGCGGCTTGTATCCTTTCCAGCCCGGCTCCAGCGCAGGGTCGGCGACATTGAGCGGATGACTCTGGCGCTGGAACGGATATTTCGGCAGCGCGATATGCCGCGCATCGGCGGCTTTACCGCCCCGCCGCAAATCGACATTCACGCCCAGGCAGTGCATCTCGCCCAAAGCGCGCAGCATCATGATGTTATCGTCCTTGTTGCGATCCAGGCTGGCGATGGCAACCGCCTGGCTGCCCGGTGCGGATCGGATCAGTGTACTGAGCACGCCGGCCGGACCGATCTCCAGAAATAGGTTGCATCCGGCGCGCCGCGCTTCGAGTATGCATTCCCGAAAGCGCACGGGCTCCCGGATTTGCGACGCCCAGTATTGCCCGCGAAGCGGCGTCTCGCGCGCCACCTCGCGCGCGGACACGTTCGAAATGAAGCTGATATCCTCGCTTGGCCGGCTGGGGGCGATGGTATCGGCGAACGATTCGAAGCTGGCCAGGATCGGATCCATCTGCGGTGAGTGGAATGCGTGGGATACCGGGAGATCGGTCACGCGGTACCCATCTCCGGCCAACATCGCACCAAGCTTTGCGAGCTCTGCCTTGGGGCCGGCCACGGTACACATGCCGGGCGCGTTATCCGCCGCGATGTCGACATTGGGCGCCCAGCCACGCAGATACTCCCTCAGATTCTCTTCGCCGGCGTCCACGCCCAGCATGCCGCCGTCGCCGCCGAGCGTCTCGATCAACGCTCCCCGCTTGGCCACCAATGCGAGTCCATCCTCGAATCCGAGCCTCCCGGAAATACAGGCGGCCGCATACTCACCCAGGCTATGCCCCATCACACAGACCGGATGCACGCCCCGCGAGCGCCACAAGCGCGCCAGCGCGCAGCCGAAAACAAACAGTGCCGGCTGCAGGCATCCCGCCCGTTTCTGCAGCGCCGAGTCCTCGAAGAGAACCGTTTTCAACGAGTATCCGGTCAAACGCTCAAAGCTCGCCTCGCCCTCGTCGATGGTGTCGCGGAACACCGGCTCGCACTGGTACAGCGTTCGCCCCATACCCGCGTATTGTGCGCCCTGCCCGGTAAACACGAAGGCGATTTTCGCCGGCTTGCGATTGACGGTAGCCATGATCAGACCACCGGTATCCACACCCTTGCGCGCGAACGCTCGCAGCTCCTTGCGCATTTTTTCCGCGTCGGAAACCACCAGCGCGGCGCGCGTGGAAAAATGCGACCGGCGGGCATTCCATGTGTCGCAAAAAGCGCTGAGGTCCGTATCGGGATGCGCGTCGAAATACCGGTCGATATCGTGCGCATAGGCGCGCAGCGCCGTTTCACCTTTTGCGGAAAAACACAATAACGCAGGCGCGGCCGATTGATGCGGCGCGCCGGATGCGGCCGCGCCCGGCGCAGGCGGCGCCTCCATCAATACCAGGTGCGCGTTCGTGCCGCCGATGCCGAATCCGCTCACGCCGGCCATGCGCGGCCTGCCGCCGGTGTCGGGCCATGCCTGCAATCGCTGCGGCACAGCCAGACGGTACTCTTCGAACGGGATCTCCGGATTGAGATCGGCCGAGTGCAGACTGGCCGGAATTTTTCCATTCTTCAGCGCGAGCGCAACCTTGATCACGCTCGCCACGCCCGCCGCGCCCTCAAGGTGGGACATATTCCCTTTGACGGATCCGATATAGCAAGGATCCCCGGCCGGCCGTGCGTCCGCCATGATGCCGCCCAGTGCGCGTCCCTCGATCAAATCGCCGAGCACCGTACCGGTGCCGTGCGCTTCAATGTACTGCAGGTCTTGCGGCTCGACCTGCGCATCACGGAAGGCGCGCCGCAACAGATCTTCCTGACCCAACCGGCTGGGCGCCGTCAGGCCGTTGCTGCGGCCGTCCTGGTTCACCGCGCCGCCGCATAGCACCGCATAAATCCTGTCGCCGGCCGCGATCGCATCCGACAATGGTTTCAGGATCACCACACCCACGCCATCGCTGCGTCCCAATCCATCCGCGTACTGGCTGAACGGCTTGCACATGCCGTCGGGCGCGGACAGACCCGCCTTCGTGTAGAACAGGCCCATCCCCGGGTGCATGACCAGGTTCACGCCGCCGGCGATCGCCAGCGAGCACTCCTTGAGTTGCAGGCTGCGGATCGCCGCGTGAATCGACACCAGCGATGAAGAGCAGGCAGTGGCGTAGGCCACGCTCGGACCTTTCAAGTCAAAGTGGTAGGAAACACGATTCGGGCTGATGCAGTCATGGCTGCCCGGTCCGGTCAGGCCATCCACGCCGCCCAGATCCGCGAATTGAATTCTTCCCCACTCGCAGCCCATGACGCCCACGAATACGCCGGTGTGCGTTCCGGCCAGCGCGCCCGGCACGATGTTGGCGTCCTCCAGCGCATGCCAGGTTACCTCCAGCAATATGCGTTGCTGCGGGTCCATCCTGCGTGCCTCGCGCGGCGACACATTAAAAAAATTCGCATCGAAGTGGGAAGGATTGTCGATGTAGCCCCCCTTGCGGGAGTTCATCTTGCCGGCCTCTTTGGCATCGGCGGAATAATGTTGCTCCGCATCCCACCGGTCTGGGGGCAGATCGCGCACCGCGCAGCGTCCCGCGCTGAGCAGGTCCCAGTATTCATCCAGCGAATTCGCACCGGGGAACCGGCAGTCCATCCCGACTATCGCGATATCCGTGTCCGGCCGCTCCCGGACGAGTTCGGTGCATTTCATTGCTGTCTCCATTCATGTACCGGATTCGCCTGCGCGCTGCTCTCGGCTTGTGCAAAGGATGACTCGATTCGACCGACCGCATCGAATCGCTTCGCGCCGTCGCCCCCCTCGCTACCGTGCGTCCACGCACGCTCCGGATCACGGCTTGCCTGAATTGGTTCCAGGGTTTCGGCGAGATAGCGTTTGCAAGTCTCGGCGCGTTTGATCTTGCCGCTGGAGGTTTTCGGAATGCTCCCGGGCTGAATGAGAATAATGCGATTGAGGGTCAGTTCGAACTCGTCGAAGACTGCCTTGCGAATTGCGGCGACGGCTTGCCAATGTCTGATCGAGTGGCGGGATGTCCGTTCGACTTCCTGCACCAGGACAACCTCCTGCTCCCCGAACCGCACGGTGCCGAAGGCGGCCGACGAGCCGGCCTGCAAACCGGGGTATGCGGCTTCGGCGATTCTTTCGATATCCTGCGGATAAAAATTGCGCCCTCGCGTAATGATGACATCCTTGATCCTTCCGACGATATAAAGCTCGCCCTCGTCGACAAAGCCAAGGTCGCCGGTACGCAGAAAATGGCGGTCGGGCATGTTTGCCAGGACTGCGCGAAAGGTTTCCTCGGAAGCCTGCTGCTTCCCCCAATAGCCCCGAGGAATATGCGGACCGCTCACCCAGATCTCTCCGATCTTGCGCTCGTTCAACGGCAGACAGGTTCGTCGATCGACAATCCGGATTTCTTCGTTGGCTAGTGCGTGCCCGCATCCGACAACCAGGGTGCGGTCGGCCTGATCCGTATCCGGCTCCACGTGATCCCGCGACAGCGATGCCTTGCTGACCTGCTTGATGGTCGGCGGACGCAGCGGCGGTCCTCCGGAAAGAAGAAGCGTCCCCTCCGCCATCCCGTAACAGGAGAAAAACGCTTCGCGGCGAAATCCTGTCGGCGCAAAGATGCGTGAAAATTTTTCGATCGTTTCCGCGCGCACCGGTTCGGCGCTGTTGAAGGCGACCCGCCAGCAAGACAAATCGAGATTTTCCTGCAACGCTCGTTCGCTGCGATCGACACAGAGGTCGTAGGCGAAATTGGGACCGCCGCTCACCTGCGCCCGGTATTTCGAAATCGCCCTGAGCCAGAGCCACGGTCGCTGGGCGAAAGTTGCCGGCGCCATGAGCACGCATAGCGCACCGATATAAAAAGGTTCAAGGACATTGGCGATCAACCCCATGTCGTGAAACAACGGCGCCCATCCGACATAAGTGGCATCCGCGTTATTTTCGAACGCAACCTTCATCATTTCGAGATTCGCAACCAGGTTGCGCCGGCTCACCATGACCCCTTTCGGCGCGGAGGTCGAGCCCGACGTGTATTGGAGGAACACCAGCGGATCGTCGCCCTGTGCCACGGGTACAAAAGCCTGCTCCGCGGCGGAATCGAGTTTGTCCACGGCGACGAAATGAATCGGTTTGAGATCCGGCACTTCGCGAAACTGCTGGCGTGCCGCCTCAAGGTAGCTCGCCGTCGTCAGCGCAAGCTTCGGCTGGCAATCGAGCGCGATCGTGATTGCCGAATCCCGCAAACGGCGGCTGCGCGGCGTTACCATCGGCACGGCGACGATGCCGGCATAGAGGCAGGCGAAGAATGCCACGACAAACGACCGGCATGTGGGAAAGATCAGCAGCGCACGATCGCCGGGATCGGCCGTCTCGCTCAATCGCGCGGCAAGCGTCCGGGCGCGTCGATCGAGTTCGCCATAGGTCAGAACCTCTTCTTCGACATTGTCCTCACCGAGAAAAACAAATGCCCGCTTGTCCGGAAAACGCGAGGAAAATTCGCGCAGCAATTCCACCGGTGACATGTCGTCGAGTTTGCTCATGTTGTGCCTTATTGGGACCATACGGCATTGAGTTCCTTGCGCTCACTCGCGCCCGCAGCGGTTCGCGCTCCGGCGGCGCCGCTCCCGACAGGAGAATCCGCCGCCTTCCGTTCGAGCAGTTGGGAGACGATGACTTCGCTTATGCGCTCGATCCCGTCATTGGTGAAGAAATGCCCGCCGGGCAGTGTTTCGGCGGCAAAATGCCCGGTCGATTGCGCGCCCCAGGCATGGATCTCCGCCTCCGATGCAATGCTGTCGGCACGTCCTCGAAAAGCGAATATCGGGCAGTCAAGCGGTGCATCGGGCCGGTGCTCGTATCGGTCCGACATCTCAAGATCGGCCCTGAGAGCCGGCAGCAGGTAGCGACGCCACGTCGCGTTGCGGATGACGCCGTCCGGCGTTCCGCCAAACTCGGCAAGGCGCTCCATCAACTCAGGTTCCGGCAGATCGTAAAGAGAGTTGAGCGTGAGCGGGCATTGGGGGGCGCGCCGTCCCGATACGAAAAGCGCCAGCGGACTTCCAAACCCGTGGGCTCGTGCGCACCGCGCGAATTCGTACGCGACGAGCGCACCCAGACTATGGCCGTAAAGCGCGAACGGACGATCAAGCCGATCCGCCAGCTTGCGCCACAAGCCCGGCATCACGTTTTCGATGCAAGTCTGCGGCGCTTCGGCGGCATCGGGAACGCGTCCCGGAAGCTCAACCCGCTCCAGGGCGATTGTCGATGGCAATCGGCGAATCCAGCCGTTCAGGCTGGCGGCGCTGCCGCCCGCGTGAGGAAAGCAAAACAGCCGAACCGCCGGGCCGCCGTCGGCCGCCTCCTTGCGTGAAATGCCGCTCATGATAGCGGCCTCAGGCAGCAGCCATGGTCGCCCAACGCGGCGAAATCGGACGCAGCGACACCCGGTAAAGCGCCAGCTTGCCCATATAGAATCCCATCGACGACTGCTTCAGATAGCGTTCGTATTTTTTCGTTACCTCTTCACCCACCAATGCCGCGGCGGCGGTGTGTCGCGAGCGCAAATTCTGCGCCCACATTTCGAAGGTTCTGGCATAGTGCAGCCGGTCATTGCGGACCTGCACGATCTCGAAAATACCGTCCGCCGCCGCGGCGATTTCGTCGAGCCGGGGAAGATCCGAAGCAGGAAAGATTTCGTTGTTGATGAAGAGGCTCGACTCTTCCCGTTTCATGCTGCCGAATGCAATGGTTTGCAGCGACATGCGCCCGTCAGGCGTCAGCCATGACGCGCATCGCCGGAAAAAGTCGCGGTACACGGCGATCTTTTCTTCGGTACTGTCCTCAGGCTTGGTGAAGTGCTCGAACGCACCGATCGACACGATCGAATCGTACGGCAATTCCGGTTCGTGTTCAGTCCAGCTTTCAAGCCTGATTTCCGCTTTTTCCAGGCCCAGCCCGCGCACGTATGCGGCTTGATCCTCGCTCAATGTGAGCCCGATAATGCGCTCTACCGACGGCAGATCGGCGGCCAACCGGATCAAACCGCCCCACCCGCAACCCACATCGAGAATCGACCGCGCATCGTCCGCATGCGACTGCGCCAGGTGATAGCGGATTTTTCTTTTCTGCGCGGCGACCAGATCGTCACCCTTTTCCCAAAGAGCGCTGGAATAGGTCATCGATTCATCGAGCCAGAGGCGATAAAACTCGCGATTGACATCGTAGTGATACTGAATCGCTTGCGCCGAGCCGCCGTAGTCTTGCGCGGAAAGCGCTTGAGCCGGGCTCGCTTCCAATTCAACGGACCCGTTCATGCGACCTTCCTCCCGCTTTCCACCATCTTCAACCTGATCATCAAGTCGACGACAAGATTGCTGATCGTCACCTGCTCGAATATCACCGACGGCGGCACATCGATGCGAAGCCAATCCTCGAGGTCGAGTATCATCGCCGTGGCAATGGCGGAATCGAGACCAAAGGTATGGAATTCGTCCTTTGGATCAATTTCATCCGGTGGAATATCCAGTGTGCGGGCAATGTAGTTGACGCACCAGCTTTCGATCACATCCGCGTCGATTTTTTCCTGCTGTTCAGTAACTTCAATCGCTATCGTGTTCATGTCATTCCCATTCCTATAAGACGGATTTCGGTGGTAACGCGAGGGATGCCGGCGAAGTCGCCGACGCTAGTTCAACGTGACGGTCAATCTGATCAAACTCGAAACCGGTGCACGAGATATTTCGGTCATCGGATTTGTCTCGGAGCTACTTGGAGGAAACCGGACTCAGGGGCGCAGTGTCGAGGCGCGCGGAAATCTGCTTTTGGTTCGGCACCTTGACTTCATCGGCAAGTCCGAGCGCGACAAGCAAGCTGATGAGCCAGTATCCCGGATCGATCCGATACCATGCGAGCCCAAAGGAAGCCGAGTATGGAAAGGCGTGATGATTGTGGTGCCAGGCTTCGCCGAAGGTGAATGGCGCGAGCCACCCGTTGTTGCGGCTGTGGTCGCGCGTCTTGAAGCGCCGGGTGCCGGTCAGGTGGCAAATGGAGTTGAGCGCCCAGATGCCATGCTCAAGCACGAACATGCGCACGAAGCCGCCCCACAGCGCGCCGGTGAGCACGCCCCACCAGGAGGCAGTCAGGATTCCGCACAGCGCTGCGGGCAAGACGAATCCCAATGCGATCCAGCCGTAGTAGTGCCTGCTGATGCGCATCAAGGTCTTGTCACGCAGCAGGTCAGGCACGTAATGGACGACATTGGGATAGGGATGCGCCACCATCCAGGTCAGGTGGGAATGCACAAATCCCCGCACCTTTCCCATGAAACCGCCGCCGCTCAAATTCGGCGAATGAAGATCGCCTTCCGAATCGCCGAACTCGTGATGCCTGCGATGGATCGCGACCCAGGAGATCGGCGCACCCTGCCCGGCCATCGATCCGAAGATCGCCAGCAGTCCGCGAATCCAGGGCGCGGTTGTGAACGTCACATGGGAAAGAAGCCGGTGATATCCGACCGAGATGCCGAAACCGGTCAGTATCCACATCAGCAAAGCGATGCCGATCTCCACCATGCCGATCGGACGAACCCACAGAAGGCCGATCGCCAACAAGGTGCCGAAGAACGGCAACACGTCGAAAAGAATGAAATGATTACGCTGGAGCCGATGCAGATAGGCGTGGTCGAGGACTTTTTTACGTTTTTCGCCGGTCGGGTCATGCGACGTAAACAGCGCCTGGTGCAACTCTTCATGTTCCGGATACAGCATCGTCGATCTCCAATGAAATTCCATTCAATTAAGAGGACGTGGCGCATTAAAGGTAACATTCATGCGCGGTAGATCGCATGCCCGGCAAAACGGAAACACCGCTTCATCGTTACCGGATCCATTTTCCAAAAGCCATTGCTTTTGAAGCTCGCTACCTTCTTGTTCCACTCAGGTGTCGGTACTACGAAATATCGATTCGATGCTAGTCACTCTAAATTTATTGTTATCTATTTACTACTACTAATTTTGAGAGGGGACATAAGGTGAAGCATTGCGTAGCATCGTATGTGGTGAGAAATTGTGTGTGGCGAGTCGTCGCGCTGAAGCGTATGTGAGATGCCTCGTCGCAACGCACCTCGGAATGACAGTGGATACACAAAATATATTGTGCTTTTTTGCTCCGCATCCGTGCAATGGGCGCAACCACGCCATCCGCAAAAAACCAGACGATTCATAAATTCACGGACACCAGATGAATACACTTTCCAGACACACCATTCCGCGCGAATTCGATACTGTTCATTTTCGCAGCGCGCTTGCGCAATTTGCCACCGGCGTCACGATACTCACGACGCGTTTGGCGGACGGCAGTTTCATGGGATTGACGATCAGCTCATTCAATTCGGTTTCGCTCGATCCGCCTCTGGTGCTGTGGAGCCTGTCGAAAAACGCCAGCAGCTTTCCGACTTTTGTCGGCAATTCGCACTACGTCATTAATGTGTTAGGCGCGCATCAGGCATTATTGGCCCGGCGATTTTCACAACATCTTGCTGATCCGTTCGATGGCATCGAAATCGAACTGTCGCGTACCGGTCTTCCGATTCTCAAAGGCGCGTCGGCCTGGTTCGAATGCCAAAATCGCCGCCGCTACCCGGAAGGGGACCACGTCATTTTTGTCGGCGAAGTGGAGCGCTGCGATGTCGCGCCGCAGGCCGCGCTGGTATTCCATGGGGGACGTTTTTCCAACTCCGGCGGGCTGTATATCGGAAGCGGATATTGAGACTGCGCAGGCGCAAATATGCGCCCGCGCATTCCCGGTCATCGGTTGACAGGCTGGCCGAGATCGTCGGCGACGGCGTTGCCCCTGATCGCAACTACCGCCACGCACAAGATGCATAGCGCGACCAATCCCCACGGCAATCCCATGTAGATATCGAATGCGATCAGCAGCGCAATCGCGCCAAAGAACAGATAAGCGCCCACCCTGGTCAACACGGCATAGCGCGATGAGGTGGCGAATCGCCGCCGGTTTTTCAAAACATTTTCAGCCTGCCTGTTTTCCGGCCGCCCGGTAATGCCGCTCACATCACTTCGGCGTTCATCCTCGCCGGATTGCGCGGCCGCCGCCTGCGCATGTTGCGGCGGTATATTGTTGCGCCGGCGCCAGGCTTCCACACGCGGATTCATGATGCGGAACCACAGCGGCGGTATCAAGGCTATCCAGAACATCGCGGCAAGTCCGGCGGGCAAGGTCGGTTCTTCCGGCAAGTGCCGCAGCACCTGGAATTCCCGTCCGACCGCGGAATGATGATCCGAGTGGCGACCGAGATTCAGCCAGTATGTATTGGAAAAACGACTTTCTGTACTCCATGAATGCGCCGCGGAAGGCGATTCAAATATACCCGGCGCTTTTTCCTTCCGCTCCAGGCCATAGTGCTGCATGTAGTTGATCACCTCGAAAGAAATTACCGCCACCGCGCTCTGCAGCAGCAGCGCGGCAACGCCCAGCACGCCGAGAAAATAATATACCGCGCCATTGAGGGCGATCACCTCCACGAGATAGCGCAGCATCCGGTTGCGCACGCTGAGCCATCCCCTGCCCTGCTTATGCAGCCGCCGCACCTCGTAACCCCATGCGCTGACCAGTCCGCCGGCCAGCGTTCTGGGCAGGAATGCATAAATCGATTGGCCGAAACGCGCTGTCGCCGGATCGAGCCTGGTAGCCATATGCTTGTGATGGCCGTATACGTGTTCGATGCAGAATTGCGGATACTGTACCGACACCATCACCATTTCAGCCAGAAACTGGTCGATGCGGGACTTGCGATGAACCAGTTCATGCGCCACCACAATGCCATACGCGGCAGCGGTCTGTCCGGTCAGGAAAGCCAGGGCCAGCGCATCGGCGGCATTGAAATCCTGCGAGAACAGCAGATAAAACATTGCGCCCTTGAGAAGCAATACCTTTACCGCCAGTGCGCGCACAAGGGTTCGATATTCCGGCGCCTTCGCGGTCCATCCAAGATCCGAATGCGTATTGTCATGATTGGCGCCGGCAATCAAATCGAGAAGAATCGGGATCAGGTAAATGTAAAGGATGAGCTGCAGGATCAAATGCGGCTGCTCGATATGAATGGGCGGCAACTCGCGCAGAAACCAGAAAGGCAGGGTCAACGGCAGGAACAAAGCGAATCGTTTTGCCAGGCTACTTAAATTTTTCATCGTGTTACTCCCAACCCGGGATGGGCTAATGAACTAATTGACACGCATGGAGACCGCCTTTTTTGTGAAGAGGCCGCCGCAATCAATGCGCTTCGGATGTCAATGCGGAAAGGCCGCCATGGATGACATCGCCGCCGGGAACCGCGGGTGCCGTAGGCAATCCTTTTTCAGGAGATCAGCGGCGTGCGGCAATGAAGTCGGCGATGCGCAGCACCGAACCGAAATTGCTTTCATCGATTTCGGTGACGTCGATTTCGATGCCGTAGGTTTTTTGTATCTCCAGGATCAGATTGATCATCGAGAATGAATCGAGATATCCATCCTCGATCAGGCGATCGTCCACCCGGATTTGCACCATGCGCCCGGTCGTGTCCTGGACTACCTGGCTGATGATTTCCGCGAGTTCATCCTTGAAAGACAGCGAAGTCTGTATGTTCATCGATTGATCTCCGTCAAAATTTTCGGTCGGTTAGGCTTGCCGGCGTGGGTACGCGGCAACTGGTTGAATACTACGAATCGCTGCGGCAGCTTGTATGCGGAAAGCCGGCTTCGGCAATGCCGGTCCAGTTCCGCGGCAGCGGGCAGTTCGGCATCCGGAAACGGTTCCAGGCAAGCGACGATGCGCTGCCCGCTTACCGGATCCGGCGTTGCGATCACGACGGCTTCATTCACGCCGGGAATGGTCTTGAGCACGGCTTCGATTTCCAGAGAACTGAGACGATAGCCGTTGACCTTGATGAAGGAAGTCAGCCGGCCCTGCAATCGCAAGCCGCCGGTATGGTCCAGATAACCGACATCCCCGGTATGCAGGAAACCGCACTCGTCGGTGATGGCAACGCATTGGCCGGTCGCGAGCAATTGGCCGACGGCATTGCAGGGGCTGCGTACCACGATTTCGCCGCCGTTCGCCTGCTTGTCGATCGAAACTTGCGCCTGCCACGCCGGTTCGCATTCGACGCCGTCGACAAAATGGCCGACCTGGCCTTGCGTGAAATGATCGCCCGCCCGCAGTCCCATTCGCGTCAGCGCGCCGACCGATTCGCTAAGCCCATAGCGGCAGTAAACAACCGACGCCGGATAAGCCTGGTGAAGTTCGGAAACAAGTTGCGGTTCCACGGCGGCGGTGCCGATCGTAAAGAAGTGGAGTCCGGGCATCTTGTCCGCGCTCAGCGCGCCCAGGCGCAGCATCAATTTGAAATAGTGCGGCCCGGCGAGGATTGCACGGCACTCGTATCGCCGCAGGCGCGCGACATCGTCACCCGGCATGAAGCGATTCGATAGATGGACCGGCGAACCGTGCCACAAGTGCTCCATCACGACCGCGCCGCCCATTGCATGAAATTGCGGCAACGGGCTGAATACATGCATGCCTTCGAATTGCAGCAGATGCGTGCGATTCGCGTCGAGATTCGCGGTCAGATTTTCGTTGGAGAGCACGATGCCTTTTGGCTGACCGGTCGACCCCGACGTAAACTGGATCAGTCGCGCATCGGGCGGCAAGTCCCGTCGCCATTTAGGCTGCCGTTTTTCAAGCGGCGCGGTGTGCGCACCCAGGTCGGCAAGGCACACGATGCGATGCATGCACTCATGGTCCGGCGACGGATTCAGGGTGAGAATCGTGGTCGGCGTCGAGAGGCCGCGAACAATGTCGCGCTGTTCGGCGAGCGAGGAAATAACCACCAGGTCGGGCATGAGCAAATCCAGTACGCCGGATGCCTCGCGTTCCGTGCTTTTGTCGGGGATCGGCGCCACGACGCCTTGCGCGCCCCATACCGCGAGCTGCACCATGGTGAACGCGGGACCGCCTGGAAGCGCGATCAGCACAACCGGCAGACGTACCGGATCCAGAAACTGCTGCAGCCTGGCCGCGTCCTCCGCCAGAGCGGCGTAGGTAGCGGCGCCGGATTCGTTTGAGATGGCGATGCGGGACGGGTGCCTGCGCGCCACTTCCTGGAAACGCCGCCACATCAGCCGGCCCGTTCCATGTCGGGCGGCAGCACTTGCCCGTTGAGCGCGTCTTCATGATTTCCGCGCCGGCGCACCACGCACGCGTTGCCATGATCGAGCAGCACCTCGGCCGGTGTCGGATGGCTCAGGAACAGTACATTGCTGAAGGTCAATCCGTACGCGCCGGAACCAAGGATGGCCAGCAGATCGCCGGCATGTGCGGCCGGCAGCGCAAGATTGGCCGCCAACTCATCGGCCGGCGTGCACAACACGCCGCCGATCGTCACCTCGGTATCGGCGGGCTCGTATACCGCGCGGCACAACACGAATGGATAAGGGCGGCGAATCACGCTTCCCAGGCTGGCCGCCGCGGCGTGGTGATGCATGCCGCCATCGACGATCAGGTGGCGCTTTCCCGCCGATTCCTTGGCGTACAGCACGCGGGTCAGATACACGCCGCAGGTTGCGGCCAGATAACGGCCGGGCTCAATGAAGTAGCGCCGCTCGGGGCGCGCATCTTCAGCGATCAGCGCGCGCAGGCCGGCGCCGGCTTTTTCAAGATCGAATTGGGAATCTCCCTTGAACAACGCGACGCCGAAGCCGCCGCCGAAGTTGAGCGTGGCCACCGATGCGCCGCGCACATCGCGCTCGATTTCATTGGCGAGAATGCAGAGCGCGCGGGCATTGGCCAGCCATGCATCGGCATCGAAACTCTGCGTTCCGGCGTAGACATGCAAGCCGCGAAACGCGCACCCGTCATCGGCGAGAATGCGTTCCACCAACGCGCTGACGTGTTCGCTGTCAACGCCGAATTTCTTTGAGCCGCCGCCCATTTGCATGCGCGATCCATTCAGCCCCTGGCGCGGATTGATGCGAATCGCAACGCCGGGCCTGGGCCTGATGCCGCGCGCCCGAGCCATGCCGAGGATTGCTTCATATTCGGCATGCGACTCGATATTGAGGCAGCTGATCCCATGTTCGAATGCAAGTTCGATATCGCGCCCATGCTTTCCGGGGCCGGCGAATTGCATTTGCGCACCGGAAAACCCGGCTTTCAGCGCGATCAGTATCTCGCCGGCGGAAGCGACTTCACATCCGGCGCCGGCCAGGCGCAGCGTTTGCGCGACCGCTGCATTGGGATTGGCCTTGAGCGCGAACAATACCTCCACGCGCGGACCGAGCGCGTGGCGCACTTCGGCCAGGGTGTTGCGCAGCACTTGCGCGTCGTATGCATACAGCGGTGAACCGAATCGCTGCGCCAGTTCTTCGGCCGCTATCCCGCCGATACGCAATCCATCCGCATGGCCGGTTTCAAATGCCTGCAGCAAGCGCTGTCTGATCGGGTCCGGTTGATCGGTCGGCGCGGTTATCGGTGTCGGCATGATGTGTTGCATGGGATCGATCAAGCGGTGGCGTCGGTAACTGCGGATTGCACTGCCGCGGTCCATGTGCCGAGATCGATATTGCGGCCGCTGACGAGCGCAACGACCGGTTGGCGGCGCGCTTGCGGTATTTTTTCCGCGAGGATGGCCGCCACCGCCACCGCCCCCGCGCCTTCGGCGATGATTCCATGTGCCGTCGCCAGATGACGCATCGCTTGCTGAATTTGCGCCTCGGTCACGGTGACCATTGCCTCGGCATATTGCGCCAGCAGCGCAACGGTAACCGTACCGTCCTCCAGATTGCCGGCCAGCCCTTCCGCCAGCGTAGGCTGCGCATCGATAGGGGTGACCTTGCCGTGCTTGATCGCTTCGGCCATGGCGCACGACCGTGCCGCCTCGACGCCGATCAGGATCGATCCGGGCCGGGCCGCGAGCGCCAATCCGATACCGGCCGCCAGGCCGCCGCCGCCGACCGGGCACACGACCGTGACCGGACCGTCGAAGCCGGCGAGTATTTCAACACCCGCGCTGGCTTGGCCGAGAATAACGTCCGGGTCGTTGTAAGGCGAAAGATAGCGGGCGCCGCGCGCCTGCGCCAGTTCGGTTGCATGCTGCTCCGCGTCGTCATAGCTGGCGCCGAAGATCACCAGCTCATCCGCGTTGCGCTTCAGCAGCGCGATTTTCCTGGGCGACGCGTTTTCCGAGACGACGATACAGGCGTGTATGCCCAGGCGACGTGCAACATAAGCGACCGCCAAGCCATGGTTGCCGGCCGAGCAGGTCACCACCGCGGTGCCGGGCGGCAAGCGCGACAGGGCCGCCATCGCGCCGCGCAGCTTGAACGAGCCGGTGGCGTGCAGCATCTCCAATTTGAGCCAGCAATTTTCGCCGGTCATGGGTGATGGAACGAGAGGCGATGCGGTTACCAATTGCCTGACGCGGGCATACGCGTCCGTGACGCCTGCCGCGCTCGGCGCGGCGACCTGCCGTATCGGACGGCTGCTCATAGTTCGGTGACAAAAGCCTTGGCTTCGGTCATGCGCGATTTTTGCTGAAGCCCGGTGAGCGGAATTCGCGCCCGCTGACGGTCGGCGACCCGCAGGTCGCCGATCTCGTCGAACCCCGGCTCCACCACGGCATCGAGATCGCCGTCACACAAGATCCGCGCCATGATGTGGCGCAAGGCAAGCCTGACCGCGACCGGATTTCTGGCAAGCTCATGGCCGCCGTACGGCAGCTCGACGATGTCGCGCTGCCCGCCGCCGGGCGCTGCAAATGCTTCACTGACTTCATCCATGGTCAACCATTGGTCCTCGGATGCCACCAGGTTCACAATCGGGATGGTAAGTTGCGATAGCGCTGCTTTGACCTGGGAAAAATCCGCCCATCGGGCATGCCTGTGTTCGAGCCACAATTTGTGCGGGTCGATGTCGTAACGTTCAAACCGCACGTTTTGCGGCAACTGTTCGTATTCCCACGCGTAATAGTCGACACCGAACACTCTTTCCAGCGTGCGGCGCACGTCCACCACGCCGACCAGGCAGGCAAGCGCGGCCACGTGCGGATTATCGACCGCGCTGCGAATCCCCGGTGCGGCAGCCAGGCTGGTGGCGATCAGCGAGATGGGGCGCCGCTCCTCCAGTTCGGCAACCAGCGCCAGCGTGGCGTCCAGGCTTTCCTGCATGCTGGTGAGACTGAAGTCGGCAATGACGCCGTCGCTGAGCCCGATATGATCAAGCGAATCGAAGCGGTAAACAACGGCGCCATTGTTCAATGCATATGCCGCGACCGAACTCATCGAACTCATGCGGCGCGCGAACCCGCCGCAAATCACGACCGGTCCGCGGCACGGATTTTCCGGCGCATCGCGCCACACTGCGATGCGCCGTCCGTCCGGCGCTTCAATATGAAAACTGCGTGAGGTCATCGATGATTACTTTCATTGACATGTTGGTGAACCACGGCGGCCGCTCTTTCCGTTTGCAACGCGCATCCCTCGTGGGTTGTGACTCGGAGGCGTCGTACCATTTGTATGGTGGCGGAGGTGCGGCCGCAGCCGCAAGGACTGTCGTCCCTGATTCCAAGATCTTCGCCGATAAAAAATGCAGGATAGCTATGCGCCGTCGGATCGAGATACGACAACAATCCTTCGCAACCGGATGGCAGCGGTCGCAGGGTGGCCGGATCGCGAACGATCACCTCGACCCATGGCGGCACATGCAGCCTTCCTTCGCCGCATTGGACGAAAGCGCTGTTCAGTTCCACCTGGTTGAAAATGTCGCGTACCTGCGCCGTCGAGTCGAGCCCCAGCGTGCGGCAGGCCAACTCGGCCAACTGGGTCCGGCTCATGACCTTGCCGGTATGCCGCTTCCAGCCGCCGCCGGTAATCAGGAACAGGCGGTTGCCGGCGTCCAGCGGAAACTGTTCAAACCAGTGGCAAAGCTCCTCGATCAGGAACGGCGCGCCAACCACCAGTACGCGTCTGCGTTCAGTCAGCGCAGTTTTCACCAGCTTGGCGGTGCGGCCGATGTCGACCTTGCCGTTGGACAGCAGGTGCTCCGTTTCCGCTTCCAGTTCAATCAGGCTCATCACATAGCCGAACCAGACCGATCCGGCATTTCTTCGCGATGGGCCGAGATGGATGACGAACACATCGTCATCCATGTCCACGTCGCCAATGACGTCGGACCAGATGTCGGCGGTGCCGCGCAACGAACCCGACAGCCGGGCCAGCGTCAGTTCATCTCGCGGTATGCGGCTGCGCAGACCGCTGGTGCCGCTGCTCTCGAAGCGATGCACGATTTCGGCATGCGGGACGCTGCATAACTCAAGCGTCTTGAATACCGAACTGGGAAACTGCGGCACCGTCGTCAGTTGGTCCGCGGACAATGGCGCTGCCGGATCGAATCCCAGCCGCGCGCAGTACTTGCCGAACGGCGCGCAGTTTTCAGCATGATGACGCAGCGCGTCGCCGATGGCTTCAACGCGCAGCGCCCGGCTCTCTTCCGCCGGCATCCGGTCCCAGTCGTCACGATTGAAAATCGTCGCATCGAGCCGGGTCATGCCGTCGGCCTGGCTGACCGACGCCGGCTGTTGCGGCAATTCGGCGCGCACCGATGTCATCTGATAAGCCATCGAATTCTCCTACAGTCTCGGCATTACTTCAGCGGAAAACCGGTTCATGCTTTCGAATATCCGCTCGCGCTCGAAAGTTCCCTCAAAGCCGCAGATAAAATGCTTCACGCCGGTCTTTTCAGTCAGATTGCCGAATACCTCGATGCAGTCTTGCGCCGTGCCGACGGGACTGATATCGAGTGCGCGCCGCACCACGACGCTGGCTTCCGATTCGCCTTTGAGGATCGCGTCCTGCAATAAAGACCAATGGAAACGGTAATTGGGCAGACGGCGCAACTGCTCGGCGGAAAATGCAACACGCATCGCATCGTCGTGCCAGTTTTCAACGTTTTTCACGATCTCGTTGAATGCTTTTTCGCGCGTGTCGGCGATGTGGACCACCGCGGAAATTACATGGTCGATTTCAGCCGGATCGTGATCGTTGGTTTCCGCGATTTCACTGTACAGGTCCAGCTTGGCGCGGGTTTGCTCCAGCGACTGCGGCACGTTCATCAGCAACGGCAGGCCGCGGGTTGCCGCCCATTCGATGGTGGACGGCGATTCGCCGACGACATACACGTTCGGGCGCGTCTTGGACGCGAGCGACGGATAGACCGTAATCTCGGGTATCTCGATCAAGTCGCTCTTCCACGAAATCTTTCCGTCCTGGCGCCAGGTGGCGAACATGATGTCGATCCACTCCTGCATCATGAGATGGTTTTGTTTCGGATCGACGCCGAAGACTTCGAAATCCTTCGGAAAGTAGCCGCGGCCGAAGCCCGGCAGGAATCGTCCGCCGCTGAGCTGGTCAAGCAGGGCCACCTGCTCGGCCAGCCGTACCGGATGATTGATCGGCGCCACCACGATCGCGGTTCCAACCTTGATCCGCTTGGTCGCGCCCAGTACAAAGCCCGCCATCAGCATGGCGTCGGAGCAAAGTCCGTATTCGGTAAAGTGATGCTCGAGCAGCCAGATATCGTCGAAGTCAAGCCGTTCGGCTTCGGCAGCCAGTTCAAGCGAATTGCGAAACACTGTTTGCTGGTCCCAGTGTGGCGGTTTATAAGTGGTTAACGCGACGCCCCATTGCACGATGGATACTCCTTAATTAAACGAATAAATCACGAAATTGACGGTGCTCGACGATCTTCGACATATCCAGCGCCATCGTCATTCCCTTCGAATGCACCGACGAAGGCGCTTCGATCGATACGAAACGGACCAGGCGGGCGAGAGGATAAAAGCCGTCATGCGAAGCGCCGAGGCGGAAAGTGCCGGAGAGACCGGCTTCCACCAGGCGGGAAACGCCCAGTTTTGCCAGCCGGTCCCGATGCGGTTGCAGCATGCTCCACGGATGTGCCGCCACGGTTTGCACCGATTTGTCGACCGCTGCGTACACGTCATCGAAATTCTCGATCGGATGCAGCAATGCGGTTCGCGCGCCCGGGTGCCGATGAACATGTTCGGGGGAAGCGACGATCACCTGCCATGCGCCATCCTCCGCGCACGCGATCGCGGCGCCGAAGAATTCATGATGGCTGCGGGTAAGCCGCACCGCCGCGGCCTGATCGATGTTGCGCAGCGGCGGCGGGATGATCTTGCGTGAATGCTCCAGCGCGTCGGCCAGTGCCGCTGCGAATGCGGTGCAGTCTCCCAGCACGAATACATGCTGGGTTGAGAAACACGCCTGCTGATCGTACATGGAGATGTCATGCGCCACCAGCCGCGCGGCGGTTTTGATATCGTCGCCCGCGTCGGCGCGAATGACGGAAAAACTCCGTTTCGGGCCGAAGGTAACGACATCCACGCCGGGCCTGGCATGCCGGTGCGCCCACGCGACCGCATCGGCGCCGCCCCATACGCAGACGCCGTCGGCGTGCTCGACAATCGAGGCGCCGGCGCGCGAGTTGTTGGGCCAGTACAGCGTATGCAGCGAACGGCTTACCGGATGCTGCGCATCCAGGTCAAGAAAACTCAGCGCCAGTTGCGTGGCGGTGACCGGATCGCCGGATGCGACCTTCACGATCGTTTGATTCCTGGTCAGAAGCGATCGCAGCACCGACAGCACCGCCGCGATCGGCACGTTGCCGGCCAGGACATGGACCACCAGCCCTTTCGGCAGCGCGCGAACTTCGCAATCTTCGCGCCGCACCCATTGATCGAGAATCGCGCGGTCGCCCAGTTCGGCCTGCAACGTATCCCACAGCCGTGCGCCGCCGCGCAGCGTCGCCGCGATCAGATCGGCCTCGGCGGTGGCCATCTGTTCCGAATATCCGGTGAACTCGCACATCTGCTTGATGTAGATGCGGCGCCGGATATATTCGTCGCTTTCCCACATCTTGCCGACGCGGTGCAGGAAACTGATGATGTCTTGCGTCGATACGTCAGCCAGCAGGTTTTCAGAGAGCGGCAGTATGTCATCGAGCAAACCGATGCCGGGCATGGCCACGACTCCGCCGGGCGCTTCCACCAGTTGCTCTTCGCCAGGGACGGCGGCGATGTTTTTCCCGGCGATGACGAACGGCAGCCGCAGCCGCCGCCCGGCCGGCTTGGCCGTCCGGGTCTCGCTGCCCGCGCCGGAATGAACGACTTTGTCGTTCACTGCGCCCGCCTTAACATCCAGCCGAGCTCGATGTTGGTCGAGTCCAGGGTTGGATCGGTAGTGTGCTTCACTTCGATTTCAAATCCGCATCGCTTGAACAGGTCATCCCAATAGGCCTGGGACTCAAGCCGCTGGCTGGTAAACGGATGAAGCAGGAAGTAAGCGTTGTAATACCCTTGCGCAAGTTGATGATGCATGACCGCCGGTTCGTCGATGCGATGATCGATGTCGATGATGATCAGCCGCTGATTCGGCCCGCCGCTCATTGCTGCCTTGAGCATGTCCATCACCGCCTCTTCGCCGTCCTGGCCGAGCACTTCATGCACCACGAAACACAACAGCACCAGGTCGGGCGGCGTCGCCATTTCCTTGATGTACTTGATCGCATCGGCCTGCACGATCTCGATCCGGTCGGACATGCCGCACTCTTCGACATGCAGTTTCGCGGCGCTGCAGCCGCCGGCGTCGGGATCGATCCCGATCGCGCGCGTGCCGTCGTAGAGGCGGCAAATTTCAGTCAGGTAGGCGCCGCTGCCGCAACCGAGATCAACCACCAGTCCGGGCGGCTTGTCCAGTTCCGCAAGCAGCCGGTGCACAATCGGAATCGCGTCATGCATGCTGATGCCGCAACTGCCGCTGCCCACCAGTGCGCCGTTGCGCGCGGCGGGCGGACTGTTCTTCGCCAGCGCGTCGCCCATGCCCATGAAGGTACCGGCGTAGCCGCCGACCATCATTTCATACCAGGCGCGAAACTGCGACCAGCGGTGAGCCTTGTTTGACAGGCTGACCTTGCCATCGAGATTTTCGACAAAACCTTCATTGCGCAGGAAGCGCAGCAAACCCTTGAGACGCTCTTCCACCATGTTCAGTTTGGACGCCATGTCGGCAACCGTATAGGTATCGGGCGCGCTGACCAGCAGATCGAACAGTCCGCGCGAGAAAAAGTGTTGCAGACTTGTTGCAAGGGCCAATCCGCGGATTGGCTGGACAGCTTCAATAAGATCTACTTCACGGGCTGTCATGATGTTCCTTTCGTTTGATTTGATGTGATTGACGAAAACTGTTCCGGGACCGGATCAGGAAATGAGCCGCGTGCCATAGGTCAGCGATACCGCGGCCTGCCGCAGATCGCGCTTGATGTTGACGCGTTTGAGCCAGCGGTCGTTACCGTCGTACTGCGCATGAAAAGACCGGCGTCCGTGCACCACCTGGAAATTGTCGAGTATGCATAAATCGCCCTGCCGCAGCACCAGGTCGTGGAGATTGCGGTCGATGCTCGCGCACACGGCGGCAAGTGCATCGGCTGCCTGCCGATCGCCGGGCGCAGCGATCATGTAGTCGGGATCGATGCGCAAATACGGCCGCCTCGGATTTCCAAAAAATACCGATACCTTGGCGGGGTTGCGCATCATTTCCTCGATCTTGTCGAACAGGCCGGTGTCGCTCGTGTTGTGCTTCGGCAGATGCGATTCGTCGGGACGAATCAGGAAACGTTCCTGCCACAGGATTTCTTCGTCGGCGGCGCTCAATTCGAGATCGGTTATTGAACAAACGGTCGTCGCAACCCCATCCGGGTTGCGCAGGCACAGCAGGGCCAGATAGTCGGCGCGATGCGGATGGAAAGCGTCCTCGGTATGCCAGGTCAGCGGCGTAAGACTGCTCCATCCGACTTGTTCCGTCTCCAATCCCAGCATCGGCAATACGTCGTGGACATAGCGGCCGTTCTGCTGCGTGGTCCATCCGAACACGTCGCCCATCAACGATGCCGCCAGCACCAGGAAAATGTCCGCGCGATGCGTGGGCGTGGGCGACGCCACCTCGCGCCAATCGCGCGGTGTGCGCGTGGTGATCGGACCGATGATGTCGAGCGCGGGCAAGACGAAAACGCCGCTCTGTTCGCGCAGCCGGGCGTTGCAAAGGAATTCGCGCAGCGCAAGCGGAAAATCCTGGGCAATCAATGGCGCCGCTTCCAGGAAATCAAGCGCCTGGACATTCTGGTACCGGGCGCCGACCTCGTCGAGCAGCCGCGTCAACCGTTGCAGATCCGATGCGTCAAGCGCAGGGCCTCTGGAAATGAATCCCGGATGTCGCTTAGCGGTGCCGGAATCCGGCGTGATCGCTGTGTTATGCATAGCTGTTTTCCTGACTGGTTAAGGAGCATCGCGGTACGGCGCGGCAATGCCCTGCTATCTGGCGGAGGCCGCTGCGCACCATCCGAAACCGTGGCTGCAATGGTCTGCATATGCTTCTATGGAAGGGCCGCGGTGGTTATAAAAAACGATGGCTTGCAGCGATTACCTTGCATTAAGAGTTTGGCAACTATCCATCAAATTCAATCTCGAGTCACCTATCAACAGTGATAGGTGGCGGCCTGTCAAAAAATTGTTAATGTCTGAATACAGGTCCGGGCCACATCGGCGATATGCCGCGCGCGGAAGATGGAAAACCAATCGAGGAGTCTGTTTGAACGCACATGAAAAGCTGGCATTTCAGCGTACCGGCGCGCAATATTTTGCGGCGCTGCGCGACGATCGCCATGTCGTCTACGGTGGAAAGCGGGTGCCGGATGTATCGAGTCATTTTGCGTTGAGCGGCGGCGCGCGCACGATCGCATCCCTCATCGATCTGCACCATGGGGACGAACGCGATGCAATGAATTTCCAGTGCCCGGCGACGGGGCGTGAGTATGCAATGGCGTACATGATTCCGCGCAGCCCGCAGCAAATGAAACAGAAAGGAGCGGCGTTTCGCAACATTGCCCGCGCGACCGGCGGCCTGATGGCGCGCACGCCGGATTTCCTCGCCACAATGCTGACCAGCTGGCGCGCGGCAAGCGAAGTATTCGGCGGCAAGGATGCGCGGTATGCGCACAATGTCGTCTCGTACTACGAGCGTTCGCGGGATCGGCATTGGTGCCACTCGCATGCGATCAGCGATCCGCCGCCCGACCGCTTTCTGGATGTCGATGCGGGCGACACGCTGACCTTGCGCAAGGTCGGGGAAACCAGGGACGGCATTATCGTGCGCGGCATCAAGATGCTCGCCACGCTGTCTCCGATTGCGGACGAACTCCTGATCTATCCTTTTCGGCCGCTGAACAAGGATGACTCAAGCCAGGCGCTGGCATTCGCGATTCCGGTCGACACGCCGGGCCTGAAACTCGTCTGCCGTGGGGCAATCGCCAGGGGCGGCGCGCAATTCGAGCATCCGCTCGCTGAGAAATTCGACGAAATGGATGCGCTTTGCGTGTTCGATGACGTGATCGTGCCGCATGACCGGGTGTTCATCGACGGCGACGTCGGCTTCGCCAATGCGTTGCGCACCGAGACCGGAATGGTGGCGTATGTCTGGCATCAGACGGCATCGCGCGCCGCGGTCAAATCGCAGATGGTGCTTGGACTGGCGAGCATGCTCGCACGCCTGAGCGGCCGCGATAAACAGCCAAGCGTTCAGGAAATGCTCGGCGAACTTGCCGCCGGTTCCGAGGTCTTGCGTGCGCTGGTGGTCGCCGCGGAAGCGGAATCCGTGCGCGACCGCTTCGGCAACTACGTGCCGGCCTTGCAGTCGTTGGGCGCGTCCAATGTCGTGGCGGCCAAGCTGTATGCCAGATCGATCGACCTGCTGCGCCTGATCGGCGCGAGCGGTTTGATCATGCATCCGAGCGAGCTCGATTTGCTGGGCGACGCAAGCGATGGAATGCTGCGGTATTTCGCCGCCAGCAACCAGGATGCCGGAACGCACGTCCAGTTGATGAAGCTCGCCAGCGACCTCGCGATCGGCGATTTTGGCGGTCGGCAGTTGCTGTACGAGCAGTTTTACCTGGGAGCACCGCAAGCGCTTCAAGCGCGGTTTTTTCAAAACTACGCGAGCGTGCAAGACGCCGAGCGGCTGGTCGAGACATTGCTCGTGCAGCCCGGCACTTCTTCGATTGGTTGATAGTTGGCGCAACAGGCAAAGGATAAACGCATGACGCAGAAAGAACGCAAGCACTATCGTCCGATGAATTCCATGCAGGCGCCCCGATTTACCGGGGTGCGCACCTTCATGCGGCTGCCGTGCCTGGAAACACTGGAGGATATCGATGTCGCCGTGGTGGGAATCCCCACGGACTCGGCCGTATCCTATCGATCGGGCGCGCGCTTCGGCCCCGAAGCGATCCGCAGCGCATCGATACTCTTGCGCGACTTCAACCCGGCGCTCGATGTGAATGTGACGGACGTGCTGTCGATGGTCGATTACGGCGATGCCCCGGTGGTCCCCGGCTATCACGAAGAAACGCTTGAGCGCGTTCAGGCGTATCTCGAGCCGATCTATCGCGCCGGCGTGGTGCCGCTCATTCTCGGCGGCGACCATTCGCTGACCATGGCGGAACTGCGTGCGCTGGCGAAAGTCCGCGGCCCGGTTTCGGTGATCCATATCGATGCGCATGGCGACGTGCTCGACACTTATTACGGGGTGAAGCATTTTCACGGCACGGTGTTCCGGCGCGCGGTGGAAGAAGGCCTGGTCGATCCGGCCACATCGGTGCAGATCGGCATGCGCGGTTCGGTTCATCCCAGCGACGTGGGAGCCGCGCAGAAGCTCGGCTATACCGTCGTCACCTGGGACAAGCTGGCCGACATGACGCCGGAAGAACTGGGCGCGCTGGTCAGGGCCAAGGTGCAGGACCGTCCGGTCGCGGTATCGTTCGACATCGATTTTCTTGATCCGGCATATGCGCCCGGCACGGGTACCCCGGAACCCGGCGGCCCGAGCAGCTATCAGGCATTTCGGTATTTGCGCGCGCTTGGCCCGCTCAACTATTGCAGTTTCGATTGCGTGGAAGTGGCGCCTCATTACGATCCCAGCGGCGCCACCAGCATCACGGCATCGGTGGTGTGTTTCGAACTGCTTTCCTTGCTGGCGTTGCGCCGCCAATCCGAAAGGCTCGCAGCGGCTGCCGGACCAGGCGCGCAGGAAATCCACGCGGATGAAAAGGCGATCGCATTGTGAATTCCCCGATGTCCCGCATCCGGGTCGTCGTGCTGCATTCGTATCAATTGCTCGGACCGGGCTTGCGTGCGGCATTTCCCCCGGACCGGTTTGATGTGCAGGTTCTTACCTCCGGTGCGCCCGATCAGGTGTTCCGCTCGGATCTCCCATCCGATGCGGCGCCGATTCGCCGGGTGCCGGCGTACAGCGACATTGATTGGGTGCGCGAACTGATACCGCAAGATGCGGCGATCGTCACCAACGATGAAGCGTGCCTGTCCATCTGCGCGCGCTTGCGCGCCGAGCGCGGTTTGCGTTCCTGGCAGCCGCCCGATCTTGCGGCGTATTGCAACAAGCTTGTCGCCAAAGCCCGGCTGGCTGAAGCGTCGATCCCGGTTCCGGCATTCCGCGCTCTCGACATGGATGCGCACCGTCTCGGCGCGGAACGTGCCCGCACTATCGATACGCTCGGTCTGCCGCTGGTCGTGAAGCCCGCGTCCGGCGGATACAACGAAGGTGTCCGCATTCTGTCGCAGGCGCACGAGGTGAAGGAATGGTTTGCCGCGCATGCGGGCCAATCCGGGTGGGAGGCGGAACGCTATGTGCGCGGACGGCTTTTTCATGCGAACGCGATGGTGCTTGACGGCGCCGTCACGCCGGTGCAAGTGGGAGCGTATGCAAACGCGCCGATAGGCGCGAGCTTTGGCGAGGGACTGGGCAGCGTCACGCTGCCCTTGGGCCATCCGATTCGCAATCTTGGCATCGCGCTCAATGACAAGGTGGCGCACGCGCTCGGCGCCGCGGGCCGATTCGTGCTGCATACGGAATTTTTCGTCGACGACGATCGGAACGCATATGTGGTGGATGTCGCGGCGCGCGCGCCGGGCGCCCTGGTTTCCGATATCGCGGCGATTCACGCCGATGTCAACCTGGAGGCGGCCAGCTTTCTGTTGCAAACGGGCCGATATCCTGCCGCGCCGCGGGCGACCGACGTCGTCGCGGGATGGTTATGGTCCCCTCCTCGCGCCGATGGGTCGGTATCGTGTTTTCTTACCTGGAATCGCCGCTTCGACCGGATATTGCACGACCTGGAACAGGCTGCAACAGGAATGGGCGCCGTGGACGGTCTTCCGTGGTTGCGCGCGCTTCGTGAAACCTGAATGACTCGCCGTGTAATCGCCGGCATGGATGGGCGGCACGCGTGACGTGTCGATGGAAACAGGAAATTGGAACAGGAAAAATATATGTACGAAGCATCGCCCAACCAGATTCGACATTGGCGGCATTATCGCCGCTTCCCTGAGTCACCCGCCCTCAACATGACTGTCGCCTTGCTGCTCGAAGGGGCCGTTGAGCGCGCCGCGTTGCAACGCGCGGCGACAGCCGCGCTGTCCCGGCACGAAGCACTGACCGCTCGTCCGGTCGAAGTGCAGGGTTGCTTGTACTGGCGGCCGGTCCAGCCGGAGCCGGGAACATCCGGCACGGTGATGCATGTTGAATGCGCGGACCGGGAAGAGGCGCTGGCCGCGCTGCGCGATGAAGCCGGCCGGCCTTTCCAGCTGGAGTCCGAACTGCCGGCGCGTCTGAAGCTGGTCACGGTGAACCGGCAGCGCGCGATTCTGATCGTCAACATTCACCATATCGCATGCGATGGCTGGTCGGTGGACCTGCTGGTTAAAGAGATTGCGACGCTGTATGCGGGCTACCGGACCGATGTCGACGCAGCATTGCCGCCAGCGCTGGGCTATGAAGATTTTTCACGCTACCAGAGGGACTATCCGCACAGTGCGGCGGGCGCCGCTGACGCGCGGTATTGGGCGGACGTATTGCGGGACGCGCCGACGGGTATCGGATTCGCGCCCGATGCAAAACCCGATACGCCGTCTTCATGGCCGCGCGGCAAAATGACATGGGCATTCATGCCGGCCAGCTTATCCGACGGCTTGCGTGCCGCGGCAAAGTCCGCAGGCGTTACGCCCTTCGTATTTCTGATGGCGGGCTTTGCGCGCCTGCTGGCCCGATCTTCCGGCGCGACCGATCTGGTGGTCGGCGTGCCCTACCTGAATCGCTTGCGTTTGGCCGACGCGAGCCTGGTCGGCTTCGCGGTCAATACGCTGCCGCTGCGTTTTCGCGATACCGATCTCGGCAATACCGAATTCATCCGCGCTGTCGCGGCCACGACGCGCAGCGCTTTTACGCATCAGCGCCTGCCGTATTACCAAATGTTGAGCGAACTCGGCCCTGAATTCGAATCCGGCGCCAAGCCTGTGTTTCGCACCATGTTCATTCTGCAAAGCAGCCAGTCGGCCCGCAATCAATTTCAGGATATCGATTCCAGGCAGTGCTGGGTATCGACCGGAGGGGCCAAGTACGATCAGACCTGGACCATCGAAGAACGCGACGGAACCTATACCCTGGATGTGGAATGGAATCCGGATCTCTATACGCAGGCATATGTTCATGCGTTGATGGAACAGTATCGCGCGCTGGTGCATGCACTGGCTGCGGATTTCGCGCATGTGGCGGCATACGGCGGCGGCTTGCAATGGCCGGCGCTCGATACGCTGCGCAACGTTTTTTCCGGCCCGGTAGTCCTGGAACATGGCGCACAAATTTTTCCGGCCGATGCGGAATGCGGAATCCGGGCCGAGAATTTGCCGTGAGCGGCAACATGCGGGCGGTGCACGTGCTGCTTGCGGATGACGACAACGAACCGGTACGCCGGCGCATCCGGCTCGCGCTCGGATCCGATATCGAAGTGACGACAGGGAGCATGGTTCCCGCGCCCGGGAGCAGCCTGCTCCTCGCGCCGCACGTGTTCGACCAGGCGGCGCAGCGTTCGATCCTGCGCCGCCATGACTGGCGTTCGATTCATTTGAGCAGTGCCGGATACGATTTTTTTTCAATGACGGACGTACCGCGTGATGCATGGGTGACGCGCAGCTGGCGCGCGTACGCGGCACCGCTTGCCGAATACGTGCTGCGCGCGCTGTTGCGGCATGCCTGGGACGCAGCAGGCAGCGGCCTGCGCGGCAGGCAGGTGGGCGTTGTCGGATATGGCGAGGTCGGGCGGCGCGTCGTCGATATTCTGGCGCTCCTGGAGGCGCGCACCATTGTGCTGAGACGCAGTGGCGCCGCGGTTCACAATGCCGCGGCCACGAACGATGTGCGGGACTTGCTGGCAGTGCAGCACCTGGTGCTGACCGTGCCGCTGAATCGCGATTCGGAAGGCATGATCGGACGCGGGTTCCTGACCGGATGTTCGCCGGGCCTGCACCTGGTAAACGTGTCGCGCGGCGAACTGATCGATCAGGAGGCGTTGCTGGAAGCCGTGCAAAGGCGCGACGTATGGGCAACGCTCGATGTGACCGTGCCCGAGCCGTTGCCCGCGCGCCACCCATTGCGTCTTGAGGACCACGTGCATATCACCGATCACATTGCCTGGCATAGCGGCGCCGACCCATATTGTTTTGTCGATGATTTTCTCGAAGTATGGACTAAGCTCAGGCGCGGCGACGAACCTTCCGGACTGCTGCGGCGCCCCTTGAGCGCGTGAGACTTCATGGTCCATCGACGGCCCGCGATGGACGCGTTCGGATGAAAATCAGCTTCGGCTGGCCGGCCATGCCGTCCGGCGCCAATCTGACCGACAAGGGTGATGCAGGCTTGCCCGTATTCGGTTAAAAGCAAGTCGATTCACGATTATCGGAACCGATATATGATGGCATTCCCGGCGCTCGGACATCCTTCCTGGCGCTGTCGGACGCCGAACAGAGGAGGTTTAGTATGTCCATGCAAATACAGTCCAAGCGTTTAACCATCCCCGATATTACCAATCGGAAAGGCGGCGAAAAGATCGTTTGCCTAACGGCGTATACGACGCCGGTGGCGGCACTGCTCGATCCGCACGTCGATCTGCTCCTGGTTGGCGATTCGGTCGGTATGGTTTTACATGGTTTGCCGAGCACGATAGGCGTCACTCTCGACATGATGATCCTGCATGGCAAGGCGGTGATGCGCGGCGCGTCTCATGCCGTCGTGGTGGTCGACCTGCCGTTCGGCAGCTATGAGCAAAGTCCTGAAATGGCGCACAACTCAGCGGTCCGGCTCATGTGCGAGACCGGCTGCCAGGCGGTCAAGGTCGAATCCGGCAAAGGCATCGCGAATACCATCGCCTTCCTGGTTGATCGCGGCATCCCGGTGGTCGGCCATATCGGCCTGCGGCCCCAAGCCACCAATGTGGAAGGCGGCTTCAAGGCCAAGGGACGTTCCGCGGCAGAGCGCGAGAGGATCATCGCGGACGCCGTGGCGGCGGATGAGGCCGGCGCATTTGCGATCGTCGTCGAAGGTGTGGCCACCGACCTGGCCAATGAGATCACCAAGCTGGTGAAGGTCCCGACCATCGGTATCGGCGCATCGCCGCAATGCGACGGACAAATATTGGTCACCGACGACATGCTCGGCCTGTTCGACTGGACGCCCAAGTTCGTGCGACGCTACGGGAACTTGCGCGAAACGATTTCCAGTGCCGTCGCGGCCTATGCGAGTGACGTGCGCAGCGGCCAGTTTCCCGGACAAGCGGAGTTATACACGTTGCGTGTCGAAGCCGCGTCGGCGTGACCGAATTGCCCTATCGATGGTATGCCGCAAATCTTGACGCTGCGCGTGCAGCGTCAAGAAGTTGATGCCGCAAGTGATGGCGTTTGCATTACCAGAGAATTCCCAATGCGGTCGCTTTAACCGCGGCTTGTATCTTGTTCGATGCATTGAGCTTGACGGTCACGTTTTTGAGATGGAATACCACGGTATTTTCCGAGATCAGGAGAATCTGCCCTATTTCGGAAGCGGTTTTCCCCTCTGCTGTCCAGCGCAGTACTTCCCTTTCGCGGAGTGTCATGCGGGCTTTTATTTCCGGCACATGCTTGGGCAGCAGATATCCCGCCATGCCCTCATGAGCAAGCTCCGCAAGCCAATCCATCTTGGCGCTTTTGGTCTGCAGCTCGTTCTTTTCCAATCGTCCGGCACTTCTTGCCAGCGTCAGAATTCCCAATGCGCCCCTGGCGTCACGCGTTGGTTTCGCCCATCCATGACGCAATCCATGTAATCGGGCGTCGTCACACATTTCAGGTGTCGCGGAAACACATCGATCAGACCATATGAAAGGCCGACTGGAAGTCAGCGCATGTTTTATGCACGGGTCGATCGCACCGTAGTTACGCTCATGATAACGCTCTACGAATTCCTTTCGATAATTATGGAACAGCGTCGAAAACGGTTTTGAAATGGGCACGGGAAACTGGATTCCATATCCACAATATTCAAATCCTATCTCCTTTGCGATCCCCAGAATATTGGTATACAAATCTTTTTCAGTGTCACCTTCCAACAGTGCACTCAGCCAATTCTCTTTCCATGCTTCCATAGCGCTGCATTCTATTTAGTTGGACTCACAAAGATAGTTCCGTCGTAACGTAAATACAGAATCAATAGTCGGCCGTGCTGTAGTATGTGCCGTGGTGCCGGCTTAAATCTCTGTGATCTTGATCACGACGTTCTCGCATATTAAGCATTCCGTAAATAGTTAATATGTACTATCCCTTCCACACTTCGACGCGTTCCGCAACACGATCCGTCAGTTCTATTGCCACGTGATCCGCAAGTAATCAGTTCCGCAATTACTCGAACATAAATGCGCGTTTCCACGCATGCGTCGTTGCACATCTTCACGATACAACTGCACATCTTCACGATACAACTCCGCTTTCCTTCGCGCGTTGACGCATCGGATCGACCGATTCTGGGCGCAATTGTTAAATCAACTCGTGCGCGAGATCAAACAAAATGCACTTCATATCCGTATCGACACACCATCCGCCAAAGCTCGCAGCCGTCGGCGAAATGTAACGTTTCACGCGCATATGAAGCGCATGCAGGCAATTGATTCGACTAGAAAGCGATGGGTCTTTGGCGGGTTAGGCGCATTGCGCAGCGACAGGAAGTTGTATCGTGAAGATGTGCAACGACGCATGCGCGAAAGCGTGCGTTTATGTTCGAGTATTTGCGGAACTGATTACTTGTGGATCGCTTGGCAATAGAAGCAGCATTGCGTTTAGGAGAGCGTAGTCGGAAAACAAGGCTTGCAGTTTCGCAAAAGCGCAGTGCGTTGCTCTGTGGCGTTCCCTTCGAAAACGCAACACGGATTGTCCTTCGTGGTTACATGCCGGGGGGTGTAGCAGGGAATTCGGATCGCATGCGATTCGCCTGCGAAACGGTATGCGCTTGCAAGCGCATACTCCTTCAGCCCGGCGGCTACTCACTTTCTTTGCTTCGCCAAAGAAAGTAAGCAAAGA
>Ga0209343_10001199_pt1 | contig 35406 bp, 27 predicted proteins | sample RifCSPlowO2_02_FD_184026 | JGI IMG/M metagenome (GOLD analysis project Ga0209343, IMG submission 184026) | Groundwater microbial communities from Rifle, Colorado - Rifle CSP2_plank lowO2_0.2 (SPAdes) (version 2) | ecosystem: Environmental > Aquatic > Deep subsurface > Groundwater | place...
TGGAAGGCGTGTTGGTTCCGGAAATCTGGATCGCCTTCGCGGAAAAAACTGGCATCGAATCGCTGAAAGCGACCACCCGGGATATTCCGGACTACGACGTGCTGATGCAGCAACGTCTGCGCATTCTCGATGAGCACGGCTTGAAACTGGCGGACATTCAGGAAGTGATCGCCACCCTGAAGCCGCTGGAGGGCGCGGTGGAGTTTGTTGACTGGTTGCGCGAGCGTTTCCAGGTGGTGATCCTCTCCGACACCTTCTACGAGTTTTCCCAGCCGCTGATGCGTCAGCTGGGTTTCCCGACCCTGCTGTGCCACAAGCTGATCACCGACGAGACTGATCGTGTGGTGAGCTACCAGCTGCGCCAGAAAGACCCCAAGCGTCAGTCGGTCATCGCCCTCAAGAGCCTCTACTACCGGGTGATCGCCGCCGGTGACTCGTACAACGACACCACCATGCTCAGCGAGGCCCATGCCGGCATCCTGTTCCATGCCCCGGACAACGTGATCCGCGAGTTCCCGCAGTTCCCGGCGGTGCATAGCTACGAGGATCTCAAACTGGAGTTCCTCAAGGCTTCGAATCGCTCACTTAGCCTTTAACCGGTTGCCGCGCGGTAAAAAACCGCAGGTCACGGACTTGCGGTTTTTTATGTTCGCTATTCATGCAGGGGGCGTCGCGACGATGTCCAGCTGCGACCTGTCACTGTTGTTCGGCGCGGTATGCTGAAGGTGATTGCAGCTGCCAGCGTTTGAAGGCGCGGCGGAAGTTGGCCATATCGGTGTAGCCCAGGCTGTAGGCGATATCTTCCACACTCATATGGCCGCTCTTCAGGTGTTCCAGGGCCAGGCTGTGGCGAACTTCCTCCAGCAGGGCCTTGAACGAGGTGCCCTCGGCTTGCAGGCGGCGGTGCAGGGTGCGCGGCGTTAGGTGGAAGAGGCGGGCGGTGAGGTTAAGGGAGGGGAAACCCTGCTGCTTCTCCAGCATCACCCGGCGCACCCGGGCACTCATGGGTTGCGCGGCGTTGAGTTTGCCCAGCTCGCGCTGCAGGATCTGCTCGGCGTCGTGAAAGCTGGCCGCATCGGCCATCTTTAGCGGTTGGTCGAGAGCCTGGATCGGTAGTACGAAGCCGCTCCAACCCTGGTTGTAGCCCACCTCACACTTGCACAGCTCGCTGGCCAGGTCCGTATAGCCTGGGTCGGGAAAGGCAAACACAGTGCGTTTTAAGACGCAGCTGCCCTGAGTCATAAAATCCAGAACATTCTTGATCGCCAGGATCACTGCTTCCAGTACTGGTCGACTGATACTGCCCAAAGGCATTGCTTCGGCGAAGACCAAGTGCGCTTCGTCAGCTGTTTCCACCAATCTGATGCTGATCAGGCTGGTGCGCAGGCTGATGTAGCGTTCAATCAGTTGGGCGGCTTGGCGCAGGCTGGTGCTGTTCATTGCCGCATAACCCAGAAGGCCATGGGTATTGACCACCAGCCGCTCGCCGAGCAGCAGGCCGAATGCCGGCTCGCCGGTGCAGGACAAAGCATCCTCGATCAACTGGTGGAAATGGGCCTGGGACAGTTGCAGGTTGTCCGCCTGCAGTTGCGCCGTGCTCAGATGCGAGCGCGCCAGCCAGGCCGCCACATCGGTACCCATGTCGCTGACCAGGTCGGCGATCTGGCGTATGTACTGCACGGGAAGAACTAGATCCTGCATCTTTGCTCCGCTAACGCTATTGGCAGAGGTCAGCCTGGCGAGCGCGGACGAAAATGTCAATAAATGACCCTGTTTTGTCAATCGCGAACCTCACGCCAATCTCACGACTTCCTTAACCTGAAAGTGCACGACAGCCCCCCATAACAAACACAACTGGAGGTCGCATGCTTTCATTATTTGCTAGGCAACGCCCGACTACGGCTAGCATCAACGGTCAGTCGATCAGGGTCATGCCTAAGGAGACTCTGCTGCAGGCGGCCCTGCGTCAGGGTATCGACTTTCCCCACAGCTGTCGGGTGGGTGGCTGCGCTAGCTGCAAATGCAGATTGCTGGAGGGAAAGGTCAAGGAGTTGTCCGAAACCAGCTACATCCTCTCGGACGAAGACCTGGATCAGGGTTATATCTTGGCCTGCCAGAGCGTGCCGAAGAGTGATGTGCAGATCCAGGTGGATCTACACCTGCAACAAGCCAGGCGGCGGGTTGAGGGGCGGGTGCTGGCTCAGGTGCCATTGACTCATGACATCACCCGCCTGGTGTTACAACTGGACGACAGTCTGCCCTACAAAGGGGGGCAGTACGCCCAGCTCAGTCTCGCCGCGCTACCTGGTATCGCCCGCAGCTATTCCTTCGCCAGCCCGTCGCAGGCCGATGGGCAGGTCAGCTTTTTCGTTCGTCAGGTGCCGGGAGGGCGCTTCTCCTCGGCTATAGCTGAGCAGAGTCTGCACGGCCAGCGGGTCAGTGTGGAGGGCCCGTTGGGTGACTTCTGGCTGCGTGAGGCTTCGGCACCGTTGCTGCTGATTGCCGGTGGCAGCGGCCTGGCACCAATCCTTGCTTTGCTGCAGGAGGCTTTAGCCGCTGGGGTGGCGCGCCCGGTCACGCTGCTGTTCGGCGCGCGGCAAGAGCGTGATCTCTACGCCCTGGAAGAGCTAGGCGCGATTGCCGCGCAGTGGCGTGGGCCGTTCCGCTTTGTGCCAGTGCTGTCCGATACGTCGCTGGAGGCCGACTGGCGGGGGGCTCGTGGTCTCGTTACCGAACATCTGGCTGCGGCCCTGGAGCCGGGCGCTCACGCCTACCTGTGCGGACCGCCAGCCATGATTGACAGCGCCGTAGCGCTGCTGCAGGGCCATGGCATCAGCCGCGAGCATATCCATGCTGACCGTTTCACCACTTGCCAAGACGCTCAGTTCGTCACGGCTTGAATTCTTCTATTACAACAAGAGAGACGACCATGAACCTGTTGCATTACCTCAAGTACTTCCTATTCCATGTCATCGGCCTACTGTCGACCATGGCCATCCTCGCTGGCGGTGGCTGGGTCACCTTTGGTCTGATCGCGGTGCTGGTGATTTATATGGTGGGCGATGCCCTGTGCGGTGATGACACCAGTACGCCACAGTTCAAATACCCTGGCATCCTCACTATCCAGCTCTGGCTAGCCCTGCCGTTGTTGAGTTTTATCGTGTTCTCGGCGATCTGGAGTGTCAGCAGCGGTGACTTCCTCGGTTTTGGTGCCGCTCTGAGCCAGTTCAGCGGCTATGACCTGATCGCCGCCCGCGATTCCACTTTTATTGGTCACCATGTATCCACCTGGCTGATCACCGGCCTGATGATCGGCATGACCGGTACCATCACCGCCCATGAGCTGACTCATCGCACCTGGGATCCGATCTCTATGCTGATCGGTCGTTGGTTGCTGGCCTTTAGCTTCGACACTGTATTTTCCATCGAACACGTCTATGGCCATCACCGCTATGTTTCTACCAGCGAAGACCCGGCCACCGCGCCACGTGGGCGCAACGTCTACTGGCATGTGCTGGTTTCAACCGTGAAAGGCAATATTAGTGCCTGGACGATCGAGAAGAAGCGGTTGGCGCGCAGGGGGCATGCGTTGTTGGGTTGGCGCAACGCAGTGATCCGCGGCCATCTGATGAGTGTGCTACTGGTGGCTGTGGCCTATGCCATTGGTGGGCTGCAGGCTGCGCTGTTCTTTACCGCCTGCGCGCTGTGGGGCAAGGCTTTGCTTGAGATCGTCAACTACATGGAACACTACGGCATGGTGCGCAACCCGGCTACTCCAGTGCAGCCACGGCACTCCTGGAATACCAACAAACGCATCAGTTCTTGGACCATGTTCAACCTGACCCGTCACTCCCACCACCACGCTCAAGGCGAGGTGCCCTATCAGAACCTCAAGCCCTTCCCAGATGCACCGATGATGATCGGTGGCTACCTGACTACCATCCTGGTGGCCATGCTGCCGCCGCTGTGGCACAGGTTGATGACGCCCAAAGTGCTGGCTTGGGATCGTGATTACTCCACGGCCGAGGAGCGTGAACTGGCGGCCCTGGCCAATGCGCGCAGCGGTATCGTCGCGCTTCAGCAGAGCAATAAATAGCAGCATGTTGGCCGGCTGAGACCAGCAACTAGGCCGCTATCAGCGGCCTAGTTGCTGCAGCGTATCGAGCAAGACCTTCACCTTGGTGATGGATTCCTGATATTCGGCCTGCCAGTTGGAGTCGGCGACTATGCCGCCGCCGCCCCAGCAACTGATCTGACCGTCCTTGGCCAGCAGACTGCGGATGGCGATCGAGCTGTCCATTTCCCCGCGCACATCCAGGTACAGCAGCGAGCCGCAATAGAGGGCGCGGCGGGTCGGTTCCAGCTCGTCGATGATCTGCATGGCGCGGATTTTCGGCGCGCCGGTGATCGAGCCGCCGGGAAAACTGCCGGCGATCAGATCCAGGGCATCCTTGTCCGCGGCCAGCTCGCCGGTTACCGCGCTGACCAGGTGATGGACGTTGGGGTAGCTTTCCAGGGCGAAGAGTTCCGGCACCCTGACCGAGCCGATACGGCAGCTGCGGCCCAGATCGTTGCGCAGCAGGTCGACGATCATCAGGTTTTCCGCACGGTCCTTGAGGCTGTCGAGCAGGGCGGCGGCCTGGGCGGCATCCAGGCTCGGGTCGCTGTCACGGGGGCGGGTGCCCTTGATCGGCCGGGTTTCCACCTGGCCCTGGCTGATACGCATAAAACGCTCTGGGGACAGGCTGATAATCGCACCTTGCTCGGGCAGGCTCAGGTAGCCGGAGAAGGGCGTCGGGCAGGCTGCACGCAGGGCCTGGTAGGCCGTCCAGGGCGAGCCCTGGTAGCGGGCGCGAAAGCGCTGGGCAAAATTCACCTGATAGCAGTCGCCGGCCTGAATATAGGCCTGAATGCGCTCGAACGCCTGGCGATAGGCGTGCTGATCGATATCGGCCTGGAATGGGCCAAGCAGATGAAAGGGTTCCTCTGCCGAATCAGCCTCTACACTGAACAGATCGAGCAAACGCTCGCGCTCGGCACTCGCCAGGCCCGGATGGAAGACCAGCTGCGTACGTTGGCGCTGGTGATCGCTGAGCAGGGCCCAGGCGTACAGGCCGAAGCGCGCATCACTGAGGTGCAGGTCGTCGACGGCTTTTGCCGGCAGCTGTTCCAGGCGGCGGCCGAAGTCGTAGCCGAGGTAGCCGATCAGACCACCGACGAAAGGCAGTGGATTATCTGCGGGCGCTTCGGCCGGTCCGAGGCTGGAAAGGCTACTGCGCAAGCGCTGCAGGAAGTCGTTGGCCGCTTCGTCGTGCAGCGGTGCCAACTCTGCCAATGGCCAGGCGCTGATAAGGTCATAGCGTCCACGCTGCGCGGTCGGACGCCCAGCATCCAGTAGCACCGCGCCGGGGGCGTGGGCGACGGCGCTGAAATAACCGGCAGGGTCAGCTCGATAGGGCAGGTTCTGTACAACACAAGTAGGCATGCGAGGCTTTCATACAAGCGCGGACGCCAATTGTAGAACGTCGCCAACATTCATCCTAGAGCTTGTGCATGGGTTTACTAGGGATGCTTTGCCTCATTAGTATGCTGAGGCTCCCGGATACTCGACAGGCTGTTCAAAAAAATAATTTATACGGGATAAAGGCCATGGATGAAGTCATAGATCCAGCCGCTGGTAGTCTTTTGCGCTCCAAATTGATACCGCCGCAAGCGTCAGGCGAATACCTGGTCAGACCGCAGCTGGAAGCCGCGTTGTCTGCCAACACCCATGCCCGTGTGCTGCTGTTGGCGGCTCCGGCAGGCTTTGGCAAGACCGCAGCCCTGGCTGCTCTGGCCAGAGCCCGGAGCGAGGCGGGAAGTGCCGTGGCCTGGCTGTCGCTGGGCCCAGGCGATGACGAGCCTTGGCGTTTTCTGCAGCAGCTGGTGGAGGCCCTTGCGCCGCTGGTGCCGGGCCTGGGCAGCGAGGCGCAGGCCTATCTGCAGAACACCATGCGGGTGCCCGTTTCGGCGGTGATGGAAAGCCTGCTGGCCGATCTGGCGCAGCTGGAGCAGCCGCTGCTGCTGGTGCTTGATGACCTGCATCTGATTCAGGATCGCGAATTGTTGGCGGCGCTCAATCGCCTGATCAAGTTCGCCCCGGCGGCGTTCACCCTGGCCATCGGCAGCCGTTCGCAACCGGCCCTCAACCTGGCTACCTTGCGCGCCAAGGGCCTGCTGGTGGAGATCGGCGAGCAGGAGTTGCGCCTGAGCAAGGCGGAAACCCGCACCTACCTGGAACGCTGTGGCCTGCATCTGGACGCAGTGGCTTTCAATGCCCTGTACAACAAGACCGAGGGCTGGATGGTCGGGGTCCACCTGGCCAGCCTGTGGTTGCGCCATCAGCCCCAGGACAGCGTGCAGATCGCCGAAATGGGCACCGACCAGGCGGCGGTGGGGGCCTACCTGCTGCGCAGCGTGTTCGAGCAATTGCCGACGGATAAACAGGAACTGCTGCTGGCCATAGGCGTGGCGCAACAGCTGAGCGGTGACCTGACCAACGCCCTGACCGGACGCCAGGATGGCCAGCAGCTGCTCGAAGAGCTGGAGGCCATGCAGTTGTTTCTCTTGCCCCTGGATCGCGAACGGCAGTGGTACCGCTTCCATAACCTGTTTGCCGAATTCCTCCGGGTGCGGCTCAAGGAACGTGACCCTGAGCGTTTCAAACAGCTGCATTTCAATGCCAGTCTGTGGTTTACCAACCACCATATGCAGAATCTGGCCATCGAACATGCCTGCCTGGCCGAGGACCCGGAAATGCTCGCGGCACTGGTCGATGGCTGCGGCCTGGAGCTGATCAACCGCGGCCAGCTCAACCGCATCTACAAGTGGCGTCAGCAGGTTCCCGATGAGATTGCCGAGCGCTTCCCGGTACTGGTGCTTGCTGATGTCTGGACCCGCGCCGCGGAGCTGAGTCTGAGCGAAGCCAACCGCATGCTCGACGAGCTGATGCAGCGCTGGGGCGAGGCCAAGACCAGCGGCCCGTTGAGCGACAAGTTGTTGGCCACGCTGACGATCAAGGCAGTGATCGCCTTGCAGAAGGATGACCTGCAGACCTGCATCGCGCTGGCGCGGCGGGTAGAAGCGCAGTTGGGGCAGCACGCGGCCTTTCTCGAGGTGGCGATGCTGATCATCGGGGCCCTGGCCAATGTGATGATCGGCCAACAGGAACCGGCCAAGCGTTTGCTGGCCCTGGCCCAGCAGCGCAACCACTTTCTCGAAGGCCGTTACCTGGATATGCAGCTGGCCAATATCGAGGTGCTGCTTTGCCTGGAACAGGGGCAGATCCGTCAGGCAGAGCTGCTGTTCGCACAACTGCGCGCGCGGGTCATCCCCTGGTTCGCGGAAAAATCCAGGGCGTTGGCCTTGCCGACCATTACCGAGGCCCTGATTGCCTATCATCAGGGCCGCCTCGACGGCATCGAAGAGCGTCTGCGCTGGGCTCTGGCCACCGTTGATGTGATCAACCCCATCGATCTGTACGCTCAGGGCATGCTGTGCATGGCTCATGTGCAGCGGCTGCAGGGCAGCCCGAAAGAGGCCTATGCCACTCTGGTGCTGATGCAGAACCTGTCGGCGCGCAACCAGTCCTGGCGCTTCTATGCCCAGGCCGTGGCCGACGAAGTGGCGCAGATCCTCCAGGAGCCGGCGGCTGATCGGCTCAAGCGTGCCGAACAGCGGCTCAAGAGTGTCGACTGGAGCAAACTGGCCGAGCACTACCAGCATATGCGTTTCAATCCGGTGCTCTGGGTGCGCGGGTTGACCCGTATCCGCCTGCAACAGGCCCGCGGTCATTACAGCGAAGCCCTACATGAAATCACCCAGCTGCGCAGTCTGTTGCTGGATAACTGGCATGGCCTGCAGCGCCTGCGCCTGGATCTGCTGGCGGCCCTCAGCTATCAGCGCCTGGGCTATCAGGAGCGGGCCCAGAGCCTGTTGGTGCAATGCCTGATCGGTGCCGAGCGCGAAGGGGTGAGCAGCCTGTTTATCGAAGAGGGCGAGGCTATCCGCCTGCTGCTTCAGCAACTCGAGGCGGCCGAGCGGCAACCGGCCCTGCAGGGCTTTATTCGCGGCCTGCTGGCCAGCTGGCCGGGGCAGGGCGGGCGTCAGTCGCTGGACGTGCTGGAGGAAGGGCTGACCGAGCGTGAGCGTGAGGTCATCTGCCTGGCAGCCCAGGGCATGTCCAATGACGAGATCGGTCAGCAGCTCTCGCTGGCCCTGGGAACGGTCAAATGGCACCTGCACAATATTTACGAAAAACTCAAGGTGCGTAATCGCACGCAAGCCATCCGCCGTGCCCGCGAACTGAGTCTCTTATGAACAGCCAACCACCGCCACGCCCGCGTGCGCTGCCTGTACTGCGTACCAAGCTGTTTCCCGCTGAATCCTCGGGGCGCCCGTTGCTCGCCCGTACGGCTTTGCTTGATCGCTTGTTCAGTGCTCGTGGGCAGCGCCTTATTCTGCTGAGCGCGCCGGCCGGCTTCGGCAAGAGCACCGTGCTCAGCCAGTTCCGCCTGCGTCTGTTGGAGACCGGGGCGCATGTCGCCTGGCTGTCCTGCGACGAGTCGGACAGCGAACCGCAACGCCTGTTGCGCTACCTGATCGCCGCGATCGATGCGCAACTGCCTGGCTTTGGCAAGCACACCGCGCGCCTGCTGCGCGATGACCTCAGCCTGCCCAACGAGGCGCTACTCGATTCCTTTATTGCTGATCTGAAACGGGTGCAGGGCGAGCTGTACTTGCTCTTTGACGACTTTCACCGCATCCGTCACGCCGAACTGGGGCCGCTGGTCAACTACTTCGTCAAGCGTCTACCGGCCAATGTGCACCTGATCGGCAGTACCCGCTACCAGTCACGAGCAGTGGACAAACCGCCGGTCAATGCCTCCTGGATGCTCTGGGTGCGGGCCGAGGACCTGCGCCTGACCCGGGCGGAAACCGAAGCTTATTTTCATGAACTCAAGCAGTTGCCGTTGAGCAGTCAGGAGCTGGACCTGCTGCACGCCCGTAGCGAAGGTTGGATCACCGCTTTGCACCTGGTGGCGTTAGCCTTGGCGCGTAACCCGCACCGTCCCGAACTGCTTGCCGGGCTGTCAGGCACCGAACGCGATATCGCCGATTACCTGACCGAGGACGTACTCGACCAGCTACCCGAGGAGGAGCGGCACTTTCTCGAGCAAACCTCGGTGCTCGAAGAGTTCAATGCCGAGCTGTGCAATGCCCTGACCGGGCGGCTCGATGGCGGGCAAATGCTGCAGCGCCTGCAGAAGGAACAGCTGTTTATCATTCCCTTGGACGAGCAGGGCGAGTGGTTCCGTTATCACCACCTGTTTGCCGAGTTCCTCCAGGGCCGCCTGAGCAAGAGCGGCGACCCGACTCACCTGCTGCATGCCGCGGCCCGCTGGTGCGAGAGCCATGAGCTGACCCATAAATCTGTCAAATATTCCTTGCGCGCCCGCGACTACGCATTTGCCGCTGAGCTGCTCGAGCGTCAGGGGGCCAGCCTGATTGCCGATAACCAGGTCTACGGCATCCTGGCGATACTCAAGGATGTGCCGGCCGAGGTGATTCGCGAACATCCGGTGTTCCAGATCTTCTATGCCTGGCAGCTGGCTTTCGAGCAGAAGTATGCCGAAGCCGAGGCCCTGATCGAGGAGGTCAGCACTCGGCTGATGCAGGGGCGCAGTAAACCCATGCACTTCGGCTTGCTGGTGTTGCTCGCGGTAGCCCAGGTGCTCAAGGCACTGGTGTTGCTGTATCAGGACAAGCTGGAAAGTTGCCTGAAGGTTGCTCGCCACTGGCTGACCCTGGTGCCGGATAACCAGCCGGTGTTTCGCGCCAGTCTGTCCTGCATCCAGGCCGGGGCCTACGCCTTGCTGGGCGAATACGGCGAGGCGGCCAAGTCGATTGCGGTGGCCCGTGACAACCTGCGGCAAGCGGAAAGCGAGTACCTGCAGGTTGTGGTCAGTCTGATCGAGGCGCTGATCTGCAAGGAAGTGGGCCAACCGGAGCGGGGTCGAGTGCTGGCCGAAAGCGCCCGGGCTCGGGTCGAGCAGGTCTTTGGTCGCTACAGCCGGGTCGGGGGGCCCCTGGCGCTGGCATACGCCGACCTGCTCTACGAGCAGGACCGGCATGCGGCGGTTCTCGCCGAGTTGCCCCTGGCCACCACCTGGCGTGATGTGGCAACCCCGATCGAACTGATCAGCCGCGGCAAGCTGGTCATGGCCCGGGCGCGGTTTTTCGCCGGGGAGGGCGAGTCGGCGCTGTTGGAACTCGATGACTGGCTGGAAACCCTGCATGGCCCCGGCTACGAGCGGGTGTACGCCATGGGCATGAGTTGCAAAGTGCAGTTTCTGCTGTGGTTGCGCCGGCCGAACGAGGCCGAACGCACCTGCCTGCAGCTGCAGCGCCATCTGGCGGTCTTGCCGCCGGCTCGCTACACCGATGTGGAAACCGTACAGGTGCTCAGCGAGGCGCGCCTGGCGTTGTCCGAGCGGCGGGCCGACAAGGCTCAGGCGGCGCTGGAAGCCTGCCTGGCCAAACAGACGGCGGAACATCAGCGTGATCGGCGTCTGCGCTTGTCCCTGTTACTTTCTGTGGCGTACTGGCGCAAAGGTAACAGCGAAAAAGCCTTTGCCTTGTTTAAGTTGACCCTGGAAGACGCCTGGCAGAGCGGTTACCGCCGGATGTTCCTTGACGATGCCCTGTGGCTGCTACCGCTCTGCGAGGCCTGGCTAAGTGCCGAGCCGAAACTGGCGGGGGAATGGCAGGGCCTGGTCGGGCAGCTTCGCGAGCAGTGCAGTCGCCTGGCCGTTGATCTTGAAACTTTCGATGAAAATCAAGATGTTAGCCATAGGGAGCGGGAAATTCTGCGCTATGTGGCCGCCGGTTTGTCGAACCGGGACATCGCCCAGGCCGTGCATCTGTCGGAAGCCACCATCAAATGGCATCTGCATAACCTGTTTGCCAAGCTGGGCGTACGCAGCCGCACCCAGGCCGTATTGAAGGGTAAAAGCCTGGGGTTGTTGAGTGAGGCCTGATGCCAGAGCGGTTGCCGGCGCTCCATCCCTTGGATGGGCTGCCAGCCTGGCGTTGAGCCAGTAGTTTTAGCCCCAGGACGAGAAGCATGCTGCTTCACGATTCCAAGCCTGACGCGTCTATGGAAGCAGTGTCAGACCTGGTGAACGGCGCGAGCCGCCGGCTGGTAAGGACAGGAGTCCGCAGCAGTCTGCCAGGGACAACCCTTTAGTGAACTGTGGAGAGAATAACAATGAAAACCCTCAAGCAACTGGCCCTGGCCGCCGCTGTTCTGGCTGTTCCGTTTATGGCTCAAGCTGACCTGCAAGTGATGGACGACAGCGCGCTGGCGACTGTGACCGGTCAGGACGGCATCAGCATTTCCGGTAACTTCAACGGCACCATCGGCAGCATCGTCTACACTGACGGCGACACCAACGGCGGTTCCCTGCGTATGGAAACCATCGCGTTCACCGGCTTCAACATCGCTGACGATGCTCCGGTCATGGTTGACGTGGTGACCAATGCTGGAGGCACCCAGCAACTGCAGGTCAGCATGCCGACCATCACCGGTCAGCTCAGTGTTGGTGCCATCAAGGTCGGTGATACCACTGCCGCCAGCATCGGCTCCCTGGCTATCAACGACCTGAACATGGCCGGCACCACTGTCAAGATCTGGGGCCACTGAGTTCAGGCCCTGATTTAGGCTTTGCAAAAGTCTTATCGGCCTCGGCCGATAAGACTTTCCCTTGAGTGGAGTGCAGCAGGCGCATGATCGAAATTCTGCTGGGCAGTCTCATCGGTGTGTGGGGGTTTACCGAGGCGGTGGATACCAAACCGCAGGCTCCGGGCGCGGTGAATATCAGCCAGCCCCTGGGGGGCAACGTTTCGCTGCGCGAGTCGGTGGTGCTGGAACCGATGAGCCAGTTGCAATTTCGCAACGTGATTCGTCAGGCCTACGACTACAGCTGTGGCTCTGCGGCGTTGACCACGCTGTTGGACTATTACCTAGGCCGCAATCTGCAGGAGCGCCAGGTGATGGAAGGGCTGCTGCAATTCGGCGAGGCCGACAAGATTGTCGAGCGTCGCGGTTTTTCCCTGTTGGATATGAAGCGCTTTGTCACCGCGATCGGTTACCGCAGCGGTGGTTTTCGCGCAACCTTCAGTGATCTGGACGAGCTGGAGCATCCAGCGATCGTGCCCATCGAATATGCCGGTTTCAAGCATTTCGTGGTGGTGCGCGATGTCTACAATGATCATGTGTTCGTCGCCGATCCGGCGTTGGGCAATATCAGTTTTACCCGCAGCAGGTTCGAGGAAATCTGGGATCAGAACGTGCTGTTCTTGATTTTCCCCAGTGGTAATGAACCGCCGAATGCCCTGGCCTTGAGCGAGAAAGACCTGCGTCTCATTGATGATCGCACCATCAGCTTATTGGCGTTCCGCGAGTTTCCACAGATCACCAAGTTCACCGAGAACCAAGCCACGGAGCTGGGGTCCGGCGGCGATATACAGTACATCCGTCGTAAGTAATCGCCCGACATAACAATAAATATTTGGGGGCTCTGCCATGAGAGTTTTGCGGTGTGTATGGCTGGCCATGCTGACAGCGCTTGTCAGTACAGCGGCATGGGCCGATGAGGCCTCGGTTGAGCAGGCGCGCGATGCCTTGAGCAAGCAGGAAGACGATGCCGATAGCGCCAAGGCGCTTGAAGAGGTCTTCCAGGCTGCCGAGAAGAGTTACACCTTGCTGAAGAAGGGCGAACGCACCCTGACCTATGGCTTCGATTACTCGCTGCTGCGCGATACCGTGATCGAAACCGTGCGTACCGGCGATAACGTGTTCAGCGTGGTTGGCCAGAGCGAAGCGCAGCATACGTTCACTAATTCCTTTACCTTCGACTATGGCGTCTGGGATAACCTGACTTTCAGCGTGCGCCTGCCGTTGGTGGCCAAGTACGACACCGAGCGCGATCTGGATGCCTATAGCCTGGGTGATATCTCCGCCAGTCTACGCTGGCAGCCTTGGAATGCCGCTCGTGGCAAGCCGGTGACCACCCTGTATGCCAGTCTTGGCCTGCCGACCGGCGACAGTCCCTACGACATCAATACGCGTAGCGATCTGGCAACCGGCAGTGGCTCCTACAGCCTCGGCTTCGGGGCCAATATGTCCTACGTCATCGACCCGGTAGTGCTCTTCGGTTCCTTGGGTTACACCTACAACATGCCGATCAAGGGCATCGACCAGGTGCGTGGGGGGCGCTTGCTGGAGGAAGTCGATCCGGGCTCCAGCTTCTCTCTGAGCATGGGCTTCGCCTACGCGCTGTCCTATGACGTATCGCTGGCGACGTCCTACCAGATGTCCCATTCCCTGGCTCCGCGCTTCAGCTTCGCCGATGGCGACAACGAGGGCCGCAGCCAGACCAGCGCGGTGATGAACTTCTCGCTGGGGCTGCGCACATCGCCCGATTATATCGTCAACGTCAACGCCGGCTTCGGCATGACGGAAGACTCGCCGGATGTGCTGCTAGGCATCTCCATGCCTTTGGATATCAAAGGCCTGAAGGCCCAATAACGGCGAGCGAGCTTCTTATGACGATGCGAATTTCGCTGCTGCGGCAGGCGATTGTCGGGGTTCTTGCGCTCTGGGCTGGGGCTGCGCAGGCGCAGCTGGCGCAGAACCTGACCATTGGCAGCCCCAAGGCCATGGCCCTGGGCAATGCGGTAACCGCCGATTTCACCGGCGTCGATGCGGTGCATTACAACCCCGCGGCGCTGAGCAAGCTCAAGGGGCGGCAGACTACGGTGAAGTTTATCACCGGGGTGATGGACATCCGGGCGGACTTCGATGCACCGGCTGACTATGGCAATAATTTTATGGGGTTGAGCAACGACTCTGTCGCCAACTCGTCGAGCAAAGCCAGCGCGGCCATGATGTACCTGCCCGGTGTGGGGGGAGCCACCGAGCTACCACTGCTGTTTGCGCCGCTGGCCGGGTTGTCGATCAATCCGCCGGGTTCGAAGTTTACCTTCGCCACCAATATGTATACCCCGCAAGCCCTGGGCTTTGCCCGTGACGACGACGATCCTGGTCGCTACCAGGGCAAGGAACTGGTGATCCAGCGCCTGACCTACTTCTCCCCGTCGCTGGCCTATCAGGTTAATGACGAGTTGTCCGTGGGCCTGTCCATCGGCTTTTCCCATCAGGCCATGGCGCTGAACCAGGACTTCCGCGCGCCGGGCATCCTCACCGGGTTTATCGGCGTGGCCCAGGATGCGCTTTGCGTGGTCGACGGCAATCCCTTCGAGGTGTTCCTGAATATCTGCGGCGGCGAGCTGGGGCCCTTTACCGATATCGCCAATATCGATATCGATATGCAGCAGACCCTTTCGCCAACCTGGAACGTCGGTTTTCTCTGGGAGCCCCGGGACTGGTTTGCCCTGGGCGCGGTGTATCAGAGCGAAGCCAAGATGCGTCTCAAGGGCCGCTACGTGGTGGACTATTCCGAGGACTGGCAGGGTTTCTGGCAGGGCCTGGACAGCTCCTTTATCGGCGCGGTGTTCAACAGCCTGACCCCCGACGGCCTGTTCGACAAGGAGCGGGGCAATGTCTCGCTGAACATGACCTACCCGGCGCACTTCGCCACCGGCATCAAGTTCAAGCCCCATGAGCGTTGGCAGATCAACCTGGACATCAAGTGGACCGATTACGCCGCCTGGGACGAGTTCGAACTGGAGTTCGACCGCCAACTGGACGTGCTGACTATCGCCAGCCTGTTTTCCCCGGAGAACGCCACCTCGAACACCATCATCCTGGATCGTGGCTACGAGTCGGTATGGAGCTGGGCTGTAGGGGTCGAATATCAGGTCAATGACCGCCTGAGCCTGCGCATGGGGTACGAGCCGCGTCCTTCGGCGATTCCTGGGAACAAGGCCGACGCCCTGGCCCCGCTGGGCGATGCCCATCTGTATGGCCTGGGGGCCGGTTACCAGTGGGACAAGGACACGGTGATCGATATCGGGTTCAACTACCTAGTAAGCAAGCAGAACATTCCTGCGCGCTCCAGTTGCAATATCAACTGCTCGGATATCGACAGCATGGTATACAACCCCTATGCCGATCTCGACGTGAAGACCAGCGTCAAGGCCTATGTCCTGGCCCTGACTTACCGCACCACCTTCTAGGAGCCTTGTCATGCGCGCGCTGTTGTTGAGCTGCTGCCTGATTGGCGCTGTCTCGGCCGAGGCCAGTGGGCGCTACCTGACCTGGGTGGATGATCAGGGACGGGTGCACAACACCTTTGTCGATGCCAGTTATGCCGCCCATCAGCGCCTGGCAGCGCGCAATATCAGCCTCAGCGACCAGGCCCGCTTCAAGCAGCAGGGGGCGGGCGGCTGGCCGGGGGAGCAGGCGGCCGGCGAGAGCAAGCGGCGTTATTTCACCTGGGTGGATGCCAACGGCAATCTGCAGAACAGCTTTCATGCCGGCAGCCAGTTGCAGGGCGGTGCGAATGAGATGCTGTTGGGCACTGGCGAGCGTTCCAGCGACTACATCAGTTCCGATGTGCTGGAGGGGCGCGACTTTGCCCGCTCCGAACGCGATGGACGCTATTTTACCTGGGTCGACGAGCAAGGCCGCATGCGTAACGATGCGGTGCCTGGGCAGGCACGCACGAGCCCATCAGTTCCCGGCGGCACGGCCTTCAGTCAGGGTCGTGAGCTTGAGTTCGCCCGCCAGCAGATCGAACTGCCCGGGCTCGATGGCCAGCCGACAGCGGCCATGCAGGCGTTGCTGGCGGGCAGCGAACAGCCGGATAGCGGCCGTTATGAGGCGCTGCTGACACTGTGCTGTGCGCAGTTGGAGGAGGATGCCTTCAGGCTCCTGAGCGCCGACGAGCCCCGTTATGAGGAACTCAATCGTTTTTCCCCCAGCCTGGCATTCCCCATGGGCAAGAGCTACTACGCCGCGCTCCGCTTGCCGCGCTCGCAGCATGACTTCGGCCTGCGCATCCGCAGCTTCGCCAATAAGCGGGTGCTCTATCCTTCGGTGCTGTTTCTCGATGAGCACAAGCGCCCGACTCGCCTGGTCAGCGATGCGGTTTACCGTCTACATGGCGAAACCTGGTACCGCTATGCCTATATCGAGGGCACATTGCAGGTCAAGGCAGCAGCAGGGGAGCGCTATGTACTGTTGTTGACCACCGATGAGGACCGCAATCTGCAGACCCTGGATAACAGACCCTTCAAGCGGCCGCTGCAAGCCCTGGCGACCGACGAGGCGGGCATGCAGACCCATGCCCATGGCGATGAGGGCTCCTTCGAGCTGGCCATTGTGCGCTGACTGTTCGATGGCCAGGTTGCAGCACTTATAAAATTAAAAAGCCCGGATAAAATCCGGGCTTTTTAATGAGTTCCGACAATCAGATTTCGGCCATGGGCACGTGGCCGAACAGCTGCTGGGAGAAGCGCATGCGCTCTTCAGGGCTTTCCTGCACGCCTTGCTTGGTCAGTTCGGCGATACGCGCTTCTACGGCATGGGCTCGGTGGGTCAGGCCGCAGTCGTTGGCGATCTGGATATTCAGGCCGGGGCGAGCATTGAGTTCGAGAATCAACGGGCCCTTGTCCTGGTCCAGCACCATGTCGACACCGATATAACCGAGGCCACACAGCTCGTAGCAACCGGCGGCCAGCTTCATAAAACCGTCCCAGTTGGGCAGCTGTACGCCGTCCACTGCGTTGGTGGTGTCCGGGTGCTTGCTGATCTTGTTGTTCAGCCAGGTGCCGCGCAGGGTCACGCCGGTGGCCAGATCCACGCCGACGCCGATCGCGCCCTGGTGCAGGTTGGCCTTGCCGCCGGACTGGCGGGTCGGCAAGCGCAACATGGCCATCACCGGGTAGCCCATCAGCACAATGATACGGATGTCCGGCACGCCTTCGTAGCTGATGCTCTTGAAGATCTGGTCTGGGGTGACGCGGTATTCGATCAGCGCGCGATCACGGTGGCCGCCCAGGGAATAGAGGCCGGTGAGGATGCTGGAGATCTGATGTTCGATCTCCTCATGGCTGATGATCTTGCCGGAGACGGTCTTGTACTTGTCTTCGAAACGGTCGGCGATGACCAGAATGCCGTCACCGCCGGCCCCCTGGGCCGGCTTGACGACGAAGTCCGGGCGGTCGCCGATGATTTCGCGCAGCTTGTCGATGCCTTTCTCGGTTTCGATCACGCCATACATTTCCGGCACATCAATGCCCGCTTCGATGGCGCGCTGCTTGGTGATGATCTTGTCATCGACGATCGGGTAGAGGTGCCGTTTGTTGTACTTCAGCACATAGTCCGCGTTACGCCTGTTGATGCCCATGATGCCTTTGGCTTCAAGGGCTTTCCACGTCTTGATCAGACCGAACATGGCATTAGTCCTTGAGGAAGGCTTTGAAGCGGAACAGTTCGGTCAGGCGATAGCCGCGATAGCGACCCATTGCCAGCATAAAGCCCACCAGGATCATCAGGATCGCCGGGAAGGTGAAGACGAAGTACACCAGCTCCGGCACGCTCATCAGCAGGTGCGCCAGGGTTGCGGCGAACAGGGTGCCGATGGCCACCTTGAAGGCATGGCCGCCGCCGCGTTCTTCCCAGGTGATCGACAGGCGTTCGATGGTCATGGTCAGAATCACCATCGGGAACAGGGCTACGGACAAACCGCGCTCCAGGCCGAGTTTATGGCTGAACAGACTGATCACCGCGATCAGCACCACCACGAAGGTCAGCACCACCGACAGCCTGGGCAGCATCTGCAGCTTCAAGTGTTCGAGGTAGGAGCGCAACGACAGGCCCAGGGTGGTGATCACGGTAAACAGGATGATGCCGAAGCCCAGTTGGGTTTCGCGGAAGGCCAGGGCGATCAGCACCGGGGTGAAGGTGCCGAGTGTCTGCAGGCCGCCGAGGTTGCGCAGGATCAGGATTACCAGCACGCCGATCGGGATCATTACCATGATCATAAAGGTCTGCTGGGTATGCAGCGGCAGGCCGTACAGCGAGTATTCGAGGAAGTCGACGTCAGTGTTTTCGTCGGTCAGCTTGGCCAGGCGAATGGCGTTCATTTCGCTGTTGTTCAGGCTGAAGCTGACTTGCGCCTGCTTGCCGCCTTCCAGGCTGATCAGGTCGTCATCACCGATCCACCAGACCAGGCGATCGGCCGGCAGGCCTTGCTCGCCCGACTCGGGGCTGAAGTACAGCCAGCTCTCGCCATTGAAGCTGCGCAGCCAGAGCTCCGGGCTCTGCAGGGTTTCGGCGACCAGGCGGATGGTGTGCAGGCGCTGCATCGGCACATGGGCGATGGACAGCAGCAGTTCGATGACCTTGGCTTTGTTCTCGGTGGAGGCATCGCCGCCCAGCAGCAGCTTGACGTTGTCGTCGTTGCTGTTGTTAACCCGCTTGATGGTCTCGGTAATAAAGGTTTCGACGTCCGCCGAGTGCTGCCGGATCGGCGCGAGCAAGGCCTCTGCGGCGATCTTCTCGGCCCCTTCCACGGGGATGCGGTCGCGGAAGATCGGACCCTTGGCGGCGATCTGCTCACCGCTGTAACGCTTGGTCAGTACCAGGCGGTAGTACAGGGTCTGCTTGCCGCTGGCGCGGCGGGCGGACCAGGTGACTTTGCGGTTGCCATCGACGCGGTTGATGCTCACGCCATAGTTGTTCGAGATAAAACTCTCGTTGAGGCTGACGTAGTCCTGATTCAGCGGCGGCACAAACATTTGCAGTTTGACTGGGTCGCGAGGATTGGCCTGGAACTCGACTTTGGCATCGATATTCCACAGATCGTCAGTTTCATCTTCGGTCACCGGGATGCCGAGGATAAATATCTGATAGCCCGTAATCAGAACGCCCAGACTCACCAGGAGTATGACCAGGACTTTCAGATGCAGGTTAAGAGAGCGCATGAAGGTTACTCACCAAGGTTGGCGTCAGGGGTACAGGCAGGTTTTCCTGCTGCGTATTTAAGAGCTGGGTCGACCAGAGCTGTAAAGTTTTTCAGCGCTTCGGAGCCAATCAGCAACGGGTATTGGAAAGCACTACGGTCGGTCAAGTTCACTTCGATTGTGCGCAAGGCCTGGCCCATGCAGATATCCATTTCGATCACCGGGCGCGCGGTATAGGTCTTTTCTTCGTCTGGATCATAGTCGCCGGCGCGTCTCTTGATCTTGCTGATACGCGCCAGGGGCCGCTCGATCGGGCTGTTGTGGGCCTCGTCGATGGCCAGATAGAAGTGTACCCAGGTTTCGCCGTCACGCTTGAAACGCTTGATGTCGCGTGCACTCAAGGACGCTGTTTTAGCACCGGTATCGAGTTTTGCCGCCAGCTTCAGATCGAGGTCGAACAGGCGTACGTATTCATTGAGACCATAGATGGTTTTTTCCTCGGCGAGACCCAAACCGGGGAAAAACACTAGGCATAGCAGTAATGGGGAGAGCTTCAGTCTCATAAGTCCTTTCGGATGTAGCTTAAACGGTTGATCAGAACGACCGGCAGGCATGGCTGGTTTGCATCAAACAGCTTATCTGAAGTCTAGCAGGCTGCCTGAGCGTGCTCTGTCAGGCATAAGTGGGCTGCATTCTATCATGGGATTTTTCTGTGATGACAGGCGCTTATGGTGGTTTTTGCAAGTAAGGTCGTGGCTGCTATCGGCTAAAGTAGGGGGTGAATATTGTCGACAGTATCCTGCTTGCGTTTGACATTTAGGTCCGCTGAGGGTAGTTTTTTCAGCAACTGCCGAAGAGAGTGTCAACAATATGCTCGATGTCATAAGGTCGCTCGAATCTCCCCAGGAAGATTCTGAAACGCTTTCCGAGCAGGTCTTCCGGCGCATTCAGGCCGCCATCGTCAAGGGTGAGATCGCCCCGGGCAGCAAGATTTCAGAGCCCGAGCTGGCGCGCACCTACGGCATCAGTCGTGGCCCTCTGCGTGAAGCCATCCATCGCCTAGAAGGGCAGCGCCTGCTGGTACGGGTTCCCCATATTGGTGCGCGAGTGGTTTCGCTCAGCCATGCCGAGTTGATTGAACTCTATGAAATTCGCGAGTCCCTGGAGGGTATGGCCTGCCGCCTCGCAGCGGAGCGCATGACGGCGGCGGAAATCGATGATCTGCGCCGGGTGCTCGATCTGCATGAGCAGGACGCGGCCTTCAAGGCCGGTGTCGGTTACTACCAACAGGAAGGCGATTTCGACTTTCACTACCGGATTATCCAGGGCAGTGGCAACAAGACCCTGACCCAGATGCTCTGCGGCGAGCTATATCAGCTGGTGCGCATGTATCGCCTGCAGTTTTCCGCCACACCCAATCGGCCGCGCCAGGCGTTTGCCGAACACCACCGTATTCTCGATGCCATTGCCGACCGTGACGGCGAACTGGCCGAGCTGCTGATGCGCCGACATATCGGTGCCTCTAAACGCAATATCGAGCGCCACTACGCCATGACAATGGGGCAGGGCGCGCATCCCAAGACAGCCAAAACCCGAGGTGAGTCATGAGCTTGAAAAGTCCAGGCCAGCGTTTTCGTGATGCCGTTGCCGAAGAGCATCCGTTGCAAGTCATTGGTGCCATCAACGCCAACCATGCGCTGCTGGCCAAGCGTGCCGGTTTCAAGGCGATCTACCTGTCAGGTGGTGGCGTGGCGGCCGGTTCTCTCGGCTTGCCAGACCTGGGCATCACCGGCCTGGACGATGTACTGACCGACGTGCGCCGCATCACCGATGTGTGCGACCTGCCGCTCCTGGTGGATGTCGACACTGGCTTCGGGGCTTCGGCATTCAACGTCGCGCGCACCGTCAAGTCGATGATCAAGTTCGGTGCCGCGGCGATTCATATCGAGGATCAGGTCGGTGCCAAGCGCTGCGGCCACCGTCCCAATAAGGAGATCGTGACCCAGCAGGAGATGGTCGACCGCATCAAGGCGGCCGTGGATGCGCGTACCGACGACAGTTTCGTGATCATGGCGCGTACCGATGCCCTGGCGGTGGAAGGCCTGAACTCGGCGCTGGACCGCGCGGCGGCTTGCGTCGAGGCCGGTGCCGACATGATCTTCCCGGAAGCGATCACCGAATTGGCGATGTACAAGACCTTCGCCGACCGAGTGAAAGCGCCGATTCTGGCCAATATCACCGAATTCGGTGCCACGCCCCTGTACACCACCGAAGAGTTGGCCTCGGTGGACGTCGGCCTGGTGCTCTATCCGCTGTCGGCTTTCCGCGCCATGAACAAGGCGGCTGAGAACGTCTACATGGCCGTGCGCCGCGACGGCACGCAGAAGAATGTGGTCGACACCATGCAAACCCGCATGGAGCTGTACGAACGCATCAATTACCACGCCTTCGAGCAGAGCCTCGACGCGCTGTTTGCCGCGAAAAAATAACCGGAACCCAGGTCTTAGCCGCCTGCTTAAAAGAACGACCGACCGGATCGGATGAGGAGAGATTAGCGATGAGTGCGACCCCAGAAACCACCCCAGGCTTCAAACCGAAAAAATCCGTAGCCCTGAGCGGCACCACTGCCGGTAACACCGCCCTGTGCACGGTCGGCCGTACTGGCAACGACCTGCATTACCGCGGCTATGATGTGCTCGACTTCGCCAACCGCTGCGAATTTGAAGAAATCGCCCACCTGCTGGTGCACGGTAAGCTGCCCAACGTGGCCGAGCTGACCGCGTACAAGACCAAGCTCAAGGCCCTGCGTGGCATTCCGGCCGCGCTCAAGGCATCCCTCGAGCAACTGCCGCCGTCCGCTCACCCGATGGACGTGATGCGCACTGCCGTGTCCGTGCTCGGCTGCGTGTCGCCGGAGAAGGACGACCACAACCACCCGGGTGCCCGCGACATCGCCGACAAACTGATGGCCTCGCTGGGCAGCGCGCTGCTGTACTGGTACCACTTCAGCCACAACGGCAAGCGAATCGACGTGGAAACCGACGACGATTCCATCGGCGGCCACTTCCTCCACTTGCTGCACGGCGAGAAGCCGCGTGAGTCGTGGGTGCGCGCCATGCACACCTCGCTGAATCTGTACGCCGAGCACGAATTCAATGCCTCGACCTTCACCTCACGGGTGATCGCCGGCACCGGCTCCGACATGTACTCCTGCATCGCCGGTGCCATTGGTGCGCTGCGCGGGCCGAAACATGGCGGTGCCAACGAAGTAGCCTTCGAGATCCAGAAGCGCTACGACAACCCGGACGAGGCCGAGGCCGATATCCGCGCCCGCGTCGAGAAGAAAGAAGTGGTGATCGGTTTCGGTCACCCGGTCTATACCGTGAGTGATCCGCGCAACAAGGTGATCAAGGACGTGGCCCGCGAGCTCTCCGCCGAGCAGTCGAACACCAAGATGTACGACATCGCCGAGCGTCTGGAGTCGACCATGTGGGAAATCAAGAAGATGTTCCCCAACCTCGATTGGTTCAGCGCCGTCAGCTACCACATGATGGGCGTGCCCACTGCCATGTTCACCCCGCTGTTCGTCATCGCCCGCACCTCGGGCTGGTCCAGTCACGTGATCGAGCAACGCATCGACGGCAAGATCATCCGCCCGAGCGCCAACTACACAGGTCCTGAAGACCTGAAGTTCGTGCCGCTCAAGGATCGCAAATGATGAACACTCAGTACCGCAAGCACCTGCCCGGCACCGCGCTGGACTACTTCGACACCCGTGAGGCGATCGATGCCATCGCCCCCGGTGCCTATGCCAAGCTGCCCTACGTATCCCGCGTGCTGGCCGAGCAGCTGGTACGCCGCTGCGAGCCGGATGCACTGACTGATTCGCTCAAGCAGCTGATTGAGCGCAAGCAGGACCTGGATTTCCCCTGGTATCCGGCGCGCGTGGTCTGCCACGACATCCTCGGCCAGACCGCACTGGTCGACCTGGCCGGTCTGCGTGACGCCATTGCCGAGAAAGGTGGTGATCCGTCCAAGGTCAATCCGGTGGTGCCGACCCAGCTGATCGTCGACCACTCCCTGGCCGTGGAAGCTCCGGGCTTCGACCCGGACGCCTTCGCCAAGAACCGCGCCATCGAAGACCGTCGCAACGAGGACCGTTTCCACTTTATCGAGTGGACCAAGACCGCGTTCAAGAACGTCGACGTGATCCCGGCCGGTAACGGCATCATGCACCAGATCAACCTGGAGAAAATGAGCCCGGTGATCCAGGCGCGTGGCGGCGTAGCCTTCCCGGATACCTGCGTGGGCACCGACTCGCACACCCCGCACGTCGATGCTCTCGGTGTGATCGCCATCGGCGTCGGCGGCCTGGAGGCGGAAACCGTGATGCTCGGTCTGCCGTCGATGATGCGCCTGCCCGATATCGTCGGCGTGCAGCTCACTGGCAAGCGCCAGCCTGGCATTACCGCTACCGACATCGTCCTGGCCATCACCGAGTTCCTGCGCAAGGAGCGCGTGGTCGGTGCCTGGGTCGAGTTCTTCGGGCCGGGTGCGGATAGCCTGTCGATCGGCGACCGCGCGACCATTTCCAACATGTGCCCGGAATACGGTGCCACCGCCTCGATGTTCTACATCGACCAGCAAACCATCGATTACCTCAAGCTGACCGGTCGCGAGCCGGAGCAGATCGAGCTGGTAGAGAACTACGCCAAGACCACCGGTCTGTGGGCCGATGCCCTGGTCAGCGCCGAGTACGAACGCGTACTGAGCTTCGATCTGTCTACCGTGGTGCGCAACATGGCTGGCCCGTCCAACCCGCACAAGCGCCTGCCGACTTCGGCACTGCAAGAGCGCGGCATTGCTGGCGAAGCCATGCTGGCGGCGTCCAAGGTCGAGGAAGCCGAAGGTCTGCTGCCAGATGGCGCGGTGATCATCGCCGCCATCACCAGCTGTACCAACACCTCCAACCCGCGCAACGTGGTGGCCGCCGGTCTGCTGGCGAAGAAGGCCAACGAGCTGGGCCTGCTGCGCAAGCCGTGGGTCAAGACATCCTTCGCCCCCGGCTCCAAGGTCGCCAAGCTGTACCTGGAAGATGCCGGTCTGCTGTCGGAGCTGGAAAAACTCGGTTTCGGCATCGTCGGCTATGCCTGCACCACCTGCAACGGCATGTCCGGTGCACTGGACCCGGTAATCCAGCAGGAAATCATCGACCGCGATCTGTACGCCACTGCCGTACTGTCCGGTAACCGCAACTTCGACGGTCGTATCCATCCCTACGCCAAGCAGGCCTTCCTGGCCTCGCCGCCGCTGGTCGTGGCCTACGCCATCGCCGGTACCGTACGCTTTGATATCGAGCAGGACGTGCTGGGTACCGATAAGGCGGGCAACCCGATCACCCTGAAGGACCTGTGGCCGAGCGATGAGGAAATCGACGCCATCGTCGCCGCCTCGGTGAAGCCGGAGCAGTTCAAGCAGATCTACATCCCGATGTTCGATCTGGGCACTATCGAGGAGGCCGAAAGCCCGCTGTACGACTGGCGTCCGATGTCCACCTACATCCGCCGTCCGCCTTACTGGGAAGGCGCGCTGGCTGGCGAGCGAACCCTCAAGGGCATGCTGCCGCTGGCAATCCTGCCGGATAACATCACGACCGACCACCTGTCGCCGTCCAACGCGATCCAGATGAGCTCGGCCGCCGGTGAATACCTGCACAAGATGGGCCTGCCGGAGGAGGACTTCAACTCTTACGCCACCCACCGCGGCGACCACCTGACGGCGCAGCGCGCTACTTTCGCCAACAAAGAACTGGTCAATGAAATGGCCGTTGTTGACGGTGTAGTGAAGAAGGGTTCGCTGGCCCGCGTCGAGCCGGAAGGCAAGGTCATGCGCATGTGGGAAGCGATCGAAACCTACATGAATCGTAAGCAGAACCTGATCATTGTTGCCGGTGCCGACTACGGTCAGGGCAGCTCGCGTGACTGGGCGGCCAAGGGCGTACGCCTGGCCGGCGTGGAAGTGATAGTCGCCGAAGGCTTCGAGCGTATTCACCGTACCAATCTGGTTGGCATGGGGGTACTGCCGGTCGAGTTCAAGCCGGGCACCACCCGCCTGACCCTCGGCCTCGACGGCACTGAAACCTATGACATCCAGGGCGAGCTGTCGCCGCGCGGCGATCTGACCCTGGTGGTCAATCGTCGCAATGGCGATGTGGTCAAAGTGCCGGTGACCTGCCGTCTGGATACGGCCGCCGAAGTCAACGTCTACAACGCTGGCGGCGTGTTGCAGCGCTTTGCCCAGGACTTCCTCGAGTCTACTCAGGGCTGATCCATCACCGGGGCGGCAACGCCCCGGTCTTCGTAGGGTGGATCACGCTTTATCGATCCACCATGACAGCGTTGAACGGTGGATGGAAAAACGTCATCCACCCTACGACCCTTACGGCCAGGTAATCACCATGCCCCACGCACCCCAAATCAAAATTCCCGCCACCTATATGCGTGGCGGCACCAGCAAGGGCGTGTTCTTTCGCCTGCAAGATTTACCAGAAAACTGTCAGGTACCGGGCGCAGCGCGCGATGCGCTGTTTATGCGGGTGATCGGCAGCCCTGATCCTTATGCCGCGCAGATTGACGGCATGGGCGGTGCAACCTCCAGCACCAGCAAGTGCGTGATTCTGTCGAAAAGCAGCCAGCCGGATCACGATGTCGACTATCTCTATGGTCAGGTGTCGATCGACAAGGCCTTTGTCGACTGGAGTGGCAACTGCGGCAACCTGTCGACCGGTGCTGGTGCCTTCGCCATTCATGCAGGCTTGCTTGATCCCGCGCGTATTCCGGAGAACGGCGTCTGTGTGGTGCGTATCTGGCAGGCCAATATCCAGAAAACCATCATTGCCCATGTGCCGGTCAGCAATGGCCAGGTGCAGGAAACCGGCGATTTCGAGCTGGACGGGGTGACCTTTCCCGCCGCCGAGATCGTGCTGGAGTTTCTCGATCCATCCGATGACGGCGAGGAGGGCGGTTCGATGTTCCCCACTGGCAACCTGGTCGATGAGCTGGAGGTGCCGGGTGTCGGCACCTTCAAGGCGACCATGATCACTGCTGGCATCCCGACCGTATTCGTCAACGCTGAAGACATCGGTTACAGCGGCACCGAACTGCGCGAGCAGATCAACGGCGACCCTGAGCAGCTGGCACGTTTCGAGAAGATCCGCGTGGCCGGGGCCTTGCGTATGGGCTTGATCAAGACGGCGGAAGAGGCTGCTACGCGTCAGCACACGCCGAAGATCGCTTTCGTGGCGAAACCCAAGGACTACCTGTCATCCAGCGGCAAGAGGGTGCAGGCGGGTGAAGTCGATCTGCTGGTGCGCGCACTGTCCATGGGTAAGCTGCACCACGCCATGATGGGCACCTGCGCGGTGGCCATCGGCACGGCGGCGGCGATTCCGGGCACTTTGGTCAATCTGGCGGCCGGTGGCAGTGCGCGGGAGGCGGTGCGCTTTGGCCATCCATCCGGCACCTTGCGTGTGGGGGCTCAGGCGGCTCTGGTGGACGGTCAGTGGACGGTAACCAAGGCGATTATGTCGCGTAGCGCGCGGATATTAATGGAAGGTTGGGTGCGCGTGCCGGGCGATATTTTGTAGTGTTCATAAATGAGAAAAGGCTCGAAGTTTTCGAGCCTTTTCTTTTAGCTTCAACGAGTTGCGCAGGCTACTTGAGGCGCCGCTCAACGCCTTTTTCCACCAGGATCTTCGCGGAAATCTCTTCCACGGAGAAATAGGTGGAGTTGATAAAGTTGATGTTCTCGCGACGGAACAGGTTTTCCACCTCGCGCACTTCGAACTCGCATTGGGCGAAGCTGGCGTAGCGGCTGTTGGGCTTGCGCTCGTGGCGAATGGCGGTGAGACGATCAGGGTCGATGGTCAGGCCAAACAGCTTGTCTTTGTGCTTTTTCAGCACCGGAGGCAACTGCAGTCGCTCCATGTCATCTTCGGTCAACGGATAATTTGCGGCACGAATTCCGTATTGCATTGCCATATACAGGCAAGTCGGGGTTTTGCCGCAGCGCGAGACCCCAACCAGGATCAGATCGGCCTTGTCGTAATAGTGAGTGCGTGCGCCGTCGTCGTTGTCCAGGGCGAAGTTCACCGCCTCGATACGCTCCATATAGTTGGAGTTGTGTCCGATGGAGTGGGATTTGCCCACCGAATAGGACGAGTGCGAGGTCAGTTCCTGCTCCAGGGGGGCGAGGAAGGTCGAGAAGATATCGATCATATAGCCGTCAGACTCGGCCAGGACGTCGCGGATATCCTGATTGACGATGGTGTCGAAGATGATCGGGCGGGCACCGTCCTTCTCGGACGCACTGTTGATTTGTTGTACCATTGCGCGGGCTTTTTCCACGCTGTCGATATAAGGCCGCGTGAGTTTGGTAAAGTCGATGGTTTCAAACTGCGCCAGAAGGCTTTGGCCCAGGGTTTCGGCAGTGATGCCGGTGCCGTCGGAGATGAAAAAAGCGGTTCGTTTCATTTGCACCATGGGCCTTAAGCTGGGAAGGATTCTTGGCTATCATAGGCCCGCCTTTGCAGGGCCGAACTGGCTGGCATTGTTACTTATTTTCCAGGGCCAGGCCACAATCGTGCGGACATGTTCCGCCGAACCATCTAGCTCCTGAGTTTTTCCAACACCGTTAGTGGAGAGATCACCTTGGTAGAGTACGTAGTTTCCCTCGATAAGCTCGGCAATCACGATGTTGAGCACGTAGGGGGCAAGAACGCCTCCCTGGGCGAGATGATCAGCAACCTTGCCGGTGCAGGTGTCTCGGTACCCGGTGGTTTCGCCACTACCGCCCAGGCCTATCGGGACTTCCTCGAGCTGAGCGGCCTGAATGCGCAGATCCATGAGGCCCTGGATGCCCTGGATGTGGATGACGTCAATGCCCTGGCCAAGACCGGTGCACAGATCCGCCAGTGGGTGATGGATGCCTCCTTCCCCGAAGAGCTGAATACGCAGATCCGCACCGCCTTCGCCGAAATGGCCGGCGGCAACGAGAATATGGCAGTTGCCGTGCGCTCCTCGGCCACCGCCGAAGACCTGCCGGACGCCTCCTTTGCCGGCCAGCAGGAAACCTTCCTGAATATTCGCGGCGTGGAAAATGTGATCCGCGCGGCCAAAGAGGTATTCGCCTCGCTGTTCAACGACCGCGCCATTGCCTACCGCGTGCATCAGGGCTTCGACCATAAACTGGTTGCCCTGTCTGCCGGTGTGCAGCGCATGGTGCGTTCGGAAACCGGCACCGCCGGCGTGATGTTCACTCTCGACACCGAGTCGGGCTTTCGCGATGTGGTGTTTATCACCGGTGCCTACGGCCTCGGCGAAACCGTGGTGCAGGGTGCGGTCAACCCTGACGAATTCTATGTCCACAAGCAGACCCTGGAAGCCGGTCGCCCGGCCATTCTGCGCCGCAACCTGGGCAGCAAGGCGATCAAGATGATCTACGGCGACGAAGCCAAGGCCGGAAAATCGGTCAAGGTGGTCGATGTGGATCGTGCCGACCGTGCGCGTTTCTGCCTGAGCGATGCCGAAGTCAGCGAACTGGCCAAACAGGCCATGATCATCGAGAAACACTACGGCCGTCCGATGGACATCGAGTGGGCCAAAGATGGCGACGACGGCAAGCTGTATATCGTCCAGGCTCGTCCGGAAACCGTGAAGAGCCGCTCCAGTGCTAATGTGATGGAGCGCTACCTGCTCAAGGAAACCGGCACCGTGCTGGTCGAAGGTCGCGCTATTGGTCAGAAGATTGGTGCCGGCAAGGTGCGGGTGATCAACGATGTTTCGGAAATGGACAAGGTCCAGCCCGGCGATGTGCTGGTTTCCGATATGACCGACCCGGACTGGGAACCGGTGATGAAGCGCGCCAGCGCCATCGTCACCAACCGCGGCGGGCGTACCTGCCATGCGGCGATCATCGCCCGCGAGCTGGGGATTCCTGCAGTGGTCGGTTGCGGTAACGCCACCCATGTGCTGAAAGATGGCATGGGCGTGACGGTTTCCTGCGCCGAGGGCGACACCGGCTTTATCTTCGAAGGCGAACTGGGCTTCGATATCCGCAAGAACTCGGTCGATGCCATGCCCGAACTGCCGTTCAAGATCATGATGAACGTCGGCAACCCGGACCGTGCCTTCGACTTCGCCCAGTTGCCCAACGAAGGCGTGGGCCTGGCTCGTCTGGAATTCATCATCAACCGTATGATCGGCGTGCACCCCAAGGCGCTGCTGAACTTCGCCGGCCTGCCGCCGGAGATCAAGGACAGCGTCGAGAAGCGCATCGCCGGTTACGATGATCCGGTCGGCTTCTACGTCGAGAAGCTGGTCGAGGGTATCAGTACCCTGGCCGCGGCGTTCTGGCCGAAGAAGGTCATCGTGCGCCTGTCGGACTTCAAGTCCAACGAATACGCCAACCTGATCGGCGGCAAGCTCTACGAGCCGGAAGAAGAAAACCCGATGCTGGGCTTCCGTGGCGCGTCGCGTTATATCAGCGAATCTTTCCGCGATTGCTTCGAGCTGGAATGCCGCGCGCTGAAGAAAGTGCGCAACGAGATGGGCCTGACCAACGTCGAGATCATGGTGCCCTTCGTCCGTACCCTGGGTGAAGCCAGCCAGGTGGTCGATCTGCTGGCGGCCAACGGTCTCGCCCGCGGCCAGGATGGTCTGAAAATCATCATGATGTGCGAGCTGCCGTCCAACGCGATTCTGGCTGAAGAGTTCCTCGAGTTCTTCGACGGTTTCTCCATCGGCTCCAACGACCTGACCCAGCTGACCCTGGGCCTGGACCGTGACTCCGGCATCGTCGCGCACCTGTTCGATGAGCGTAACCCGGCGGTGAAGAAGCTGCTGAGCAACGCCATCCAGGCCTGTAACAAGGCGGGCAAGTACATCGGCATCTGCGGTCAGGGCCCTTCGGACCACCCGGATCTGGCGCGCTGGCTGATGGATCAGGGCATTGAAAGCGTGTCGCTGAACCCGGACTCGGTGCTCGATACCTGGTTCTTCCTCGCGGAAGCTCAAGCGCCGGTCTGAACGCGCGGTTAAATCGCGGTGCAAGGGCGGGTTTATCCTGCCCTTTTTTGTGTTCAGCACCTCCATGTGCTTCACCCCTCCGGGGCTGGCGCGCAAAAACGCTCTTGCCGTTTTTGTGGTCTGCCATCCCTGGAGACCACCCTTCGGGCCGTCGCTAGCGACGTTAAAAATTGCTCCCGCTAATTTTTAGTGGCCGGCCGTTGGTGGCGGTCACCGTCGGGCAGCGTGAAAGATTGTTCCCAGCAACTCTTTGTACCAGAGCGCAGAAGATGCAAAGCAGCAGTGAGCTTTTCCCCGTCGCCTTGATCAGCGCGGAGTTTCGTGGCGATCTGAGCGAGGATGTCTACCGCCTCAAGCCCGGCAACAGCCCGGATAACAGTGTTCAACTGGCTCTGACGCGCCTGGGCCGTGCCGATCATCAGCAGGATCGCGGCGTGCCGGTGATCCTGATTCCCGGCAGTTTTTCCAATCGGCGCTTCTGGTATTCGCCCAAATGCATCGGCCTTGGCCCGCAGTTGGCGCGTGCGGGTTTTGATGTGTGGATCGCCGAGATGCGTGGTCATGGCCTGTCGCCGCGCAATCGCCAGTACAAGCACAACAAGGTCAGCGACTATGTGCGCTATGACCTGCCGGCAATTGCCGATTTTATTTACGAACAGAACCCGCAGAGGGCCCATTGGCTGGGCCATTCCCTGGGCGGTATCACCCTGGCGGGAGCGCTGGGTGGTGGGTACCTGGATGAGTCGAAAATGGCTTCGGCGGCGTTGTTTGGCAGTCAGATCAGCCGCGTCTACTGGCCGCTCAAGGTGCCGCCGGTGGAGTGGGGCAGTCGTCTGCTGCTCAAGGGCTTCTCGGTGATATCCGGCTCCAGGCTCAAGCGCGGTCCCGAGGATGAGCCGGCCAGTCTGGCCATCGAAAGCCTGCGCTGGCACGGCTTGTTCGGCCGCTTTGGCGATGCCGAGCGGGATTGGTGGGCTGGCCTTGCCGAGGTGCGGGTGCCGGTCATGGCGGTGGCGGCAGTGGGCGATAGCCAGGACCCGGTATGGGCCTGCCGCAAGCTGCTCGAGCAGTTTGGCTCGCCCGTGAGCGAGTTTCTCTGTCTGGGTAAGAAACATGGTTTCCACAGCGACTTCGGCCATGTCGAAATGCTGGTCAGTAAGGAGGCTCAGCGCGAGGTATGGCCACTGGTGGAGCAGTGGTTGCGCAAGAGCGCGCAGGTGCAGAGTGGCGAGCTTGAGGGGAACAAACTCGTTTCAGTCGAGTAGCCTTGCGGCTACTATCTGACTTCTGCGCAGCTTCTGGTCACTCTGTGCGGACGGCGGAGGTGCAATGTTTGTTGCTCTTGAGCACTTGCTCAGCCTCGAGGAGGGTTATCGCCGAGTTTTTTCGCTGCAGGGGCGCAGTTTGCTGCTGATGGTGGTCGAAGGTCGTACCCTGTTGCTGGAAAATCGCTGCCCACACCAGGGCGCACCTTTGCACAACGCGACATTGGCCGCCGGCGTGTTGCGCTGTGCGCGGCACGGGATCGAGTTCGAACTGCTCAGTGGCCGCGCCTTGAATGCCCAATGCCCAGGCCTTGTCCATCTGCCTCTGGCCTATGCGGCCGATCGTGTCGGTATAGAGCTGTAAGTCACATCTATAGATAACAGGAGTTTTGCCATGCACTACATCACCCCCGATCTGTGCGACGCCTACCCGGAACTGGTTCAGGTGGTCGAGCCTATGTTCAGCAACTTCGGCGGTCGCGATTCCTTTGGCGGCGAGATCGTCACCATCAAGTGCTTCGAGGACAACTCGCTGGTCAAGGAGCAGGTCGAGCAGCCGGGCAAGGGCAAGGTTATGGTGGTCGATGGCGGTGCTTCCATGCGTCGTGCGCTGCTGGGCGACATGCTGGCGGAAAAGGCTGCGAAGAATGGCTGGGAAGGGATCGTGGTGTATGGCTGCGTGCGTGATGTCGATGTGCTGGCGCAGACCGAACTGGGCATCCAGGCCCTGGCCAGTCACCCGATGAAGACCGACAAGCGCGGCATCGGCGACCTCAACGTGGCGGTGACCTTTGGCGGCGTGACGTTCCGCCCGGGCGAATACCTGTACGCCGACAACAACGGCGTGATCGTCTCGCCGTCCGCGTTGCAGATGCCGGAGTAAGCTGAATTTGTTAGATGCCACAATGCCGCGTGAAGACCGCGGCCTGGTCCATGCATTTGTCCTCGATGGGCTGGGCGGGGCGCGGGCCGTTGATCGTCACCAGCTGCAGGATCTGCAACTGGCCGAGCAGGAAAGCCTCTGGGTGCACTGGGATCGCAGTCACCCACAGACCCAGGACTGGTTGCGCCGCGACAGCGGGTTGAGCGAGTTTGCCTGCGACCTGTTGCTCGAAGAGAACACCCGGCCGCGGATGCTGCCGTTGCCGGAGCATGAGTTGCTGCTGTTCCTGCGCGGGGTCAACCTCAATCCGGGGGCTGAGCCGGAGGATATGGTCTCGCTGCGCATCTTTGCCGATGCGCACCGGGTGATATCCCTGCGCTTGCGACCAGTGCGGGCGACAGAGGCGCTGATCGCGGATCTGGTCGCAGGCAAAGGGCCGAAATCCGCCTCGGAAGTGATCCTGAGCCTGGCCCACTACCTGACCGACAAGATCGAAAACCTGGTGACGGAGTTGTCCGAGCAGGTCGATGAGCAGGAAGAGATGGTCGATGCCGAGCAGCGCCTGGTGCCCGACCACGCCCGCCTTCTGCAGATGCGCCGGCGTGCTGCCAGTCTGCGGCGCTTTCTTGCCCCCCAGCGCGATATCTATGCGCAGCTGACGCGCCATCGGCTGCCCTGGTTTCAGGACGACGATACTGACTACTGGAACGAGCTGAACAACCGCCTGACCCGTTATCTGGAGGAGCTGGAACTGAGCCGCGAGCGTGTCAGTCTGGTTCTCGAGGCGGAGAACCGGCGCATGGATCAGCGCATGAATCGCACCATGTACCGTTTTGGCATCATCGCCGGCGTGTTCCTGCCCCTGACCTTCCTTACCGGGCTGCTGGGCATCAATGTCGGCGGTATTCCGGGTGCGGAGAGTCCCTATGGCTTTGCCATTATCTGCGTGCTGATGGTGGCTGTGGCCCTTGGCCAATGGTGGCTGTTACGTCGGCTGCGTCTGGCCTGATGTGACTATCCAGGCCGTCCGCTCGTCTAGCCGTCACGTCCTATGAGGTGTGCAATGCACGACCCTTTTGAAGAATCGCTGCGCGATCTGCTCAAGTCATCCGCGTCGAATCACGACGACGATGCCTGTCTGCACCGCGTTCTGAAGACCGCCAACCGCCAAGTGGGCGCGGGCGATCTGTTTGCCCTGATGGGCCATTGCCTGGGTGCACTGATGATCGCGATCAATAGCGGCGCGGCGCATATCTCCCCCGTGTCCCGGCGAAAACCTTCCGATCCCTCTCTTGATAAGGCTGACTAAGCATGGAATTTACTCAAGTCCTGGTTGATGCGATGGCCAGCGTATGGACTCCGATTGCCGCGTTTATTCCACGCCTGTTCGGGGCCATGGTGGTGGTACTGCTGGGTTTCGTGGTGGCCAAGTTTCTCGACACCCTGCTGTCCAAACTGCTCGGCAAGATCGGTCTGGATCGCCTGATGGCAGGCACCGGCCTGACCAAGCTGCTGAGTCGGGCCGGCATCCAGGTGCCGGTATCGACCCTGATCGGCAAGATCGTCTACTGGTTCGTACTGTTGATCTTTCTGGTTACGGCCGCCGAGTCCCTGGGCCTGGAGCGGGTTTCTTCGACTCTGGATACCCTGGCCCTGTACTTGCCCAAGGTGTTTGGTGCGGCCCTGGTGCTGCTCGCTGGTGTGCTGTTGGCGCAACTGGTCAGCGGCCTGGTGCGCGGCGCGGCCGAGGGCGTAGGGCTGGAGTATGCCCATGGCCTGTCGCGCGTGGCCCAGGGGCTGGTGATCATCATCAGTATTTCGGTGGCCATCGGTCAGCTCGAAGTCAAAACCGACCTGCTCAACAACGTGATCGCCATCGTGCTTATTTCCGTCGGCCTGGCCGTGGCGCTGGCGCTCGGTCTGGGCAGCCGGGATATTGCCAGTCAGATCCTGGCCGGCATTTATGTACGCGAGTTGTATGAGGTTGGGCAACAAGTTCAGGTTGGTGAGGTCGAAGGGCAGATTGAGGAAATTGGCACGGTCAAGACCACACTGTTGACCGACGCAGGCGAACTGGTCTCCGTGGCCAATCGCACCTTGCTTGAGCAGCGCGTAAGCAGCCGCTAAGGCTTCAATCCCTGTTATTGTATGCCGCCGACCCAGTCGCCCGTTTGTGCGGACTGCGGCGGCTTTTGTCCTGACTGTCGGCCCGACTCGTTTTGAATAAAGCCCAATCTGTGTCTCTGCGTTACGACCCCCGCGAGCTCTCGGATGAAGAGCTGGTGGCGCGTGCCCACGACGAGTTGTTCCATATCACCCGTGCCTACGAAGAACTGATGCGCCGTTATCAGCGCACCCTGTTCAATGTGTGCGCGCGCTATTTGGGCAGCGAGCGGGACGCCGATGATGTTTGTCAAGAGGTGATGCTTAAAGTTCTTTATGGCTTGAAGAACTTTGAAGGTAAATCCAAGTTTAAAACCTGGCTGTACAGCATTACCTATAACGAATGTATTACCCAATATCGCAAGGAACGGCGCAAACGTCGCCTTATTGATGCGCTGAGCCTGGATCCGCTCGAGGAAGCTTCGGAAGATAAAACCCCGAAAGTTGAAGAGCGCAATGGCCTGGATCGCTGGTTGGTGCACGTCAATCCTATTGATCGGGAAATTCTGGTGCTACGTTTTGTTGCAGAGCTGGAGTTCCAGGAAATCGCCGACATCATGCACATGGGCCTGAGCGCTACGAAAATGCGTTATAAACGGGCCCTCGACCGCCTGCGTGAAAAGTTTTCCGACAGCCCTGAAACTTAATTAAATTATCCACGTCGAAGTACGTGGTTAATTCTGTTAGGATTGCCGATTGAGTTGTCTTGAGTTTGTCAGACAACTTGCTGACCACCAAGATAGGGATTTAACAATGAAATTGAAAAACACTTTAGGCGTTGTCATTGGCTCGCTGCTGGCTTCTTCCTCGCTCAGCGCGCTTGCTCAGGGTCAGGGCGCTGTCGAAGTGGACGTTTTCGGTAAGCGTACTTTTACCGAAAGCAATCGTGACGCTACCAATGGCAACCTGTTCGGCGGCGGCATCGGTTACTTCCTGACTGATGACGTTTCTCTGAACCTGTCGCATGGTGTGTACCGCAGCATGCGTTCCCAGGACACCCTGCCGGGTTCCACCCATGGCCGTGAGCAGCTTGACGGTC